>Ga0335073_10002205_pt1 | contig 26591 bp, 25 predicted proteins | sample Lox_Sample_22_FD_207093 | JGI IMG/M metagenome (GOLD analysis project Ga0335073, IMG submission 207093) | Soil microbial communities from Loxahatchee National Wildlife Refuge, Florida, United States - Lox_Sample_2.2 | ecosystem: Environmental > Terrestrial > Soil > Wetlands | place: USA...
GGGTCACGGTCGCGCTCCACAGTGTAGGGTGCTAAAACCTGCGTCGAACCCCGCCGAGCGCACAACCGCTTAATACGCTCGACCGCTCAAACACGGTATGCCCGAGATCGCGGTCCGTGTCGGCGGTCAAGCAGGGGACGGGATCGCGTCGATCGGGGAGTCCCTGGCGCGGGGCTTCTCGCGCATGGGCCTGCACGTCTTCGGGCTCAATGCCTACCAGTCGGTGATCCGCGGGGGCCACGTCTGGTTCCAGGCGCGCGCCTCCGACGCCCGTCCGTACTCCCCGGGGGACGGTGCGGACATCCTCTACGCCCTCGACCGTGCGTCCGTCGACATCCACGGGCCCGGGATCCGTCCCGGCGGGACGGTCATTTTCGACCCGGAGAAGTTCTCCGTGTCGGACTCCGAGCTGCCGGCGGGGGTCCGCGCCCTGGCCGTGCCGACCCTCGAGATCGCGCGGAAGTACACGAGCCAGTCGATCCTCCAGAACGCGGGCGGCCTCGGAGCGATCGCGTACGTCGCCGGCATCCCGCTCGACCTGCTCCACCAGGTCCTGGTCGACTCGTTCGGTCACAAGACCGGGGACGTGGTCGACTGGAACGTCGGCGCGAGCGGCGACGGCTACCACTTCGCCGAGGGGCACGGCGCCGCCCACGACCACGCCCTCGCGAAGAGGGGCGCGCCGAAGCTCCTGATGACGGGCAATACCGCGCTCGCGCTCGGGGCGGCCGCCGCGGGATGCAAGTTCCTCGCGCAGTACCCGATGACCCCCGCGTCCTCGATCATGCACTGGATGGCCGCGCACTCGACCGAGCTCGGCATCGTGGTGAAGCAGGCCGAGGACGAGCTCGCGGCGATCCACATGGCGATCGGCGCTTCCTACGCCGGCGTCCGGTCGATGACGGCGACCAGCGGCGGCGGCTTTGCGCTCATGGTCGAAGCCCTCGGCATGGCCGGGATGACCGAGACCCCCGTCGTGGTCGTCGACTCCCAGCGCGCCGGGCCCTCGACCGGGCTCCCCACGAAGACCGAACAGGGCGACCTCAACATGATGCTCGGCGCGGGCCAGGGGGAGTTCCCGCGCGCGATCCTCGCCCCCTCCTGCCCGGCCGAGGCGTACCGCGCGATGATCGACGCGTTCCGGCTCGCCGAGGACTACCAGACCCCGATCCTCGTCGCGAGCGACCTCCATCTCTCGGAGAACTTCATGACGGTCGACCGGGAGGAGATCGACCTCAACGTCCCCGTTCCGTCGCTCTTCACGGTCCCGGCCGGCGCACCGAACTACCTGCGCTATCAGTACTCGGAAACCGGCGTCTCCCCGCGGGCGATCCCGGGCCAGCCCGGACTTCAGTTCATCGCTGGCTCGGACGAGCACGACGAGCGCGGCCATCTCATCTCGGACGTTCGCGGCGGGATCCCTCGGTGGGTCGCCGAGCGGCAGAAGATGATGGACAAGCGCATGAAGAAGCTCGAGGGGCTCGCGCGCTCCACGCCCGGGCCCGTCCTCGAGGGTCCGGCCGGGGCCCCCCTCACGTTCGTCGCGTGGGGGTCGACGGTCGGGGCGATCCGGGACGCGCGGGAGGTCCTCGGTGCGCAGGGGAAGCTCACGAATCTCCTGCGGTTCCCCACGGTCTACCCCCTCGCCGCCGAGGCGGCCCGGACGGCGCTCGCCGGGGCGAAGCGCACGCTGCTCGTGGAGGCGAACTACTCCGGCCAGTTCGGACGCCTGTTGCGCGCCGAGCTCGGGGTCCACCTGACCGAGCACCTGTTCAAGTACGACGGGGAACCCTTCTTCCCGCACGAGATCGTGGCGCGTGCCCTCGAGGTGATGTAGGATGGCCCAGACGAGCGCCCCCGTCCGCCCGGCCGGACTCGGGACCCCGCTACCGATCGTCGGCAAGTCCGACGTGAAGCCGACCTGGTGCCCGGGCTGCGGGGACTTCGGGGTCGTCGCGGCGATCGAGATGGCGGTCAAGCGCCTGCAGCTGCCGAGCCACAGCGTCGTGGTCGTGTCGGGGATCGGCTGCTCGTCGAACCTGCCGCACTTCCTCTCCTCCTACGGCTTCCACGGGATCCACGGACGTTCCCTCCCGGTCGCCGAGGGGATCCGGTGGGCGAACCACGGACTCACGGTCATCGGCACGGGCGGCGACGGCGACGGCTTCGGGATCGGCGCGGGGCACTTCATCCACGCGATGCGCCGCAACGTCGACCTGACCTACGTGACCATGGACAACCAGATCTACGGGCTCACGACCGGGCAGGCGAGCCCGACGTCCACGATCGGGCAGAAGACCAAGTCGACGCCGAACGGGGTCATCGAGAACCCGATCGAGCCGGTCTCCCTCGCCCTCGCGGCCGGCGCGACGTACGTCGCGCGCGGATTCTCGGGCGACGTGAAGCACCTCGCCGACCTGGTCGCGAACGGCATCCAGCACAAGGGGTTCGCGTTCGTCGATGTGTTCAGCCCCTGCGTGACGTACAACAAGATCAACACGTTCGACTTCTTCCGTCAGCGGGTCTACAAGCTCGAGAGCGCCGGTCACAACCCCGGCGACATCGTCGCGGCCTGGCAGCGGTCGCTCGAGTGGGGCGACAAGATCCCGATCGGGCTCTTCTACAAGACGGAGAAGCCGACCTACGAGGAGCTCGAGCAGGTCCTCGAGGCCGGACCGCTCGCGCTCCAGCCGGCGGGGCTCCACGGCAAGGAGTCGCTGCTCGACGAGTTCGTCTAGACCGACGTGCGCCGGATCAGCTCCCGGTGCGGGCGAACAGGTACGCCGGGCCGTCGTGGAACAGCAGGGGGAACTCGGTCGGGACCGAGAGGAACGGGGCCGGCGAGAACGCCGGCCAGAGGAGCGTATTGTTGCCCGTGACCATCACGAAGCCGACGGAGAGGTCGGCGAGCGCGGCCTGGCCCCGGGCGTCGAGCGTCCCGTTCGAGAGCTCGCCGACCAGGAGGTTGTAGGAAGCGTTCGCCCACGGCCAGCCGGGAGCGAGCGGGTAGAGCAGGACGACGTTCGCGGCGTAGCCGGGCAGGAAGTCGGCCGCGCTGCCCCGCGCGACCAGGACGCGCGCCCCGCTCGGAAGATGGGCCCCGGCGTAGTCGAGCAGCGCGAAGTCGGCCGCGGACACGTTGCCAAAGTCCTGGTAGAGGCTCGTCAGGACCGGGGGCAGCGCGGTCGGGGTCAGCACGATGCCCGGCACGACGATCACGAGCGCGACCGCGAGCGGAACGAGGACCCGGCCGGATCCCCCAGCGACCGGCCCGGGGCGGGGGGTCGAACGACGGCGCGACCGGGGTCCGAGGGGGACGACGTCCGGTCGTCGGCGAAGCCAGCCCTCGACGCGCTCGAGGGCGAGCACCAGGGGAACCGCCGCGGCGACGACGTAGACCGTGAACACCCACGTCGAGATCTCCCCCGCACTCGACACGTTCGAGAACGCGACCGCCGGTCCGAACCCGGAGGAGGCGGCGAGAAGCACCGAGAGCAGGAGGACGAGCGCGACCCACGCCCCCACGACCAGGCGGCGTAGTCCGCCGAGGTACCGCCCGAGGGCCGACGCTTCGCCCGCGAGCAGGAGCATCGCAAGGCCGACCACGATCAGGAGGGCGAGCTCGAGGCGGAGCGCGGGGACCGGGGAGAGCGCCGTGTCGCCGGCCCGGAAGAGGAACGGGTCGATGCCGCCGACGAACTGCGCGAACGTGATGCCGGTCGGGTAGCCGGCCGGGGGACTCGCGGCGCCATCAACGAACCCGGGGCTCGTGCGCCCCTGGACGAGAACGTAGATCGACGGGACGACCGCGAGCAGGGCCACGCCGAGCGCGGTCGCCCAGCGCGAAAGCCAGGCGAGCGGCCGGCCCGACCAGCGCGGACGGACGAGCGCGGCCCCTACGAGGAGCGCGAGGAGGAGCCATTCGGCCCCGACCGGGTTCATCGCGGCCGAGAAGCCGAGCAGGAGGCCGAACCCGACCGCATCGGCGGTCCGGGGAGGGGAGGGGCGGAACCACGCGCCGGTCTGGCCGGCGAGGACGAGCACGAGCGGGAAGGCGAAGACGAAGTCGTTGCTCCCGCCGACCAGGTCCCTCGTCGCCGGGGCCAACGCGGCGAACACGAGCGCCATCGCGAGCCCGGCCCGGTCGCTCCCGACGAGCCGACGGCCGAAGACGAACCCCGCGAGCGGGGCGAGAGCGAAGAAGAGCGGGGTGACCAGGAGCGACGTGCGGGCCGCGGGTAGACCGAAGGTGAGCTGGGCCCAGGCGAGCCAGACGGTCGTGCCCTGCGGATAGAGGATCGCCGGGGTCGCGTACGGCTGGTACGAGAGCGGGATCGAGTGGTGCTGGAGCAGCAGCGCGGTGTACGTCGTGAGCAGGCTCGAGTCGAAGGTGTTCCCCGTGCCGACCGGGAGCGCCACCGCGAGCTCGAGGACGTACAACCCGAGCGCCGCGCCGAGCACAAGGAGGTAGGTGGGGCGGGCCAGGGTGCGGGCGGTCCGGCCGAACCAGGCGGCGATGCCCCGCGGTCGCGGGCGGAGGGCCAGGAGCACGAGGATCCCCCCGGCCGCCGCCGCGGGCGCGCCGAGGACGACCGGGGCGACGAACCCACCGAACGGAAGGGCCGCGACGAGGTAGAGGAGGGCGCCGCCGAGATAGAAGTCGACGAGGAGACGCTCGAGGGGCTCGGGGTCCCGCCACGAAGGGATCCCCCGAGCCGCGAGCGACCGGACGAACTCGCCGACCACTCCGGCGGCCGCGGCCCAGAGCAGGAGCTCGACGGCCCACACCGCGCCCGGAGGTCCGGGAAGGTCCACGGGACGGCGAGCCTCCCGCGCCTTAAAGAAGGGTGCCGGCGAGCCGCTAGGTATTTACCGTCCCACGCCAGCCGCGGCCCGGAGTACGTCGTGGCCACGGATTCCGACTCGGGGGTCCGGGACGGGTTGTCGAGCGTCACGCGCGGCACGCTCTGGTTGCTCATCGGGACCATCTGCCTCGTGGGCCTGACCTTCGTCTACCGGGTCGTGCTCGTCCGCGACATCTCCGCGGACGCCTGGAGCGCCTTCTCGTTCGGGGTCGCCCTGGCGGCCCTGCTCTCCGCGTTCGGAACGCTCGGTCTCCCGAACGCGGTGGCCCGGAACATCCCCTACGCCACGACGGACGCCGAACGGCGGGCGTACGTCCGGGGGACGCTCTGGGTCGGGGGCCTCGCGGCCGCCGGCATCTCGGCGGCCCTCTGGTTCACGGCCCCGATGATCGGCCGCGCCCTCGGTCAGCCGGATATCGGCCTCGGCCTCCAGTACTTCCCGATCGCGGTCGGCTCGTCGATCGTGGCGGGGCTGATCGCCTCGATCTTCCAGGGGTACGAGGACGTGACGCCGAACGCGATCTACCTGCAGGTCGTCAACCCGGCCCTGTTCGTCGGGTTCCTTGGGGTCGCGATCTTCGTCCCCTCGTACGGGATCTCGTTCACCGAAGCCCTGATCGCGTACGCGCTCGCGAACGCGCTGACCCTGGCCCTCCTGGTCGTGTACCTGGTCCGACAGCTGCCGCGGCACCTGCCGCCGGGTCCGAGGGCGCCCCGCGCCTTCGGCCATCTCCTGCGGTTCGCCGCACCGCTGTTCGTGGTCGGGATCATGGCCACGGTGACGACCTCGGGCGACACGCTCGTGCTCGGGGTCTTTCACGCGGGCGAGGTCGGCACCTACGCCGCCTCGCTCACGCTCGCCCGTCTCCTCCAGATCGGGATCGTCGCCCTCGGCTACATCTTCCTCCCGGTCGCCGCGCGGTTCCTGCGGAAGAACGACGCCGGCGCGGTCGTGCTGACCTACACGACCGTGACGAAGTGGATGATCCTGATCTCGCTGCCGTTGTTCCTTCTGTTCTTCCTGCTTCCGGGCTCGTCGCTCAGCTTCGTCTACACGTCGAAGTACAGCGCGGTGGTCGCCCCGCTGCAGATCGCCGTGTTCGGGGCATTCCTGACGACGTTGCTCGGTCCCTCGAACAATGCCCAGGTCGCCTACGGCCAGACGCGGCTGCTGATGTACAACGCAGTGGCCGCCGGGGTCACGGACCTCGCCCTGTCGCTGTGGCTCGTCCCCGGCCTCGGCTACGTCGGGGCGGCGATCGCCTGGGGTAGCGCGAACGCCCTCTACGCCGGTCTCTCGCTCGCCGAGCTCGCGTTCATCTCGGGGGTCCACCCGTTCCGCCGCCACTTCGTCGTGCCGTTGCTCGCGACCGGGCTACCCGTCGGAGTCGTTCTCGCGGTCTTCCAGCCACGGCTCCCGCTGTTCGCCCTGCCCCTCCTGGGAATCGGGATCGCCGGCCTCTTCGTCGTATTCGTGCTTCTGACCCACAGCGTGGACGACGGGGACCGGCTTCTGCTCGACGCCGTGGAGCGCATCCTCGGTCGACCCCTTCCCTTCCTGCGGCGCATCGGTCGGTACGGTCTCCCGAACCGACCCTAGCGCCGGGGCCGGTCCCGCGGGTTCGCGGCGGCGTACGTGATCGACGAGCAGGAGGATGACCCCGGCTCCCAGCAGGAAGAAGACGTACTCCGCCAGCACGTTCGCGGTGCCCGAGTTTCCGGCGGCATCGACCACCGCCGTCGCGACGAGCAGGACCAGGGCGGCCCCGATCGGGTACCGGGCGTCGAGCGGGGCCCACGCCGAGTAGACCATGTAGGCGACGAGCAGTCCCAGGAATACCTCGGTGTACGGAAACCCCACACGCCGCCCCGTCGGGGAAGCGGCCGTGGCTTCAAAATCGTATCCCATCTCTCGGTCCGAACCGCCCCGAGGCGCCCGCACGCGCCGCTCCCTCGTATAACCCGGGGCCGGGCTCGTCAGGTTTACATAGGGTAGACCTCATCCCCACGTAGGGAGTAGTCTCCCCGGACCCTTCATGGCGAAGCCTTCGCGCCGTAGGACATTCGTTCCGCTGGTCCTCGGGCTCGCGATGCTGGCCGTCGTGGTCGCCGCGGGCCTGGCCCCGAACACGGGGGCCGTGCCGGCCCAGACGACCACGCAGTACAATCAATCCCCGTCCTCGTCGGGCACGAGCCCCTGGGTCTACGCGGCGATCGCCGCGATCGCGGTCGTCGCGCTCCTCGTGGCGGCCCTCGTCCTCATGCGACGCCGCCGCCCACCCGCGGCCGCCGCCCCGCCGATGCAGGTCTGGGGAGGACCCGGCGCTCCGTCGGCCCCGACGGCTCCGGCCGCCCCGCCGCCCTCGCCCTCGCCCCCGCCGCCGGCCGCCGCGCCGGCTCCGGCCTATCTCGAGACCCCCGAGGACGTCGGGGTCGCGCCTCCGCCCGTGCCGGTATCGAAGGCCGCCGCGGCCGCGGGCGCCGGTGGGGCCGCCGCGGAGGCCGAGCCCGACATCGACTCGCTGATGGCCGAGCTCGACAAGATCAGCGGGGAGATCCTTAAGCGGACCCCGAAGAAGGGAACCTCCGCCCCGCCCGCGCCGACCGAGGAAGAGCCGAACCCCTAACTCACCCCGACTTCCCTCGGCGGGCGCTCCTTAAAAGGCCGCGCGAGGTCGTTGGGCGATGGCCGGGACTCCGGTGGCTCCGGACGAGGAAGCGCTGTTGGTCGAGCTGCGCCGGGCGATCGAGCGGGCGCCGGCGCGGCCGCGCGAGATCGAGGTCGGGATCGCGCTCTCGATCGCCCTCGGACGTCGCCGCACCCCGGTCTCCTGCGGCGGCTGCTCCGACCCCCTCGCTTTCGAGGGGATACCGGCCCGCACGAACACGCGGCTGTCGACCCCCTTCCGGCTGCTGTACGAGGAGCCCCGTGGGTCGTAGGCACGGCCCGGCGGCCGGGAACCGGTCGTGACGTTCTCGCTGATCGGCACCGTCGTGAGCCTGGTCACGACGGTCCTGACCACGATCGGCCTGCCGGGGCTGTTCGCGCTCATGGTCGTCGAAAGCTTCGGGCTCCCGCCCGTCCCGGGCGAAGTCGTCCTGCCGTTCACCGGGTTCCTCATCGCCGAGGGGACGTTCTCCCTAGCCGGGGCGCTCGTGGCCGCGCTCTCGGGCGCGCTCGTGGGGGCGTTCCTCGCGTACGCCGTTGGTCGGTGGTGGCGCGAGCGGATCACGGGTCTCGGCGTCGGGCGCCTGCGCCTCGAGGCCCGCCATCTCGAGCGGATGGACCGGTTCTTCGAGCGACGGGGCGAGGCCACCGTCGCGCTCGCACGGATGGTGCCGGTCGCCTGCGCCTACATCTCCTATCCGGCGGGAACGGCCCGCATGCCGCCGGCGCGTTTCGGGGTGTACACCTTCCTCGGGATGATCCCGTACACCCTCGCCCTCCTCTACGTGGGGATCGTGCTGCGGTCGAACTGGACGGTGGTCGAATCGTACTTCCCCGTCCTGGACGTCGTGCTGCTGACCCTCGTCGTGCTCGTCGTGGGATACCTCCTGCTCCAGGTCGGCGGCGTACTCGCTCCCGGCTGGCCTCCCCGTCGGGCCGCCCGCGCGCCGGGGTCGTCCCCGGCGGGAAGCCTCGGGCCGCCTCCCCCGACCGCGGAACCGGCGGCCGAGCCTCGGTCGGGGTCGGGCACTCCCCCGGGCTAATCCCGGCCGTCCGTCGCTTCGCGCGAACCGGGAGCGCCCGGGGCGAACTCGGGACGGACGACGCGGCCCGAAGGTCGGCCGACATACTCCCCATCCGCCACGACCTGCTCGCCGTCCCGATAGTGCTCGCGCGGAAAGATCGCCTCCATCCCTTCGAACGCGCTCCAGCCGCACGGGGCGTGCAGCCGCCGGGCGTCGAGCCGCGTCCGCGCCGTGAAGTCGACGACGATCAGGTTGGCGCGGTGGCCGGGCGCGATGCGCCCGAGCGGTTGCCCGAACCAGCGGGCCGGACGGTCGCACGCGGCCGCGACGAGCGTCGCGAGGTCGAGCTCGCCGGAGCGCACGCGGGCCAAGAGGAGCGGCACCATCGTCTCCGCTCCCGGCATGCCGCTCGGCGCCTTCTCGAACGGCCGTTCTTTCGCCGCGGCGGCGTGCGGCGCATGGTCGCTCGCGAGGCATGGCACCGCGCCCTGCCGGAACATCGCCCAGAGCGCGGCCCGGTCCGACTCCGAGCGCAGCGGCGGGTTGACCTTGAACCGCGCGTCCCGACCCGACCGCTCGGAGAGCAGGAGGTGGTGGGGCGTCGCTTCGAAGGAGACCCCCGCCGTGCGCAGGCGCGTCGCCGACTCCGCCGTCGTCACGTGGGCGACATGCAGCCGGAGCGCGGGCGGCGGAGGGAGGAGCCCGTTCAGGGCCGCAGCCTCCGACGCGGGAGGCCGGGCGGCGTTCCACTCCATGGGATTCGAGGGGAGCCGGTCCGCGCGAAAGAGTTCGGGCGCCTCCGCATGAACGGTGAGAGGAAGCCCGAGCTCGGCGAGGCGTGCGAGGAGCCCGGGGAGCTCCTTCGGGGAGGGTACCTCCTCGATCCCGGTGGTCGGACTGAGGTAGAGCTTGAAGGCCCCCGCGGACCGGGCGAGGCGTTCGAGCTCGCGCGGTTCGCGTGGGCTCGCGTAGAGGAGAACATCCACGGCCGCCCGCCCTCGGACGAGGCGGGCCTTCTCTTCGAGCGCTTCCGCGGTCGAGACCGGGGGACTCGTGTTCGGCATGTCGCCGACCAGCGTCACCCCTCCGAGGGCGGACTCGATCGTACCGGTGGCGACGGTTTCGACCTCAGCGCTCCCGCCGGGCTCGCGCAGGTGCACATGGAGGTCGGTCGCGGCGGGGAGGATCACCGCGTCGCCGACGTCCCGGCGCCGTCCGGCCGAACGGACCTTGCCCACCGACAGAATCCGTCCGGAGCTATCGATCGCGATCTCGACCGGCTGCAGGCGGTCGCGGACCCAGGCGCGACCCGCGAGGACCCACTCGGCATCCGACCGGCGCCCGGAGGGAGACTCGAGCTCCTCGTCCGGGGCCGGCATCCGCGTCGGGACGGAGGCGGACGTAAAGAAAGCACCGGCCGCCGCAGGCCTTTTCTCTCCCGGCCCTTCCGAGGGAGATGGCGATGTCTCCTCCGCGCAGCGCGCTCACCTATGCCGAGAGCGGCGTCGATGTCTCCGCCCGCGCCCGGGCGCTCGCGGCGCTGCTCGGCTCGGTGACGTACCGCTCTCCACCGGACCACGGCCGGCCGGTCTCGGCCCCGGGCCACTACGCCGGTCTCGTGCGCATCGGGCGCGAGACGGTCGCGATCACCACGGACACGGTCGGGACGAAGGTGCTCCTCGCGGAGCGCCTCGGACGCTGGGAGGAGGTGGGGGAGGACCTCGTCGGGGTCAACGTGAACGACCTCGCCGCGATGGGCGCCCGGCCGGCCGCCCTGGTCGACACGATCCTCTGCGGACGGCCGGACGAGGAGGTCTTCCGTGCGGTCGGTCGGGGACTCGACCGGGGCCTGCGCGCCGCCCGATGCGCCCTCCTCGGTGGGGAGACGGCGATCGTTCCGGACATCGTCCATGGCACCGACCTGGGAGGGACCGCGGTCGGCTTCTTCCCCCGCGGACGTCGTCCCGTGACCGGGGCGAAGATCCGGCCGGGGGACCGGATCCTGGGGATCCCATCGAACGGTCTGCATGCGAACGGCTTCACGCTCCTGCGTCGTCTTCTCGACCGGGCGCGGGTCGACCTGACCGCGCCGCGGCCCGGCTCGGAGGTCCCCCTTGGCGAGGAGCTTCTGCGACCGACCCGGATCTACACCCGGGTCGCCGACGCGCTCGCGGACCGGTCCGAGGTCCACGGCCTCGCCCACCTGAGCGGGGGCGGAGTACGCAACCTCGTCCGGCTGCATCCGCGCGTCGCGTTCGTGCTCGACCGCTGGCCCGAGGTCCCGTCCCTCTTCTCGTGGGTCGCGTCGCTCGGAGGTCTTCCGGACGAAGAGATGTACCAGACGTTCAACATGGGGGTCGGGTTCGTGCTGATCGTCGCCCCGCAGCACCTCGCGGAAACGCGCCGCCGCGTGGCCCGGGCGGGAGCGCCGGACGCGGTCGAGATCGGGCACGTCGAACGGGGGACGGGAGTCTCGCTGCCGCCGCTCGGCCTTCGGTACGTCGGCTACTCCTGATCGTCCGGCCCCGGCGAGGACGATGGAGCGACCGGGATCCCCGCCTCCTTCGGGAAGTACGCCAGGGCGGCCGCGGGGGCTCGCGATCTCCCTTTCGCTCGCCGCGGCGCTGGCCTGGTCGAGCTACTACATCTTCGTCCTGCGGATCTCTCCCGGGACCGCTCCCTCGGCGATCCTGGTCTATCCGTTCCTGATCGGAGGCGTCGCCTACGCCGGGTGGACCCTCGCAGAGGGTCACGGGAGGGCGTTCGCCCGGGTATGGCGCGAGCCCCAGGCCTACCTCCGTACGGCTCTCCTGGTCGGGATGCAGCTCTCCGTGCTGGCGTCCACCTACCTCACGGGGCCGGTCGACGCCTCCCTCCTCTCGCTCATCGGCGACGTGGTGGCGACCCCGCTCATCGTCGCGTTCGTTCTCGGCGGGTACCGGGCGCAGATCCGGTCCCGCCTGTTCGCGGTCGGCCTGATCGTGAGCCTCGCCGGCGGGTCGATGACGATCGTCGGCGGCCACAGCCTGGCCGGAGTCCACGGGTGGGGGTGGGTCGCCGTCCCGGCCGTGCCGCTGACGGTCGCCCTCTACTTCCTCCTGACCGCCCGCGCGAACGAACGGGCGCCGCACTCCGCGGTCGTCGGCCAGTCGATGCTGGCCGCGGCGCTGTTTACCCTCCTCCTCGCCCCCCTCGTTCCGGGCGGTTGGGCCGGGGTCGCGGCCGTGACTCCGGGGCCGTTCCTCGTGCTCGTGGTCACCGGACTCACGAGCTTCTTCCTCGCCCCGGCGCTCTACTTCGTGGCGATCCATCGGGTCGGACTCGTGATCCCGCCGATGCTCATGACCGGTATCCCGGTGTTCACCCTGCTCCTCTCGGGGATCGTGCTCGGGCTCTCGCTGCCGGCGATCGCGATCCTTGGGATCCCGGTGGCGGTGGTCGGCGCGCTCCTTACCCTGCGGGCCGAGCGCGCGGGGGCGTCGGCCCCTCTCTCGGGCTCTCCGTCGTCGGGCCCCTAGGGCCGCTCACTGCCAGTCGGACAGGCTCTTGTTGGTCGCCCGCCGCTTGGTCCGCCGACCCACCTCGGCGAGGGGGGTGTCGAGGGTCGCGGCCGGCCCGGGCTCGGGCGGAGGGGCCCGCTCTCCGCCGCCCAGCCGGCGCTGGCGGGTCCCCCCGAGGAGCGCGGAGGCGTCCCAATCGTAGACCTCCGTGACCCGGGCGAGGGTCTGCGCCACGCGTTCCGCGTAGTACTCCCAGTCGGGCTCCTTCGTGAACGGGCGTCCCTCGACCCACGGCTCGACCTCCTGGGGAGTTTTCCGGGAGTCGGTGACCACCCACGCGACGCGCATGCCGGGGATCACGTCGTACCCTTCGGCCTGCAGCTGCTTGAAGACCCTTAGGAACGGGAGCCCCTCCCGGGTCGACTCGTTGTACTCGCTCTCGGGCCGGACGGTCCGCGCGATGACGAGCCGCTCGGCCGGGATCTGCTTGTTCCGGACGGCCGCGACGAGCTCGCGCGCCCGACGTACAAGGCCGTCCGTGTCGCCGCGCAGGACGAGGTCGAAGACCTCGAGGAGCGCCTCGGACTGGTAGTCGAACGCGTCGGTACGGCGGGTCTCGTAGCCGCGGACGACGAGCTCTTCCCGCGGCCAGGCCGTCCGACCGACGTAGCGTTTCTTCACCCCGTGGGAGAAGAACGCCTCGTAGACCGACTGGAACTCGAAGGTGACCCCTTCGTGCGTGAACCGCTTCGCGACCGATTCGCCGAACTCCCGCGCCCCCTCGAGCGAGGCGACCGGGGAGCGCACGAAGACCGAGTCCGTGTCGGAGTAGACGACCTCGTGGCCGTCCGTCTCGAGGTCCCGAATGATGGACGTGATCGCCTCGCGGGCGAACGCGGTGATCGCCGCGCCGATGTCCTTGTTGGTGAACCGGTAGAAGCTCGACGCGAGCACCCCGTAGAAGGAGTTCATGAGGACCTTGACCGCGTTCTGGAGCCCGTCGTAGTACTCCGCGAGCTCCTTGGTCGGGGCCGCGCGCTGCTCCCTGCGGAACCGGTCCCGGTCGGCGAGCAGCCCGGCGAGGATCTCGGGAATGAGCCCACGCCGTACGGCGGGGGCGAGGAAGCGGGCGCCCGACGGCGCGATCGTCGTCCCCTCCGGTGAGAGCGTCGTGAAGCAGAGATTGCGCGAGATGATGATCGACGGGTACATCGACTTGAAGTCGAGAACGACCACCCATCGGTACATCCCCGGGCGGATCGAGTGAACGTAGCCGCCCTCGATCGGCGCGTCCCGCCCGCCGTAGTGGCTCATCGGTACGCCGACCCCGCGGGCGTCCGCGCGCGGGATCAGCATCGCGTCGATGAACAGGGAGGTCCGGCCGTTCATCCCCTCCTCGAGGGGGAGACGCGCGACGGTCGCGAGGTCGCCGGCTCGTTCGACTGCCCGCAGTCGCTGGAGGATCCGCAGGGCGAGGTCGGCATCGTGCTCGCAGTACTCCATCACGCGGACGGGGTCCCGTGCCCACTCCTCGTCGATGTTGCGACGGTCGACCGCGAGCTTCGAGTCTCCGAGCAGGGTCCGCGCCACGAACTGAAGCGTCTCCTGCTTCGGGCGCAGATCCCGTCGGACGGACCACCAGGCGTCGGCGATGACGCGGCCGGTCACCTTCCAGAGGCGCTCCCCCATCTCGCGCGGGGCCGAACGCTCGCGGCCGAGTCCGAGGGAACCGAGGCCGGTCGCCCGGGCCCGTTCGACCAGGAGGGGAAAGTCGTAGCCTCCGATGTTGTAGCCGGTGATGACGTCGGGATCGTCCTCGAGGACCTTCGCTACGAAGTCCTCGAGGATCTTCCGCTCGCTGTCGCCGCGGAGCTGGAACGTGCTCCGCTCCCGACCTCCGCCTTCGGCGACCCCGCAGATCGTGAAGATCGTCCGCTTGCGGATCGCGTTCTCGATGTCGAACGACAGGACGCGCAGCGACGGGCGGAACGGTTCGGTCGGACGGATGTCGTGTCCCTCGGACGTCACCACCCGGACGACGGTGGGCACGGTGTAGCGCGCGCGGACCTCCTCGGGCTCGTCCTCCGCCTCGAAGGCGACCGTGAGGCCGAGGTGACGGTCGTAGAGGAACCGGTGGACGAAGGGGATGTCGCAGGCGAGCACGCTGTTCTCGTCCCCCCGGCGGCGGTACTGGTCCCGGTACTGAGGGACCAGCCAGGGTCGGTGCAGCGTCACCCGGATCGCGGGGCGTTCCTGGCCCCCGACCCAGGTGGAGATATCCTCGACCTCGAGGATCTCGGAGTCCTTCGCGAGCCGCTCCCGGACCTCGGGGGTCGGTTCGGTGAGGACGAAGTACGGCCGGAAGCCGTAGTACCGGGCCACAAGCGGACGGCCGTCCCGGGCCCGGCCGAACAGCTCGACGACGACGTCGTCGTCCCGGGCCTGGTAGGAGCCCTCGAGAACGAACAGTTCGACGGTGCGCACGGCCGAGAGAGCCCGGCCGCCGTTATGATGTCTGCGTCCCGCGCTCGCCCCACCAGCGCTCGAACGCAGCGAGGTCGTGCGTCCATCGTTCGGCCCACCGACGCGAGCGCATCGCCGCTGCGGGATGGATCATCGGGAAGATCGGGGGGTCGCGCTCTTCCCGCGCCCGTCCCGCGGCGGCGAGGACCCGGGGGGCGTCGGGGGCGAGCGCTTCCAGCGCGTGGGCGCCGAGCGTGACGACGACCCGGGGTCGCAGGAGGGCGAGCTGGCGGTCGAGGAACGGGCGGCACGCCGCCGCGGCGGCCCGGTCGAACCGGTTCTCCGGAGGACGGCATTTGACGATGTTGAGGATCCCTACGGACCCGGACGCGAGCCCGAGCTGCCGGATCGCCCGGTCGAGGCGTTGTCCCGAACGCCCCACGAACGGGAGACCGAGCCGGTCCTCTTCGGCGCCGGGCGCCTCCCCGACGAACACGACCTCGGGGCGGGGGCCGCCGCGGTAGACTACCGCGTGGGTCCGCGTCGCGCCGAGAGGGCATCGGCGGCAGGCGCGGATCTCGCGGGAGAGCTCCTCCCAGGAAGCGGTGCGCCCGCGGGAGCCCGGGACCGCACGGCGGGTCACCTCCGGGAGGGTGCGGGAGTTCGACGTAAGGTGAGCGCGCGCCATCGTACGGACCGTTTTTCGGGGTGCCGGTACGGGACGCGGCACGGACCTTAAATAGGGCTACCCTGTGGCTCGGCCCCTTCGCCGAAAATGTCTCCGCCGTCGGGACTCAACACCGCGGGCCGCTTGGCCCGGCTCCGTCAGCGGCGACGCTGGTCGGACCGATATTACAAGCGCCGTACCCTGCACCTGAAGGAGCGCTCGGACCCGCTCGAGGGAGCCCCCCAGGCGCGGGGCATCGTGATCGAAAAGGTCGGGGTCGAAGCCAAGCAACCGAACTCGGCGATCCGCAAGTGCATCAAGGTCCAATTGATCAAGAACGGCCGTCAGGTCACCGCGTTCGCGGTCGGGGACGGCGCGATCAATTTCATCGACGAACACGACGAGGTCCTGGTCGAAGGCATCGGCGGCCGGATGGGCCGGTCCTACGGTGACATTCCCGGCGTCCGCTACAAGGTGATCCAGGTCAACAGCGTCTCGCTCGACGAGCTCGTGCGGGGACGCAAGGAGAAGCCGGCCCGATGAGCGGTACTCCCGAGCCGATCGTCCCGTCCGAGTCCGCCGAAGAGCCGGGGCCGGTCGTCCAGCGGCCGCCCCCTCCTCCTCCGCCGCCGTTCGCCGTGCCGCCCCTCTTCGGGAAGTACCCGTTCGAGGGCGTCGAGGTGCACGACCCGGGCCTGCTGCCGTACCTCTACCTCCATCCGGTCTACGCGCCGCACACCGAGGGGCGGCTCACCGGTAAGCCGTTCCTCAAGACCCGGATGCATCTGGTGGAGCGTCTCGCGAACCACCTGATGAAGGGCGGCAAGTTCACCGGCAAGAAGTCGAAGGCGATCGCGACCGTTCGCAAGGCGTTCGACGAGATCGCCCAGAAGGAGGGAAAGAACCCGCTGCAGCTTCTGGTCGATGCGGTCGAGAACGCCGCGCCGCGGGAAGAGGTCACCCGGCTCCAGTTCGGAGGGATCTCCGTGCCCCGCGCCGTCGACGCCTCGCCGGCCCGTCGCCTGAACGTCGCGATCCGCAACCTCGCGCTCGGCGCGATCCAGGCGTCGCACAAGTCCACAAAGCCGATCCACTCCTGCCTAGCGGACGAGATCCGACTCGCGGCCAAGGGGGACCTGACCTCCTTCGCCGTCGGCCGGAAGGAAGAGGTCGAACGCGTCGCCCAGTCGGCGCGATAGAGGCGGAGGACGGGCCCCCATGACGCACATCCGTAGCGAGCTGGCGAAGGCCATTCCCGATATGATGCGGAGCATCGACAAGATCCGCAACATCGGGATCGTCGCGCACATCCACCACGGGAAGACGACGCTCTCCGACAACCTCCTCGCCGCCGCCGGCATGATCTCGAACGAGCTCGCCGGCAAGCAGCTCTACCTCAACTTCGACGAGCAGGAGCAGGCGCGTCTCCTCACGATCAACAACGCGGACGTAACGATCGTCCACGAGTTCGAGAAGGAGAACTATCTCATCAACCTCATCGACACGCCGGGGCACGTCGACTTCGGCGGCGACGTCACGCGCGCGATGCGGGCCGTCGACGGGGCGATCGTGGTCGTCTGCGCGGTCGAAGGCGTGATGGCCCAGACCGAGACCGTGCTCCGCCAGGCGTTGCGCGAGAAGGTGAAGCCGGTCCTCTTCATCAACAAGGTCGACCGGGCGATCAAGGAGCTGAAGCTCACCCCCGAGTCGCTCCAGAAGCGCTTCACGACGATCATCAGCGAGGTCAACGAGCTCATCCGCAAGATGGCGCCCGAGGAGTTCATCGACGAGTGGAGCGTCGACCCCCGGGACGGGTCGGTCGCCTTCGGGTCCGGCTACGAGAACTGGGCGATCAGCGTCCCGTACATGCTCCAGACCGGCGTCAAGTTCCCGGACATCATCGAGTACGTCTCGACCGGGCGCACGAAGGAGATCGCGGCGAAGGCGAAGATCAACGACGTGATCTTCGACATGGTCGTGCGCCACCTCCCGAGCCCGCACGTGGCCCAGAAGTATCGTATCCCGAACATCTGGAAGGGGGACATCGCGAGCCCGATCGGCGTCGCGATGGCCAACACCGACTCCGCGGGACCGACCTCCTTCATGGTCACCGACATCACGATGGACCCGAGCGCCGGCGAGATCGCAACGGGCCGGGTCTTCTCCGGACGACTTCAGAAGGGGATGGAGCTCAGCGTCGTCGGAACGAAGATCCGCGACCGCATCCAGCACGTCTCGCTCTTCATGGGGCCCGAGCGGCTGATGGTGGAAGAGGTCACCGCGGGCAACATCGCCGCGGTCATCGGGCTCACGGACGCGTTCGCGGGGACGACGATGGCCTCCTCGCCCGACATGGCCCCGTTCGAGGAGATCCGCCACGTCTCCGAACCGGTGGTCACGGTCGCGATCGAACCGAAGCGGATGGCGGACCTGCCGAAGCTCATCGAGGTCATGCGCAAGATCGCGAAGGAGGACGCGAGCCTCCGGGTCGAGATCAACCAGGAGACCGGCGAGCACCTGCTCTCGGGCATGGGCGAGCTCCACCTCGAGATCACCCAGTATCGGATCATCAACGACTACAAGGTCGAGATCGAGGCCTCGAAGCCGATCGTCGTCTACCGCGAGGTCGTGAAGCACCCGGGCGGACCGTTCGAGGGGAAGTCCCCGAACAAGCACAACAAGTTCTACTTCGAGGTCGAAGCGCTGCCGGCCGAGGTGGTCCAGGGCATCCGGGACGGCGAGATCCCCCAGGGGAAGTCGTTCAAGGACACGAAGACCCTCGTCACCAAGATGGAGGCGCTCGGCATCCCGCGGGACGAAGGGCGGGGCATCGTCGCGGTCGAAGGGACGAACATCCTCTTCGACGTCACGAAGGGGATCCAGTACCTCAACGAGACGATGGACCTCATCGTCGACGCGTTCAAGGAGGCGATGAACCGCGGGCCGCTCGCGAACGAGAAGGTCTACGGCCTCAAGGTCCGTCTCGTGGACGCAAAGCTCCACGAAGATTCCATCCACCGCGGTCCCGCGCAGACGATCCCTGCCGCGCGCTCGGGGATCTACGGCGCGATGGTCCTCGGCGACCGGCTCCTGCTCGAGCCGCTGCAGAAGGTCACGGTCAACGTCCCGCAGGAGGTCCTCGCCGGCGCGACCCGGGAGCTCCAGCGGCGCCGCGGCGAGATCCTCGACATGACGAGCGTCGGCGACCTCCAGACGATCGTCGCGAAGGTCCCGGTCGCCGAAATGTTCGGGTTCGCCTCCGACATCCGCAGCGCGACCGCCGGCAAGGTGCTGTGGGCGACCGAATCGATGGGGTTCGTCCCCGTGCCCTCCGAGCTCCAGGCGGGCGTCGTCGCAGAGATCCGCCAGCGGCGCGGGCTCAAGCCCGAACCGTACGACGCGGCCTACTACTCGGGCTAGACCGGCCGTTCCCGGCGCACCGGCCTCCCCCGGTCGCGTCGCCGGTCCGCGGGAACGGCGGTCGCCCGTCCGGGGGCGGGACGTCGCCGCCGGTCGAAACATACTCAGACTGTAGTAGGTTTGAGGTCGACCGCGCAGGACCGAATACCTGCTACGAGTTGTAGTAGGTTCCCCGGGGTCCGAACCTACTACATCATGTGGTAGCTTTTGGGTCGCGGGGGGCGAGCGACGCCGAAGGAAGGGCGTGGTCGAGCGTCCGCTGACCCCGCGGGCGCGGGCCGGACGCCGAGCGCGAGCGGATCGGCCAGGCGCCCTCGTGGTCGAGCAACCAGCGCTTGCGCCACAGTCCGAGGCCGTAGCCGGTGATCGAGCCTCCGACCCCGATGACCCGATGGCACGGGATGACGATCGGGATCGGGTTGCGGGCCATCGCGCCCCCGACCGCCCGGGCGGCGCCCGGATACCCCGCCCGTCGCGCGAGCTCCCCGTACGTCAGCGTATGGCCCGCGGGAACGGCACACAGCGTCTTCCAGACCGCGCGGTCGAACGGGGACGCGGAATCCGGGTCGACCTGGACCTCGAAGCCGGTGCGCTGGCCGCGAAAGTACTCCTGCAGTTGCCGCGGCGGGCTCCCGGGAGGGAACGGCGGCTTGTGCCGGACCGCGCCGGGGGGCAGCCCGGTCTGGGCCACGCCGTTCTCGAGCAGGTCGACGACCCGCACGCTCGAGCCCTGGTAGGCGACACGGAAGGTGCCGATCGGGGTCGGCACGTCCGCGAAGTCGACGACGGCCATCGCCCGGGGCAGTCGTTCGGACCCTTATCTCAATTGCATCGGCCTACGCGCCTTCGAGCCCGGTCCCGGTGATGCGGAAGTCGGCCGTCCCCTCGGGGAGCGACCGGTGCTTGACGAGCACGGCGCGGCGCCGATTGCCCGAGAGCCGGTCGAACCGCAGGATCGTCTTCGCGGCGTGGTTCAGGAACGAGCCGCCGAGCGGCTCGAGCGTGCCGTCGCGCACGCTGCGCCAGACCTGGTTCGTCAGGATCGCGGGGACCCGGGCGCGCAGAGCGGTCGCCACGAGGTCGGCGACCCCGAGCGAGAGGGCCTGCCGGGCGTCGTCCTCGTCCGGCCCCGAGAGCGAGAGCCGATAGTAGTGGGTCCCGGAGTCGACGACGATCAGCCCGACCGGGCGCTTTCCCTCGCGGGCGAGGGCGCACGCGGTCGCGACCGAGCGCGACTGCTCCTCGAGGTTCTTCGGCGTGGAGAGAAGGAAGCGCTTCAGCACCCGTTCGAGCGAATCGCCCGCCATCGCGCGCAGCCGGTCGACGCTGACGCCTTCGGTATCGACGTAGAAGACCCAGCGGTCCTCGCGCGCGACCCGGAGCGCGACCTCGAGGCAGAAGAGCGTCTTCGCGCTCCCGCCCTCACCGTAGATCTCGGTGAGAGAGTCGGTCTCGAGGCCTCCGCCCAGGAGCCGGTCGACGGACGGGATCCCCGTCGAGAGCCGGTCGGGAGCCATCGCGCTACCACGGGGGCCGAGGAGCTTAACCTATCGGCCCGCGACCGGATACGTCCTTCCGAGCTCCGGGGAGCGGACCCCGCCGACCGCGGCCTCGAACGCCTCCGGATGCTCGGTATGGATCGGATAGACCGTCTTCGGGTGGAGCGACCGGATGATCTCGTAGAGCTCGGAGGCCGACGCGTGACCGCTCGCGTGCATCTGGTGGAACGCGAGCCCGAAATGGTCGAGCCAGTTGTGCATCACGCGGTCGTCGACGTCGTCCTCGCTGAACGGCTCGCTCATCGAGTGGATGAACGGCGAACCCTTCGGGGGCCGCAGGTCGATCAGCTCGGGAAAGTGCATCAGGTCGAGCGCGAGCAGGTACTTCCCGTCGGCGGACCGGACCTCCTCCGAGGTGAGGGCTCCCTCGAGGAGCGGCCGCTCCCAGAGGAACGTCCGCTTCTTCTTGCGGCCGTACACGGCGAGCCCGGGGGACTTCCCCGGCACCGGCACGGTCCCCTCCGGGACGAGGGGGGCGACCGCCGCGAGGAGGTAGGCCGTGCGGGGCGAGACGACGAGCGAGCGGTCGGCGGCCCGGGCGGCGGCGTAGAGCGTCGAAAGTCGGTCGACGTCCCGCGGGTACGTGCAGGCGAGGGCGAGGGGAGCTCCGTGCCCGAGGACCCGGTCGACCTCGTGGCGCACCCCCTCCTCCGACAGGTTGCGGCGCGGGTCGGGCCCGGCCCGGGTACCTTCGATGAGGAGGGCGGCCGGCCGTTCCGCGGCCGCGGCCTCGAAGAACGCGTGGGTGTCGGCGGCTCGGGGACCGTGGTGGCGAAAGTCCCCGGTGTACACCACGGTCCCCTCGGAGGTCCGGATCAGGAATCCGTAGGCGAACGGGATCGAGTGGTCCACAGGGTACGGGACGACCTCGAGCCGTCCGATCCGGACCGGCGCGCGGTCGGCGAAGATGCGCCAGTCATGGTCCCCGTAGCCCCTCGGGGTCGAGGCCTCGATCGCGCGAAGGAGCTCCCGCGTGCCCGCCCCGACGTAGACCGGGACCGCGGGGTCGAGGAGGTGGAGGTACCCCGCGTGGTCGGCATGGGCATGGCTCACGAAAACGCCCTGGACGTCGGGCGGCTTCCACGCGAGGTCGGCGTCGGCAAGGGCCTCGCGGGAGTAGAGCCCCTCGATCCGGGGCAGGAGGCCGAACTCGAGGAGGTCCTTCGCGGGGCTCGTCGACCTCGGCTGGAGGTAGTCGACGTAGTACTGCTCCATCTGGGCAGAGAACGACGGGCCGAAGTCGAACAGGATCCGGTCGGGGCCGTCCGCGATCAGGATCTTGTTGCCGCCGATCTCCCGGACCCCGCCGAGGAACGTGAGGCTCGGGCCGGCCATCGCGTCCCGGAGCGGGGCCGGCGCTTAGAGATTTGGTCCGTGGACCTCGCGCTCGGGACCCGGGTCGGACCGCGACCCGAACCGGGGCGACGAGGACGACGCTAGCGCGCCTTCAGGACCTTCTTGACGTTCGGGTGCTCCTTCGTGAAGATCTTGCCGCCGCAGTTGTCGCAGCGGACCCCGAACAGGTTCGCGTCGGACGGGAGAGCTTCCCCGCAGCGAATGCACCGGAACATCGTTAGGTTAGACCGAACCCGGAGGTTTAAGCGTTACCGGACCCGGTTCCCTTCTCGGTGCGCGTGATCGGCGGGGGGGCCTGGAAGACGTAGGCGTTCGACGCGAAGCGGGTGCCGCAGCGGCGGCACTCGAAGATGCCGCTCGCGACCCGGTGAAGGGTCACGGTCGAGCACCGCGGGCACGCCGAGGCCTTCGAGCGGGCGCGGTCGATCTCGAGGACGCGCCGCCGGATCCGGATCCCGTAGCGCGGGCCCATCCATCCGGTCGAGCCGACCTTCTTCGTCCGCTTGCTCACGGTCCGCCTCCCTTCGCGACCTGGCGCAGGCGCTCGCCGTGGACGAACGCGCGCCGGGTGATCGCCTTCACATCGTCGGGGGAGAAGGCGCCGACCAGTCCCTTTTGCATCGCGACGACCCGACCGGTCTCGTCCGTCGCGACAGTGAGCCGGCCCTGGGCGGCCTGCTCCTCGTCGAACGTCGGGTCCACCACGATCACGTCCCCGAGGCGCACGAACGTGCACTCGATCGGGAGGTGCTGGACGTCGAGGGCGTAGTCCGCCTCGGCGATGCCGAACCGCTTCGCGGGCACGGTCGTGTGCGCGAGCGCGCTCACCGCGGCGAGGAGCGAGGCATCGATGAGGTTCCCCGAGTGGTCGAGCACGTGGACGTCCGTGAAGCAGGTCCAGCACTTCTCCTCGGGCGTGACGCAGAGGCGGGTCAGGTCGATCGTCTCGGCCGCGCGGATCGCCCGGTCGACGACCCGGGAGACCTCGATCGCCCCGGGCTGAGGGGGACCGGGCTCGAACGTCGGGTTCGAGAGCGGGATCAGCTCGGCGTTGGTGGTGAGGACCCCTGCGTTCGGCGTGTCGGGGAACGGCTTCCCCGGTTCGAGCTTGATGCCGGCGAGGACCGTCGTGTCTCCGAGATGCACGAGCGCCGAGCCGTCGGCCGACGCGACGTAGCCGGTCTCGACCGTGACCTTCCGGTACTCGTCGACCCCGCGCCCGTCGAGGCGCTTACCCTCGGCGGCCAGGTCGAGGATGTGGGTGGTGCGGATCTCGGCGGCGACCTCTCCGCTCATGCCGATCCTCCCGGCACCGGCGCCACCGAATAGCGTTCGCGCAGCGCGAGCTTCATCTTCTCGTAGATCGCCCGGCACCCCGTGACGCCAAGGTCGAGCGACTGGGCGAGCTCGTCCTCGGTCATGTGGCCCTCCATCTGAAGGAGCACGAGGCGACCGGACTGCGGCACGAGGGCCATCGGAAGGTCGGCCTCCCCGTAGTTGTCCTCTTCCTTCTTCAGGTCGAGCGCGATCGCGCCCCCGATCTTCCCGACCGCGACCGCGGGCAGGAGGTCGACCATCGGGATCCCCGCGTCCGCGAGCGCGACCGAGGCGGCGACCAGGCCCGCGCAGCGGGTACCGGCGTTCGCCTGCAGGACCTCGATGTAGATGTCGATGCTCGTGCGGGGGTACTCCTCGGCGAAGACGACCGACTCGAACGCCTCCGCGATCACCTTCGAGATCTCCTGCGAGCGCCGGTCGAGTCCCGGCCGCTTGCGTTCGTCGACCGCGAACGCCGCCATGTTGTAGCGGCACTGGATGACGGCCTTGTTGTTCTGTTGAAGGTGGCGCGGGTGGACCTCGCGAGGCCCGTAGACCGCCGCCATCACCTTGTTCGCTCCCCATTCGACGAACGCCGACCCGTCGGCCTGGTGGAGCGCACCGGCCTCGATGTGGATCGGTCGCAGTTCGTCGAGTTTCCGCCCGTCGATCCGCAGCCCCTCGGGGCTCAGCAGGACGGGCACATCTTTCGCTCCTACGCTTCCCATGGTTCTCTCTCCTTTGGTTTAGTACACGTCAACATCAGGTCGGGTCCGGGTCGGGCTCGTCGGGGCTGTCGTTGGGCTCGGGGGCCCCGTCCTCTTCATCGTCCGGGAGGCCCGGCGCCGGCGGGGCGTCGCGATGCGCGCTCTCCGGCCGCGGCGCCTCGGCGCCCGCCGCATTCGTGGGCATCGTGGCGAGCAGGTAGCTCTCCACGCGTTCGGTCAGGCCGGGGCGCTGGCCGTCCTCGTCGATCATCCAGAGGACCGCCGAGACCCGGTGGATCGCCTCGGGGCTCCCGCCGATCCAGATCCGGCCGTTCTGACCGACCGCGACCTGGGCTCCGGTGTGCCGGGTGATCGTCTGGATCATCGAGCCGCTGCGCCCGACGACGCGCGGGACGCGGGCCGGAGAGATCGTCACGATCGTCCCTCCTTCGAGCTTGCCGAGCCCCTCGCCGTTCATCGTGACACCGATCCGGCCGGTCGCGTCGAGGTTCTCGACCTGGACGACGACCGCGTCGCCGACCTTCAGGTAGCGTTCGCATTCCCCGATGTCGACCTTCCACGGGGTCCCGGTCATGTGGAGCGGAGCCCAGCGGGGGGCGTCGATGTTGAGGAGCCAGAAGGTCGTCTGGACGTCGGTGACGGTGCCGATGACGACGTCGTTCGGCTTCGGGATGTAGCGACCCGAGAGCGGAATGACCTGGACGAACGGGGGCCGGGGCGCCAACAGGCCGAGTATGCTCGCGTAGACCTTCCCGCCGACCCGATAGGTTCCGGGTCCGGGCTTGAGGCCGTGACTTTGGATTTCTTCGCCCGGAAGAACTAGCACCCGTTCCCCCGACGGGGGCGAGGGGCCTCCCTCGCGGCCACGCCGTCGGCGGCCGGGTCGATGGCCTTGTGACATGTTTCGTGCTGCACCGGGCGCTTCGACCAAGGTATCCTATTTAACCAAAGCGGTCTCGGCGGCCCCCTTCGTTCGGGCGCTGAGCTTCTCGTAGAGCTCGGTCTGGATACCGGCCGGAATCTCGAGCACCCCGCTCCAGCTGCCGTCGGACAGCCACTGCTCCTCCAGGAGCCGGCCGAGCCCCTTGATCTCGCCGATCGAGCGGGGATAGAACTGTCCGGGGATCCGGACCCGGACCTTGACGACGTCCAGACGAATCGGGATGAGCGGCCGCAGCTTCGCGAGGATCTCCTGGACCTGGGCGTCGACCGGCTTGAACGGGTCGATGTGGACCTTCGCTTCCGCCATCGCCGATTCGATCCGGGCGGGGGGATGCGGGGCGCCGGTCTGCGGGTTCATCGCGTTGCGTGCGATCATCGCGACGATCTGCTTGTGCTTCGCCGCCTGGAGCTGGTGGCGCTGCTCGGTGGTGACCTGGACCTCGCCCTTCTGGACGATCTGCTTCGCGATCTCCGCGAGGTTGCGGGTGTGGAACGTCCGCTCGAGGTGTTCCTCGCTGATCTTGTCGCCTTTCTTCGCGTCCTTGAAGACCTGGTCGAGCGCGAGCTTGTCGGAGAGGTCGACGTCCTTGCCGTCCTTGAGGTCCTGCACCGCCTGCGGGTCGACCAGGACCTCGAAGCGGGAGCCGGCGGTCTCCCAGCGGGCGATGACGGCATCCTCGACCTTGACCATGCGGGCGCCCCGGACGGGGCGAGCCTAGGCGCGAGTGCTCTTACCCGTTCCGCTGACCGGGGGAAGTCGGCCCACGAACTTCTGGACCTCGTCCGCGAGCAGCCGGGTCATCCCGACCTCCCGCTCGACCGTGCAGACCTCGACCTGGCCGAGGTTCCCTCCCTCGTCGAGGCCGGCCCTCAGGCCCTCGAGCGCGAGGAGGATCGCGGCGTCGCGGTCGATCCCGGGACGGTACTTCTGCTCGAACAGCTCCATCACCGGGCCCTTGTTGCCCCCGGTGCTCGCCGCCTTGAAGCTCGTGAGCGAGCCGGACGGCTCGGTCTCGAACAGGCGGATGCCCCCGTCGTCGTAGCCGCCGACCAGGAGCGCCGTGCCGAACGGACGGACGCCTCCGAACTGGGTGTACTGCTGCTTGTAGTCGCAGATGCGGCGCACGAGCAGCTCGACGGACATCGGCTCGGAGTAGGTGACGCGGTTGACCTGCGCGGCGAGCCGCGCGTAATCGACGAGCACCCGGGCGTCCGCGACCAGCCCGGCGGTGGCGCACGCGATGTTCTCGTCGATCTGGTGGATCTTCTCGAGACTTGACGGCTCGGCGAGCTTCGGGTTCGGGATCCGCCGGTCCGCGATCAGGACGACCCCGTCGGAGTACACGACCCCGGCCGTGGTCGCGCCCCGGCGCACCGCTTCGCGGGCGTACTCGACCTGGAACAGCCGTCCGTCCGGCGAGAAGACCGTGATCGCCCGGTCGTAGGCCATCTGGCCCGGTTGCATCTCCATCGGGGCTGCCTCGCGCCGGGCACCAAGGTCGGCCTTATAACGGGCACCGGGGAGGTAACGCGGCGGTCAGCCGGTTACGAGGCGTCGGCGCAGCGAGGCCGCCCTGTCCCGGGAAATCCGACAATCTTTAGAGGCTGCCCGGGCCCATGAGCGCCATGGTCCCGGCGCCGGAGCCCGAAGCCCGTCGGGAGGGCTCGCGGCTCGCCGGCGCCGCCTCCGCGTACCTGCGCGCGGCCGCCGAGCAGCCGATCGACTGGCATCCGTGGGGACCCGAGCCGTTCGCCCTCGCGAAGCGCACCCACCGGCCGATCCTCCTTGACATCGGGGCCTCCTGGTGCCACTGGTGCCACGTCATGGACGAGGGGACGTACTCCGACGCCGAAGTCGCCCGGCTGCTCGAGCAGCACTTCGTCGCGGTGAAGGTCGACCGCGACCAGAACCCCGAGGTCGACCGCCGCTACCAGCGGCAGGTCGGGGCGCTCACCGGCGAGGGAGGGTGGCCGCTCACCGGGTTCCTCACGCCGGAGGGCGAGGTCTTCCTCGGAGGCACCTACTTTCCCCCCACCGACGGGCACGGTCGGCCGGGGTTCCGGCGCGTCCTGACGGAGGT
>Ga0335073_10002206_pt1 | contig 26590 bp, 29 predicted proteins | sample Lox_Sample_22_FD_207093 | JGI IMG/M metagenome (GOLD analysis project Ga0335073, IMG submission 207093) | Soil microbial communities from Loxahatchee National Wildlife Refuge, Florida, United States - Lox_Sample_2.2 | ecosystem: Environmental > Terrestrial > Soil > Wetlands | place: USA...
ATTGTGGTAACTCACGATAATCGACGAATATTAAAGGTATCAGAGAAAGAAAACAGAAAGCAAGTACCGAAATACTACTGTCTTTCCCATGGAGTCAGAGTTGGTCTTTTCATGTTGTTGGGCTTCAGCCGCGGCTCCGCTGACGTCGCAGCCTTGTGATCCCGAGAGACCTGGAGTCATCCACTTAGGGAAGGGAACTTCTCATGGTAGCCAGAAACGGAATGGAAAGGAATTGTTTAGTGTTGCTCGGGTAAATGGAGAACTGGCTGTTGCATTTGGCGAACAAGGTCGAGTAGTTAATTATTCGTTAGCTGATCGCTTCACTAAGATGAACAAATGGCAACGGCCGAAAGCAAAATCGGCGACTGTGGTCAGAGACAATTGATGCAGATCTGTTGCAACTCAGGTCCTCTTCCCAGCTCTTCGAAACGTACCTCACAGTCTTTATCACCCCACCTTCTCCAAGATCAATGTAAAGCGCTGTAGAATGATAATTTGACCGACAATCACGGATGTGTTGGCCGAGGCAAAGTGGCGCTTGGGTTTCCGAATTGGGAAGGAAGTGCATGTGAAAGTTCCACCCTATAAAGAGGCTGATCAGACTGGCGTGGGAATAGTGTGTCAAAAAGCAAACCCTGGGCGATAAGCGCCAGGAGTTCATATATGCGGAGTGCCGCTGATGAACTAAGCTATAGTCGCTAGTAAAGCATGCATGGGCACGCGTGGAACGCTCATATATATACTTTTAGGGCGACGAAGATTCGCGGCCATCATCAAAACAGAAGAGATTTTCAGTCTCACGTCGCGTGTCATGCAGTCTCCGTAAGCATTCTGTCATGTCACCGTTCTAGAACTACCAAGCATAGCCCGCACCTTCACCTTCATCAGTTGCATCTTGCCCTTCGACGTAATCTTCGTCGCCGCTTAGCTCCGAATCCAAGAAGTTACTCTCATTGAGCTGATTCTCGCGAGGTCGGAGATTGTCGATGCTTATGTGAACAACTTCACACATGCCCTGGGCGCGGTTTTCCAACAGTTTCATCACGTTGTTACGCCGTGATGAGACGGCTATTGGTGGTTCCGACTCCTCAGAAGAGTCGACAGCTATCCTACGTGATCGTAGGCGGCGTGAATTGTTGAGATCTTCGCTAGGCTGAGGTGTAGGCAGCTGTTTCCCGTGCGTAGGGTTGGTGCGTCCTCTTGAGAGTAGCGGCGCATCTGAGTCATCGCTATCTGCCAACGGACGTTCCTTGATACCAACAACCACTTGAGGAACCTTACCTTCCTTCCAAAGTCGAAATGCCTTGAGTGACATCAAGTGCGGGTTTGGTGGAGTTGACTTGCGAAGGAAGATGCGTCTCAACGTGCTGACCCAGGTACTCCTGAATTCGGCACGCTCTTTCCACCCAATGTTGACATGAGCAGTGAGGTTCAGTTTACGGAGGTCTGGCAAAGCTGATGCTGAGTTGGCGAGTGATTTGAAGAAATTTTCAGCCGCTTCAGATGACCAGTTACGTAGATGGTTGAGTTCTAGATCCTGCAAAGTTGATGGCCAGGAGGGTGTCTCATTGGCTAAGATGAGATAATCATATCCGGGCTCAGTTTCCGTTGTCGATTGAAGAGTACTGTAGTATGTCAAGTCGATTGACAGAACTTGCAACTTCGGGCAAGCCACTTTTAGGCTGACTAGGAAGGAGAGGTTTAGATTGCGGTTGTGTCTTAGAGCAACCTCCTTCAATGAGGAGCCGTGCGATAGGAGAAATTGTTCCAGATATGGAGACACAAGTGAATCGCAATCGATGAGAGTCAATTTCTCCAAATTGGTTGGAAGAAGTTCCAAGGAGCCGGGCGCTACGCCGCACTCTTGGAAAGTGAGGTCTCTCAGCAACGGAAGGGTAGAACAGAATGAAGGTATGATAGGAAGTGGTATGTCATACTCCGATCCGAAAAAGAAATTGGCATCAAAGTTTGTAAACTTGACTTGCTGCAGCTTCTGACGGTCGATATTCATGTCCGCAGAGATCAAGCGCGCTTCATCCGTCTTCCTTGCTGATGGCTTTGGTGGAATGTATCGTCCCCTCCACTGCCAGGAAGTCACAGAGATTTTATGCAGAGAAAGCGTCTTGAGAGTATCTTTGACCGGATAGGGCCGGAAGTTTTGACGGGCGCTCCCATATTTAGGAAGATCCTGATCGTTCCAGAGGTTGACCCTCTGCAGCTGTGGAACATATGGGATCAGTGATTCTAAGCGGAAAATGCCACGTCCCGGGACAGAGTGAGTTAAGCAGCTTTCCAGCTCCACATCCAAACTCTTAACCTTGGTGTTATAAGAGATAATGTGTTCGTTTCGCTGGTCTGAAGATAGTAGGTCGAGGAGCTTGAATGCTTGAGAGCCGGAAGTAAGAGGTGGAGAGTAGTAGAGCGCAGCTAAGGCTGGTTCTAAGAAAGCCTTGTTTAAACGAGCAACTCCAACCAGCCATGTTGCTGGCGTGTTGGAGTACGGAGACTCAGCCATCATTGAGAGTTTGGCGTCAAAGAAGATCTGATAGAGCACCTCGTAAGGAAGAGAAATCCAGTTTGGAATGACTCCATCGGATACGATCGGAGGAGAAATCTCGATGGGTTTGGGTGTGCTGCCTAGGACACTGTCAGATTGAAGGTGAGAATCTGTCCAGGTAAACTAACTTTTGGTGTTAGGCCGCCGCTTTGTGAATCCTTTGCGGACTTTTTGCTTTTTACGTGAAGTTAAAGGTCTCGATGCGGCCTTCGCTGTACGGGTACGTTTTCGAGAAGCCAAGTCACTGGTGTTGCTGCGCGCTTGTTGCGACGCTTCAGGTTCATGATCAGAGTCTTCTTTGTATGAGACCTTGGCTTGGCCGCGATTTCGAGTAGATGGTCGCTCGCGGGTCGCTCTGGGTTGGGGACTCGGTTGACGGGACGAAGAAGAGTCATCATCATCGTCAGTGTCGATATTGTCCGTTTGCGTGAAGCTTTCGTCGCTCATATCATCATCGAAGCTCTGTTCACGGTAAGATCGAGGTTGTTGGCGGTTCGTCCGGAGTTGCACGCGAGGCCCCATGGTGAAGAGCGTGAAGAAGACGAAGGAGAAGAGCAAAAGGCGTGCGAGGCATGGGTAGTGGCGGATGGGAGAAAAGGCGAGAAGGTGAAGAGGGTTCTCGGTGAGATGGGAAACTATATGGTCGATCGATGTCATGCATTGCCGCTGTGCATGGGTTTGGCGCAGGCATGGCAGGCATGAACCATCGCAGCCACAATTCACCAGCCACATCGCCAAAACCTCGGAAGTGGTTTTACAGTTCGCATTCTTCAATAACGCGTCGACAGGGAGCGGCAGCCGCGTTCATGTTCGCGCTTCCAAGCCCACTTTGACCCTTCGTATCTTGTCCTGTCTGCTCCTCACTCGCAATTCCTTCAACTATCTTTGTCTCACGTCTACCTGCACTCCGTTTTCAGAACAATCCTCTTCTACTCCCGTCTTCACTCCCCGACCTCTTCCTTTCCGTAAGCCGTCTTTTCATTAGGGGATATTTGAGGATACCCTCGTGATTCAGACGGCACGAAGGGATCACTCGACGGCATGGTTGACTGCTGAGGTTTTCCGTTTTACTCGTGCTGTCTAAAGGGCTGTCGTACCATCTCAAAGCGGCGTGTGATGATTTGGCAAGTTTGCTTGTCAAACACCGCTTAAAATCTTCGCAACACCTCTCAGCACTTGATATTTCTCGTCGCCAGGTGAACTAGTTTCTGCTGCATCACTTATATTATGACTCAGTTGAATAGCGGTGTTGTGGTGGAACTGGTTATTCGCGGCTTAACATCAACAATCGAGCTTATTGACAGTTGAGATGACCTCTGGTGACCATAAATCAGCAGCTGGTCCATTTTCCCAGTCACATCTTCTCGCGGCAAGGAGAGTCTGGCCATTTTTGCTCAGAAATCTCGAGCGCGTCCTTGATTTCCACGAAATCGATGAAAAGAAGGACACAACAGCGAAGCTTGAGGATTTGGTACATCGGCAGCAGGCTGATCTTGATCGCCAGTCTTGGACAATGCCAACACCACTAGAAGTCAGGGAAGCAGCGAAGAAGAACAACCAAGTCTTGCGCATCAATGTCAAGGGCATCCAGCGAAGCCAGACCAGAGCCACCAAGTCAGCTCGAACGCAAACGCAAAAAGGCCATGATGGTGAAGGTCGTGGGTACGGTACGCGAAAGAAGTGCAAGATCATTGATGTGCCATGTACCGTAGAGGTTAACATCTGGACTGGGCAAATAAATAACAGCACTGTGTATCGCGAACGACGTGCTGCAAGGCTTTTGGGTCACAAGATCTCGGACACAGAGATTCACTTCGATACGGAGCTTGTAGAGGGGCCGTTCTTGATTCACGAGTCAAATTTGGAAGAGGTTGTCGAGAAAAATGGCAAGTATGGCCTCAGTATCGGCGGCAAGTTTCACATCGCCATCCGACTGCACTTTAAAAACCGCGACGACTCCACAGAAGCTATCTCATGGATCGACAACCATTCAAATCAAGGTGGAGATAGCGATTGGACCCTTCTCGAAGCTAGATGGGAGAGGTTGCCGAAGTGTCCTGCCGACGGAGAGCCTCTTTTGCTACGTAGGACGGATGAAATCAAGCTTCACAACGCAGCGCGGGAAAAGGAAGTCGGATGGAAGGACACGAAATCTTACCTCTTGATTGACATGGGCTGGCGTAACGAGAATGCTGAGTCTCCTCTCTCCTGGTGCAACAAAATACGAAACCGAGCCAGGTTGGGCCCATTGCCAACGCCTCCTTTGTCGGAACCCGCCTCTTCGCAAGGTACACCACAGAATCAAACCAAGCTTGAATGGATTTTCAAGGATCGTAAAGTTGAGACCAAAGGCTTTCGATGTGGTGTTTGCCGAAAGCGTAATTTTACGGCTTTAGATCGACTTCGACATCATGTCCTCACCAATCACACCAACAATCACGAGGTATACCATATCGAGAATGATGATTCTCAATTCATTAAGATCAAAATCAGCTTCGAACAGAAAATCATTGGAAAGAACAATCCGGAGCCGTCTATGAACCCACCCAAACCTGGAAGTAAAGAAGAGCACCTGTGGATCACACCAGATGAGAAATTCGACCTCAAATCGTGGGTTAAAGGCAATAGACGCTGGACTGACAAAGGCTACCGTATCAAACGTGGTCGGAAAGGCCCTCACGCGCCGACAGTGCCAATAGTTCACCCAACGACCATTGAAAGCCGCGATCTGCGAGAGATCCAATCCATCCAGGAAGTGCCGACCAAACGCTATAAAGTCCCAGGTCTCAAAGCTCCGAACGGTCGGAAACTTCAAGTTTTCAGTACGCAGTCGAGGCTGCTGGTTGACGCGGGCGACTTGCTGAGCGAAAGCGACGACGACCCGGAAACCGATTACGTGGATGCAAAACGCGAAGCCATCTTCCGCACGATGCCGAGCAGCGTCAGCGAGAAGCAAAAGGCGTTCATGCGGGCGTGGGACGACCACATGGCGCGCGAGGTCATCACCGCGAACCGGTACCTCGCGGACGCGGTCTACCGCTGGGTGAAGACGCCGGCGGCGGAGGCGCTGCTCAAGGACCCCGAGGTGCAGGCTGAGTTCGAGAAAAAGCTCGAGGAGCTGCGACTGGACGAGTTGATGGACAAGACCGTGTACCAGTGGAGCCTGGCGCGCTCACGCAACTTGGCCAGCGGCGCCACCCAAACCGACGACAACGACACCGCATCCGGCACCGAAGACGCCGCCAGCGCGCCGGCCAACGCGCCCAACGGCGCTCCCGACGCCGCGCCACCCGCCCGCGAAGCAGGCAAGTGCGTGTGCGGCGCGGCAGTCACGGACATGAAGAACGCGGTGCTGTGCTGCAACGACGCGTGCCTGCACCCCGAGCACCACGTGACGTGCGTGGGGATCAGCAAAGCGGAGCGGGCAGGCTGGCAGTGCGATACATGCCGCGGTGCGTCCGCACCCGCACCCACACCCGCTCCCGCTCCCCCGCCCGCTTCGGCCGCCGACGTCGCGACCATCCCGCACCGGCCGGCGGCGGCCACGCAGCCGCCCGCAGAGGCGGTGAAGGTTGCAAAGCGCGCGCGCGACGCCGCTGATAGCGATACCGAGGCGGCGGTGCCGAAGCGCGTGAGGCGCGGGACTGCGACGCCGGCTGGGTCGCCGGCTTCGGCGCGGCGCTGGGAGCGCGATAAGGAGCGGAGAGATGGGAGTGCTGGTGGGAGTCCGGCGAAGAAGAAGGGTTGATTGACGGGTTTGGAGAGTGAGGATGGGGGGTGTGGGAGGTGAGATTGGTTATGTGGTGGTGAGCTTTGATTAGTATGGGTGAAGCGATGTCGAGTTGTACGATGGCGAGAAGTCTGTATAGGCATTCAGTGCTTGCGTTATGTTTCGTGGAGTGTGAACTGTATCGGTATCTATCTGTGCATGCATAGTTGACGGTAGAAGAGAACGTACTTGTGTTGCGATGAAGAGGCGTCATAAGCGTGGATATTTTAAGTGTAACATAATGCTATCTGTGTATTCATTCTCAGTTTGATTACGAAGAGAGGAGTCTTCATGCTCCTGAGTTGGCTGAACAAACACGCTCTAGGTTGCATATACAGACAAGGATGGCGAAAAGCATAAATGGCTTGCATCCAGACCCACAGAAACGCCTTGTCGTATCCGTTGATGTTCATCGAAATGTCACCACATAACCACCCATCATTTTGCCATGCTTACCAACTTGGCCCCTGTCCACCATAACTCTGTTGGCTCTGCGACGGACTACTAAAGCTCGGCTGACTTTGCTGCTGCCCACCGTAACCTTGCTGACCTTGTTGCGACCCTCCATAACCCTGCTGACCTTGTTGCGGCCCACCATAACCTTGCTGACTTTGCTGCGGCCCACCGTAACTTGTCTGACCCTGCTGCGAGCCACCATAACCTGTCTGGCCCTGCTGCTGTCCACCATAACCCTGCTGACCCTGCTGCTGCCCACCATAGCCCTGCTGCCCCTGCTGCGCGGCGCCATAGCCCTGCTGAGCAGGCGACGGCCCGCCGTAACCCTGGGCGCCAAAACCACTCGGACGCTGCTGCTGCGGGTGCTGCTGCGGCGGTGTGGGACCCGGGAATCCGTTCGGCGGGCCACCGAACCCTCCAGGCGACGGTCCTTGCCCGTAGCCGGCCTGCGGCGCGGGCGGGCCGCCGAAGCCGCCGGGCCCGCTCTGCGCGCCGAAGCCGCTGGCCTGCGGGTGGCCGAACTGCGCGGCCGGCGCCGGCGCCGCGCTGAACTGGCCCGGTGCGGGAGGCCCGCCCGTGTAGCTGCCTGGTGGTGGGCCCTGCGAAGGGCCGCCGAAGCTAGGGCCGGGGTATTGTTGCGGTGGAGGCGAGTTGAATTGGCCGCCGTATGGCTGGTTGGGTGGCGGACCTTGTTGGCCGTAGGGTTGGTTGGGTCGTGGGCCTTGTTGGCCGTAAGACGGTGCTTGTTGTGGGTAGTTGGAGCTTTGCGGGTTGAAAGGTGGCTGTGGACCTCCATATGGAGACGAATTTGGCCCGGAGTACGGTGATGGAGCTGGCTGGCTGAATTGATGAGTAGGTTGGCTTGGTGGTTGATGATGATGGCCGTGTTGAATTTGAGGCTGATACTGAGTTGGTGGAGCGGAAGCGGAGTAGCTTGATGGGTTCCCGGAAGACGAGAAGCCGAAATTACTCTGCTGTTGAGGCGATTGCGAGGCGCCAGCAGCAAGGAGTCCTGACATGAGTCCACCTAGACCGGCTGCCTGCTGGTTACTGGGTTTCTGACCAGGCGGTTTTCCTCCAGCATTCAAAAGCGACGAAGCCAGTCCACCAAGACCTGCCTGTTGGCCGCCAGATCCACCGCCAGGCGGCTTACCACCAGCATTCAGAAGAGTGGAGGCCAGCGAACCGAGACCACCTGCTTGCGACTGAGAGCCAGACCCATGATGTGTAGCTCCACCTAGAAGTTGTCCAACCAATGCGCCGGGTCCCGATTGTTGCTGGTGATGTTGTTGGCCACCTGTTAGAAGCTCCGAAGCGAGTTGACCGACCAAGCCACCAGATTGTTTCGATTGCTTGCCAATGAGCATATTCATCGCCATACCCTGCAAAGTCCATGTCAGATCAATTTCAATCTTCAAATCACTTTAAACGTGTAGAGTCGACGTACGCCAAGTCCACCAGCTCGATCTGTGCTCTCTCCATGTTCTAGATCCCCAAATGCTCGTGTGTCATCAGCTTCTCCTCCTTCAACGCTCCCATTCTGAGGCACATTATAAGGACCGTTATGTTGAGCAGGAGTGCTAGATGCGGACGTAGGGACTCCTGGAGCAGCGCTTGTCGGTCGCTCCCACGTAGATTTGCCTGTGCTGATCTGGACGAAGTAGTATTTCCTCGAACTGCGGATAGATTGTCAGTGTCAATTCATGGACGGATAGCGGTCGGGACCATTTTGGACTCGAAGCAGATACATTCTAGTATCAGCAGAGAAGGTAATGCAGGTAGACTGACGTGGAATCCCATTGCGCGATCCAACCGGATGGAAGTTCTGGAACTTGAGTGTCGTCGGGGCCGGAATCTGGAGACGCGACTCTGGCCGGATTGGCCATTGCAAGCGATTTCAAGACGTGGTACTCGTGCGCGCGACAGAGATTATGGAGCGAGATGTCTGCCTCCAGATCATCCGTCCAGACTTAAAATCGCCGCTGGAGTGCGCGTGGACAGGGAGGTTGCTCGGCCTTGGCGCGAAGGCTGTGCGGGACGAGGTGAAGGGTGTGGGTTGAGGGTCCTGTGGCTGTGCCATAACCACCCGCACCCAGCTGAAAGTCCACTCGTGAGCTGAATCGATATTTGATTTCTATTGGGACCGAGACGACGTGTGCAATTGCTACATCCTAGCTGATTCCGAGCACACGATGTGCGGCGGAACACTCGGACCATTTTAAGGTGCTCCGGCAATCCGCACATCCACCGACTGTGCACTTCACATCAACCTTAGAGTAATCCTAGGACTACTTAATAAGTACCAGGTAGCATCAAGCACGTGAGGAGGGTTTTCACCCAAATCTCCAAGAATGCCATCACCGAGAGCGCCGCGGACGCGTGTGATATTCATGCGTGGTAATCTTCGCTAGCGACGTCTACCAAAACCCTAATACGGTATCGTATCAGCCGCACCACTTCCGAGGTTCCCGCATATGAAGGTGGAGGCGGGCGAGTTACTCTCACTTGAAATTTCTTTGAATTGTAGAGGATTAACCCCTTTGAACGGGTCTTCGCAATTAGATTCATCATTCATTAAATATCAATCATGTCCGTCATCTTCAAGATCGCCGCAGGGCTCAATGCTTTCAGCGTCCTTGGTCACGGCGCAATGGGCTTTAACGAGCTCTTCCCAGCCCTCAACAAACAGCCGGATTCCCAGGTTCGAACTGCCGCGAAAATAGGGTGGATGGAGGGCTGTGGATACTACGCATTGTCCAGTAAGTAGCCGCATTTGAGAGATACTCCAGGTAACAGTATCCTAACGCCAACAGCCATCCTTTTCTACAAAGTCTCTGAGTCCGGTGCCGGGAAATACGAGCGTCTTATGCTTCTTGTAATCTTCATACAGAATCTTCTTGCCGGAGTGGGCTTTGCAAGGGCTGGCACGTTTCCTCCTTTACTTCCGTTGTGGGGAACTCCCGCGTTAATGGCGATTGGTTACGCTCGTGGTGGTATCTGACCGAAGCCTTGAATTAGCCATTGGTAAAGTCGGGATTGTATGTAGTTGACAGAATTCTCTTATCGTTAATCCATTCTCCAAACTATCATTCTTTGTTCGGAATCTACAGAGCGATTCGTTTGGTGTTGGCAGTGGTCAAAGCAACTTCGACAAGACGCGACGGCATAAGCAATGCCAGCGACAGAAACGACAGGTTTAGCGACAACTTCGGGTTTGAAAGATGGCTCTTAGTGAGACAAAACTTCTTTACTACCCAATACTAATCATCAGAGCATTGCGGCACAGCACAAATTTTTAGCACCTAGAAGAGTATTACCAAAATGGAATATCAGCCGTGAGTATGGGCATCCTCGATGGACTACGTTAGGGAAACAGCATTACGACTGAAGTGAAAAGCTGAGACCAGTTCGATCAGCCTGTGTGGCAGCTATAACCAAAAGGCGAAAAGGAAATCTCGGTACCATCAGCGGTGCATCTGGCTGTCTTCCGCCAAAGCTTGGTGCACATCGTGCTCCTAACTTCTAGCTACGCCTTGACACCGTTTTAGTGAATGGAAACATGACATCAAGAGCCCGCGGATAAGATGCCGCCAATACTGTGAAGGATACAGCTAGGATAAGAGCAAGTGCGTAGAAGCCCCAGTGCGTCGTTCGCGGTATCATTGTAATGCTGAAAAGCGACTACGTAGTGATGATCAGACGAGCGCTATCAACGTTTAGTTAAGAAACTTACGCAAACAAACATCGGCGGTAAATAGACCTGCAGCAGATCAGCGTATGCACGAATTGGGTGTATGATAAAGCAAGTCCATACCACACCCAGCTTGGTTAAGACTCCAATATCAGCACTCTGGCTTGTCGACACCACGCTTTCTTTTAGCGACGATGCGCTCACAATCTACCTTCAACGTCAATTTTTCTCATTACAGTGTCGTGCTATATTTCAGCTGACTTACAGCACTGTGCATGCTTTGAAATCGTTCGAGCTTTTGCGTCAAGTGAAGATGCATTGACTGCATTTCCGTAACGCTTCCTCTGATAACGGCTAACAACTCACCCCAGTCAAGTTGTAACCGTGATCTGTCTTGTAATTCGAAGCAGCTAATTCCATTGAGTTGAAAGCTATTCCATGCTGCAATGCTCTTGGCGAGGACATCTCGAAAACGCCTGATTGTATCCACAGTCATTATAAGCTCTTTCGTTCGGTTCATACCAAGGTCATCGGTAAAATTATATAAGTTTTTATGTTCCTTGGAATTTATCAGTAAAGTAACTTCCCGTTGTATCACATTTCTTACATATGCCATCATACGTTCATCAAAGGCTTCTATCAGGGACTTCCACTCCTCGGTCGCTTGACCAATCCGCTGAGAAACTATTCTAAGATAGTACTCTCGAGGATTCCAATGCGGCCACTTCAGCCACTTAGCTCCACCGGTAGGAGGATCTAATGGATCTTGTTCTGTTAGGTAGGTCCACTCATTTTCCTCACTTCCGTAATAGGTCTCGACGACGCAATAGACTGTCCAGAAGTATTCGTCGAGCCCAGTGACGAGGATGGAGGTTTGTGCTTCGTAGTAGTATAATTCTTCAGAGTCGGTTTCCGCGCTCCGGAGAGGTAGCTCCCGTGCGGCTCTCAGAGGTTGATCTCCGAAGCGTGAGCCTTTCTTCCTGTGGTCATCGACTTTTCGACCAGGCCTCAAAGCAAAGAATGACACATGAAACTCAAGATCGAAACGGAAGCCCTAACGTCTTAGCTAATCTGCCTCAAATGGTTGTAGTCCTACTTACAAGAGAGACAATAAAATGTGTCTCGAAATTGATGTATCTACTGAAAAATGTCCTCACCTGAGAAACATAACGGTAAGAACTGGTTGCTGCGATAATTAGAATATGCAGTGGCGTGACGTTAGGTATATATCTACAGATAGTTAGCATACTATGCGGCGTCAGGCCTTGAATCCCATACATCACCCTACGCTCTGCGCGTAGGTCTGTCCTCTATACCTGTTATTTCACGTCGAGTGATACCGAAACACGAATACTAACTTTCTTCCGTAACAGATCAAGAAATTGCATAAGATTGAGCTTTTCCGTACGGATGTCGTCCCCTTCAGGGGGATGCAAGCGATAGGTATCAGAATCCCATAACCGGATGGAATCAGAACCACAGTTTGGATCCCGCCGATCGTCCAGGATGATGAAGCCAGAATTGGTGTGAAGGTGGTTGAGCGTAGACGTTCCCAAAAATTTTCGCAATGTAAGAAATAACGATCTATCGGGTGGGTGAAGTCGTGTCCTGCCTCGACGGAGGAACATGGCAGTCAACGATTCACCACCTTGTAACGAGTCTTCAATTGGAATGCACTCAGCTTCATATGCTTTGCTAGCCCGTCGCCGGCAGTACTTTGCTTCCCATACTCGATATAGTGAACTTGGATCTTGCATTCTCAAGTGCGAATCAATGCTAGCTCAATTTTACATATGTCAAGATTTCGATGTAGAACACAAGGCTGAGAAATTTCGATGACATTCTATAAGGTAGTCTTCGGAGCCAATATGCTCCGGACTTATGCAGCAGTCGTGGCACTGCTCTTCAATTCTCGTCTGTATCTGCAGCTAGGGTTCTGTACTCTACTGTTTCAACTGATTTTTGTGCAGCACAACGCGATGGTCCAGTACCCTCTTTCGTTCTCGTTTATGAGACGATATAGATCTTTAACTATGATTGAGTGTTCGTGGGACTTTAAACTGGATGACTCGACGTCAAAAACTATCTGGACATGCGTATGTTTGGCTGAGATTGAGTTTGAGGCATCGTAGCCCTCCTGACTGAACTTTACCCTAGTGTTCGTGCCAAACAGAGAACGAGGGAACAAGAAAAGATTGCACATCTTGCAATACCGCCAAATGCAACAAATGTATAGTCAGAACCGAAAATGAGACTCTCAACTTGAATCTTGATAACCCTACGAGCTATTGGAGTCTCATTGATCCCTCCGATTCTTATACCGAATGCTGGGTGTGCGTACGTCAACCTTAAAATTGAATAACTACCGTGATATTTAGACATTGACTCAGGTGGACTACAGTGCCAATGCGGGGGGGCAAATATAATGGCTATTACTCCAGATAACTGTCCGCAATGCGGACATACGCGATGTGCACAATGCAGTCCAGGGTAGATATAATCGGATTGGAGCTCTAAATTGTTAGCATTCTAGCTGTCCAAAAGTTTCCAGTCCAATAGATGATATGGCCCTTTTCTATTTGGCATTCTTAAGATGATGTTGGCGATGACGAGATTTGGGTTAACGCACTGCTCCTTTCACAGCACTCCACAACAATTCACACATTTTCTTCCTAGAGATCACGGCAGGGCCAATTGTTGTATAAACTGCTCATCCATTGCTCCAGCAATACCACCTATCATCTAAGAACACTCAGAGTTCCGACTCCAGCCCCATCAACAGCACCACGTAATTACATCACCTAATCAAGCAGCCCGCCCCGCGGCGCCCAGCCTCACGCAACAAGAAGCCTTAGTACTCGGCCTCGGCGCCCTCCTCGCCTTCAAGGGAGTCCGCAGCAACCTCCTCGTAGTCGCGCTCCAGGGCAGCCAGATCCTCGCGGGCCTCGGAGAACTCGCCCTCCTCCATGCCCTCGCCGACGTACCAGTGCACGAAGGCGCGCTTGGAGTACATCAGATCGAACTTGTGGGACAGCGCGGACCAGGCCTCGGCGATGGCCGTGGTGTTGGAGAGCATGCACCTGGATTTTGAAAAAAGTTAGCGGCTTCCGAAATAAAAAGAAGTACGATCGGAATGATTCGATCGCGAGCAAGAAACAAACTTACACGGCGCGGTTGACCTTGGCCAGGTCGCCGTTGGGCACCATCTGCGGCGGCTGGAAGCAGATGCCGATCTTGAAGCCGGTGGGGCACCAGTCGACGAACTGGATGGTACGCTTCGTCTTGAGCGTGGCGACGGCGGCGTGGACATCCTTGGGCACGACGTCACCGCGGTACAGGAGGCACGTCGCCATGTACTTGCCGTTGCGCGGATCGCACTTCACCATCTGGTTGTTGGGCTCGAAGCACGACATCGAGATCTCCTGCACCGAGTTGGCTTCGTGGGCCGCCTTGGCGGCGGAGACGACCGGTGCGTACGCTACGAGCGGGAAATGGATGCGTGGGTACGGCACCAGGTTGGTTTGGAACTCGTTGAGATCCACGTTGAGCGAACCATCGAAGCGGAGCGAAGCTGTGATCGAGGACACGACTAGCCGATTTTAGTGACAGACCTTATATCTTTCACAAATACACATACCTTGAGCAATCAGACGGTTGAGGTTCTCATAGTTGGGACGCTCAATACCAAGGTTGCGTCGACAGATGTCGTAGATAGCTTCATTGTCCACCATGAAGCTGCAGTCAGAGTGTTCCAAGGTGGTGTGAGTCGTCAAGATGGAGTTGTACGGCTCCACGACGGACGTAGCGACCTGAGGTGCGGGATACACACAGAACTCAAGCTTGCACTTCTTGCCATAATCGACGGAGAGACGCTCCATCAACAACGCTCCAAAGCCAGATCCAGTGCCACCACCGAACGAGTGGAAGACCAAGAAACCCTGCAGACCGGAACAGTTGTCGGCAACGCGTCGAACCTTATCCAAAACCTGATCGATGAGTTCCTTGCCAACGGTGTAGTGGCCACGAGCATAGTTGTTGGACGCGTCTTCCTTGCCAGTGATCATCTGTTCGGGATGGAACAGGCCGCGGTAGGTGCCGGTGCGGACTTCGTCGACGACGTTGGGTTCGAGATCGCAGTAGATGGTGCGAGGAACATATTTGCCTTGTCCTAGTCGGGTGTTATTGAAGGTTCGGTAGAATCTCATGTTCGGACGTACCGGTCTCGGAGAAGAAGGTGCTGAAACCATCGTCTTCGGCAGCAGCTTTACGCTCTTCAGTCAAGTATCCGTCAGGCTGGAGAAGAATAATGTCAGTGGCAAGCTCAACTCTAGCTTCTGGAGCGAGTTAACCCACCTGGATACCATGTTCAAGGCAGTAAAGCTGGCGGCCGACGAAGTTAGTAATTGTCCACAATCAACAAACCGGCCAGATCGATGGCAACGATGACACTGGGCGGTCGAGAAGGGTTCGGCTCACCTCCCAGCATGAGTTTGCAATTTGACAGCCAGCTTGGCCCACTGTAGAGACGAAAAGTCAGTGACAGACTCGGGAGTGAAATGTGCCAGGATGTAGCGGTCAAGGCCGCAGAAGTAGGGCCGACGTACCGTTCAAGCTGATGACTTCGCGCATGGTGGATTCAATCGAAATGTAAAAAGGCGGGATTTGTTGTTTACGATGAGTCGGTGCAGTGGCAGGTGGTGTTGGAGGAAGATTGGGGCCTTGATGGTGGGTTTGTGGGGTCACGCAGGCGGAGTTGCTGTCGATATCGAGCGCTTTCTCCTTTTGATGTTTATGTCGTCCGTGCGTCGCGAAGATCAGAAGAGCAGAAAAGCGGAAAAACGGCCAATCGTTGCAGCCTTGCGCCCTCAGGCTAAACACGTTCGCGTCGCTTCGCTTGGCGCTAGTAATTAGAGCCTTATTGCCGTCATCCGTTCACGGGCCATCGAGAAAGCGGGTGGCTTCGCTTTTGACTTACGATCGTGCATTGTCCGTTGCACCATTACAGATGTTGTCGTCTTGTCGTTGCTAACAGTTGGCCAGCCTGAAGATGCTCATGCCAACTGTTCTTCTCTGCCTGCTTTTTATTCCTTTCACCGTCCTGGCAAATACAGAGAAAGTTGTCTTTCTTTCCCCCGACCAACTCACCTTTGTTAACCGTGAGGACGATCCTACATTCCAGCCTATCTGCATACAGGATACCTTGTCTCCCAGTAAATCTCAACTACATACCCAGCTCCAAGTCGCGTTCCCAAGCGAAGAGGACCCGCGCGGGTCTGAGAACTACTATCTTCTCAACGGACTTGAGCCTGGCCGACGCTACGAGGTCCGTGTTTGCTGGAGTGCCACCGTATGTTTTTGAATGCGATTGCTTCCAGCAAAAGATTTTGGATTTCTGACACGCTGCTTTCCCTAGCAACCAACGGATTTCCGAGTGTGGCCGTTTGAACTTGACGACGTCCTTGGCTACAACTATCTCCTCTCCGCCTCTGACTCTCCTCAACACGTCGATCCTCTATACGCCGATTTCGAATGTCCGACAGGTTGGCCGCTTCGTTCTGCAAAGTACGTTGACGAACCGGCTCTTGTCCTTCGTGTTCGCGCAGCCGCCGACTTCTTCTCTCTTAACCAAACTCTCATGAACAACCCGCCACCTGTTGGAATCGACATTATCTTAGACCCGTATATCCTAAATATACTTCCAGAGTCGCTTCTCCCAACTGCTGTCTATATAACTGTCCTTACTATCGGAGGCTGGTTCTTGTCCGGCATCATATCAAATTGGCTCCATGGTATCGCACAGCTACCATCTTCGCAAAAGAAGGCGACCTGAACTTCCGGGCCTTTCGGTCATGACGGATCATATTCCTGACGCTGGAGAAGCGTCGAACGGAAACAATGGTCAAGTTGTGACGTGCTCGCGAGCAAACTCCAGTGGTAGCTCCAGTGCTCGGAGCATAACAAGCACCGATAGCGATAGTGGCTTCCTCTCCAACAGTCGCATCCTCAACCTTCCTCTCGAACTTCAAATGCAAATTGTCGAGTACATGGCCCCAGACAACTTCATTCGCTTTAGCCTGGCTCACTATGCTCACCTCCAATGCAAATGGCTTGAGCACCTCCCTCCAATCACACCTACCATCTATATGAACCTCGTGTCAACTTCACCACCTCGTCTGGGACCGATGTGTCACCTCGCTCCCGAACTACTTTTGCTGATCATGAATCGCTTGCCGAGACGAGATTTGATGGCGTTTGCACTGGCCAATTACAGACTGCTGCAGAATAAAGGAATCGTAGATGAGCTAGGCAAAGAGGATACGGAGCAGTTACGGCTTTCCATGGATTTTTCTCATGATTAGGCGCTGATGGTTTTGGTATATATAAGAAACCGCACACCGGTTTCGTTGTCAGTCAGGCTTTGCTTTCATATTGGATCTTCGGGCTGTACAGCGAGTGTCGATTGCTGGCGCATGGCGAAGGATTATATAGTCTCCTGAAGCTTTTATAAAAGCTCGGAGTGGCTCATCATGCCATTTATTACAGGATACATTCCTGGCATCTCGTACTCATCCGCTCGTACTCTCCAATGTGACCTCCAAAGGCTGTAGTTCCTCTATCGTATCCTTCTCCCATGGCTTCTTTCGTCGTGCTTGCGTACTTTGAGTTCCTTGCCCTTCCAAAACGGTGCTAGGGATGTCTTTAATACCCGGTACTGGCTTACCCGATTGAATCAACTCTACCACTTCCTGGTATGATAGGCGAGGCGGTTCAACTTCTTCTGTCGTTGTCGCTGGCTCAGACTCGATGCCTTCGTCCTTGTCGCCTCCATTCACATGAGATGGTTCCGACGAAGAAATTTGAGTAGCTGTCAGAACATTGCTCCCGCATTCTCTCTGCCGCTTCCATGATTTGTACTCGTCCACGCCTATCACAGTGCCGGTTTTTCTGTGTGGTGATCTTGTGTTAGAGATCTACCGTATCAAGTTTGTGTATGCATACCTAGAATAGTAGAAACATCGAGCCCGTAGCGACAAATCATCTTTGATCTCAGGTGTTTGGTTGTTCGCAAGAATACTTGTCAATCCTGTTTGAAACTCCTCGTCGGCGTTCCATGGGTACTGCTCGAATTGTTCGAATGCATCGGCAGATTGTGCTTGAGCTCCTGATTGGTGTGATGAGTCCATTGCCAAATTTGTGCATTTATATGTAAGACTTGAAGATATACGTACAACCCTATCTGATTTGGAGTTCGTCAATCTGATCCGTGGTATTCCATACGCTCCTCACGTGCAGTAATTTTGGTCCCTGCCAAGAAAACCTCACTTTGTCTATTTGCGCTTCGACACTTCACACATCAACACTTCAAGATTTCCACGTAGTCGCTTGCACCTCTCAATTTCGCCTCCAGTCCCTTTCTCCTTCTTTTATCTTCTCCACCCTTTCTCCTTCTTGCTTCTGAAAATTAGCGCACTCTGGAAGCGGCATGTCTGAGTACATCGGGTAAGTCGCAAACTTCACAAGTTTGTGTTTTTCAAGTATTCCAACTGACGGTTGCTGTAGCTCACGTATCTCCCTCATATCGAAGAGTGACATTCGGTTAGTGGACTGAAAACTTCCTTGCTCCTGTTATAGCCGCTGACAATCCGTAGATATGTAGGCACACTCGTCGAGATCAACTCTGAACAATCCACTGTCGCACTTGAGGATGTCAGGTCCTTTGGCACAGAAGGTCGACGAGGCCGTGAAAACGAAATCCTTCCCTCCGCCGATCCCTACGAGTACATTATATTTCGTGGTAGCGATGTGAAAGACCTCAGGATTGAAGAAACTCCAAAAGAGTCGAAGCCAGCAGCTCCTCCCGTCCCAAATGATCCTGCTATACTAGGGGTAAGTGACAACCACGAACGCACTGCTTCCTCGTGGAGCTATTTCCCTGATGAAACATTTTGGATGTAAATATTATTCACCTAGCGCATTTATCATGCGGATTTCTCCAATGCCTTCCTTCTGAACACATCTACTTGCAACAGATTCAAGATTCGAAATGGCTTTGTTGGACAGCTAGCTAATAAAGCACACTCTATAGTCAGCGCGTCCGCCGCCGCAGCGAAATCTTCAGCAGCCAGATCATCAACCTCCCGGACCAGGCTTTGCGCAGCAACCCCCTTTCGGCCAATATCCACCCTTCCCTCCAGGCTTTGGACGAGGCTTCCCAGGCGGTCCAGGTGGCCCGGGACCTCATGGCTTTCCTCCTGGAATGCCATATGGTGCTCCACCAGGTTGGTACCCGCCACCTGGACAAGGCTTTCCTCCACAAGGACCGATCGGTAGTCAACCTCCTCAAGCACCTGGTCTTGGACCGCAGCCACAAGCAGGTGGGAAGGGACCACAACCTTCACCGCAAGCACCTGTTGCTCCTCAACAACAGAAACTCGATTCGGCCCCACCAAAGCCACAAGATACTGTGAAACCCACGTCCACAGCTCCTCCCCCTCCACTCGAATCGAAACCGGACATTGCAGCTGCAGTGGCGCCCGCTTCATCTCAAGCTCCAAGACCACCGACTCAGCCTAAAGGCCGTGTTATGCCGGCGGTTCCTTTAACCACCAAGCCAGTAGCTCCGCCGACCTATGCTGCGGCAACATCGGCTGCGAGCGCACCTAATGCAGCGCCGCAGCTTCAAACGGCGACTGAGGCTGCTACTGCCGCGGTTGCTGCAGCCATGGCAAAATTACCCGGACGCCAAAAACCTGAGACATCTGAAGCGATGGATAACTTAACGCGCAAAGTGAATGAGATGAGAACCGATGACGGTATCAGACATTCACGACAGCAGGGCACAGGCGGATACGCTGCTGGCAACAGAGGACGAGGTGGCCGCAGAGGCGGGTTACGTGATCAAACTTCCAAGCCTATTGATATTCCAACCACAGACTTTGACTTTGAAAGCGCCAATGCCAAGTTCAACAAACAAGATGTCGTAAAAGAGGCCATTGCATCCGGCTCTCCCATACAAGGACCTGGAGGAGCTAATGGTTCCACCGGCGACATACAAAGTAACGGAGATGCCCTAAACGGCTCCTCGAAAGCGGACGAAGACGTTGTAATTCCACCAGCGGCACCGGCCTATGACATGAAATCAAGCTTTTTCGACAACATCAGCAGCGAATTGAAGGAGCGCGATGACACTACTGGCAAAAAGATTGGCGGCATGGAATTCAGGACCGAGGAGCGGAAGAGGAACATGGAAACTTTCGGCCAAGGCAGCGTCGACAGCTATCGTGGTGGATACCGTGGTCGCGGACGACGCGGGTTCAGAGGTCGTGGTGGTTTCAATGGCCGCGCACGTGGACCATATCGCGGTGGCCGTGGAGCTGCGCAGGGTGCTAGTTTCGGTGCGCCGGCTGGTAATGCTGATGAATTATAATTTTGAATTCAACGAGCAATGTATTGGCGTGTGGTGGCGGCACCACCTGAGGTTCTTTGGTGGGATCGAAAATTGGACGGCCTCGACACAAGTCTTGTATTTGTATATCCTCTCGGACGACGAAAATAAGCTGTGGCACTAACTCTTGAGAAGAGTGCATGACAGTAATTATGACGGACTTATCACAATCAGTGGCTAAACACGAAAATACCACGAAATGGTGAAAGCTTTGAGCTTCGCTAGGAATCTAGTCGCTATCGTCCATCAACTCCGCCAGCTCCCTTTCTTCTTCCTCCGTCAGCATCGAAGTTTTGGGAGCAGCTTCCTCTTCTTCTGCTTGACCGCCTTTCTCACTCTCCTCTCTCGCCTTCTTCACATCCTCGCGCTTCAAACTCCACCTCCTAACCGTACCATCGATCGACACGCTAACAACGCAGCTCCCAACAACCACCAACCCGGTGACATCCTCAAAATGGCCGTCAAACACACACGCCAACTCCCCACTCGCCACATCCCACACCCTAACATCCTCATCCCTACACCCCGTAACCACCCACCCCCGCTCCTCATCCAGCGCAACCGCCCGCACATAGTCCGGATGCAGCAGCACGGTATCCGCCGCCCAGGCCCTCTCGCGGGCCAGACACTTCGCCGCGTGGTCCGCGCTGGCCGTCCACAAGTCGGCATTGGCGTCGAAGGCGAGCGCGAACACGCCCGTGTCGTGGCGCAGCAGCGGCGCGAACGGCGGGACCGCTTCGCCCGCCGCCAGAGGCACCTCCGTCGCCGCCGACGCACCCAGAGTCCACGCCCGGATCTCGCGGCTGCTGTCGCCGCTGAAGACCGTGAGCGTGGAGTCCGAGGAGGACGGGTCCAGCGCGAGCGCCTGCACGCCGCGCGCGTGGCCTTGGAGCGTGTGCAGCAGAGCGCCGCTGGCGAGCGACCAGACACGGATGGTGGTGTCCGCCGAGGCGGAGATGAGGAAGGGGTTGCTGCTGTCCAGCGAGGCGGTGAGAACTGCTTTGACGAAGTCGGTGTGGCCGGTGAAGCGGTGCGACTCAGAGCTGCGTTCGATGCCGGTGGCGCTGTACGCCAGCGTCCAGGAGTAGATGCTTTTGTCCCATGATCCGGCTACGAGCGTTCGTGTCCAGCTTCCTGAGGCCGTGCGCTGGCGTGCTGAGAGCGCCAGACAGGTCAGTGGCGCGGGTGTCGATGTTTTTGGTCGGAATGTATGCGTGACTTGTCCATTCTATGTGCTTTATCATGAGTAATCGATTTCATCAATCCAGAGACATAGAAGTGGTGGCTGATAATCGAAAAAATGACTAGAGTAAACTGAAAAAGCCAAATGCAGACTTCTTACACACTTGTAAGGAAATACGCTCTACACATCCAGTAGCTATAGCAATGAAGATAGCTCGATCTTCTGCACTGGTCTCCGAGTCATCCGTTACAGCAAGAATCTTGGACGGGCGTCTTATTGGATCTCCTTTTGAATTTTTTGATTTTTTAGCCTTGCGAGCGGAATTGTCAATGGAAGCACTTTTAAGAATTAGTACTTTCCAAACACACAAAGTCACGGCAAACAAACCTAGTTTGAAAATAGTACTCTGCATCCGTTGACCGAGACATCTTTCATAACTTTGAGAAGTAATTCGCTAAGAGGTCGAAGCGATCCATTCCTTACGTGCGAACCACGAAGTCAAAATTAACTCATGGAGGCAAGACATTAAGGCACATACGATATGCAGGCAGCAAATTTTCTATGAGAGTCGGCATCCAAAGTTCCTCCAACCTCCGACTCAAATATCTTTTGAGCTGACCTGAGCCGATTATTCCCCTTCCTAACGCCGATGAGACGCATACACGGAACGACGCAGCACCCGTACCGTAATTGCCGCTCCCCTTGACTGCATCTCAACCAGATATGTGGATTGCAGACATGAGACGCGCAATGGTGCAGTATCGTACCGAGGATGAGCGGCGCCGCCTACCAAAACCTCCAACAAACACAAGGAATCAGCTAGACAGCGCATAATTGGCTGCGCGGTGGGAATACGGAAGCTAATACCACCAGCGCACCACAAAATAACCTTGTAGCGCAGTGAAAGGCAATCGACGGATTCCTGCAGAGTGATATTATGCCACCCCTTTCGTCCGAAAGAATGAGGCTGATTTTGGTTCTTATTGCAAGCCTGTCGACATTGCTACGTAGACCGTTGTGAGGTTGAAGAATCGAGCCAATTCTACAGGCAGGTGCAACGTGTCACAAATCCTTCAGCTTTAGTAAACCCATACCTGCAAGGGGAAACGCTCCGTCGGTTCCGCTGAAGCTCCGAATCCGCTAAGGATTCAGATATATACAGCTCTGAGCTTGATGTGACCACAGCCGTTACTCACCGTAATCATTCGAGCTCTTGCCTTTCTCCCATCTCTTTTCATAATGTCTTGTCCGTATCATCAGAGTGAGAACCCTCAAACTACCGAGGAGAAGCCAGCGGAGAAGCCGGTGGAGAAGCCGGTGGAGAAGCCAGCAGAGAACACATTGGCGACAGTTCCGCAACCGCCAACCCGTTGGATTGTAGGAAACGTTGGAGAGATCGATCCAAAGCTTCCCATCTCTTCCATCTGGCGACTTGCGGACTTGTACGGTCCCATCTACAAGCTCAACATCGTGGGACGCGAGATTCTAGTCCTATCAAGCTACGAGCTCATCAACGAGGTCTGCGATGATGACAGATTCGAAAAATTAGTCGGTGGCGCTTTGGAGCAAGTCAGAGCCTTAGCTGGAGATGGCTTGTTCACTGCCTACGGAGACGAGCCAGTAAGCTAGCTAATCCAAAAGAACTTCCTAGGATGAATTGAGAGTTAACTCATGTCTAGAATTGGTGGAAAGCTCATCGCATTCTGATTCCCGTGTTTGGCCCACTTTCAATACGGAAGATGTTTCCAGAAATGTTGGACATTAGCTCACAATTGATCCTGAAATGGGATAGAATGGGTCCAGATCACGACGTAGACGTTGCGGACGACTTTACCAGACTGGCTTTCGACACCATCGGGTTGTGTGCCTTCAGCTATCGCTTCAATGACTTCTATCTTGAAAAGACACATCCGTTTGCAACTCAAATGGCCGAAGTACTTATCGAGTCTGGCCAACGGTCTTCGCGAACTTGGATCGAGAACAATCTACGCTGGTGGTCTAACCAACACACTCAAGAGAATATCGATGCCATGTGGGGACTTTGCGATAAGCTGGTCGCAGATCGTAAAGCGCATCCTCAACCAGACAACAAAGACCTTCTCAATACCATGCTTACGACAGCCGATCCAGAGACTGGAGAGAAGCTGAGCGATGAAAATATCAGATATAACATGGTAACATTTCTGGTACGGATAATCCTCATACATTTGGAATATATGTTAACCTCTATTAAGATCGCCGGACACGAAACAACCAGTGGAACACTTGCATTTATGATGTATCATTTTTGCAAGAACCCAGAGAAATTTCTCAAGGCCCAAGCTGAGGTGGACAAAGTAATTGGGGATGCTGCGCTAGATATAAAGCATCTACCTCAGCTAAAGTATGTCGAGGCATGCATCAGGGAAACTCTACGATTTATGGGGCCGATCAACATATTTTCACGACATGCAAAGCAAGATACAGTGATTGGTGGTCGATATGCCATCTCGTCGAAAACTCCCCTGAACATCAATCTCAAGGGACTTCACCACGATCCAAAAGTTTGGGGTGATGATACAGAAATCTTCCGTCCAGAGAGATTCCTTGATGGAGGATTCGAAGCACTCCCACCCAATGCTTGGAGACCATTTGGCTTTGGTATGAGAGGTTGTATCGGTAGAGCCTTTGCAGAGCAAGAGATGTTGATGGTGACCGCACTCATTCTACAAAGATTTCAGATCCAAAGTGCTGATCCGTCTTACGATCTCAGTAAGTTTCCCTGTGAATAGTCGTAGAAACTCTCTAACGACATCTTCAGCATTGAAGAACACCTTAACAGTGAAGCCTGATAATTTCAAAATCAGAGTTAGAAGACGCAGTGGAAAGAATAGCATGGTCGGTATCCCAGGAGCACCATCAACTGCACTAACTATGCAACAAGTGGCGCCTACCCATGGCTCTGACGGAAACTCTGAAGCCAAGAGCAACAAGCCAAAATTGCTGATTCTTTACGGATCCAATTCCGGTACATGCAAGGCCTTGGCAGAAGACCTTCAGACAAATGCCAACAGCCGCGCCGGCTATGAAGCCACAGTGGAAACAATGGACCGAGCTACAGAGCATCTTCCTCTCGATGGCACTCCCGTGGTTATCGTCACTCCTTCATACGAAGGAAAGCCTGCCGATAACGCAAGAAAATTTGTCACATGGCTTGAGATGAGTACCTCTCAGGGTAAGACAAATCTGCAAGGGCTGAAATATGCCGTCTATGGAGCTGGAAATAGCGAGTGGACTAATACATTCCACCGCATTCCGAAGCTTGTGGATGAGCTTTGCTCTAAGCTTGGAGGCACCCGGATATGCCCAGCTGGACTTGTCGATGTGAAGGAGGATATTGTGGGCCCATGGGAAGATTTCATGGCTAATCTTTGGCCATCGCTTTCCAAAGCTACTGGTACGGAGCACAAATTGGAAGAGGAGATCATCAAGGTCAAAATTGAAAAGCCAGAGTACGCAAAGAAGCTCGCCGGAGAAGAAATCGACCAGGGATATGTTAAGAAGAACGAAATAATAGCGACCGACGAATGCGGACCCGCAAAGAAGCATATGGAAGTGGAACTGCCCGCAGGAACCACGTACCAGACAGGTAAGATTTACGACTTTGGTGTCATACTAAACTGTACTAACAATTTCATAGGTGATTATCTCGTGGTACTACCAATCAACCCATCAGATGAGGTCAAACGAGTCTGTATGAAGTTCAAATTGAATGTCGACGACGCCATTAGCATCACTGGTACAAGCAAGTCTTTCTTAGTAAGTTGATCGATTGACCATTGTCAACAAGTCTACTAATCACTTGTACAGTCTGGAAAGAGCCCAATCATCGTCGGAGAACTTCTAGGAACTCGTGTTGAGCTCGGAACACCGGCTTCTAAGAGACAATTGGAGATCATCGCGAAGACAGCATCAAATGATGAAGAGCGAAAAGCCATTGAAGAGCTAAGCTCCGACGCCAAGTTCAAAGAAGAAGTCCTGGCCAAGCGCATCTCCATTCTCGACATCTTGGACGACTATCCGAGCTGCAGTCTGGACTTCGCCGCGTACTTGGACATGCTGAAGCCGCTTTCACCGCGCCAATACTCCATCTCTTCCTCGCCGCTCGCCACTCCCATAGGGGACGACGCCGACCCCAAACCGGTGATCGCCTCAATCACCTACGACGTGCTCTCAGCACCCGCGCGAAGCGGCCACAACCGCGTGTTCAGAGGCGTCGCGTCGACGTACCTGTCCCACAAAGGCGCCGGCAGCAAGATCCGCTGCTTCGTGCGCGCCACCAACGCCGGCTTCCACCTGCCGCGCGACGCGGCCGTGCCGATCATCATGGTGGCGGCGGGCACGGGCATCGCGCCGATGCGCGGCTTCGTGCAGGAGCGGGCGCTAGCGGCGGCGGCGAGCGGGCGGGCGCCGGGCCGCGCGCTGCTGTACTTCGGGTGCCGCGACGCGGAGCGCGACTTCCTGTACCGCGACGAGCTGGCGGCGTGGGAGGCGCAGGGCGTTGTCGAGGTGCGGCCCGCGTTCTCGCAGCGCGGGCCTGAGCCTCGCTACAGGCACGTTCCCGATCGTATCTGGGCGGAGCGTGAGGAGCTGGAGGCGCTGTTTAGGGAGGGCGCGAAGATCTTCCTTTGTGGGTCGGCGAGCAAGCTGGCTAAGAGTGCGAATGAGGTCATTCAGAAGATTTGGCTCGAGAAGCACCCGGGTAAAACGGAGCAGGATGCCTTTGAGTGGCTGCAGAAGCAGAGGGAGGAAAGGTATGTCACTGATGTTTTTGACTAGGCGTATATATCGATGTCCACACAAGACTGTTATAATGGACTTTTAATTTAGGGTCCTGTGAGCCTATAGAATTCAAAGCACACTATTGATACTGTATCCACAATCCTGAATATATCTTCGTAATGAGTAAGACTAAATATTGACGCACTATTGCCCTCTCAAGCTCCAACCCATTCATTGAACCGGTATTGCCACTTTATGGCATTCGACTTTCGACACTGCAAAGCTGAAAAAGTGTGAGTGAAATGGGTTAAGACGTTGTCTATCGAATATTTCCAACATTCTGCTGGACTCGAGGATGTTGCTTGGACAATATCTGCAGTGCCTCGATGAAATTCCTTTGTCAATGTCGGCAAAACTTGTCAGCTTTTCAAGATTGGTGTTCTGTACCTCTTTTAATCGTATATTTATGTCCGACGCGACCAAGACCCAGTTTGCCCGATACGGAAACTCACGATCCAGGAGCGCTCAAGTTTCTGGTCTCGAACGCCTTTCGCCATCATGTAACCCTTTTCTTTTTTCTCACATCTAATGAATTTCCAGCCTCGCTCGTTTGTCCTTACCACGTTCTGTGAACACTTCTCCGCGCTGTCTCACATATATTACACAGCATATCAGCTCTAGGACTCGACTAGCGCCCGGAACCGAGCGTTTTTGATCCGCGGATCATC
>Ga0335073_10002207_pt1 | contig 26589 bp, 19 predicted proteins | sample Lox_Sample_22_FD_207093 | JGI IMG/M metagenome (GOLD analysis project Ga0335073, IMG submission 207093) | Soil microbial communities from Loxahatchee National Wildlife Refuge, Florida, United States - Lox_Sample_2.2 | ecosystem: Environmental > Terrestrial > Soil > Wetlands | place: USA...
CGGCGCCTGCCTTCGGCTCTCGACGCTCGATGCTCGACCTTCGACTAATATGAATTTTGCCGTTCTACAATTCCCCGCCTCCAACTGCGACCAGGACGCCATCCACGCTTTGCGCGCGGTGCTGGGCCAGTCGGCCCGCTATCTCTGGCACAAGGAAACGTCGCTCGGTGACGCCGACGCCGTCATCGTGCCCGGCGGCTTCAGCTACGGCGATTATCTGCGCTGCGGTGCCATCGCCCGGTTCAGCCCGGTCATGCTGGCGGTGAAACAATTCGCCGACAACGGCGGTCTGGTGCTCGGCATCTGCAACGGTTTCCAGGTTTTGACTGAAGCCGGCTTGTTGCCCGGCGCGCTCGTTCGCAACCGCGATTTGCAATTTCACTGCGAGCACATTTTCCTGAAAACCGTCACCCCGGATTCGCCGTTCACGAACAAAATTCCGCCCGGCAAACTTTTGAAAATTCCCATCGCCCACGGCGAAGGCTGCTATTTTGCCGGCGAGGAAATATTGGCGAAGCTCAAGGCCAGCAACCAGATTTTGTGGCAATACTGCGACGCCGGCGGCAATCTGACGGAGACGGCGAATCCGAATGGTTCGCTGCTGAACATTGCCGGGGTCTGCAATGAACGCCGCAACGTCGCCGGCCTCATGCCGCATCCCGAACGCGCCTGCGAACCACTGCTTGGCAGCGATGACGGCAAATGGATTCTGGAGAGTGTGATCGCGGCATTACAAAACCGGGCGGTGGCGCGGGCGGCCTAGCATTTTTCCGTGACCGAAGCCGGTTGAGGCTGATTCAGTTTGTGGCAAAGCCGGAGGACCAGAGGCCGGCCATAGAGATTCAGCCGCGTGGTGCGCACGCCCACGGGAATGGCCGCGCCGTCAGCGCGAATCAATTTACCTTTAATAGCACCGCCCGGCGTGCCGGCTCGCAAAGTCCGGTGATGGTCTGCGATCAGAATTTGGGATTCCTTGCGGCCCAGAATATCGGTGCGGAAGCAATGCAGCACAACGCCGGCTTGGCGATTGGCGTCAATAATTTTTCCGCTCTTCTCCTCCACCAGAAACGCCGCGTCACTGAGGCATTCGAACAACATGCGATATTTGTGCTCGGATTCGCACATGGCCCGTTCGGAACGTTTGAGTTCGTCATGTTCCTCAGCCTCGGCCAGGGCGCGGGCGACGGCGGGAATCAGCCGCATGAGCCGGTGCTTGAGGACATAATCGGTCGCGCCATTTTTGAGCGCTTCAATCGCCGCGTCCTCGCCAATGGTGCCGGAAACGAACAGGAACGGAACTTCCGGTCGGCGCTCACGGGCCAGCGCCAATGCTTCCCGGCCGCTGAAACCGGGCAGGGTGTAATCGGACAAAATCAAACCCAGATTTGTCTCCTTTTCCAGCGCCTCGATGAAATCCTGACGGGTATCCACGCGAACCAACTCACAGCCTGGCCAGCGTGCTGTCAACATGGCCTCGTTTAACTCCGCGTCCGGCTTGCTGTCCTCCAAATTAAGTATGCGCAGTTCAGCCTTCACGATCACCTCCCCGGGATGGCTCATCTTCCGAGATTCTGACTGCGGGCAAAACGTGACCGTTCAAAAAATGGCAAACCGGGAGAAAGAAACTTCACGCCCGGTCGGGGAGATCCGACAACATTGCCCGGTTAAGGCGATTTGGTTGTGGCGCCGGTTGGTTCGTCCGAGGTTTCCCGGATGAAACTGTCCAGCACCTGCAAATAACCATCCAGCGATTGGTCGGCTTCCGGGCCAAGCTGCCCTTTGAGCTCGCGCAATTGCGCGGCCGCCGTCTGGGCCTGCCGCCGCAGGTCGCTCACACTCAGTTGTCCGCTTAACAAGCCGCTGACCATTTCGTCGTATTTCCGGGTGGCTTCGGAATTGCCTGCCAGCATTTGTCGGCGGATCTGCCCGACAAAATTTGTATTTGCGCCCAACTGTCGAAAGGCCGCGGATAAATCCGCATTGGTATTTGCCGAAGCCGCCGGAGCGGTTGCTTCGGGAAGATTTGTGGAGACCGGTGGCATGCGGGCAACCGTCACGTTTGGCGCGACGACATTGGTGCCGAATGACAGGCTTGCGACCTTGCTGCGCGGCACGATAATCCTGCCCAGCATGTCGCTGTTCCATACCACCGTATCCGGCGACACGGAGATCACCTTGCCGGAATACCGGTCGCCGTTTTGCATTTCCAGCACGTCCGCCCGTAACCCCGGCGCGACCAGCGACATCAGGATCATTCCGGACCCCATGAATAACGGCGCGATTCTCATGAGCGGAACGGTAACCCAGGGAATCGTTCTTTGCAATCAGGGGCATTGCCTGTCGCGGCGGCCTAGGACCGTCGGAAACAGTTTGCAGAATAGCCTTGGGAATGGGTTCGGCGGTCATGGACCGCCGCCACAGAACCATTCCAGATTTAAGTCGCCTTCCGCTTGCAGTCAGTGTTTCACTTTGCGCCCGAAAAAAGAACCAAAATGAAAACGAACAAAATAATGCACACTGCCGTTTGGCCGGGCGCCATTTTGTGTCTGATGTTGAAAGCCAGTCCGGCAGGCGCGCAAACGCCCGCGACACCAACAGCGCCTCACCAAAGTCACCTCACGCCGCCCGCGCGTGATCCGTATACACCGGGATTTGTCGCCGCCAAAGAAGTTTCCGACGGCGCCAGTCCGCCGGCGGACGCCGACGGAAATTTCCTCATCGGCCCGACGTACCATCGCCCGCCCGAGATGACGGTGCAGACCAATGTACCGCAAGGGACCATCTACAACTTCACCATGAGTTCGGCGGACAGCAAAATATATCCCGGTATCGCGCGGGACCGCGGGACGTTCGGAAAACCCGACCCCGACGATCCCGCCAAGCTCATCGTCACCACCAGTCATCCGGCGCCTTACACCCGGCATGTGTCGGTTTATGTCCCCAAACAATACGTTCCCGAAACCGCGGCACCGTTCATTGTCGGTGCGGACGGGCCCGACCGCCCATTATTCACAGCCTTGGATAATCTGATTGCAGAAAAAAAAGTGCCGGTGATGGTTGCCATTTCGATTGGGAACGGTGGTGGTGACGCCCAGGGCAGCGAGCGCGGATGGGAATACGACACCATGTCCGGGCGCTACGCGGAATTCGTCGAGCACGAGGTGTTGCCGCTCGTGGAAAGCAAGTGCCACGTGAAATTGACCAAAGATCCCGACGGTCGCGCGACGATGGGCGGAAGTTCGGGCGGTTCCTGTGCTTTGATTATGGCGTGGTATCATCCGGAGTTGTATCACCGGGTCCTGACGTATTCGGGCACTTATGTGAACCAGCAATGGCCTTACAACCCCGATACCCCGCACGGCGCATGGGAATTCCATGAACATCTCATCCCAAATAATCCCGCCAAGCCCATCCGTATCTGGCTGGAAGTCGGCGACCGCGACTTATTCAATCCCAATGTCATGCGTGATAACATGCACGACTGGGTCGTCGCCAACGAACGCATGGCCCAGGTACTGTCCGACAAAGGTTATCATTACCAGTTTGTCTTCGCCCGCAACGCCGGGCATGTGGACGGCTGGGTGAAACGACAAACCTTGCCGGAAGCTCTGGAGTGGCTATGGAAAGACTATCAGCCGGCGGCGAAGTAATTTATTTCAACGCCGCAGGCGCGGCATAGTTGTAGAACCCAAAATCAAAAGAATTCTCCAACTCCATCAGGAGCGGCATCTTCCGGTGGGGCAAGCGTCCGCGCGAGCCGTTCGGAGAACCGGTGACTTCCGCAATGCGCGGCTCGGTGGAGATTCGCCCTACCCGATGCCGCCGGCTCACCGCACTGAACTGAAATGGAGGCGGCAGGGGATTTTGGGGGCCGTGGCGTTCTGCAAAGATTTCGCTCTGGACGGAACGCGGCCAAACCACATCCGGCGCCGCAAATATCTAAATGGAACATTTCCGGCTTGAAGCCGGCAGCTTGGAATTTCAGGATGACGTGAGGCATGAAAGAACGTCTCTTTGCCGTCTCCGCCGCCATTTTTCTTGCCGGTCCGATGGCGGCACAAGTGCCGTCCTGGGGATTGGGACCGTTTATTCGGCCGGAAGGCATTAATCCCATCGTCACTCCGGACACGAATGCCATTTTTGAGTGTCCGGTCAGCGGAAAGCCGGTTCGGTGGGAAGCCTTGCACACGTTTAATCCGGCGGCCGTGGTCAAAGGCGGAAAAGTATTCGTGCTTTACCGAGCTGAAGATGACACCGGATCGGAGGCCATCGGCTCGCATACGTCGCGCCTGGGACTGGCCGTCAGCGAAGACGGCCTTCATTTCAAACGGTTTCCCAGGCCCGCGCTGTTTCCCGCCGATGACAACCAAAAAGATCACGAATGGAGCGGTGGTTGCGAGGACCCGCGGTTGGTGGAAGCCGAAGACGGCACGTTTGTCGTGACCTACACCCAGTGGAACCACCGCGTCACCCATTTGGCGGTCGCCACCTCAACCGACCTGATTCACTGGACGAAACACGGCCAGGTTTTCTCCAACCATATCGGCTTCCACAAGTCCGGGGCGATTGTCTGCAAAGTTTCCAGCGGCCGGTTAAAAGCGGTGAAAATCAATGGCAAATACTGGATGTATTGGGGCGAAGGCACGGTCTCCTGCGCCACCTCGGATGACCTGATTCATTGGGACATGGGAACGCCGGTATTGAAACCCAAGCCCGGGGAATTCGACAGTGCGCTGGTTGAAGCCGGTCCGCCACCCGTGTTGACCGACAAGGGAATCGTGGTTCTTTACAACGGCAAGAATGACCCCATCTCCGGTGATTCTTCCCTGCCGCCGGGCGTTTACTCCGGCGGTCAGGCGCTCTTTAATTCCAAAGATCCAACCCATCTGCTGGCGCGGACCGACAAGCCGTTTTTCAAACCGGAGACTCCTTACGAGCGCACGGGCCAATATGCCGCCGGAACCACTTTCATCGAAGGCTTGGTTTTCTTCCACCGCAAATGGTTCCTGTATTACGGCTGCGCAGATTCGTATGTCGCCGTGGCCGTTTGGAACCCGGCGAAACAGGATTAAATCCCGCACCAACTTCCACTTCCGAAACGAACGGCCGGCAAACCCCGGCTTGGATTCCCCATTTAATTCTTCGCCCCGGCCAGTTCTTCCTCGAAATCCACGATTTCTTTGATTTGGACCAGAAACCAGCGGTCAATTTTCGTGAGGTTGAAAATCTCCTCGATGGTGAAGCCGGCGCGCAGGGCGTGCCGAATGAAGAAAATCCGCTCGGCGTTGGGCATGCTTAATTTGCGGCTGATGACGTCCTTGGGCAGGATGTCGCGATCGCCATAGACTTCCGTGCCGATGCGCCACGGTTTGCCGTCACCGCCCAAACCGCTCCGGCCGATTTCCAGCGAGCGCAGGCATTTTTGCAAACTTTCCTTGAACGTTCGCCCAATCGCCATCGCTTCGCCGACGCTTTTCATCTGAGTGGTCAGTGTCGGATCGGCCTGTGGGAATTTCTCAAAGGCAAATCGCGGAATTTTGGTGACGACGTAATCAATGGTCGGTTCGAAGCTCGCGGGGGTTTCGCGCGTGATGTCGTTCCGGATTTCGTCGAGCAGGTAACCGACGGCGAGCTTCGCGGCGATTTTGGCGATGGGAAAGCCGGTGGCCTTGGACGCCAGCGCGGAGCTGCGGCTGACACGCGGGTTCATTTCGATGATGACCATGCGGCCGTTGTCCGGGTTGACGGCGAACTGGATGTTCGACCCGCCGGTCTCGACGCCCACGGCGCGAATCACGGCGAAGCTGGCGTCGCGCATGATCTGGTATTCCTTGTCGGTGAGCGTCTGGATGGGCGCGACGGTGATGGAGTCGCCGGTGTGCACGCCCATGGGGTCGAAATTTTCAATGGAGCAGATGATGACGCAATTGTCGGCCTTGTCGCGCATGACCTCCATTTCGTATTCCTTCCAGCCGAGCAGGGATTCTTCGACGAGGATTTCTGAGACGGGCGAGAGTTCCATGCCGCGCTTGGCGAGGATTTCAAATTCCTCGAGATTGTAGGCGATGCCACCACCCGTGCCGCCGAGGGTGAACGCGGGGCGGATGATGACCGGGAACCGGCCGATATTTTCCGCCACGGCCCGGGCTTCGTCCATGTTATGCGCGGTGCCGGAAATCGGGACGTCCAGTCCGATGGAAATCATCAGATCCTTGAACGCCTGCCGGTCTTCGCCCTTATGGATGGCCTCGGCTTTGGCGCCAATCATTTCGACGCCACATTTTTCCAGAAGTCCGGAGCGGTGCAGGGCCATGGCGGTGTTGAGTGCGGTCTGGCCGCCGAGCGTGGGGAGCAAAACCAGTTTCCCCCTGGCCTTGAGTTTTTTCATCTCCGCGATTTCGCGCACGATGATTTTCTCCATGGTTTCGGGTGTGATGGGCTCGATGTACGTGCGGTCGGCAAACTCCGGGTCGGTCATGATGGTGGCCGGGTTGGAGTTCACGAGCACGACGCGGTAGCCCTCTTCCTTGAGCGCTTTGCAGGCCTGGGTGCCGGAGTAATCAAATTCGCACGCCTGGCCGATGATGATCGGTCCGGCGCCGATGATGAGGACGGAATGAATGTCAGTGCGCCTGGGCATCTGCCAAATTTATGATTTACGATTTGGAATCTTCAAACGACCACCGATTAAACATGGATGGGGATCGGATTAAAAGACAAAACCCGGTCTCATTTGCTGTAACGGCGTTTGGCCAACCGCCCCAATGACGAGCGAGAAACGAAAAGCCCCCCTGAAATTCAGAGCCTGAACCAACAAAACGAAACACTGGGAAAACGGTTGGAAAATCTCGAACAAATGGTAAAATCATTTAATGACAAGAAAACTGAGGCGCCTATGAAAAGACTCATCCTGTTCGGCCTTCTGGCCTCGGCCTTCTGTCTTCCGACCCGGGCGCAGCAATACTCCATTGACTGGTACAAAGTGGCCGGCGGCGGCGGCACCAGCAGCGGCGGCGCCTATGCCGTCAGTGGCACCATCGGCCAGCACGACGCCGGCGGACCAATGACCGGCGGTAACTATACTCTCACCGGCGGATTCTGGGCGCTCATTTCGGTGCTCCAGACGCCCGGCGCGCCGACGCTCTACGTCAGCCATTCGGGCAGCACGGTGACGGTGTATTGGCAGGCCGTTTCGGGCTGGACCTTGCACCAGAACGGCAGCCTGGGCAACACCGGCGGCTGGTCACTCAACAACAGTTGGACGAATTCCGCCAACGGCACGAATTATCTGAATCTCACGTCGCCGACCGGGAATTTGTTTTTCCGCCTGAGCAACCCGTGATAACGAAATCGTGACTCAGATCAGCCGCGGCTGATTGCCCCCGGCGGGTTTCAATCCCAGTTGTTTGTAACTGGATTCCGTCGCCACGCGGCCTTGCGGCGTCCGGTTCAAATAGCCTTCCATGATCAGATACGGCTCATAGACTTCTTCAATCGTGTCCGGTTCCTCGCCCACGGCCACGGCGAGTGAATTCACGCCCACCGGCCCACCGCCGAATTTCACGATGATGGCTTCGAGGATGCGCTTGTCCATTTCATCGAGGCCGCTCTGGTCGATTTCCAGCATGGCCAGCGCCTTGTCGGCAACCCCGGCGGTGATGCGGCCGTCGTGCCGGACCTCTGCGTAATCCCGGACGCGCCGCAACAGGTTGTTCGCAATGCGCGGCGTGCCGCGGCTGCGCCGGGCGATTTCATGCGCGCCCGCCGGTTCGATTTCCACCTTCAACAGGCGCGCCGACCGAATGATGATTTTTTCCAGGTCTTCGGCCACATAATAATCCAGCCGTTCGCGCACGGCGAAACGCGTGAGCAGCGGCGCGGTGAGCAGACCGCTGCGCGTGGTCGCGCCGATGAGCGTGAACTTCGGCAGATTCAGCCGCACGCTGCGCGCGTTCGGGCCGGTATCGATGATGATGTCCAGTTTGAAATCCTCCATCGCCGGATAGAGATATTCCTCGATGGTTTTTTGCAGGCGATGGATTTCGTCAATGAATAGCACGTCGCCTTCTTCGAGGTTGGTCAGCAGGCCGGCCAGGTCGCCCGCCTTTTCAATGGTCGGGCCGCTGGTGCTTTTGAGGTTCGCACCCATCGCCTTGGCCAGAATGTTGGCGAGCGTGGTTTTGCCGAGGCCGGGCGGGCCATTCAACAAAATGTGGTCGAGCGCTTCCTTGCGTTTCTTCGCGGCGGCCACGGCGATTTCCAGCCGTTCCTTTACCCGGGGCTGGCCGGTGAATTCGGAAAAGAGCGACGGGCGCAGCGTCAACTCCAGTGCCGCATCCGGTTTGTTCAAAGTGGAAATGGGCCGTTCAGACATTGCGCTGAGCATGGAAAATGCACCGCCCAGCGGCAAGCGCGATTCCATCGCCATCCAAATGACGCGGGCTGGACAATACACTTTTTGGCATATTTATGGCAAAAAATGCTGGATAACAAAGGTTGACTGCGGCACCTTGCCGGGCCTTATGGGAAGTTACAGATTACCCTTGCGCATCGCGGTGCTGGCCGCGCTGGGTTGCGCGACCAACGTTTTTGCCGGAGATGCGGACATCAACCTGCCACCGTTGCAGGATGTGTCGTTTTTTGGCGGCGCTTTGAGCGGCCACGCCGTCCTGCTTTTCGGCCTGGCGGTGTGTGTGATTGGCGCGCTGTTCGGGCTTTTCCAATATAAACAAACGCGCGCGTTGGCGGTGCATCCGACGATGGGCAACATTTCCCACATCATCTGGGAGACGTGCAAGACCTACCTGCTGCAACAGGGAAAATTTCTGGTGGCACTCTGGATCTTAATCGCGTTGTGCATGCTTTATTACTTCATCGGGCTGCAACACAAGTCCGTCGGTGACGTGCTCATCATTCTGGCGTGCTCGGTGCTCGGCATCCTCGGCAGTTACGGCGTGGCGTGGTTTGGCATCCGCATCAATACCACCGCCAACAGCCGCGCCGCCTTCGCCGCGCTCAAAGGCAACGGGCTCAAAACGCTCTCCATCCCGCTGCAATCCGGCATGAGCATCGGCCTACTGCTGGTTTGCGTCGAATTGTTCTGCATGTTGGGCATCCTCCTCTTTCTGCCGCGCGAACTGGCCGGCCCGTGTTTCATCGGCTTCGCCATCGGCGAATCCCTCGGCGCGGCGGCACTGCGCATCGGTGGCGGCATCTTTACCAAAATCGCCGACATCGGCGCGGACCTGATGAAAATCGTCTTCAACCTGCCGGAGGACGATCCCAAAAATCCCGGGGTCATCGCCGACTGCACCGGCGACAATGCGGGTGACTCGGTCGGGCCCACCGCCGACGGCTTCGAAACCTACGGCGTGACCAGCGTGGCGTTGATTGCGTTCCTGGCCCTGGCCCTGGTGGCGGCGCCGGCCCTGTGCGGCAAGCTCATTATCTGGATTTTCGCCATCCAAAGCCTCATGGTGCTCACGTCCCTGGTTTCGTTTTTTATTAACCGGTTTGCCAACGGCGCGCGTTATGCCGGCAAAAAGGATTTCAACTGGGAATCGCCGCTCACCGACCTGATCTGGCTTACGTCCATCCTCTCCATCATCATCACGTTTGTCGCCAGCAAATTGCTGCTCGGCGACTTCCAGGATGCCACCGGCGCGCCGTTGCCAAATCTGTGGTGGGTGCTGGCCGGCATCATGTCCTGCGGCGTGCTCGCCGGCGCGTTGATCATGGAATTCACCAAAATTTTCGTCAGCACCAACTCGCGTCACGTCCGCGAAGTGGTCAACGCCTCCGGCCACGGCGGCGCCTCGCTGAATATTCTGTCCGGTTTTGTGGCCGGCAATTTCTGCGGCTTCTGGATGGGGCTGGTCATCCTGGCGCTGATGTTCATCGCCTATTTGTTCTCGCAGAACGCCGACCTGCTGGCGCTCATGCCGGCGGGATTCCAGTTTGCCGCGCCGATTTTTGCGTTTGGCCTCGTGGCCTTCGGTTTCCTGGCCATGGCGCCGGTCATTATCGCCGTGGACAGCTTCGGCCCGGTCACCGACAACGCGCAGTCGGTCTATGAATTGAGCCGGATTGAAGCCGTGCCGAACGTCGGCGCGGAAATCGAAAGGGATTTCGGATTCAAACCCGATTTTGCCAACGCCAAACTCGAACTGGAAAAGGGCGACGGCGCGGGCAACACCTTCAAGGCCACCGCCAAACCAGTGCTCATCGGCACCGCCGTCGTCGGCGCCACCACGATGGTTTTCGGCATCATCCTGCTGCTGAACAACACCGTCGCGCACGGCCAGGTGATCGAGATGTTGAGCCTCGTGCGGCCCGAAATCATCCTCGGCCTGTTGATGGGCGGCGCGGTGATTTATTGGTTCACCGGCGCTTCCTGCCAGGCCGTCGTGACCGGCGCCTATCGCGCGGTGGTGTTCATCAAGGAACATCTCAACCTCAACAAGGCCGAAGCCTCCATCGCCGACAGCAAACGGGTCGTTGAAATCTGCACCATCTATGCGCAAAAAGGCATGATCAACATCTTCATTGTGGTCTTCTGCCTGGCGTTGGCGCTCTCCTTCTTCAACCCTTATTTCTTCATCGGCTATCTCGTGGGCATCGCATTCTTCGGCCTGTTCCAGGCCATCTTCATGGCCAACGCCGGTGGCGCCTGGGACAATGCCAAAAAAATCGTGGAGGTGGATTTGAAACAAAAAGGCACGCCCCTGCACGCCGCCACCGTCGTCGGTGACACCGTGGGCGACCCGTTCAAGGACACCAGCTCGGTGGCGATGAATCCCATCATCAAATTCACCACACTGTTCGGCCTGCTGGCCACGGAAATCGCGGTGACGATGACCAATCAGGGATTGAAAACGGGCATCGGTGCGTTCTTCTTTATTGTAGCGCTGGCCTTTGTCTATCGGTCTTTCTACGGCATGCGCATCCCCGAAGATAAAAAGGGCGGGGAATAGTTTTGCGCGGCGCGGGACGCTGCTTGCCGGCTGCCAATTTGCTTCAAATAAAACTAGAAAACCATTGCCCAAGGTTTCAGATTGGCGGTCATGTCGGTCATTCAGCGCTCCATCCAGGTTGGCTGGCAACTGCGCGTCTTCTTCACCGAAGATGTCTTCGCTCCGGCCAATCCCGTCTTGAAAAACGCGCTGGCGGATGCCGGTTCTCCTGCCACCGGTGCCGCGTTATCCCAGGTGCTGGTGGTTCTCGACGAATCGCTCGCGCAAGCCCAACCCGCTCTGGCGCGCCGGATTGAAGATTATTTTGTTGCTCACGCCCAAAGCATGAAACTCGCCGGCCCACCGCTTGTCATCGAAGGCGGTGAGCGTGCCAAGAATTCCTCCATTCCCGTCGCGGAACTCCATTCGCAGATAGACCGGCACCACATTGATCGCCACTCGTATTTGATTGCCGTCGGTGGCGGGGCATTATTGGATGTTGCCGGTTTTGCCGCCGCCACTGCGCATCGCGGCATCCGCCATGTCCGGATCCCCACCACCACCCTGAGCCAGGCCGATTCCGGCATTGGTGTGAAAAACGGCATCAACGCCTTCGGCAAAAAGAATTTTCTCGGCGCGTTTGCGCCGCCGCATGCCGTCATCAACGATTTTAACCTGCTGGCCACATTGGAACCGCGCGATAAACGCGCCGGTTACGTCGAAGCGGTGAAAGTCGCCTGCATTCGCGATGCTGAATTTTTTGGCGAGATTGAGCGTGACGCCGAAAAACTTGTGGCGTTTGAACCGGCAGCCATGAAACGGCTGATTCAGCGCTGTGCCGAATTGCATCTCGACCACATTGCCACGAGTGGTGACCCGTTTGAATTGGGTTCGGCGCGCCCGCTTGATTTCGGCCATTGGTCGGCGCACAAGCTGGAGCAGCTTTCCGGCTTCCAAATCCGGCACGGCGAAGCCGTCGCCATCGGCATTGCGCTCGATGTGATTTATTCGCGCCAGACCGGTTTGCTCGACGCCCAATCGGCCGAACGCGTCCTGGCGCTGCTCGAACAGCTCGGTTTCGATCTGTTTGCCAACGAATTGCTGAACGTCGCTTCCGACGGCAATTTACAGGTGCTCGCCGGCCTGAACGAATTTCGCGAACATCTGGGCGGCGAATTGACCATCACGCTTTTAAAGGAAATCGGCCGGGGCGTCGAAGTCCATGAAATGAACCAGCCCGGGGTAGTCGAGGCCATTCACGAATTACAGGAGCGTCGGCGACCCGCCGGCGAATCGGTGAATGCGAGGTTGGAAAACGAGCCGGCGGGATGCCGGCGCTCCCGGGATTCACGGTGAACCGGCTTGCCGTCATCAATGTCGTCGGGCTGACTGAATCGCTCATCGGCGAACACACGCCGCGCATTGCGGCGTTTCGCCAACGCGGCGCGCTCGCGCGGATCGTGCCGGCGTTTCCGGCAGTCACCTGTGCCGCGCAATCCAATTATCTCACCGGCAGACTGCCCGCGCAGCACGGCATCGTCGGCAACGGCTGGTACAACCGCGAATTGTCCGAAGTCCAGTTCTGGAAACAGTCGAACCATTTAGTCCAGAGTCCCAAATTATGGGATGAACTCCGAAAACAATCTGAAATCGCAAATCGCAAATCATCAATCGCCAATTGCTTCTGGTGGTTCAACATGTATTCCGCCGCGGATTATTCCCTCACGCCGCGTCCGATGTATCCCGCCGATGGCCGGAAAATTTTCGATATTTATACCTGGCCGTATTCGATTCGCGCTGAAATCAAACGCGACCTGGGCGAGTTTCCATTCTTTGGTTTCTGGGGCCCGGCGGCCGGCGTCAAAACGCCCCAAGGCTCCGCTGACTGCGCCACGCGCTGGATTGCCGACGCCGCCAGGTGGATCGAAAACAAGTATCAGCCAACAATGAATCTGATTTACCTGCCGCATCTGGATTACAACCTCCAACGGTATGGAGTTTATATTTCAAAACCCCTCTCCGGGTCCCGCGGAGACGGGACCACCCTCTCCCCGCCTGGCGGGGAGAGGGACGGGGCGAGGGACGCGTCTCAAATTAATCCTGCCATCATTCCTGACCTGCGTGCGATTGACGATATTGTCGGCGACCTCATCCAGTTTTTCAGCCGGCGCGGCGCGCAGGTCGTATTACTTTCTGAATACGGCATCACGAACGTGGATACGCCGGTTCATCTCAACCGGATTTTCCGCGAGCAAGGCTGGCTGACAGTGAAGGAGGAACTGGGGCTGGAACTCCTGGACGCCGGGGCGAGCAGGGTTTTCACCGTGGCCGACCATCAGGTTGCGCATATTTATCTGAACGACGCGTCATTGGAGAAACCTGTGCGCCAGGTTTTGGAAAAAACCTCGGGTGTCGGAGACATTTTGGGCGGGGCGGAGAAAGTGGCGGCGGGCATTGATCATCCGCGCGCCGGTGATTTAATGGTCGTCGCAAAGGAGAACGCGTGGTTCACCTACTATTACTGGCTGGACGACGCGCGCGCGCCGGACTTTGCGCGGACGGTGGACATCCATCGCAAGCCCGGCTTCGACCCCGTGGAATTGTTTGTCAACCCGAACCTTCCGCTGCCGAAACTGAAAATCACCTGGCGCCTGCTGCAAAAGCAGCTCGGTTTCCGGATGTTGATGGACGTGATTCCCCTAGACGCGACCCTGGTGAAAGGCTCGCATGGCCGGCGGCCGCTGGATGACAGGGACTGGCCGGTGTTCATCACGTCGCAGCCGGAAATTCCGGTCGCGAAGGAAATTCAATCCACGGACGTTTTCCAAATCCTGCTGCGGCATTTGAAATAGTTTTGGCGCGCAACTTCCGCTGGCCGGGCGGGCCGCGCCAGAATGGCCGTGTCCACCGCGGGTTTGATCTCGCCAATGACCCACCGACCCGGAGAGGCGACGGCGCAGCCGGCGTGAGGCAAGTGCTTGACGGCGGGATCTGCGACCGCCGATACGGCGACGGTCCCACGGGCCCACAATTTTGAAAGCCGAAGGGGGCAGGGTCCGTCCGGGAGCGGACTGTAACCATTTCATGTGACTGTCGAAAATGGTTTTTCAGTGTAAAATTTTTTCAAAATCAAAGAACGATCAGTGATTTTATTTTTTGTACCGAACTGAACAAGAAATCAGGCTGTGTTATTATGAAAATCAAAACTCCAACCAGATGGCTGGCGGCCGCGCTGGCGGTGATGGGCGGGCTGTCATTGGCCGGCTGGGCTCGGGCTCAGGACATATACTACTTCGATAATTTCTATCCACCCTGGCCGCCCCACAGTGCGCTGTACTCTAATTGGAACAACTACCCCAGCAACCCTTCGGCCGTGAATTTTAACACGATATTTGCGTTCACGAACTCGACGCTGGACGACCCGGCGTCCGGCCTGGAAGTGATTTCGACCATAGGCGGTTATGGCAGCGGTTATGCCGACTTGAACAGCGGCGTGGGTGTTACCTTTGCCAACGGCAATACTGCGCTTGCTACCAACGACACCCTCTGCGTCTTGACTTTTACAGTCAACCCGACGCCGAGCATGGCGGCCTCGGGGTCAATGTTCTACACCAATTACAACTGGGTCGGAATACAGTTTTATCTCAATTGCGACAGCGGCGTCTATGACGCGATTCCTGTCGGCTATGCCGGGTGGAATAATCCGGGAAACTCAAACGGGATCGTTTGGAGCGGCAGCAATGTCACTGTGACGATAGACATGTCAAAACAGGTTGATACCAGCGGCAATCACTTTGGCGCAGTCTTTGTGCCCTGGACCCAGGGTGGAACCAATCACTTTTACGGATGCAACCTGGGCATTAATCCGGCGGTCATGTTTAATGACCCTGCCGGCAGTTCCGGATTGCCTTACGATCGTTCAACTCCATCACATTTGCTCCATCGGCAACGCCGCCACCGAACCTGTCCATCAGCCATGTTGGCACCAATGTCATCGTCTCCTGGCCAACCGGTTCCTATACCTTGCAACAAAGCGCCAACATGGCGAAATTCAGTTGGTCGCCCTGGGGCTTTCCGTACGTCACGAATAATGGAACCAACAGCATTACCATTCCGGCGCCCGCGAATACCTTGTTTTTCCGCCTGAGCAACCCCTAGTGACAAATAGCGGACGATCAGTCCGACGGATGACGCGGATGGACCGGTCGGCGCGACAGAAGCGGCAGGGGAATCGGCCGATATCGCCTCGCTGAAAGTGTTTGGCGGATTGCCGGTGTTCGCTACCGCGCCGATCCCGGCGCAAAGGGTTTCCAGCCTCTGCCACCCTCTGCCGTAATGGTCAGGCGCAGGGGAAACGGTGGAATTTTTATTCCGATGCCGTTGGACGCGAGCAGTGCGTCGCAATTCCAAAAAATCCGTGTTCATCCGCGCCCGTCTGTGGTTAACATTGGCCAGATGTTGACGACGTTGCGCATCAAAAACCTCGCCTTGGTGACCGACCTCACGCTGGAACTCCAGCCCGGTTGCAACGTGATCACCGGCGAGACCGGCGCGGGCAAATCCATCATCATCGGTGCGCTCGATCTGGTCCTGGGCGAACGCGCCAATCGCAGCCTCATCCGTTCCGGCGAAGACAGTTGCTCGGTGGAAGCGGTGTTCGATGTTGGTGTTCAATCTCCAGCCTGTACCGGCGACGCGCTCAAGCGTGAACTCCAGCATTTTCTTGAAGAAAACGGCCTGGAAGCCGGCGCGGACGGGCAACTGATTCTCAAACGAACTTTTTCCGCCAACGGCACGAACCGCCAATTCGTCAACGGTTCGCCGACCACACTGAACACGTTGGCGGCGATCGGCGAATGGCTCGTGGACATTCACGGCCCGCACGATCACCAATCCCTGTTGCAGCCCGCGAAGCAACTGCGGATCCTGGATGCCTATGGCCATTTGGAAGGTGAACGCGAAGCTTTCGGCGGGCTGGTCCATCGCCGGGCCGCCCTGCTGGCCGGAAAGTCCGCGCTCATTGTGGACGAAAAAACCTACGCCCAGCAATTGGATTTGTTGCGTTTCCAGGTTCAGGAAATCACCGCAGCACGCCTGCAACCGGGTGAAGACGAACCGGTGGAACAGGAATTAAACCGCGCCAGCAACGCGGCGAAGCTGTTGCAGTTGAGTCAGGCGGCCATGGATGCCCTGGGCGAGAGCGAAGATTCCCTGCTTGCGCGGGTCGGCGTCGTCGGTCGCGCGTTGCAGGAATTGCAGCGGCTGGACCCGGGCGCGGCGCCTCTGGCTGAGTTGCATGCGCAGGCCGTCGGCTCGCTGCACGAGTTGCAGACGGGGCTGTCACGTTACGCCGAAAAGGTGGACGTGGACCCGGCGCGGCTGGCCGAACTCGAGGAACGCCTGGATCTGATTCACTCGCTCAAGCGCAAATATGGCGCGACCCTCGCCGAGGTGATTGCGTTTGGCGAGCGGGCAAAACAGAAATTACAGTCGCTCGAAGGCCGCGACGCGGAACTCGCGCGCCTCAATGCCGAACTGCAGAAACTCGACGCGGAAATTTTGCAAGCCGGGCAATCCCTTTCCGCCCGGCGCAAAAAGATCATTCCGCAACTGGCTAAAGCCATTGGCCAGGAACTGGGAAGCCTGGGCTTCAAGCAAAGCAGGTTTGATGTGGCGATTTCGGAGACAGGGTCGGCGTGCGGCGACGACCGGGCGGACCAGCGCGCCGTTGCGGCCGGCTCCGGTTTCGACGCAATCGAATTTCAATTTGCACCCAATCCCGGCGAACCGGCCAAACCGCTGCGGGCCATTGCCTCTTCGGGCGAAATGGCGCGCGTGATGTTGGCGCTCAAGACCGTGCTGGCCGCCGAGGACGAGATTCCGGTGCTCGTTTTTGATGAAGTGGATGCCAACATCGGCGGCGAGACGGCCCATGCCGTGGGCGAAAAGATGAAGCGGATTGCGGCCCGGCGCCAGGTCTTGTGCATCACGCACCTGCCGCAGGTCGCCGCGCCGGCAGCGGCGCATTACGTCGTGACCAAGCAAATAAAAAACGGCCGAACGATCTCAGAAATTCATCCGCTGGACAAAAAGGAACGGGTCACCGAGCTGGCGCGCATGCTCGGCGGGCAGAGCGACACCGTCCGCAGACACGCGGAGGCCCTGTTGCAGTAACTCATTCCACTGTCACACTCTTGGCCAGGTTGCGCGGCTTGTCCACGTCGCAGCCGCGGGCGACGGCGATGTGATAGGCGAACAGTTGCAGCGGCACGGCGGCCAGGATCGGATAAATCGGTTCCAGCGCAGGCGGGAGGTAAATCACGTCATCGGCCACCTTCCGGATTTGTTTGTCGCCCTCGGTCGCCAGGGCAATGATGGGACCTTTGCGCGCGCGAATCATCGCCAGGTTCGCCATGGTCTTGTCATACATCGAATCCTGCGGTACGAGAAAAACCGTCGGCGTCCGCGGATCAATCAGCGCAATCGGGCCGTGCTTCATCTCGGCCGCCGAATAACCCTCGGCGTGAATGTAGGAAATCTCCTTCAGCTTAAGCGCGCCTTCGAGCGCAATCGGGAACGTGTAGCCGCGGCCGAGGAAAAAGAAATCGTCGGCCTTGACGTATTTCCCCGCCAGTTTCTTCAGCGCGCCGTTCTGGGCGAGAATCATTTCAATCTGTCTGGGCGCGGCTTCGAGCGCGTGCAGAACTTCGCGCGCCCGATGGGCCGAAAGCGTTCGCAGCCGGCCCAGATGCACGGCCAGCAAGGCCAGGATGCTGAGCGTGGAAACAAAGGCCTTGGTCGAGGCGACACCGATTTCCGGCCCGGCATGCATGTAAATGCCGCCATCGGCTTCGCGCGCGATGGTGCTGCCGACGACATTGACAATGGCGAGCGCACGATGACCGCGGCGCTTCGCTTCGCGCAGGGCGGCGAGCGTGTCGGCGGTTTCGCCCGACTGCGAGATGACCAGCAACACGGTGTCCCGTTCGAGCGGCGCGTTGCGGTAACAAAACTCATGCGCAAACTCGACCTCCACCGGGATTTGCGCCAGTTCCTCAATCAGGTATTCGCCGACCAACGCGGCGTGCCAGCTCGTGCCGCTGGCGGCAATGACCATGCGCTCGACGGAACGCAACTGGGCCGCGGTAAGATTCAGGCCGCCAAATTTGGCGGTCGCGCCTTCCGGGTCCACACGTCCGCGCAGGGCGTTTTCCACGGTGCGCGGCTGCTCGAAAATTTCCTTGAGCATGAAGTGCTCATATTTTCCACGCACGGCATCTTCCTGGCTGAACTCCAGATTGCTGATCTGAACATTGGCGGTGTCCGTACCCAGATTTAAAACATCGAAGCGCTCGGGAGTGACGGTGGCCACGTCGTAATCATTGAGATAAACCACCTTTTTTGTGTGCGCGACGATGGCATTCGCGTCGCTGGCCAGGAAATTTTCGCCCGTGCCGATGCCGATGATGAGCGGCGAACCGCGTCGGGCGCCCACGATGACATCGGGTTCTTCGGCGCCGACGACCGCCAAACCGTAGGTACCGATGACTTCGCGCAAGGCGTCGCAGACGGCCTGGGTGAGGGGATGGGCATTGCCATTCCCTGGTTGGTGGGGCGAGGCTCCCGGCGAGCCGCTGGTTGACGACGATTTCGGCTCGCGAGGACGGTCGCCCCACCCGTTTTTCTTTTGTTTCTGATAATACTCGCCGATCAAATGCGCGAGGACCTCGGTGTCGGTATCGGAGCGGAACGTATGTCCGGCTTTGAGCAATCGTTGCTTGAGGGCATCGTAGTTTTCAATGACGCCGTTGTGGACGACGGCGATTTTTCCGGATTGATCGAGATGCGGATGGGAATTTCCGTCGGACGGCGGTCCGTGTGTGGCCCAGCGCGTATGAGCGATGCCGAGGTTTCCCGCGGTTGGTTCCGATTTCAAAAGACGCGCCAGTCCCTGCTCAATCCGGCCCTTTTTTTTGCGCAAGAGCAGTTCGCCGTCGCGCACCACGGCCAGGCCCGCGCTGTCGTAACCACGATATTCCAGCCGCCGCAAGCCTTCCAACAGGATGGGCGCGGACGCTTTCTTTCCGACGTATCCGATGATGCCACACATAATTTTAGCCGCTGATTACGCGGATTTCGCGGATTGAAAATTAAATAACCTGTACCATCCGCGTCATCCGTGGTTCTATTTACAATTCAAAATCCAATCCGCCGCTCCGACTAAATCATTCACCACCACGGCCCGCGAAATTTTCCCAGGCGCTTCCCGTTCCAGTTCCGCGCCGTAACCGGTGCGGACGAGGATGCTCTTTTTCACGCCCGCGTTCCAGCCGCATTCCAAGTCGCTTAGCTTGTCGCCGATCAAATAGCTTTGCGCCAGGTCCAGGCCGAATTCGTCGCGGGCATCAAACAAAAATTGCGGCGAGGGCTTGCGTCCATGGCTCGGTTCGTCGGGTTTTTCCGGCGCGATGTAAAGCTTCTCAAAACGCACGCCCCCCGCGGCCAGTTCGCGGCAGAGATGCTGGTTGACACGCTCCACGTCGGCAAGCGTGAAGTAGCCGCGCCCGACGCCGGACTGGTTCGAGACGACGAACAGCTTGAAGCCTGCGTCGCCCAGCCGTTGCAAGCCGATGGGGGTGGCCGGGAAAATCCTCACGTCTTCCGGCCGGCTGAGATAATTTTTTTCCACGATGAGCGTCCCATCGCGGTCGAGAAAAATGGCGCGGTTCATTTTTATTGAGTGACGAGTGGCGAGTGACCGGTGACGTGAATTTCACGCGGTCGCTTCTTTCCTGTCACTCGTCACCCGCCACCTGTCACAAATAATGGTTTGAATATGGCAAGAATGGAATTGAATTCTTTGCCGCCCCCCAGCATCCTGTCGCGGTTTCCGTGTTCATCAACCATTGACATTTATATCCACATGAGCAGAGGCAGATTGGGAATTTTGGTCGGTGGCGGTCCGGCGCCCGGGATCAACGGCGTCATTGCGGCAGCCACCATTGAAGGCATCAACAACGAATTTGAAGTGATTGGCTTCCGCGACGGCTTCAAATACCTCGCGGCGGGCGACGCACAACAGTGCAAGCCGCTGGCCATCCGTGATGTGTCGGGCATCCATCTCAAGGGCGGCTCCGTGCTGGGCACGGCGCGCACCAATCCGACGAAATCCGAGGAGCAGATGAAAAACGTCTTTGCGACGTTCGAAAAGCTCGGCATCACGAACCTCGTGACGATTGGCGGCGATGACACGGCGTTTTCCGCCAGTCAGGTTGCCAAGGGCAGCGGCGGCAAAATCAAAGTGGCGCACGTGCCCAAGACCATTGACAATGATTTGCCGCTGCCCGGTGCGACGCCGACGTTCGGTTTCGAAACCGCCCGGCATTACGGGGTCCAGATTGTGCGCAATCTGATGGAGGACGCCCGCACCACGTCCCGCTGGTATCTGATCATTTGCATGGGCCGCGCGGCGGGCCATCTGGCATTGGGTGTCGGCAAAGCGGCCGCCGCCACGGTGTCCATCATCCCGGAAGAATTCCACAAACGGCAGGTGTTGGTGGACGAGGTGTGTGACATCATCATCGGCTCCATCATCAAGCGCAAAGCCGAAGGCTCCAACTATGGTTTGGTGATGCTCGCCGAAGGTTTGATTGAGGCCATGGGCGAAGAGGGCCTGATCAAGGCGCTGCCGGACGGGCAACTGGAGCGTTTTGGCAAGGTCCTGCGTGACGATCACGGTCACCTGCGGCTGGGCGAAATTGAATTCGGCCGGTTGATGAAGGAACTGTTGACCCAGCGCATGGAAAAGCTCGGTCTCAAAACGACGTTCATTGACAAGGATCTCGGCTACGAACTGCGCTGCGCCGACCCGATTCCGTTTGACGCCGAATACACGCGCGACCTCGGTTACGCGGCGGTGAAATTCCTGCTGTCGCCCGAAGCGGCCAAATACGGGGCCATCATCAGCTTTGTGGACGGCAAGATGAATCCGCTGCCGTTTGAGAAGATGCTGGATCCGAAGACCGGCCGGATGCAGAACCGTAAAGTCAACGTGGACGGCGAGGCCTTCGAGTGCGCCTGCGCCTACATGATCCGGCTCGAACGCGGTGATTTTGAAAATGCCAAGCAGCTCGCCAAGCTCGCTACGGTCGTCAAGCTGACGCCGGAACAGTTCAAGGCGCGCTTTGGTTATCTGGTTGGTGTGAAGTAAATAAAGGAACAAGTGTTGAACGCCGAAATCGCAAGGTTTCGGCGTTTATTTATTTCAGATTTTTTTGCGGGGCCGGGCAGTGATTTCATCCTCTCGGTGGGGCGGGGCTACTGATGAGCCATGGTGGGCTGCGCCCGCCCCGAGAGCTTTCGGGGCACACCGCACAGCTAGGACAAGCACTCAGCCCCGAAGTCTTTTGGGGCAGGCTCGGCCCTGCCAAACAGGGAATCGCCGGGACGACCGTGTAGGGCGCGATCTTTGCATTGCGCCGTCGCAATCCCACACCGGTTTCGGAGAAAAAGCAGCAAAGATTCAGAAGTTGGGATTTCCGCTCACTATGATAGGCTTCTTAACTTTGCTGTTACGTTTGACTTGAAGATTTGAACATTCGCGTCAATTCGCGCAATTCGTGTCAAACCCTTTGTGCGGCGGCTCTGTTCTTTACGCCCTTGCGGACGAGTCCAGCTTTCAAATACTGTTTCCGCAACATGAAGATCATTGCCAATTCCTGCCGGGTTTCCTCGGTCAACAACCTTTTCAATATCTTGTCGCGCAGGAGTCTCCCGACGATCCTGGCCGGCCTGTTCCTGGTGCCATTCCTGGTCCGGACCGGCCTGGCCGCCGACGCGCCATTTTATCTTAAGAGTGGCGACCGCGTCTGTTTTTACGGCGACAGCATTACAGAACAACGGTATTACGGAATGGACGTGGAAACTTATATCCGCAGCCGGTTCCCGGGTCTGCGTGTTAAATTCGTCAACTCCGGCGTCGGCGGCGACCGCGTCACCGGCGGCTGGGCCGGGCCGATTGATGAGCGGCTGCAACGCGATGTCTTTCCATTCAAACCCAACGTGGTCACCATCATGTTGGGCATGAACGACGCCGGTTACCGTGCCTTTAACCAAGGAGTGTTTCGCACCTACACGAATGGCTACGAACATATCATCGAATCGCTCCAGAAACATCTCCCTGGCGTCCGGATCGTGCTGATACAACCCACGCCGTTCGATGACGTGACGCAACCGCCGCAGTTTCCCGGCGGTTACAATGGAGTGTTGCAGCGTTACGCGGCCTTCGTTTCCCAACTCGCCGACCAGCACCATCTGATGTGTGTGGATTGCATGACCCCGATGCTCGATGTGTTGCAGAAAGCACAAGCCCAGGACCCCAAACTGGCTGGTGATGTGATTCCTGGCCGTGTTCATCCGTCGGCGGTGGGTGAATTGATCATGGCGCAGGCGTTGTTAAAATCGTGGAGCGCGCCGTCGGTGGTCACGGCGGTAACCATTGATGCCGCCGGCAAACAGGCGGTGCAACAGGACAACACCACCGTGACTGGACTCGAGGCGGGCGCGAATACCCTTTCCTGGACACAGGACGACCGGTCATTGCCCTTTCCGATTCTCGGTTTGCACGAGGATTGGCCGCAATTCCCGCCTGTCGGCAGTTCCCAGTGGGCGCCTCTGAGTTTTATTAACCCGCCTCCTCGGCCGAAATGGGACTACACCAATGCGGCGGCGAAGATGATCGTGGACTTGTCCGGTTTTTATCAGGCGCTGGATCAGGAACCTTTGACGATGCGCGGCCTTCAATCCGGTAATTATGAACTCAGGATCAACGGTCAAACGGTCGGCCGGTTCAGCGCCACGCAACTGGAGCAGGGCATCAATCTGGCCGAATACCGCACGCCAATGCTGTTGCAGGCGTATCACCTGCTGGAACTGGTTTACCAGGAGGTTCAGTGGCGGTTTTATGCCTGGCGCGTCGTCCAGTTGCAGATGTCGTTCGATCATGATCCAGCGATCCAGCGGGCAGTCCGGAAATTCATCGCCGCACTGTACGCCGGAAAAGATAAAGTGGAAGACCAGCAGTACACGGTCGGCCGGCCGCAACCGGCGCATTACGAACTGGTTCGGCTGGCGGATTGACCGGTCATACGCCGCTGGTCGGGGAACGTGAATCCCGGCGGTGACGAGGTTGAATGCCGTTGGCTCAATCCGCCTTCAGTTTCCCGACAAAAAAGTTGTGCATGGACGGCGACCCAAAGCTACATTCCGTCATGTTCATCATCGGACTCGGCACCGCTGCGCCGGAGCAATGTTATGCCCAACGCGACTGTTGGGACATCGTCCAACGCACCGAGGTCTACACGCGGCTCTCCTCGCGTTCGCGCGCCATCCTCAAAAAGGTGCTCTGCGGCGATAACGGCATCGCCACGCGCCACCTGGCGCTCGACGCGTTGCCGGAGGTGTTCAATCTCACGCCCGACGTGCTCCAGGCGCGATTCACCCGGCACGCGCCCGCCCTGGCGGCGGAAGCCGCGGGCCGCGCCTTGCGGGACGCCGGTTGTGCGCCCGCGGACATTGACGCCGTGCTCATCAGCACCTGCACCGGCTATCTGTGTCCGGGCCTGACCAGTTACGTGAGTGAACGGCTTGGTTTGCGCGCAAACGTGTTCACGTTGGATCTGGTCGGGCAGGGCTGCGGCGCGGCGTTGCCCAATCTGCGCGCCGCCGAAGCGCTGCTTGCGGCCAAACGTGCCCGAAACGTTCTATCGGTCTGTGTCGAAATTTGCAGCGCGGCGCTTTATCTCGACGACGATCCAGGCGTGCTCATCAGCGCCTGCCTGTTTGGCGATGGCGCCGGCGCGGCGGTGCTGGCGCGGAAACCGCGGACGAACCAACGGCGGGTTGAATGGAAGTTCGGCACGTCCCGTCTGGCGCCGGACAAGCGTGACACGCTTCGGTTTGGCCATAAAAACGGGATGCTGCGGAACATGTTGTCGCTGCAAGTCCCGCAAATTGCCGGTTCCGAGGCCGCCAAGCTTTTTGCCGAATCACTGGTGATGGCCAACGTGAAACGCGAGTGCGTGGCCGGCTGGGTGTTGCACACCGGCGGACGCGATGTTTTGCACGCGTTGCGCGACCATTTGAAGCTGACCGAAGCCGATGTCCGCCACAGCGCCGCGGTGCTTCGTGAATACGGCAACATCAGCAGTCCGACCGTGTTCTTTGTCCTCCAGCGCGCCCTGCACGATGCCGTGCCGGACGGGTTGTGGTGGATGTCATCGTTTGGCGCGGGTTTCAGTTGCCACGGCGCGTTGTTGGAGGTGGGATGAAACCCTGGCGGAACCGGCGGGGCGAGCGTCCTCGCGAGCCTTATAGAACAAATCGGCTCGTTGGCAGCCTCCCCCACCAAAATAAAGGATGAATCGTATCGTCCAACCTGAATTGCTCGATGAACTGCCGATTGACGATCCGCGCGCAGTTCATTCCCGACGTGACCTGCGGCGCGTCAATGCCTGGATGCGCAATCACGCCATTATGGCAAACGCATTGCGAAATCAGTTGAATGGTCGCAGCAGCGGTCGGCAAACCGCCACATTTCTTCCGGCTGGGGAAACATCCGGCTCTCTGCCGAGAGCCGCTACGCCGGTTTTGCATATCGCCGACCTCGGTGCCGGTGACGGAAATTTCCTGCTTCGCGTTGCGCGGGTCGTTTCCGGCAATGAAGCGCCGTTCTCTGACCTGGCGTGGCACGACAGCGGAGAAACGTGCCGGCCCGGAGCCCGGCGCCCAGCCGCGTCGGGCGGGGTGAGGGCCACTCTGATTGACCGCCAGAAGAATGTGACATCTCGAACGTTGGCCTCCTTTACACCGCTCGGCTGGCGGGCCGAATCGGTGGCGGCGGACGTTTTTGACTGGCTGCCCACGGCCCACGGGCAGGAGGTCATCGTCGCCAATTTGTTCCTCCACCATCTTCAAAATATCCAACTGGCGGAACTGTTTCGGGCCGTCGCCGAGCGCGCGCGCCTGTTCGTGGCAATTGAGCCGCGCCGCTCGCCCTGGACGGCATTTTGGTGCCGGTGGCTTTGGCTGATTGGCTGCAATTCCGTGACCCGGCACGATGCGGCCATCAGTGTGCGCGCGGGATTTTCAGGCCAGGAACTTTCGGCGTTATGGCCGGCAGATCCCGGTTGGGAATTGACCGAACGGCGCACCGGATTCTTCAGTCATTTGTTCGTCGCGCGGAAAGTTTCTCCTTTGGAGTGCGCGGACATGTCCGCGCTTTCAAAAGCGGCGACGTGTCGCCGCAGTCCAAAATGAACAGCAACCCCATCACGATTATCGGTGGCGGACTGGCCGGATTGACGCTCGGCATCGGCCTGCGCCGCGGTGAAGTGCCGGTGACGGTTTGGGAAGCCGGACATTACCCGCGTCACCGGGTTTGCGGCGAGTTCATCAGCGGTCACGGCCAGGAAACCTTGGCACGGATGGGTTTGCGCGAATTGCTCGAACGCGTCGGTGCGGTGAGTGCCCACACGGCGGCCTTTTTCTCGCCCACGCAATCCGCGCCGCCGCGTTCGTTGCCGGTGCCTGCGATTTGCCTGTCGCGTTTCACCCTGGACCACGCGCTCGCGCTTGAGTTTCGACGGTTGGGCGGCGAATTGCGCGAAGGGCAGCGTCGGCCACGTGCCGGCGCTCCTGTTTCAGCAAGTCCAGACAGGCTGAAGCCTGAACTTCAACACGAAGGTATTGTCCATGCCACGGGCCGCCGGGTGCAAGCCGGAGAAAACGGCGCGCGCTGGTTTGGCTTGAAGGTTCACGTGCGCAACGTCCCGCTGTCAGCCGATCTGGAAATGCACGTTTCGCCACGAGGCTACGTTGGTTTGTGCCGGGTGGACCGTGGCGTCGTGAACGTCTGCGGGCTCTTTCGACGGCAACCACACGAGCACAAGACACCGCAAAATGCGCGTGAGTTGTTGCGCGGCCGGCCGGGCTCGCCGCTGAATCGCCGGCTGGAATCGGCCGAATTTGACGAAGATTCATTTTGCGCCGTGGCCGGAATCTCGTTGCATCCGCAACGCGCCGCCGCGCGCTCCGAATGTTGCGTTGGCGACGCCATTACCATGATCCCGCCCGTGACCGGCAATGGCATGTCCATGGCGTTCGAATCCGCCGGGATGGCCGTTGAACCGCTGACGGCGTGGAGTCGCGGGGAGATTTCCTGGGCGCAGGCGCGGCGGACGCTGGCGGGCCAATGCGACGATGTGTTCGCGCGCCGGCTGGCCTGGGCGAAAGGGTTGCAACGGATGATGCTCACGCCGTCATTGCAAAATATCCTGGTCCGGTTCGTCGCGCGCAGCGACTGGTTTTGGCGAACGGCATTTGAACGGACGCGTTGAATTTTTTGTAGCGGCGATCCATGACTGCCGGATAACTTATTGATGACGCTCGCAGAGCGCCGCGACACCAAAGTGAAACCGCTCGCCGATTGCCGGCTTTATACCTTCGTGGACACGGCTTATTTGCATGGCCGCGTGCCGGAAGTCGTGGCGCAACAACTCTGCGACGGCGGAGCGGACTTGATCCAGCTCCGTGCAAAGAAATCTGCGCCGGAGGAAATCCGCGTCATGGCGGAGAAGAT
>Ga0335073_10002208_pt1 | contig 26582 bp, 23 predicted proteins | sample Lox_Sample_22_FD_207093 | JGI IMG/M metagenome (GOLD analysis project Ga0335073, IMG submission 207093) | Soil microbial communities from Loxahatchee National Wildlife Refuge, Florida, United States - Lox_Sample_2.2 | ecosystem: Environmental > Terrestrial > Soil > Wetlands | place: USA...
GCTGCCCGGCGGCGCGGTCAGCGTGACCCACTGCTCGGTCAGGAACACCCGGGCGGCGGCGACCAGCACCAGCGCCTGCGCGGACTGGATGAGCAGCAGCCCGGCGAACGCCCGCCACCACCAGCGGGCGATGCCCTCGGTCTGCGGCAGCGCGTGGCAGGCCAGGGCGAGGGGCGCGACGGCGATCAGCAGCACGGTGAGCATCAGCCGGGCCACGAACACCACGGCCAGGACCAGGACCAGGGCCACGGCGAACAGGGCGAGCAGGACGAAGAACATGCCGCCCGAGGACAGGACCCGCAGGGTGAGGCTGCGCAGCATCGCCCCCGCCTGTGCGGGGTCCAGGCCCTGCCCGGCGATGGCGCCCGACAGCCCGTCGGCCAGGGCGATCGCGCGGGAGGCGAGCGGCAGCGACAGGTTCGCGGCCAGGAACCCGACGACCAGTCGGGGGGCGATGTCCTTGACCGCCCACGAGGTCTGGACGGTCTGGTGGCCCATCACGATGATCCCGCCGGCCAGCACCAGCAGCACGTAGCCGGCGTCGGCGATGGCGAGCGACCCGGTCCACAGGCTGTGGACGGTGGCGAACTGGCCGGCCTGCGGGGTGGTGAGCAGGGTGCGGCCGATCAGGGCGAACAGCGGGCTGACCGCGGAGGTGACCAGGCTGGTGAACCAGGAGCTGACCGCGCCGGCGACGTGGCAGGACAGGTCGAGCACCCCGCAGGCCGGGGCGGCGGCGGCCATCAGCCGCCGACCAGGGACTTCAGCACGGTCACGATCACCGGGGCGAGGATCGCCAGCCCGTAGCCGATCGCGGCGGACTTCAGCGCGGTCTTGGCCCGCTCGACCTCGGCGGGGTCGCCGCCGGCCATCAGGTAGCGCAGCCCGCCGACGGTCAGGAACAGGGTCGCGACGCCGGCGAGGATGCCGACGATCCACGCGGTGGCGTTGCTGATCACCTGGGCGATCGATGCAGCGGCCAGCAGCGGGCCGAGGGTCATGACCGGGACCTCCTTCCGGGTCTCCGGGCGGGGCGGGAACGGGATGGCCGGGGCCGGGCGGGGCGCTGCCTCCCTTCAGGGTCGGCAGCCGGTGGTGTCAGCGACCGGGCGGCGCCGGGCCCCGGCCGTCCCCGGGGGACCTCCCCGCTGTCTGAAATCCGCTTGGAGGCCGGGTTCTTGACACCGGCCGGCTGACTTAGTTCCGTCTCGGCGAGGATCCCGTCGCTGATCGCCCGGATCAGCCGGGTCTCGGCGCGGCGGCGGCGGTGGCACAGCGCGCTGTGACTGACGCCAGTCTCGGCGGCGATGCGGGACAGGGGGATGCCCTCGAGCCGGTTGCGGCCGATCAGCTCCGCCTCGGCCGCGGTGATGACCCTGGCGCGGACCGCGGCAGCCAGGACGAAGTCCGGGTGGCCCCACGGCAGCGCTGGCCCGGCCCCGGAGCTGTCGAGTTCGCGGCGGCGTGACGCCCAGGCGGCGCTGGCGCAGGCGTGTTTCTGCCCGGCCCGCCATGCCGCCCAGCACAGCCGCGATGCCAGCGGCACGCGGTCCAGGTCGTCGAGGTCCAGGGCGCGCAGCGCGGCCAGGAACCCGGCCAGGATCTCGGCCTGCAGGTCCTCGGTGTCACCGCGCCAGCCGGCGGACAGGGAGGCGGCGGCGCGGCGCAGCCCTGGCATCGCCACGCCGGCCAGGCCGACCATCCACGCCGGGTCGCCGCCGCGGGCGCGGCGGACCAGGTCGGCCCAGACCGTGTTCCGTGCGGCCGGGCTGGTCGCCGGGTGCAGCAGCAGGGCTCGCAGCTCGCCCAGCGGCATCAGCCGGTCCGGCAGCCCGGCGGCGAGGCGGCCAGGGTTGACGGCCAGCGGCCGCGGGCCGGTGATCAGCGCCCGGAACGCTGCCTCGGCCGCATCGAGCGGCCCCGGGCTGGCGGCCCGGGCAGGTGATCCGGCAGCGCCCAGGTAGATGGCGGCGGGATCGTCGTGGCGCATGAGGGCTCCTTCGGGGGAACTCGCGGGTTTGCGGGCTCCCAGCAAGCCAGCCGTTATGGACCTGCCAGCGCCCGCCGGTGCACCTCGCGGAGTCTTCTGGCCGGCCTGGCATGCACCCGGGTGCGACCCGGCTGGCGGCGCCGCTCGCAGCCGGGCGGGCCTGCCGTTCACGGCTGCTGCCTCTGGATTCACCCGTCAGGTCCACGGCGGGTACACGGGAGGTCCGTGCCAGGTACACCGCAGGTACACGCACCGCGGTAACGCACGCACGTCCCTCGGGTGCTTAAGGCTGCCGTCCGGGCGGGCCCGCTGCAGATCGCCGCGGGCCAGGCGTCAAATCGGAGGCTGGATCGCGGATTTCCTTACCGTCAGCGATCCGCGGCCGCGGGGCGCCACCGCCCATGGCAGAACCAGCCCTCCTGCCCGGCTCCTCGCCGGGTCGGCCCTCCGTAGCGTCACCTCCTGCTAGCGCTGCGGTCACCACGATCGCCGTGCCGGTCACCGTCTGGCCCGCCATCCCCGCACCCGCCCGGTGCACGGCCAGCCCCGGTCGCCCGCCGTGCCCCCGCCGTTACACCAGCGCCGCCGCACGGGCGGTGATCGGCGCCCTGTCGCGCCCCGGCGACCTGGTCGCCGCTCCCGGGCCGGGAGATGAGGTGTTCCTTGCCGCCGCAGCCGGCGCAGGCCGCCGCGCCGCCCGCCCTGACGTGCCGCCGCCGCACGGGCACTACGGCGACGGCACCGGTGCGGCCGCGCTTGCCGTCGTCACCGCCTGCCCGGCGCCCTGGTGCCGGCCGCCCGCCCCGGCCGGTGCCGACGGCACAGATCCCGGCCTGCCGTGGGCGGCCTGCCAGCGGGTGCTGCGCCCCGGCGGCCTGCTCGCCGTCATCACCACCACCGTCCGGCGACCCGGGTGGGCCGGCCAGCTGATCGCGCACGCCCGCTCGGCAGGGCTCGTGTACGTCCAGCACATCGTCGCCGTGCACGCCCTCTTCGGTGAGGACCGGCTGCTCAGCCCTCCGGTACCGCACCCCGCCGCCAAAGCTGCGGCCAGCCCCGCGGACACCCGGCACCTGCCCGTGCACACCGACCTGCTCCTGTTTGCCCAGCCCGGAGGCACAAGCCATGACTGACCCCGCCCAGCACGCCACCGGAGCCACCGGCAGCCAGTGGCCCGAAGCCACCAGCGACTGCGATGCGCCGCCGCTGTCGGTGTGGACCACCGCGCAGCGCGACGCCCGCGCCCAGCGCGCCGGCCGCTACCCGCCGGCCGCGCTCGCCCACCCGGGCAAGATGCTGCCGGGCATCGCCGCCACCGCGATCACCCGCTACACCGCTGCGGGCGAGCTGGTCGCCGACCCGATGTGCGGCATCGGCACCACCCTGATCGAGGCCATCCACCTCGGCCGCCACGGCATCGGCGTCGAGTACGAGCCCCGCTGGGCCGCTATCGCCGCCGACGGGATCACGCTGGCCCGGCGGCAGGGCGCCACCGGGCACGCCGAGGTGATCCGCGGCGACGCCCGCCAGCTCCCGCAGATCGCCCCCGCCCGGGTAAGAGGGAGGGTGGCGCTGGTGGTCACCTCCCCGCCGTACGGGCCGAGCATCCACGGCCACGTCCGAGCGCGACCTGGCGGGGTGGCCAAGTACAACAACCGCTACAGCGCCGACCCGGCCAACCTCGCCCACACCGGCCCCGCCGGCCTGGCCGACGGCATCACCCAGATCCTCGCCGGGTGCGCCGCGCTGCTGCGGCCCGGCGGGACCGCCGTGATCACCGCCCGGCCCTGGCGCCACCACGGCGAGCTGACCGACTTCCCCGGTACCGTCATCGAGGCCGGCCGCGCCGCCGGGCTGATCCCGGTCGAGCGGTGCGTCGCCCTGCTCGCCGGGATCCGCGGCGGCCAGCTGATACCACGGCCGTCGTTCTTCCAGCTCGACAACACCCGCAAGGCCCGCGCCCGCGGCGAGCCCTGGCACCTGATCGTGCACGAGGACGTCCTCATCTTCCGCGCGCCCGAGCGATCACCAGGACCAGCGCAGCCCGGCCGGCTCGTGCCGCTGGGGGCGGCCGCATGACCCGCCGACGGCGACTTGACCCGCCCGGCCAAGGTGAGCGCGGATGCGCACGGCGCCAGCCCCCGGCACCGGTCGGCGGATCCAACCGGCTGCTGACCGCTGACGAGGTTGCGGACTACCTCGGCGTTCCCGTCAAGACCATCTACGCCCGCTGGCAGGACTGGGGGCTGACGGCCTGCCGGGTCGGACGGCATCTGCGATTCCGGCAGCGCCACGTAGAGGACTGGCTCGACCGGCAGGAGCACTAGCAGCCGTGAACATCACCCGGCCCGGCCGCACCCCGGCACACCGACACCTGGGCCGGCGATGGCCACTGTCCTGAAGCGCTGCGGCTGCCCCGATACGGACTGGAAGACCTGCCCGCACGCGTGGGTGGTCCGCTACCGCACCCTCGGCGGCCGGGCCAGCCGGCAGCAGGAACGATCCTTCGGCGCTGACCGGCGCGAGGCCGACAACTTCGCCCTCAAGGTCGAGCACGACAAGCGAGCCCGCGTGTTCATCGACCCGGCGGCCGGCGACGTGCTGTTCCGCGCCTACGCCCAGACCTGGCTCGCCCGGCACCTGGGCGCCGACAGCACCGTGGCCGGCTACCGGTCCGTGCTCAACGCGCATGTCTTCCCGGCGTTCGGGCACCGGCCGCTGAGCCGGGTCCGCCGCGAGGACGTCAAGGACCTGGTCGCGGTGATGCGCGGCAAGGGGCTGAGCGCCAGCCGGGTCCGCGAGGCCCACCTGGTCGTCGCCGCGATCTTCAACGAGGCCGTCCGGGACAAGATGATCGCGGTGTCACCGTGCCTGTCCATCGCGCTCCCGGAGATCACCATGAACCGCGACTTCATCGTGCCCACCGCCGCGCAGACCGACGGCCTGGCCGCCGGGCTGCCCGGCGACTGGGCCGCCACCATCTGGCTCATGCACGGCTGCGGCCTGCGTGTCGGCGAGGCCCTCGCAGTCAGCGAACAGTGCATCATCAGCGACAGGACCGTCCTGCGGGTCGGCGACCAGGTCAACCCGCAAGGCCAGCTTCGCCCGCTGAAATTCCGCTCCGCCGGCGACTACCGCGACACCCCACTGCCGCGGTACGTCTCCGACGCCATCGACAAGCACCTGGCCGACTACGGCACCACCCCCGACGGGTACCTGTTCCGCGGCCGGAGGCAGAAGCTCGTCGTGCGCCGCACCTACCAGGACGACTTCGCCCGCGCCGCCCGCAAGGCCGGCCTGCCGCCGCAGTTCATCCCGCACTCGCTGCGGCACTACTTCGCCTCCACTGCGCTGGCCCGCGGCATCCCGATCACCGACGTCTCCCAGTGGCTGGGCCACCGCAGCATCGAGGTCACCTACCGCATCTACCGGCACCTGATGCCCAGCGCCTGGGACCGCGCCCGCACTGCCCTGGACGAGGCCTACCTGGAGGCAATGGCAGCCGGCCCGCCCTGACCTCGCGCGAGAACCCAGGGGCCTAGATCCGTGCCGTGACCGGCCCCGACCTGCCACAGGCCAGCGAGCCGCCGAGCAGACCCGACTCCGCCCAGCTGTCGCGGACCTCGCGTATAGGGTACACTATACGGGTGGATCGCAAGCACCTGTCCCGGGCACTCGATGAGCTGCGCGACGTGCCGGACCCGTATGTCCGGTTGCAGGAGGCCCGCGACCTGGACGAGGCATTGAAGGTGGCAAGGATCATGGTCGCGAACATCAAGCACGACACCGTCCGGGCGCTGCGCGCGGACTCTGCGGGCTACGGCACAATCGGACGGCGGCTGGGTCTGTCGAGGGGCCGTGTCCAGCAACTCGCTGGCGCACCAGTTCACCCGCTGCTCACCGCTGCGGCATACGCGTTCCGCGACGAGTTGGATCAGTGGCACGGCGAGCCCGGCATGCTGCCCGCAGGCAGTTATCAGGAGGCTTCCAGCTTCATCCCGTTCAGCCCGGCCGACGTCGATAACCCGCTCTACGGCCAGGTCTTGACTGTTCGCTACGGCGGCGTTCCCAAGGAACGCGGGGTCACTGCCTACACCCTGCAGATACGCCTGCGTGATGGCAGTCCGCGCAACTTGCGTATGACTGAGGCCGTGCAAGACGCGCTGTTCGGCCCGCCTATCGTCGGCAGTCCCGAGCGGGCAGAGTGGGAGAAGGCACGCGACCGCCGGGCCCGTGAGCGCGCAGCACGAGGTAGCCAAGATCGGCCTGAAACACTGCTCCGCGCGGCTGAACAGGCTGCGGCAGTCGGCCGCTGCGGGCTGGTCGGTTGCTGGCGCCGGGCGATCTCAACGCTGACCCCAGCGGCATTGTCAATGGCGTTGAGGCCAGCGCCGCCGGAGGTAGTTCTGTAGCGACTCGCCTTTCAGCTCCTGCGTGGTGTTGTTATCCCGGACGAAGAAGCGGTCCCGCCGGAACAACGGAGCGTTGCCTGGGGGGACGTCGATGCGCAGAACAGCCTTCCCCCTGGCCTCCTCGATCCTGACGTCGATGGACGGTGCCGCCGAGGCGGCGTCCTGGTGCAGCCTCTGGCTGATGTGGGCGACCAGGCCATCGGTGTCCTTGAACAGCTTCAGGTCATCATCGAGGCCGACCAGAACCCGGTGCGGTCCTCAACGCCGACGAGCAGGGTGCCGCCGTCGGTGTTCCAGAAGCTGCAAATCCGGTCCAGGACCGCATCGGCCAGGGCGTTGTCCTTCTGCTTGGTGCGGATGTTGAAGGCAAAGGTCTGCTTGTGCTCCAGGAACTTGCTCTCTGGCAGTGCGGCCAGATCAGCGGCGGACCGTTCGCCGTGGCGGCCGATTGCCGCAAGACGACGTCCGGTAGATCTTGGCTGCCGGAGCTGGCGCTCACGGGCTGCGCGCTCGTGCATGATGGAGGCGACGTTGCATAGCCAGCGGATGTTGGCCGGGTTGCGGCCGGTGATGACGTCTGAGCTGACGGCGGCGGCGATTACCGCGGCGTAGCCGAGCCCGTGTTGTGCCACGGTCGCAAGCGGAGTGGTGCGGTGCTGGTCGACGAAGTAATCCATGCTCAGCACGTCCGCTGTCGGAGAGCTCCAAAGCAACACCTGACCGCTCGGTTCCAGGGCTAGCGGACTCATCGCGAGAACCTGGTCTACCCCGTCGTAGGCGTCTTTGGCCCAATCCCGGGCATTGACTGGCCACTGGCACATCACGTTGGCCGGATGGCCGTCATTAGCCAGCTCGTCGCGGACATACCGGACCTGCAGGCGATCGTCTGGAAGGCCGCCCAGATACGCGCCGAAGAAACGCAGATCAGCTGAGTAGGAGTCATAGCTATTGGCCACTTCGGCGCGATCTACGTCCGCCACGATGAAGACCCCGCCGTTCTCGACGAAGCTGAGCGCGACATCTGGCGGGATGCGCCAGTCTTCCCGGTTCCAGTACAGGCCGCTTTCAAGAAAGACCACATCCGCTGCAAACTCGGCGAATTCAGCTCGATCTGTTGCGTCAGCTGTCAGGCCACGATTACGGGCAATCGCCTCGTCCCGCGAGTCGGTCAGCCAGTGACGCACAAGCAGCTCGCCGCCATCGCCTGGAAGAGCCTCGGCGGTCTTCATCCCGCGGAATGCTTCGTCGTTGAACGCGGACGGGATCGCGGTCAGGTACAGGACTGTCAGGCCCACGGTTCAACCTTCCAGCAAGTGCGCAGGTCGGCGGCGCCGACCCGGTGTCGGGATAGTACCGGCCATCCGTGACAGCGCTGCTGCTGCGCAGAGGCCGAATGCCCTGCTGATACAGCGGGCTGCGCGGCAAATGCGGGCCGACCTTGAGCCGCCATGAGGCTGCTTCCAGCTACCGCGGCCCAGGGTTGCGAGCCCGCTGCGAGCACAATGACCCGAACCCCCCCCGGACACGGTCGCCTGCGGCCTGCGCTTCCAGCCAACAAGGTGTGCCAAATCAACTGGAAGAAGTCCACAGGGGCGCCGATGGCGTGATCGACTCGTCCTGTGGTGAATCTCGCTGGCCCGATCAATGCCCGCCAGCTCGAAATCCTGCAGTGGATTGCCGACGGCTGCCCGCACGGAGTAATGAAGGACTACACCTATAAGACGACAGCGATCGCGCTCCAGGGACGCCGGCTGGTCACCGTCAGCCGCAAGGGCGGTGGCTGGCAGGCCCAACTGACAGAAGTCGGCGTTCACTACCTGCGTCACGGAACATACCCCGACGGTTTCTGGACGATGAGCAGGAAGACGGCCGACGCGGACCTGGCCGTCGCGCCTGCGATACTCGCCGACAACCTCCGGAGCGCAGCTCAGTCCGCGGGGCGGTCCTGGAAACCTGCCATCGACGGCGAGGCACAGCGGCTGGTCGCGCGGGTGATCGCGGCCGGCGGGATCCTCGAGGTCGACACCGAGGACGATGAGACCGACTACAAGCGGCTCATCACGGCTTCGAAGCGGGCACCAAACCTGCCATTCGGCAAGCAGTTGCGTCTCCGAGCAGTCGGCCCGTTCGGGTCTGACCGGTGCGAGATCTTTGTCGACGAGGACTTCTCGGTCACCGTTGCGCCGCGACCCGTACCGGCGCCGCGGCGAGTCGCCGCCTGGCATCCAGCTGTGGCCGCCTACCGCGCCGACGCCGACCGGCATGAAGTGTCTAAGGCCTCGCTTGCCCGAGCCAGCCACATCCTGCAAGCCCTGGCGAGCGAAGCCGCGCGCCGCGGTTACACCGTCGTCGGCGCTGAACGGCGTCAGCCGCAGTACAACTCGGACTTCCGCGGGTCGCTCAAGGACGGCCAGATCCGCATCGCCATCGACGGATTCACCTATCAGATCCGCCTCCGTGAACACGGCCGCCAAGGCGGTGCATCGCTTCCGTTCACGGCCCATCGGACGCTGCCCCGCTGGCAGGCGGTCCGGCATGCTGAGTTCGTCCCGACCGGGATCCTGCAGCTCACGATCGGAAGCGGCTACCGGCGCGACAGCCGGCCAGCTGAGTTCAAGGACACCGGCAAGACCAGCCTGGAAGATCAGCTTCCCGCGCTGCTTCGCGAACTGGAGATCCGGGCACGGGAAGATGCCCACCACCGCGTCCAGGAGCAACGGCAGGCCGAGCAGAAACGGCGCCGCTGGGAACGGGCCATGGAACAGGCGCGGCACGAGTTCCATGAAGCAACCAGGATTGAGGAACTAACCCGGCAGCTGGAAGCATGGCGGCTGGCAAACGACCTGGGCCGCTACCTGTCTGCCATGCGCGAGAACACCGGCACCATCACGAACAAGAACGACCGGGCGGCGGCCGAGAACTGGCTGACCTGGGTCTCCCAGTACCACAAGGCCATCGACCCGCTTGCTAGCTCGCTTGTGATGCCACCCGAGCTAACGCCGTCCATGGAAGAGCTCAGGCCGTTCCTGTATGGATGGAGCCCGTACGGGCCGGACTCCTGACCGCGAGCAGCGCATTGGCCGTCCCTGCCAGGATCCACCGAGGCAGTCGGTCGGTCAGCATCGTCCGCCTAACCGGGCGGTGCCCGCACAGCCATGCGTCGCCCGCTCCAAAAGGCTATGCAGGCTCGTCACCCGCGTGGTGTTCGGGTGAGTCTCGCCAGCTAGTCACGGTCTGCGCATCGGTCCGCGATCGACCGCGCAGAGCCGAGTTGCAGGCGGAGACTAGTTCACGGCGCGGCACACGCACCGTGCTAGCGGAACACGGACAGCGCATTCGAGTGGACGGTCGCCGCGTGTACGGAGCACGGGAGGTATAGATCCATGGCTCAGCGGACCGGCGAGCAGCGTGAGCACATGGCGCTGCTGCGAGCCCGGCGCGCGGCGGAAGCGGCGGAACAGGATGACCGGCGCATGGAGGAGCGGCGGCGACAATGGCAGCGTGACGCCGCCTACCTGAGCCGGGCTGAGCTGGAGGCGGGCGAGCCATGCCGGGGGTGTGGCCTGCCCCTCCTGGACGGGCTAGGAGACTGGCCTCCGCTGAACCAGCTCACCCCAGAGCGGCGCGGCGACTACGAACAGGCCGATGCGCGGTTCCGGGAACGCCATCGTGATTGCCGGTCCCACCGGTGGAGCATGGCGGGCCACCAGTCCACGCATTGCGGGTACTGCTGCCCGCCGCCGCCGCTCAGTGACCGGCAGGTCAAGCAGATAGCCCAGATCCTGTCCGCCGCCCCCGCGCGCACCGAGGACCTGGATGCCTGGGACCTGACACTCACCTGCGGGCACGTCGTCCGCCGCACCCAGCATCGCGATCACGACCGCTACGCCATTGGGGTCACCGACTGCCCGGAGTGCGGTAGCCGCCGCGGCGTCGTCACCTCCGAACGGACAGGGCCGGCCGGCAAGCCCGGTCAGGCGACCGAAGATCGACTGGCCGCCGCCCTTGCAGCCGCGAAGGCGAAGCTCGACCGCCAGCGTGCTGCCATCCAAGCCAGCGAACGAGCCGTTGTGGATCTAAGCGAGAAGCTCAATAACGCCGGGACATAGCTTCCATCCGCGCTCCAGGCAGCGAACAGAAACTGAGAGACGGCTGCCATGATGCTGGGTCGTTGCTCTGACGCCAACTCTGGTCGCCCTAACAGGCCTTCTCGCACGTAGCCTGCCGTAGCCGTCGGCTCTGACGGCGGGCGTCTGCCTGCTAAACCAGCCGTAGCTGCGGCCGGATGTCGGCCGTTTCTTGACCCAGCAGCAGCCGCAGCCGGGGCAATCGGTAACTCAGCTCCTGCGCGAGCGCGGGCATGGTCAGTCCGTGTTCTTCGGCAAGGGCGTAGGCGCGGGTTATCAGCGCCGGTACCTCGCCGGGATACTTGTCGACCGGCTCCGCCTGGAAGAGGCCCAGGTTACGCAGCTGGGCCAAGCGCTGGTACGCGCGCCGGTAGGCCGGGTCGGAGACCGTGCCGACCTCGCGGCAGCGGTACACCAGCGAATCTACGGAAACGCCCCACTGCTGGCCAAGCCGCTCCAGCGCCTTCAAGTCCATGCGGGTCGGCAGTTGCGGCCGGATGACGGCGCCCGGCGTCAGGAACTCCGCGGCGAAGGCGTCAGCCTCCTTCTCCTGGAGCAGGTCACCGGGAACGGCATCACCATGCAAGAGCAAGTGGGCCAATTCGTGCGCGGCAGTAAATCTGTGCCGGTACACATCGTTGGCGCGGTCGGGCGTCAGCACAACGATCGGGCGCGGCAGGTGTGAGGTGGAGAACGCGTCCACGGTGGCTGTCGCGTTGCCGGCAAACGGCACCAGCGTCACGATGATGCCGTGCGCCTCCATAACCCGCACCATCCGGGGGATCGGCTCGGTGCCGAGCCTCCAGTGACGGCGCAGCGTCTGGGCAGCCTGAAGCGGGTCGCCGCCGACCGCTCCCTTCGACACCTCGCCGGCCGAGAAACCCGGCAGGTCCACTGGCGGCAACTGCACCCGCCTCTCCAGCGCATACACCAGTTCCCACACCTGCTCGGCAAAGGCGATGGCCTTGGCCCGCTGGTGGGCCGGGGTATGCCTCAAGCTGCGGAAGTGCGCAGCTGAGTCATCCAGGCGCGCGTACGGCCGGCCGGCCGCCAGGAAGCTTGGCGGCACGTCGAGCACTTCGGCCAGCACCCCGATGTGATCAGGCCGCGGCGGGTGCGTGCCGGCTTCCCACTGGCCAACGGCAACAGCCGAGACGCCAAGTTGCTCGGCAACGGCGCGTTTCGTGAGACCAGCCAGTCGACGGGCCTGCGTCAGGCGGTCCGGATCGAAGGCGGCGGCTACGGACACCAGAACGGAGCCGGTGCTCGCCTGAGGCTGACTGGCTCGGCGCACGTTGGCGGGAGGGAGATCAGTCATTGCACTGCCGTCAATCTTCAGGTTTGCTGCTGGCGGTGGGTTGCGGCGGTGCTTCCGGTTCGCTAATCGGCGGCTCGGCAAGCGGCAGCCGTGGGCTCAGACCGAAGTCATCATCGGCCGCGGCGGAGTCGAAGCGGCTGGCCCGGTCGCCGTCACGCTGTGCCAGCGGCGAACGGATTGCCGGTGAGAAGGCATCGCTTCCCGCTTCGGGCGGTGGCAGCTGCTCCCAGTAGGACCACTTCACCGTGCCCCTGTCCTGGTCGACCAGCTCGGCGATGCCCCAGCCGAGGTCGAACAGGCCATCCGGGCTGCTGGCGAACCCGATGATGACCACCTGCCCAAACTCCCGCAGTTGCGTCAGGACGAGTTCTTCCTCGGCGAACTGGGCATCCAGCTCCTCCGCGCTCAGGGCAGCATGCTCGAACGTCAACTGCCTGGAGATCGTGTTCGCCGTCAGCGACAGCAGAGTCTTACGCAGCTCGGAGACCGGCGGCCGCATGCGGGCATCTTCGCGGCGGGTTGCCCGGTCAACGGCATAACGCCACGGGTACAAGACCACCATCTGCTCGTCCAGCACCACCAGCTCGAACCGGCAGCTGACATCTACCGGTCGGCGGATCGAGACACCGGTTATGTCGCGGGTCATATCGACCAACTGCTCGTACTGCGCGACGTGCAGGGTCGCGCCATAGGTGTCGTTGGAACGAAGCCCGCCGCTCACGTGCGCATCCAGCGCCTGGCCGTGCGCCTGGTAAATCGCCCTGCTGACCGCACCCAGCAGCTCAGCCGGGTTGGCGCCGAAGCACTCCTGTGCCTGCGGCGACGGCTTCAGTTCAGTCACGTCAGTGGCCCGTCTAACTTTACAGCTTGCTGCAGAGACGGAAGTCTATGCTTTACTTCCGCGCAGCAGTTGGAGGCTTAATCCGCCGGCGTGTCGCGACGAGGTGACAGCCTTGTTCGCTAGCGTGCGCCTGCGCGAGGGCGGGCGCGTTTCGCTTGGCTTGTTCTGCGCGGCGCTAGCCGGGAACCCGGCCTGGGGAGGTTGGCTACGAGATGACCGCGGCTGCAAGCGAACCGGGGCTCAGCCCGGCCCTGATTGAAGCGAAGCCGAGGCCTTCGACTGGAGTGCTCCGGCTCTACAAGCCGTATTACGAAGACCTGCTGCGCTACAACTTTTCGAGCCGGGACTTCATCGAGCGGCGCGACGCACCGGAACAGTGCTTCCGGTGGCTGATCGAACTGGACTGCGGCTGCGTGACCGACGCAGTGACGAGCGGGCACCAGGCTGCCCACGTCCAGATGGAAGAGCTGTCCCCGGCTGACTGTGTCTTCGAGCGGTTCCTCGAGAGCGGCAAGAGCGGCGCCAGCAAGGAGAACCTCCTGCTGTTCAGCTGGGGCGTTAGCTGGAAGTACTCGAACTGGGACAACGGCTATGCCTGGTGTGCCGGGCATCGTGATGACCTGCCCGTGCGCGAGATAACTGAGTGGGTAGAGCGCACGCAGCGGCCAGGGCACTACTCGGAGTACCTGGGGAAGGAACTAGGCCCCTACGCCAGCTGGGTCGTCAAGCTCTCATGCGGCCACTACGAGTATCACGCCATGAGCGAGGTTAACTGGCGGCCCGAGCAGGGCTACGCGGAGCAGGCCGACTTGGTGGCAAAGATCAGCCGCGACCTAGTGTCGGAGGACCTCGACGCCAAGACGAAGAAGGCGCTTGAGCGGATGCTCGTCATGCGCAGTACCGAACCGCAGTCGCGTGAGGAGTGCCGTTACTGCGTCTACATGCGCCGGGTTGTCGGTTGTCGGCCGGTCGGGCAGCTAGCGAAACCAAAGCCGCACGCCAAGCCGGAGGAGTCGCCGCAGCCGCCTTCACGCCGCACCCTGACCCGACGGCTCAATGCCGCTGAAGCCAACATCACCAGACTGCGGGACCAGCTCGCACAGGCGGAGCATGCCGCTGCCCGCCTGAGAGAAGAGCGCGACAAGGCGAGCTCGGCTCCCGACGGAACGAACTAGATCCGCGTTACCCGGTGCAACAGGCTCGATCCGCTGGCTCCAGCGGCGCTGAACAAGAGCCGCTGCCCAGATGTCACCGCCGCCGGTCGTCGCACGCTTCAGTCAGTCCGCCGAGTTGGCTGCCAGAGTTTCGGGGCTGCGCGAATCCTGGCAGCCTGGCGGCATGTCTGAACCTGTCGCCGACTCGCGATACACGGTGGTGCTGAGGAGTCGCTCGGGCTGCCGAGTCCGGCTGGGCAACTACATCGATCTCAGGGTTCCCGATGGCCGTGGCGGCCACGCAGATGTCCGTATCTCAACCCGCTGGGAGGACCTTGGCCTTGAGGCGCCGATCCCGCGGGAACTGTGGATGGCCATCACTCTGCACGCTGCGGACATCGATGCTGCAGTCGGCGGCGCCAGTGCACTCGCTTCGACTCTCGCCATCATCGTGAGCTTCTGCGCAAATGCGGTCGTGGAGCCACCTGCGCTGCATGTGGCATTCAACTCAACGCCAGGACTGGCACGTCGCGAGTTCACGGAGGTGTTCCTGCCCGATGAGGCCGGTCATCCGCGGCCAGGCCGATGGATCGACGTTGAGGGCCTGCTTGCGTTCGGTCAGGCCGCCTATGCCAGTCCCGAGGCCCCGCGCCTGTTCCGCGCACTCGCCCAGTATCAGGCGGCATTGCGCTATTGGAACAACGGATCACGGGTACTGGTCCTGGCGCATTTGTACATCGCATGCGAGGTGCTGACCAAAGCCGTGCAGCGCATGCACCAGGCACGTCTTGACGTGACGGAAGAGGAGCACGCCCAGCTTCTGGGCGTGGACGTAACGAAGCCCAACTGGAAGATGATGGCCGGGGCCTTCGCGCGCCGCGAGTACATTTTTGAGGGCGACAAGGCCATCTACGATGCCGCCAGAAATGCCAGTGACGAGTTCGAGCACGGCACAGCTGACCTCGGGAACGTGCGGCAAGCAGCTGACACGGTCACCACGCAACTATTCGATCTCGTCCGCTCAGCGATGCTGACGCTCGTTCCCGCTCTGGATCCGGCCTCTTCCGACGCCATCATGGCCAAGGCGCCCATCGACGTTTCGCCTTTCTACAAGCAGATAGCCGGCTACATCGTCAGCGACCAGCCGTCTGACCCAGGCAACCTGGGCAGTTCGGGCGAGCTGTTCCCGGCTCTGAGGTGGCGCTCCGACATCCGGGCCTGCAGGCTTGACGGAGACAAGCTGACCTTCGATCCGGTGGAAACGATCACAGTTCAGTTCGCCGATGGCCTCCGATTTGAAGGCCGGGGGTACGCCATCTACGGCGGGTTGAACCCCGCGCCGAGCATCGATCAGATCGGAGGTCCCCGAAATGGCGAACCGGCCGCCTGGGCGGCGCGGGAGCTGTCTGCAGGCGCTGAAGGCTTGCAGGTGGTCAGGCGCGACTTCGCCGGCGACGTGATGCCGCTAGTGGACGCCGCCACAGCGAGCGGCACCAGCACCGCGCAGGAGTTCCCTAGAATCCTGGCCTTCAACCTCTTTGGTCAGGGCGTCGCCTTCTACCAGGCCATCCAAGCCCTGATTGCCGCCGGACAGCCCGTCGAGGCCCTGCCGCTGCTCCACGAGCTTGTCATCATCACTGCCCGCTTCGAGCAGATCGCCGATGCCGGAACCCTTGGGCTTGTAGTCCGCCTCGCCCTCGACACTCTTCGTGATGGCTCTCCAGCGGTTCCCGCGACTGGAGCATCAGCTGCCAGGGAAAGCCTCATCCAGCAGGCATCCAGTGCCGATGTGCGGATTCCCGAGACCCTACCGCCGCGCGAGGGCACGGCGATCTGGCACACACTTGCAGCGGAGATGCGACTGGCCCAGGCGATGGCAGAGTCAAGCCTGGCCGGAGCAGGACTGCACGTCAGTTTCGCCAGCGAAGATCGGGCCGACTTCCGCACACGCTTGCAGCCCGGGCCAATCAGCGAGTTGATCACGTCCGCCTCTGTCATCGCTCAACTGCAGTTGTTGAAGCACGCCGCCCCATACTTTGGCTGGTCTGTCGACTACGACAAGGTCGACGCGCTGCTGGACGAAGCGGTGGACGCTAACGACACGGCAGCTGCCGCATAGATGCAGCAGCCTCAGCGACGGCGAGGTCACGAAAGCCATCAAGAGTCAGGAGCTCCGGCTCACGTCGCCAGACCCGTCCGCCTAAGGCGCGGTCGGCGTCTTCTTCGCTTGGCCTCGCTGAACAGCGCGTACTCAAGGAAGTCGGGCTGCACCTGCAACTGCGTCGCCACCATGCGTATCCAAGCCAAGTACACCGCGTAGCGCCAGACCGTCCAGCATTCACTCCGGCCGCGTGTACTCACCAGGTGGTTCATGCTGCTGAGTCTCGCTACGATCCATGCCGTCTGGTTGTCAAGAATCAACGCGCCGCCGGATTCGCCGGCGGCGAAATACAGCAGCTTAGTGAAGAAGGCTGGTCCCCAGAACGGCACCGTGCGGTGCGTATCGCTGCCTCGGAGATAGTCGTAGGAACTGAGGGGTCCGTCGTGGTGGAGTCGTTTCCGTGCCTCGCCAATGACATCGCACAGTTGTTGCTGTGCAGTGCGTTTCAGGATCCGCTGCAGGCGGGTCGGGCCGACGCCGTACATTCCATAGCCGAAGACGAACGACATACAGAAGAGCTGCCAATTCGTGGCAGAGGTCACGGCCTCGCGTGCAATGTCGAAGCCATCGCCCCGGCTGAGGTGCTTGGACTCGAGCGCCGGTGCGGGCAACGCCAGAACGTCGGGCCATTTATCGACGTCGAAGCCCACCCGGTGGCTACGGACGTCTTCGCCGCCGAGGTTCTTCCGAGCCCGGTCCAGCGCCTCCCGGATCTGATCCCGTTGGGCCGGTGTCAAAGGGTGCTTGGACGCTTCCGCCTCGGCGTCAGCTTCCAGATTGCGCCACCGTCGGCGCTCATCAGTTCGGCTCATGGGTCCGCATACTGCGCCGTGACCACGTCCCCGAACTTCCGCGTCAACATCTCTCTCCCTCTCCTTCGATTCGCCGACTTCATCTCGCCTATGCGGCACGATCGGAAGCTTTCCGAACCGGACCGGCTCAGTTGACTCCGACGCACCTCGGCTCCCTCCGCGCAAGCCCCACGAGGATTTGGTACACAATCTGAGCCGGGGAGACCCTGACAAATGGGGGAGCAACTGCCCGTGAACCACGCCCAATCACGCACACGACACCGACGACGGGCAACTAGAATTCGGCGGCTCGTGCTGCTGTTCGTGCTGCTCGTAAGCCTAGCCAGCATCGTTGGCTACGTGGTGCTGTCGATCACGCTGAATGGGCTGCCTCCCTTGACCTTGAGGTGATGGCCAGGCAGTAACACGGTCCTCCGCCCCCGGACACCAAGAACGGGCGACAGACCGAATCCTCTCGGGCAGCGTCGTAGGCAGTCACGAGGATGGGACGGCGCCTCACCCCACACGGCGAAGACCCATCGCCCGGGCATATGAGATCGAGCGTCCCAGAGGCCCGGAGGCAAGGTCATGACCGCTGACCTGGGCGTTTGCGGCCTCGCGGCCGCCCGACGGCGGCATCAGATGCCAGTCAGCTGATCATCTTTGCCAATGAAAAGATCCGCTGCTCGCAATTGCCGGAGTCACTGGCTTCGCAGCAGTCGCGGTCGTAACGTCGCCACTATGCACTTCAACGGGAGAGCACATCTCCCTGGAGGAGGACCGGTCACCGAGAAGAAGGCTGCCAGATTCGGCCGCCGTATCCGCATAGCGGTCAGCTGACCCTGATGACGCCTGCAGCCCTGCACGATGAGTCTCCTAACTCGTTGCTGACTGGAGCTGCTGTTCAGCCCGCAGGGTCGGGGGGGCCCAGCGCTCCGCGCCGGACAGCCGCGATAGGCGTGCTGAGTTCGTGCTGACATGCGCTGAGCTATCAGGCCATCTACCTGCGAAAACTGCCCGCACCTTCACGAGCTTCACAATTTTCGAGGGCACAGCGCCGCGGTCTCTGGGTGTGGTGGAGCTGCAGTCCTGGGCCACGCGCGGTTTGCCTTTCGTTAACCGGCGCGTGCCACGATGATTCAGGGTTAGCCCGCTGACAGGGCGCTAATTCGGTGGGGGCCGATTGGGGCAGAGAGGCGACTGTATGACGACAGAATCAGCTCCGGCGCCTCGGCCGGCCAGACCCCGCACGCTGTGCCTGTCGGAGTTGCTGAAGCGCCCGCTCACGGACAGGGAAGGCGAGTCGATCGGGCGGCTGTCTGATGTGATCGTGAGGTGGCGCGGGGACCAGCTTCCGCTCGTAACCGGCCTGGTCGCAGCGGTCGGCGGTCGTGAGGTGTACGTGCCGGTTGAGCAGGCCAGCGCGGTCGACGGCGCGGTGCTCAGGCTCACCAGCAACGTGCTCGACCTGCGTAGGTTCGACCGCCGTACCGGTGAGGTATTGCTCAAGGCAGACGTGCTCGGACACCGCCTTATCGATGTGGAAAGCGCGCGCCTGGTCAAGGCCGTCGACCTTGAGCTTGAGCAGCGAGACGAGGATTGGGTGCTGGCAGGTGTCGATACACGCCGCAGGCCCAGGCGGTTCTTCGGCGGCCGCGGCGCCGGTGCCGGACAGGTCAGCGGGCAGTCTTTCCGCGACTGGGGCAAGTTCGAGCCGCTGATAGGCCATTCGGGCAGTGCGCTGCTGCGGGGCCCGTTCGCGCGCATCCGCCGGCTTAAGCCCGCCCAGATCGCTGACCTGCTGGAGGAGGCGTCTAAGGAGGAGGAATCGGAGATCCTAGACCACGTCCATGCGGATCCTGAGCTGGAGGCGGATGTTTTCGAGGAGCTTGACGAGAACCTGGCAACGCGGCTGCTAGGCGCCAGAACTGACGCTGACATTGCCGCGGTCCTGGGCAGGATGCGCGCGGATGACGCCGCCGACGCGGTCGCTGAGCTGCCGCAGTCCCGCCGCCAGCCGGTCCTGGACTTGCTGCCGGCGGGCCAGCGCACCAAGGTCCTGACGCTGATGGGTTTCAATCCCGCGAGCGCGGGCGGCCTGATGGGAGTCGACTTTGTCACGGTGCCAGAACAGGCCCGAGTGCATGAGGCGCTCGCTGCTATTGCCAGCTCTCCCGCACTGCAGCCTGAGGCGCTGACCAGCGTCCATGTCCTGGACGAGAGCGGGCGGCTGTGCGGGGTTGTCCGGGTGGTTGCGCTGCTGCAGGCGGAGCAGTCGGCGCTGCTGAGCGAGATCTACGACGATGACCCGGTGCGGGTGGGTGCAGGTACCGACGTGGTGGACGTCGCGGTGCTGATGAGTGACTACAACCTGATCACCGTCCCGGTCGTTGACGAGCGGCGGAAGATGATCGGCATCATCACCGTTGATGACGTGCTGGAGGCCACCCTCCCGGCTGACTGGCGGCGCCGAGAGGCAGCGCAGCCTCCGGACGCCCATCACGGGGATTCATCGTGACCGACAGCAGCGAGCCCGAGCCCGCGCCGGTTCCTGGTGATCCGGGCAAGCTGCGCGTTCCCGGGCACAGCCTGACAGCTCCGGGCGCGGTGCTGGACAACGCGCACGTGGGCGACATCGAGGGCGCGCTGGGCCGGATCCGGCTCGGTGAGGAGCTCGCGGGCAGCGGCTGGCGCCGGCGCCTGGTCACGTTCCTGGCGATCGTCGGCCCGGGGCTGATCGTGATGGTCGGTGACAACGACGCCGGCGGGGTATCCACCTACGCGCAGGCTGGGCAGGACTACGGTTACAGCCTGCTGTGGGTTCTGCTGCTGCTCATCCCGGTGCTGATCGTGAACCAGGAGATGGTGGTCCGGCTGGGCGCGGTCACCGGAGTCGGGCATGCCCGGCTGATCATCGAGCGGTTCGGGAAGTTCTGGGGTGCGTTCAGCGTCGGGGACCTGTTCCTGCTGAACTTCCTGACGATCGTCACCGAGTTCATCGGAGTCTCGCTGGCGCTGCGCTACTTCGGTGTCAGCTCGTATGTGTCGGTGCCGATCGGTGCGCTGGTCCTTGTCGGGATCACGGTAAGCGGCAGCTTCCGCCGCTGGGAACGAGCGATGTTCCTGTTCATCGCCGCCAGCGTGGTGCTGCTCCCGCTGCTGCTGCTCTCCCGCCCTCACTTCGGATCGATCGGATACCACTTTGTCGTGCCGGGCATCGAGGGCGGAGTCAGCTCCGCGGCGATCCTGCTGATCATCGCGATCGTTGGCACCACCGTCGCGCCCTGGCAGCTATTTTTCCAGCAGTCCAACGTCATCGACAAGCGGATCACGCCCCGGTTCATCTCCTACGAGCGGGCGGACACCTCGCTCGGGTCGCTGATCGTGGTCACCGGCGCCGCGGCGATCCTGATCGTGGCCGTTTACGCGGTCCGGGGCACCAGCCTGGCCGGGCACTTCACCAGTGCACTGGGCGTGGCCGATGCGCTGGGCGCACATGACAGGGTGCTCGGGGCGCTGTTCGCGATCGTGTTGCTGGACGCGAGCATCATCGGAGCTGCGGCCGTTACCCTGGCCACCAGCTACGCGTTCGGCGACGTGTTCGGCCTGAAGCACTCGCTGCACCGTAAGTTCGGTGAGGCCAGGCCGTTCTACGCCAGCTACAGCGCGATGATCGCGGTGGCCGCGGGCGTGGTGCTGATTCCTGGCGCGCCGCTCGGGCTGCTCACCACCGCCGTGCAGGCCCTGGCCGGCGTGCTGCTGCCCAGCGCCAGCGTGTTCCTGCTGCTGCTGTGCAACGACCCGGAGGTCCTGGGCCCGTGGATGAACCACCGCTGGCTGAACATCCTCGCCAGCGTGATCATCGGGGTGCTGCTGACACTCTCGGGCACCCTGGTCGTGACGACGCTGTTCCCCGGCCTCAACTCAGCCTGGGTCGCGACCGGGCTGTCAGCGCTGCTGGTCGCCGGGGCGGCAGCGGTCGGCGGCTGGCTGTGGCTCACCCGCTCCCGGCGGCCGCAGCCGCCGCCGCACCCCCGCACGATCATGTCCCAGGCCCAGCGGCAGAGCTGGCGGATGCCCCAGCTTGCGCTGCTCAAGCCGGTCGCCTGGTCGCCGGGAACCAAGCTCGGCATGACGATGCTGCGCGGCTACCTGGTGATCTCGGTCTTGCTCCTCATCGTCAAGGCCGTGCAGCTGGGCGGCGGCTGAGACCCGGACTCAGTGCCCGATGGCAAGCTGGGCAATCTTGATGATGACCAGGATCATCGCTACCGCGAGGTAGAGCCGCAGCGCGGACATGCCGACCTTGCGGCCGGCGGACATGACCGGGCGGTGCAGCAGGTTGAGTGGCGGCATCCGCCAGGTCTCCTGGCCGGACCGGTCCACCGGAGCGGCCGCCGGGGCTGCGTTGCGCAGCCGCCGGACTGAGGCGTACCCGGCCGCGATCAGGCTGGCGGCACCACAGCAGGCGACGATGTCCAGGATCTGGTGGGCAGTGATGGCGGGGAACAGGACCGAGGCGGTGAGGATAACCGACAACGTCACGAGGATCGCGACGACGGCGGCGGTGAACAGGTTGGTCTTGCGGCCGTTCACCCACGGGCCGAGGACGTCCCGGTCGTTGCACAGCAGCAGCAGGAACACGCTGGCGCTGGGCAGCAGCACCCCGGCCAGGACCTGGACTCCTTCGGTGAGCAGGCCGAGCGGGGAGCCGGGCAGGAGCACGATGGTCGCGGCGACGGCGATGAGCCCGGCGTAAAGGCCGTAGAAGCCCTTGGCGCCCTTGACGCCGCGGTGCAGCGAGTGGTTCAGGCCGAACACGTCGCTGACCGCGTAGGCGGTGGACAGCGACACGGCGAACGCGCCGATGATGGAGGCGTCCAGCAGCGCGACCGCGAAGATGACGCCTGCGGCCCGGCCGGCGTGGGCCTGCAGGCCGCGGGCGATGCCGGCGGCGTCGGTGAAGTGCCCCAGGCCGCGGGTGCTGGCGAACGCGACGGCGGTGGCGCCCATGAGGGCAGCGGCGCCGATGATCACGATGACGATGCCGATCCGCAGGTCGGCCTTCTCATACCGCATAAACCGGGGGGTGATCCGCTTGTCGATGACGTAGCTCTGCTGGAAGAACAGCTGCCACGGCGCGACGGTGGTGCCGACGATCCCGATGATCAGCAGCATCACCGCCGACAGCTGCCCGGAGCCGCCGGGCAGCTGCGGGACGGCGAAGCCGCGGGCCATCTGGGATGCGGCCGGGTGGGACAGGAAGTAGAGCGGGATCAGCAGCAGCGAGCCGGCGCAGAACGTGACGGCGATCCGCTCGAACCGGCGGAAGCTGCCGGTGAACGCGGCACCGGTGATTACCAGCGCGGCGAGCGCCACGGCGGCGATCTTCGGCAGGCCGAGGTACCCGGCGGCCAGGGTGATGCCGATGAACTCGGTAATCAGGGTCAGGGCGTTGAGGATGAACAAGTCGATCACGCTGAAGGCGCCCCAGAACTTGCCGAAGCGCTCCAGGATCAGCCGGGCGTGCCCGACTCCGGTGACCGCGCCGAGGCGCAGCACCATCTCCTGGTTGACGTACAGGACCGGGACCAGCAGCAGCAGCGTCCACAGCAGGTGCGTGCCGTAGTTCTGACCGGCCTGGCCGTAGGTGGCGAACGCGCCGGCGTCATTGTCGCCGACCATGACGATCAGGCCCGGGCCCAGGATCGCCAGCAGCGTCTTGGCCTTGCGGCTCAGGCCGCGGCGCGGCGCGGTGTCATCCAGCCGGATCGTGCCCAGCGCGCCGCGGATGTCGCCGACGTGCTCGGAGTCAAGGACCGCGGCCCGGTACTCCAGTGCGGTGCTCATGGTGGACCTCCCTCTCCCCGGTCAGGGGATGTGTCGGGAGGCACGCAGCATCCGTCCGCGCTGCGCTAGGGCAGCAGGGCCAGGTAGTGGTGCGGCGGTGCCGCGCAGGGCGGGCGGTTACCGCGTGCCGGAAGAAAACGAGAACGCTCGGATGCGGGCCCGTTCATGACCCGGACTGCTGCTATCCATGTCTCGCCTCCCTCCGGCCACGACACGCGCGGGTGTCACGTTGGAGCACACGGGGAGAAGTCCGGCAGCGCGCCGCTCTGCACCCCTTCTCGTCAGAGCTTTGGCACGGCACGACGTAGCACCCTCAGGTGCAGCCACTTCGGGTCACCCCTTAAGCCGGGGAGACCTGTCCTGACCCTGGGCGTCTCTCGACGTCGTCGGATCAGTGGCCTGTGTTCATGCCGACGCCTCACCGAACGAGGTGCCTGATCAAACCTCAGCCAGGGTACCTTTCACCCGCCTTCCGGGCAACCCGCGGCACCGGTGACCCCGCTCACAGCGACACGTGCTAGCTCACCTCGCTTGCAGCGCCGGGTGCGTCGCGGACGCCGAGCCGCAGATGCTCGGCGTGATACACGGCCTCGTCCAGCAGCATCGCGACGTGACTGTCGAAAAGCGCGTAGACCACGGTCCGGCCGGAACGCTGCCCGGCGACCAGGCCGAGGTGCCGCAGCATCCTCAGCTGGTGAGACACCGCCGACTGCTCCATCCCGATGTCAGCGGCCAGCTCGCCGACAGGGGCAGCGCCCTGGCGCAGGCGGCCCAGGATCCGCAGCCGGCTCGGCGTGGCCAGGGCCTGCATCGTCATGGCGACCTGCGCGGCAGTCTGCTCATCGATGCGGGCGGCCGGCGTGTCCCTGCCTCGGACCCCGTGTCCCATAACCCGGCAGCCTACCACTGATGCATGTATGAGCAGCTCTTCATACGATCCAGTACACTGCACCGGGCAGCGGATTTCAGTGCTCAGGGACGGGGCGGAGAAGGGAGACCATCAAGTGATCACCGATGGCGCGGTCCGGGCGCAGCGCGCCGACCGCGACGCCGCGGACCGCCGCGACGCCAACAGGGCTGTCGGGCTGTCGGCGGCCGGGCTGGCGCTGACCGGCCTGGCGGAGCTGATGCTCGCCGTGATCACCGGGTCGGTTGCGCTCCTCAGCGATGCGATCCACAACCTGTCGGATGTGTCCACCTCGGCCGTGGTCTTCCTCGGCTTCCGGGTGTCGAAGCGGTCGGCCTCCCGCAGCCACCCCTACGGGTATGAGCGGGCCGAAGACCTGGCCGGGCTCGGCGTCGCGCTGGTCATCTGGCTCAGCGCGCTGATCGCCGGATACGAGAGCTACCGCAAGCTGACCGGGCACGGCACCACCACGCAGGTGTGGCTCGGCATGGCCGGCGCCGCCCTGGGCGTTGCCGGGAACCAGGCAGTCGCCTGGTACAAGCGCCGGGTCGGCAGGCGGATCGGCTCGCTGACCCTGATCGCCGACGCCCGGCACTCATGGCTGGACGCGATCTCCTCCCTCGGCGCGCTGGCCGGGCTGGCCCTCGTCGCCGCGGGGCACCGGTGGGGCGACCCGGTCGCCGGTCTCGCGATCACCGTGTTCATCTGCCATGTCGGCTATGAGGTCACCAGGGACATGCTCGCGCGGCTGATGGACGCGATGGATCCCGCTGACCTGGACGCTGCCGAGGCGGCCGCATCAGCCGTGCCGGGGATACAGTCCGCGGCAGTACGGGGCCGCTGGATGGGCCGTACGCTGCTGCTGGAAGTGGAAACCCGGCTAGACGGATCCATGCCGCTCGCGGCAGCAGACCAGGTCAGCCGGCAGGTAGAAGCGGCCGTGGCCGCCGCGGTCCCGGCGGCCGGACGCGTCCACTGCGACGCCCACACCTGAAATCGCCGCGACCCGACGGGACCGCCATGAGCAGCTTCCTGGCCGCCACCACGGCCGGCAGCATCGGTGTCTTCGCCGGCCGCGCCGCCATCGCGCTCGCCCTGGGCGCACTAGTCGGCCTCGAACGGCAATGGCGGCAGCGGATGGCGGGCCTGCGGACGAACGCCCTGGTCGCGCTCGGCGCGGCGCTGTTCGAACTGCTCGCAGTCCAGCTGACCGCCATACAGGGAGTCGACCCGACCCGGATCGCTGCCTATGTTGTCTCCGGCATCGGGTTCCTTGGTGCCGGAGTGATCCTGCGGGACGGCATCAGCGTCCGCGGCATCAACACTGCCGCGACAATCTGGTGCTCGGCGGCGGTCGGCGTCCTCGCGGGCGCCGGATACATCATCCAAGCGATCGGCGGCGCGGTACTCGTGGTCGCCGCGCACCTGCTCCTGCGCCCGGTAGCGAGGCGGATCGACAAGATGCCGGCCGGGAGTGAGACCGAGCTCGAGACCCTCTACCGGTTCCGGGCCATCTGCCGGTCCGCCGACGAGGCGCACATCCGGGCGCTCGCCGTCCAGGCCCTCACCAGAGACGATTTCCTCCTCCGCGCGGTTCGCAGCGAAGATCTCGACGGCGGCGGCGGGCTAGTCGAGGTCACCGCCGAACTGCAGCGCTACGGCCGCGACGACGTCGCCCTCGAAGCCGCGGTCAGCAGACTCAGCCTCGAGCCCAGCGTCAGCGCAGTGACCTGGAACGTCGTCGAAACGACCGCGCCACTCGCCGCGGCGGATGAGTAACTGACAGGACCGCGAGACAGGAAACGAGTGCCATGACGAAAACCAAGCGCCCGCTCCGGCCGATCTCCGGCCGGCGAGCTGCAGGCCTGAGCGCAGCGGCCACCCTGGTCGTCCAGGTCGCCGTGCTCGCCCTGGTTCCGGCCGGCGCTCGCCTGGCCGTCTCACTCGTCATGCTGACGGCCTGGACGGCCGCAATATGGCTGGTCGTGCTCACGGCTTCTCGGCGGCGCCAGCGGGCTGCCGGGCGAACCAACCCGGCCACTGCGGACACGGCCAAGGCCCCGAGCCTGCAGCGGCAGGCAGCCCTGCACCTGGCGCAACACGGCGCCACGCCCGAACAGATCGCAGCAGCGACCGGACTGCCGCTCCCGCAGGCCGAGCTACTGGTCGCCGACGCCCAGCGTGGTGATGCGCCGCCAGGTGATGCGCCGCAGGGCCAGGGACCGCAGCCCGGATAACTGCTGCAACCGACAGGCACCCTATCCACTCCGGCGTTCGCTGCCGCCCGCACCGCTATAACGGCCATCGCCAGCCACCGGCGCTGTGGCGCCAGCATCAGCGCCGGTCCGGTGGCGGCCACTTCTGGGTCTCGGAACTGTTCCACGGTCGCGGCCGCCCGCAGTGCCAGTCCACTGACCTGTATGTACGGGGTGGTGCCGGCCGCATGGACGCCAGAAATGCAGGGCTGTCATGTGCTGCCTGGAAGCACATGACCCCGGCAGGCACACGGTAGCGTCAGGCGGGCGGCGGCCAGCATCCGCGATCGCGCCATACGGAAAAACAACCCACACGGTGTCGAGTGACCTCGCCGTGCGCGTCGCGCATGGGGTCAGCAGCCCCATGAGCCGCTGGCCTGTGCGGGTTACCGGCTAGTGCCGTCACTCCCGCAGGCGAGAACGGGTTTCGTAGAGTCAGTGCCAGGGCAACCCTGCCCGGCCCGGCTCGCCTGGTAGCGGGTCACCCGGCGCCATCGTGTGCGAGAAGAAGGTTTGCACCGTGTCTGTTCAGGTCCCTGCCGTCACCCTCAACAATGGCGTCGAGATGCCGATCCTCGGCTTCGGTGTCTTTCAGATTCCCGCGGAGGAGACCGAGCAGGCGGTCGCCGGCGCGCTGGCCGCCGGCTACCGGCAGCTTGACACCGCCGCATCTTATGGCAACGAGGAAGCCGTCGGCCGGGCCATCGCCGCCAGCGGCATCGCCCGCGACGAGCTGTTCGTCACCACGAAACTGTGGGTGCAGGACACCGGCGAGG
>Ga0335073_10002211_pt1 | contig 26555 bp, 18 predicted proteins | sample Lox_Sample_22_FD_207093 | JGI IMG/M metagenome (GOLD analysis project Ga0335073, IMG submission 207093) | Soil microbial communities from Loxahatchee National Wildlife Refuge, Florida, United States - Lox_Sample_2.2 | ecosystem: Environmental > Terrestrial > Soil > Wetlands | place: USA...
CTGCGTTTGGGTGACGCACAGCATCGAACAGGCTCGCGCTATGGCTGACAAGGTGCTTGCTCTTGAGGCTGGACGCGTGAGCGCCTATGGGCCGGCCGCCGAGGTATTGCATGCTTAATCACTTCTTGCACTCGCAGCTTGCGCTCGGCATTGCGGAGTGCATTGTGACAGCGCTAGTTGCGCTCCTTGTCATGCTGCTCGCGCGCAGGCGCGCCCCCGGTCTACTGAAAGAATTGCCCATTGCCGAGATTCGCGGTGTTGCACAGATCGTAGCGGTTGGCGCGATCCTGGCTTTCATGCTGCGCGGCCCGCAGTGGACATCGCTGCTCGTTCTCACTGCGATGATGCTGGCTGCAGCCAGCATTGTGCGCAAACGCGCGAAGCGCATTCCACGCGCATTTATGCTGGCTCTGACTGCGATCTGCGCCGGAGCGGGCGCGGTGCTTGCGATCATGATTTTCCTCGGCGTGATTCCGCTCCGGATTACGATGCTGGTGCCGGTTGGAAGCATGGTGATCGCCAACACGATGAACACACAATCGCTTTTTCTCGACAGATTGCGCGGCGAAGTCACATCGCATGTTGGAGAGATCGAATCGGCGCTGGCGCTCGGAGCAGGCGCGGATGCCGCTTTGCTGCCTTACCTCAGTGCTGCGTTCCGCGCATGTCTGATTCCATCAATCGATAATATTCGTTCGCTTGGCATTGTCTGGATCCCCGGCATCATGGCCGGCATGGTGCTTTCGGGAGCCTCGCCGCTGTTTGCCGCGCTCTATCAATTCGTGGTGTTGACGACGATCTTTTCCGCGTCGGCGCTTGCCTGTTTTATCTCGAGCCACCTGGTCACCCGCAGGCTCTTTACAGCGCAGGAACAGTTAGTGCTCCGCTGAACTCTGGCTGGGCACCCGCCTGCCCGCGATGCGAAATTCGAAGCCAGAGTTGCCCGGAAAGCAGATGAAGCTTTTTGGGGGAAAGATTCACGAATGTCCTCCGGCGCCTGGAATTACCTCAGCCTAAAATTGAAATTAATGCGATTTCGATTCCCTCTATGCCTGCGACTCTATGTTATTCCTGTCATCCTTGCCGCGTTTTCCTTTAGCCTAGTCGGCGCGCAGGAGCAGCAACCGGCTGCTTCGCCGCTGGTCGAGAACCAGATCCTGCATCACCTCAACAGCGTTATTACGTGGTATCGCAAGACGAAGACCCAGATCCAGCCCGTCGGCCTGCCCACAGACGCGTTGTACCAAACGACCGCCACCAGAATCGCGGCAGATGTAGTGCGCTTTGCATTCGCTTCGGCGGAAAAGGCGGCACCGCTTCTTCCGAACGACACCGGGCAATCATCGACGGGGACATCACACCAGAATCTCGTCAAACTTCTTCAGGACACGACCGCGCACAATGCTCAACTGCAGCAGCAGATCGACCAACTGAACGGTAAAATTGCGTCCGCTTCACGCCGAAACGTAAAAGCGCTGACCGACCAGAGAGACCGCCTGCAGGGTGAGCTCGATCTTGGCAATTCCATGCTGAATTCGTTGAACCAGCTGACGACGGTCTCCGACCAAAAGAACCCAAAGACCAAAAACGGCTCGGGAAGCCAAGTCAATACGAATGGATTCGAAGCCAGTGTTGCGCAGCTGAAGAGTTCCCTGCCGGAAGTCTTCGACACGAAGAACCAGCCAGCCTCTGCTTCACCTCCGGCGCAGAATGTCAGCAATCCCACAGGTCTGGTCGGGGAACTCCACAGGGTCTACGATCAGTCACTCACCCTGCGTCAGATCGACGATCTTCTGGCCGAAACCGGCCAACTGCAAGACTTCGTGAACAGTATGCGTGCGCCCCTGCGCGCCCAACTGCGCGCGACCATCGATCAGGGGCAGACTTTATCCAACACTGCCGATAATCCGCAAAAGGGACAAACCCTGCCCACAAAACAGGACTTCGATGCACTGGCTTCAAAGTTCGATCAGATCGCGGCCGTCGAAGTGCCGCTGAGCCAGGAAGTCAGCGCGCTGGACGAGAGCAAAGCAAACCTCACCGACTGGCGCAACTCCATCTCACGCGAATACGGCACGATTCTGCGCAGCATTTTTATCCGCGTTGCGATCATTCTCGGCGTGCTTGGTTTACTGCTGCTGATCTCCGAGCTCTGGAAGCGGATGGTCTTCCGCTATGTCTCTGACATCCGGCGCAGGCGGCAGTTTCTAGTGGTTCGCCGATTTGTGATCGGCTTCCTGATGGGGCTGGTCTTTATTCTGGGCTTCGTCAGCGAATTCAGCGCGCTGGCGACCTTTGCCGGATTTATCACCGCAGGCGTAGCGGTCGGGCTCCAGACCGTCCTTCTGTCTGTCGCTGCTTATTTCTTCCTGATAGGGCGTTACGGCATCCGCGTGGGGGATCGCATCAGCATTTCGGGAGTGACGGGCGATGTTATTGAGGTTGGTATCGTGCGCTTTTATCTACTTGAGCTTGCTGGTACAGGCATCGATCTGCAGCCGACTGGCCGTGTGGTTGCATTTGCAAATGCCGTTCTCTTCCAGGCCACCACTCCAATGTTCCGGCAGGTCCCGGGAGCCGATTATGTCTGGCACGAAATCTCGGTCGCGCTGCAGCCTTCAGGCAATCACAAATTGATTGAAGACGCGATGATGCAAATCGTCGGAAACGTCTACACGAAATATCAGGCTGCACTGGAAAGGCAGCAACGCAGCATCGAGCACCGGCTTGAGCTGCCGCTTACGACGCTCAAACCGAAAGCACAGCTGCAGCTCAGTGATACGGGGCTGGAAGCAGTGGTGCGCTATCCGGTAAGCTTGCGCGAGAATGTGCAGGCGGATGATGAAATTACCCGGCGTCTGCTGGAGCTGATTGCGAATAACGAAGAGATGAAGGCCGCCATCGCTGGCTTGCCAAAGATTCGCTCTGCCATTCGCGGCTAGGTCTGCTGGCGCGCAGCTCCAAACTATTTCGCAGACTGGGCAACCAGAGGCCGGGGAAGCGTTATAGCTTTGCCAGCGCGCCGCGCCCATAGTATGAGGACGACACCAGCCAGAATCGAACCGAGGCTGGCCATCTGCGCGTTGCTCATGCCCCAGTAGATTTTCGGGTTGATGCGGATGAACTCCACCAGGAAACGGGCAACTCCGCTCAAGACCAGATATTCGCCCGTGATCTCGCCAGCGGGCTTTGCATCTTCCGGCCTGCTCCGCCGCCAGATAATCCAGGCGATGACAAGCGCGGCGATTAATTCGTAGATTGGAGTCGGGTGGACGCGTTGTGTCGTGGGCACGAGGCCATTCGGAAAGCTCATACCCCAGGGCAGCTTGGTCGGAATGCCATAGTCCCCGTCGCCGGAAATCAGGCAACCAAGCCGTCCCACGCCATACCCTACGGCTGCCGCGGGAGCAGCCAGATCCAGCATGCCGAGCTTGCTCAAGCCAGCGCCGCGGCTTTGCCACAAAAGAGCGAGAATCCCCGCGATCAGGCCGCCGAACCAGGCAAAGCCGGCGCGGTCCAGCAGCAATCCGGCTGGGTCATGCATCAGCATTTGTGGTGTTTCCAGCACGTGCCAGAGCTTTGAGCCGACCACGCCGATCACGGTCGAGATGGCAACGATGCCGATGGCGTCCCCGTCAATCTTCCAGCGGCGGAAGTTGCGATGGAGAACCCAGCAGGCGCTAACAGCAGCCAGCCAAAGCAAGATGCCAAAGGTGCCAATAGAGAAACGGCCAATATGGATGAAGGGATACATGAACAGCTTACCTTTTCGAGTATAGAGCCTGACTGCTTGACGCTTCCACAACCGCCACCCAAATTTGGAGATATCCTAGGTAGGTAATGAGCACGCACGCGACGTACCCCGCCCTCAAGGTCCTTTTCAGCCGGCAGCAGATTGCTGACCGCGTTGCCGAAATCGGCCGGCAGATCGACCGCGACTACGCCGGTCAGAGCGTTGTGCTTCTGGGCGTGCTGAAAGGCGCGGCGATCTTCCTGGCTGACCTGGCGCGCAATATCAGCATCGACTGCACCTTCGATTTCGTCGCCGTCTCCAGCTACGGCAAGGGGCAGAAAACCAGCGGAGCGGTCAAACTCATCAAAGATGTGGATCAGCCGATTGAAGGCAAGCACATCATCGTAGTGGAAGACATTCTCGACACCGGCCTTACCCTCGATTTCCTGCAGAAGCTATTCCGCCAGCATCAGCCGCGCTCTCTGCGCATCGCCACGCTGCTTGATAAACCTTCGCGGCGGCTGGTCAAAATCGAAGCAGACTACGTTGGTTTCAGTATCCCTAACCAGTTCGTCCTTGGCTACGGCATGGATTATGCCGAGCGTTTTCGCAATATGCCTGATATATGTCTCATGCCTCCCGATTATCCGGAGTAGGCTGTCTGGAGTTGAGTACCCTCATGACGACCAAAGCAGCAGTAGCAGAGGTAGTAGAGAAAGACAACGGATTGTTCGATGCCTTCACTTTCAGCGAGCAGGCGCTTTCAAGCACTCAGGCGCTGGCCGCAGTATTCGATCATACCCTTTTGAAACCTGAAGCCACGCGCGACCAGGTCATCCGGCTTTGCGAGGAGGCGGTGCAGTATCGTTTCGCCTGCGCCATGGTGAACCCGGCATGGGTCGGCACCGCACACACGATCCTCGCGGGCAGCGGCGTTCCCATTGGCACTGTGCTGGGCTTTCCCCTGGGTGCGTCGCTTTCCGTATCGAAGCGCGAAGAGGCGGTGGAACTGGTGAAACTGGGCGCGCACGATCTGGACATGGTGCTGAACATCGGCATGCTCAAGTCGGGCATGAACGATCGCGTTCAGCAGGACATTCGTGGCGTGGTAGAAGTCGCGCACGAGGCTGGAGCCATCGTCAAAGTGATCCTCGAAACTTCCCTGCTCAACGTCGAAGAGAAGCTGCGCGCCTCGGAACTGGCCATCGCCGCGGGAGCGGACTTTCTGAAGACAAGTACCGGCTTTTCAACCGGTGGAGCGACGCCTGCAGACGTTGCCCTGCTGCGCGGAGTTGCCGGGTCGCGCTGCGGCGTGAAGGCCTCCGGCGGCATACGCACGCTGACCGACGCCCGCGCCATGCTGGAAGCCGGGGCAAACCGCATCGGGGCGAGCGCTTCCGTGAATATCCTTCACGAGCTGCGCCAGGGTTGAGCAGGAATCACCTTAAGTATCGAACCCATCACAAAAGGTCTGCTGGCCGCGATATCATGGCTCGTTCACACTTCGTGTGTCCAATAGGCCTGACAGGAGTTGCGTGACCAAAGAGCAAGCCAAAGAGCAAGCGAAGAGCCTGCCTGCGTTGCAGGACAGCAGTGGGCCGCAACGCGCGGACGCAGACGCCTCTTTCGAGGGTGATTACCGCCCCACGTCACAGACCGCTGCTCCGCAGGTCCAGGTGCGGGTTGAGCCGCTGCAGACTGAATTCCTCGTTCGGCTGGCCGACGCCCTGAACACCACGCTCGATCTGCAGACACTGCTGCAACGTACGGCCGACCTCGTCCGCGCGGTCATCGATTACCGGATCTTCGCCATCCTGCTGCTCAACGACCGCACCAACGATCTGCGGATGCGCTTTCAGATCGGCCACACGCCCGAGGCTGAGCGCATGCGCATCCGCATGGGCAAAGGCATTGTCGGGCAGGCAGCGCAGACGCGTGAAGCCGTGCTGGTGAACGACACGGGCACGGCCGAGAACTACATCAACGTCAATCCGCATGTCCGCTCCGAGCTGGCGGTGCCGCTGATCGTCAAGAACCGCGTCATCGGCGTCATCGATATCCAATCCGAGCAGCTCAACTACTTTCAACCGGAGCATCTGCACCTGCTCCGGCTCACAGCGTCGCGCATCGGGCAGGCCATTGAGAACGCACGACTTTATACGCGCGTCTCGCGGCAGGCGCAGACGTTGCAGGTATTGAATGAGATCAGCCGCGAGTTCACGTCGATCCTCGATCTCGAGTCGCTGCTGGAGCGCATTGGCACGCTGCTGCGGCGGATCATCGACTACCAGATGTTCTCGATCTGGATCGTGAATGAGCGCGAGCAGGTGCTCGAGAACCGCTTTGCGATCCGCTTCGGCCAGCGCTTCTATCCCGAAGAGAAGCTGCCGCTGGAGCGCGGGCTGGTAGGCGCGGCAATTGCGGAGCGGCGGCTGATCCATGTGCCGGATGTGCGCAAGGACCCGCGCTATGTCATGTTCAACCCGGAGACACGCTCCGAGATGGCGATGCCGCTCATCTTCAAAGGCAAGGTCATCGGCATTCTCGACATCGAGCACACACGCGCGCACTTCTTCAACGAGGATCATGAGCGGGCGCTCACAACGCTGGCGGCGCAGATTGCCATCTCCATCGAGAACGCGCGTCTCTATCAGCGCGTTGCGCAGCAGGAGCAGCGGCTGGAGAGCGATCTGGCGATGGCGCGCGAGGTGCAGCTGCGGCTGCTGCCTCCGTTCAGGCCGAAGCATGTGCGGGCCGAGTTCGCAGCCCGCTTTCTGCCCGCCAGAACGCTTGGCGGCGACCTGTACGACTTCGTTCCCTACGATGCGAACCGCACTGCGATCGTGCTGGGCGATGTGAGCGGCAAGGCTGCTCCGGCGGCGCTCTATGCCGCGCTGGTCAGCGGCATCATGCGTTCGGAGGCAACGGCACATCTGTCGCCGTCGGAGATGCTGAAGACGCTGAACGATTCGCTGCAGGAACGGCGCGTCGATTCGCAGTATGTGACGATGCTGTACTCGGTCTGGAACGATGATAACCAGACGCTGCAGATCTCGAATGCCGGTTCGGTTCAGCCGCTCTTCTGCCGCGAAGGGGACATTGAGACGGTCAAGGCGGAGGGCTTTCCGCTTGGCATGTTTCCCGACGTGAAGTACGAGGAGTTCACGCTTTCGACACAGCCTGGCGATTCGCTGATCTTCTTCTCCGACGGTATTGCCGATGCCCAGAATGAGGAAGGCGACATGTTCGGAAATGAACGGCTGATTGCTGTTCTGCAAAAGCACCAGCATAAGTCCGCCTCGAAGATTGCCGAGGCCATCTTCAACGAAGTCGGCAAGTTTCAGAAAGGCGTTGAGCGCTTCGATGACGAGACTGTGGTTGTGCTTCGAGTCTTGTAAGTCTCCCACTTGGTTGAGGGTTGTGCTTTTCTACACTTCGCCGCGCGAAGTATGGGGCACCCGTTTTTCGTGCTGCTGGCCAGCGTGAAGCAGATCCTTCCGCTTCACTGCTTTCAGCGTCAGGATGACAAGACTTTTCGTGAATGGCTCCTCACTTTCACTTCCGGTACGATAAGTAGAAATGCTTGAGACGAAAACGGACCGCATTGTTACGCCTGCACGCAATATCCTGGGCACGCTTCGACTGCCGGGCGATAAGAGCATCTCGCACCGCTACGCATTACTGAGCGCGCTGGCTGAAGGAACAACAAAACTCACGAACTTCTCCACCGGCGCGGATTGCGCCAGCAGTCTGGGTTGCGCGGCTGCTCTGGGGGCGGCCGTCTCGCGCCGCGAAAACGGCGTGATCGAGATCGTCGGCTTGGGCGAATTCAAGGCATTGGATGCTCCTCTGGATTGCGGCAACTCCGGCTCGACCATGCGGATGCTTACCGGCTTGCTGGCGGCTACGCCGCACACATATACGCTTATCGGCGATGCCTCGTTGAGCCGTCGTCCGATGGAGCGCGTGCGCAAGCCCATCTCGCAGATGGGCGCGGAGATTACGCTTACGGACGGTCACGCTCCGGTTACGATTCGCGGGGGCAAGCTTGCGGCCATCGACTACACGACTCCTGTTCCCAGCGCGCAGGTGAAGACGGCGGTGCTCTTTGCCGGACTGCAGGCTGAAGGCACGACGACGGTTCGCGAATCGGTGCGCACCCGCGATCATGGCGAGTTGGCATTGCGCGCGTTCGGCGCCCACGTTGAGCGCAGCACGGATTCGGTCAGCATTGCCGGCGGGCAGACGCTCACGGCCATTGAGGCTGCCGTTCCCGGCGATATCTCTTCGGCTGCCTTCTTTCTGTGCGCGGCGGCGTTGTTTCCTGGCTCAAACCTTGTCTTTGACGCGCTCGGACTCAATCCGACGCGCGCTACGCTGCTTGATGTACTCACGGCGCTCGGCGCTCATATCGGCGTTCTCAACCTGGAGGAAAAGAACGGCGAGCTTGTCGGCATGGTGCAGGTGAATGCTCCGTCGAATGGGCTTACCGGGACTACGATTTCGGGCGCGCTGGCTGCTCAGCTGATCGATGAGCTGCCGGTGCTTGCGGCGATTGCTCCTTACACGCAGAGCGGCATCCGCATCCGCGATGCCCGGGAGCTGCGCGTCAAGGAGTCGGACCGTATTGCGCTTGTCGCCAGCAACCTGCGCGCGATGGGCGCTGAGGTTGAAGAGTTCGAGGATGGACTCGATGTTCCGGGCGGCCAGCAGCTGCATGGCGCGGAGATCAATTCAGGCGGCGATCATCGGATTGCCATGGCGTTCTCGGTTGCGGCGTTGAAAGCTGCAGGCGATACGGTGATTCAGGGCGCGGAGTCGGCAGCGATTTCGTTTCCCGAGTTTTACGAGTTGCTGGATCAGGTGACGGAGCGGTAGCTCCCCCTCCCCTCCCTGCCGGGACGCTTCTGTTTGTTTTCAATACTTTAGCGAGGGATCATCCTCCGCTATGCAGTTGAAATTAAAAGGCTTATGTGCTTTTCAGCGTTTTCAATATTTTAGCGGGGGGTCTGCCCTCCCGGACGACAGGTTCTCAGAGATGACGACAAACTCTTCGTTGAAAAATGATCTCTATGTCCAGAATAGCAAATTTCGCGAAATAGTACGCCAAACTCATTTTTCCGGTAAAACACCTGGAATGTGAAGCTTACACGCGTGACTAAGCCCCCGGGGGCTTGACACGAGCGGAGCGCTGCGCGATCAGGGCGATGGGGATTCCGATCAGTACGATGTGGGCGAAGAGGCCGCTGGCCAAGTCGATCCAGGAAAAGGTAGGATGCGGGTTCTTTGGGACGGCGGAGAGCGGGACGACGACCAGATTCATGAAGGTGTACAGTCCAAGGCCGAAGATTGTGCCGGACAGGAATGGGCGCCGGATCAGGATTGGCAGTTTCAGGGCAGCGAAGTAATAGACGGCCGCACCGCCGATGGCGATGGTGAACTGCAGGATGACTCCGAGGATCACGCCGAGCCAGCCTAATTGTATGGACGCGCGGATCCCGATCAGTCCGCTGGCGATGTAGTGGAAGATTCTTCCGGCGCTAACGTTGGACTTGAGGCCGAAGTAGATGATGGCGTCAGTTCCATCCAAGAGGCCAGCCAGCAGGCCTCCGCCGAGGATGGTGGGGATTGCGCGTGGGCGCGGAGGAGATGCGATTGTGGTGGCCATCCGGGGTGATTTCCCTTCTTTATCGATGGCAGTTTTTCACTCCCTTTAAGGGAAGTAAAAGGCCCGGCGATGAACCGGGCCTTTTGTGCGTTATTGCGTACTTTTGAAGCGTTCCGCGAAATTCCGGGGCGGATTCACCGACCTAAAAGGCTGGTGCTTCCACCCAGGCAACCAAGCCTATTGCGGTTGCGGCTGTGGCTGCGTTGGTTGAGGCGGCAGCGGCGTCTGCGGACGGTTTTGCGGCTCGGGCACAGGCTGCTTTTCCTGCTGCTGCAGGTTCTGCTGCTGCGCAGGAATTGTCACCTCCGGCAGCGACTTAGCCGGCTCAAGGCCCGGAATGATGGGCGCCTGCGTTATTTGTCCGGATGCCGCTTCGACGATGCTGATGCCGTAGCGGTCGAGCGTGCTGGCCAGAATCTGAGCGAGGGCGGCGCGGTCGATGGCATACTTCGCCGTTGCTGAGATCACGTTGCTCTCCGCGATTGCGAGCGCGCGCTGCTGTTGCAGCACGAGGGCGGTGGTGGATGCGCCGAGATGCAGTTTCTTGATCTCCGCGTCGAGGCTCTGCTGGTCGTAGTCGCGCGTAGCCAGCGCCGACTGAACGGCGGCGCGGTCATTGGTGAGCGCGAACTGCGCGTTGATGACGTTCATGCGCGTCTGCACGTAGAGCTGTTGCAGCCGCATCTGCGCCTGGCGGTATTCCAGCTCTGAGCGCTCCTGCACGGATTGCGCAAACCGATTGCGGATGGGAACGCTGAGATTGAATCCCACGCCCTTGTTCGGACCGCTGCTGTTGAACAGGTTGGAGAAGGTGCTGGTGTAACCGACGCTGGGATATTGTCCCGGAGGGCACGGGAACTCGCCGGAGGCGCCGAAGTTGATGCAATTCGGATTTTGCGAGCCGCCCAATGCTGTCGCTCCGTAGAAGGCGTACACATCGAGTGTAGGCAGCAGGCCGCTCCTTGCGCCTTTGAGCGTGAGCTCGTCATTCTTGAGCGCGAGGGTGGACTGCTCGATGGCCGGGCTGTTGGCGTCGGCCTGGCGGACAAGGTCATCGACGGTCCGGCGCTCCTCGGGCATTTCGAGCAGGCTCACTCGATCGGTGGGAATCACCGGAGCATTTGCCAGCGTCGGATCTTCGAGGCTGCGCGCAATGGCCTGCTTCATGATCAGCTGCTGGTATTCGAGATTGCTCTGCGAAGTAATCAGGGCCTGCTTGTCCGATTCCACCGCGCTGTTGGCGCTTACCACGTCGAGCGGAGCCAGGGTTCCAATCTCCAGCTGCTTGCGGTCATCGGAAAGCAACTGCGTGGACTGCTGCAGGGAGCGTTCCTTGGCCTGCAGGTCTTCATAAGCGCTTACCAGGCCCCAATAGATGTTCTCCACCTGGTTGATGGTGTAAAGGAGTTGCAGGCGGAAGGCGGAGTCGGCGATGCGCCGGTCGTTCTTCGCCTGTACGATGAAGCGGCCGTTGACGCCCCATCCGAAGCCGTACAGCAGATGCTGCGTCAGTTGCGCATTGAAGCTCGACTGCAGCTGCGGGCTGTAGACGGCAAAGACATTGCCGGTAGTGGTGTAGCTGTTGTTGAAGCCTACCGTCAGGGCCGTACCGGTAATGAAATTCTGGTTGTAGGAGAAGTTATATACATTCGTATTCTGGCTCAGCGCCGGGGCGCCCGAGAATGCGGGGGTCGATTGCGGTATGGTTTGGCGCTGGAGCTGGATGTTTCCGGTGAGCGTAGGGTCAAAATTCCCCGGCGCTGGTCCCGTACCGCTGGTGGTCAGCGCCTGGCCGGCTGCACCAGTGCCGGCGCCGCCGGATGCCGCGCTTGTTCCGCCGGGACCGCCGCCGCCGGTGACGGTCTGGCCGGCGCCGCCCAGCGTGCCTGTTACCAGTCCGCTGCTCACGCCGAGGAGAAGATTCGATCCGGTTTTAGCGCGCAGGATGTCGGTATCGGCGATATCCAGCGTGAGGCGCTGGATGGCGATATCGTAGTTATTCTCAAGCGCGAGCAACACGGCATCGCTGAGGCTGAGGTAGATCTTGCCGTTCTTCAGCAAATCTGCGAGCCGGATCGAATTGGAGAAACGGGGCGGCGCAAGCGTGGTTGGCTTATAGGGACCGATCAGATTGGGCCAGTAGCCGCGCGGCCGGCTGAAGTCGCGACCGGTGGGACGCATGTAGAGCGGTTGGGTGAAGTTGGGGGCCGGCTCAGGCGGAAGTCCGGGCGCGGCGGTGTTGGTTGTCTGGGGGGCTGCTGGTGCGGGAGCGGGCGGCGCCTGTTGTCCCAGAGCCCAGGATGGCGCCGTGCCGGTCAAAAGCATGGCAATGGCCGCAGTGGCCTTCAACTTCAAAAAGAACGCAACTTTCGGCTTCAACATTGTGCGGCGTTCGCTCAAGAATTCCATTCGCCTCTCCATACAAATTGCAGCGGCTGTGCACAGGCGCGCGCGGCGGGACATTTTGCAGACGCGGCTGGCTCCTCGTGTACGCCTTCTCGCTGCCTGAAGGCGCACTGGTTGATGGTTGCGTAACTGTGACCGTTACTCTCCGTCTATACGCGCTTCGTCCCGGATTCGTTCCGTGGATTCGACAGACATGTCATAGAAAACAGACGCAAAATCCCACCCTGAACAAGAAAAGCTGAGTATATCGCAGGCCCCCAGGCAGGTTTTTTCCGGCTTCCCTTGTCTCTGTCCTTCCTTAAAGTGAATGTCAGGAACTAGATGTTTTATGCTCGCGATTGGACGCTCTAAATGGCTGAGAAACTTCAGGTAGACGGCCGGCCGTGCTTATCCGGCTGGAAACTGGTGCTGGCGTACGACGGCACGGACTTTCATGGCTGGCAGGTGCAGCCGGACCGCGTGACGATTCAGGGCACGCTGGCCGATGCAATTGAGCGCGTCACCGGCGAGCGCGTGCTGCCGCAGGGCAGTGGACGGACGGATGCGGGCGTGCATGCGCTGGGACAGGTGGCGAGCTTTGCGCTGGCTGCGGCCATACCGGCAGCGAATTTCCACAGAGCGCTAAATCGTGCCCTGCCTGCTTCGATTCGCGTGCTGGAGACGGTGCGCGTTTCGCCGGATTTTCATGCGCGACATAAGGCGCTGGGCAAGCGGTATGAGTACAGGATTTTTCGCGGGGAGATTTGTTCGCCGTGGGTTGCGCGGTATGTCTATGCGCTGCATTGGCCGCTGGATGTTGACGCCATGCGGGAAGCGGCTGCGGTCATCGTCGGGGAGCATGATTTTGCTTCGTTTGCGGCGAGCGATCCTGACCTGGCGCAGCGGTCGGTTGATGGCGAGGGGATTTCTACGGTCAAGACGGTGTTTTCTTCTTTGTGGGAGAGCGTTGACGGGGACCTGCTGGTGTACCGGGTGCATGGGTCGGGGTTTCTGCATCACATGGTGCGGAACCTGGTGGGGACTTTTCTCGATGTGGGGCGCGGGCATATTCATGCTTCTGATGTGAAGCGGATTCTGGAGACGCGCTCGCGGACGGCGGCGGGAGCTACAGCGCCGGCGCGTGGGTTGTTTCTGATCTCGGTGGATTATTGATGCGCGTTGCAATCGTATCCGATATTCACGGCAATCGAACCGCATTTGAGGCTGTTCTGGCGGACTTGCGGCAAACGTCTCCTGACTTGATCTTTCACGGCGGGGATCTGGCTGACGGAGGAGCCAGTCCGGTAGAGATTGTAGATCGTGTTCGCGATCTGGGCTGGCAAGGCGTGATGGGTAATACGGATGAAATGCTTCCGATGCCAGAATCTCTGGAGGAATTTGCGAAGCAATCGCCTCATCTGGAGCCGCTTTTCGCTGTGATTCGTGAAATGGCGAAGGCGACGCGCGAAGCATTGGGGGAGGAACGGCTCAGGTGGCTAGGCAGCCTGCCGCGCAAGCAGGTGCACGGCGCGATGGCGTTGGTACACGCCAGTCCTGATAGCGCGTGGCGGGCGCCTGCACCGGAAGCGAACGAAGCGGAGTTGGATGCAACTTACAGGCAGCTGGGCCAGCCGACTGCGATTTATGCGCATATTCATCGCTCGTTCATTCGCGAGATTTCGGGCATGACTGTCGCAAACACAGGCAGCGTCAGTCTTTCTTATGACGGCGATCGTCGAGCTTCGTATCTGTTACTGGATGAATCCAGGCCTGCGATACGGCGCGTGGAGTATGACGTTGAGCGGGAGATCATGGTGCTTTCAGAGTGCGGTCTTCCCCACGCAGACTGGGTGGCGAAGATGCTCGATAAAGGCTGCTTCCAGATGCCTTGAGCGATTCATCCTTCTGCACAACTGAGATTTGAGCTGCCGTGCTGATTTCCGCGCAGATGCTACGCTGAATCTAGTGTCTGCTACTGCTCCAGCTACGGCGTTTGCGCGCATCGGCCAACTGGCCTCGCAGCGGCGCGTGCATGAAGCCTTTGGCTGGCTGCATCTGCATGAGCAGCAAATTATGGGGTGGCAGCGGGAGCTGGTGCTGGTGGCTGCGCCTCCGTTCGGCGAGAGAGCGCGCGCGGAGTGGCTCTGCGGCAAGTTCCGCGAGCTGGGCCTCGAAGATGTCGCGCTCGATGGGATCGGGAATGCGGTTGGAGTCTGTTGCGGAGAGGAGAGTGACGGCGAGTGCGTGCTGCTTTCGGCTCATATTGATACGGTCTTCCCTGCCGACACGCCTATAGAACCACAGCTCAAAGGGACGCGGCTGGCTGCTCCGGGGGCTTGCGACAACGGCGCGGGAGTGGTGGCATTGCTGGCGATTGCGGCGGCGCTGCGGCATGCGAAGATTCGACCGGTGTGCGATTTGATATTTGTCGGCAATGTGGGCGAGGAAGGTGAAGGCAACCTGCGCGGCATGCGGCATTTCTATAACCATGCTCCTTGGCGCGAGCACGTGGCGGCACATGTGGTGCTGGATGGCGCGGGGCATGAAGTTGCCGTGACGCATGCGCTTGGGAGCCGGCGGTATCTGGTCACGGTGACGGGACCCGGCGGGCACTCGTGGACGGATGCGGGGCGGGCAAATCCTGTGGTGGTGCTAAGCCGGGCGATTGCGCGGCTCGGCGATCTGACTCTGCCCGCGAAGCCGCGGACCACGCTGAACGTCGGCACGATGGAGGGCGGGACTTCAGTCAATGCGATTCCGGAGCAGGTGACGGCGCGCTTCGATGCGCGGTCAACGGATGCAGAACAGCTGATCCGGCTGGAGGTGGAGATTCATCGCGCAGTCGAGGATGCGGTGATCGAAGCAAATGCTGGGGTAAAGCGCGAGCATGCGCTGCAGTTCACGATTGAGACGATTGGCGACCGGCCCGCGGGGGCTCTGAGCGAGCACGCGGCGGTCTTTGAAAATCTGCGGGCAGTGGACCGGCATCTTGGGATTCGCACCGAGACGCGGATCGCTTCGACGGATGCGAATATTCCGCTGTCGCTGGGGGTGCCTGCGCTTTCGCTGGGCGCGGGCGGAGATGGCGGCGGGATTCACACGCGGAATGAGTGGTATGACGCGCGCGGGCGTGAGCTTGGGTTGCGGCGGGTTCTGTTACTGCTGCTGGCCTGCGCGGGATGAAGTTCCCGCACTACAGATGATTTATATCTTTGCCAGTGTCTCGTCCAGCCAGTCGAAGACCCGCTGATGATAGAGTGCACGTGCCTGCGCCTCACAGTGGCCGTCGCTGCCTTCCTCTTCTGTGAATGTCAATAGAATCCTGGGGCAGCGCAACGCGCAGCATGTACGACACACGATAGTAGGACGAAGCCCCTGAAGTATGCTTCGCGAGCGCTTACGCGATGTCCCCGCCGCTCACTCTCCTCGCCGATTGTGGCAATTCGATCCGCCGTCGCCGTCCACTCGCGATACCAGTCGTCAGCCGACCCGTCGGCGCCCACTCGGGCAGCCGTTGTCACACAGTCACCTATGTCTGACCCGCCGTACAGCAGATAGGAGAGAGCACGAAGACCGAAAGCTTCCCACATTGGATTGCTGCTGAGAATTGGCATAGAACGAAGGCCATCGTGTGAGCTGAGTTTATTCAAAGTGAAAATCGTGTGTCGACTCTTTCATGACAGGAGAGTGAGCGCTGAGGCTCCTTCTTAACAGCTCTGCGAAGATGTTAGACTCCGATTCGTGAAAGCTAAATTTCTTCTCTTCCCTGCTCTTTTGATTTCTGTTTGTGCTTCGGCGCAGACGGCTTCTTCCGCGGATGCGATTTATTTTCACGGCAATATTCTTACCGGCGTCGATCTGGAATCGGCGCAGCCGCAGCGCGTTTCGGCGATGGCTGTTCGCGGCGGGATAATTGTCGCTTCGGGCACGGACGGCGATGTGAAGAAGCTGCAGGGCGTTTCGACCAGGATGGTGGACCTGGGCGGGGCATTCGTCATGCCGGGGTTCAATGATGCGCATGTGCATCTGGGGTATGCGGGGCGGATCAAGCTTTCCGTCGATTTGGTTGGCGTCAAATCGCTGGCTGAGATGCAGGCGCGGGTGAAGGCTGCTGCCAAGGCTGCCGCTCCAGGCGCGTGGCTCACGGGAGGCGGCTGGGACCATACGCTCTGGGCTTCAAAGACGCTGCCTACCAAGGCTGATCTGGATGCGGTGACGGATGGGCATCCGGCTTTCTTAATCCGTGTCGACGGGCATATTGCGATTGCCAACTCTGCCGCGCTGACGGCGGCCGGCATTACGAAGGCGACACCCGATCCGCAGGGCGGCAAGATTGATCGCGACGCGAACGGCGAGCCGACGGGCATCATCCGCGAGACGGCACAGGCGCTGATCGACAAGAAAATTCCTCCGCCAACGCCGGAGCTGCGGCGGCGCGGCATTGAGCTGGTCCTGGCGGATGCGGTGGAGCATGGCATCACCTCGGTCCAGGACAACTCCGACTGGGAGGATTTTCTTGTCTACGAGCAGCTGGAGCGCGAGGGCAAGCTGCCGGTGCGCATCAGCGAGTGGCTGCCGTTTGACGCGCCGGTCGATAAGTTAAAGCAGATGCGCACGTATCATCCGGCGGATGACCCGATGCTGCACACGACGATGCTCAAGGGATTCATGGACGGGTCGCTGGGGTCGCGCACCGCGGCGCTGAACGCTCCATACAGCGATGATCCCGGGAACTCGGGGATTCCGCGCTACCAGCAGGCGAAACTGAACCAAATGGCGATTGAGCGCGCGCAGGCAGGTTTCCAGATGGGCTTTCACGCGATTGGCGATCGCGCGGTGGACATGGCGCTCAATGCATTTGCGGCGGCGCAGGCTTCGGGACCGTTGAAAGCGAATATGCAGACGGTGCGCCCGTATGGAACCAGGATCGTTCATGCCACGCTTACGGGTCCGCGCAACCGCATTGAGCATTCTCAGGTAGTCGATGCGGGGGATTTCGCCCGTTACAAGCAGCTGGGCGTGATTGCCTCGATGCAGCCGAATCATCTGCTGACCGATATGGCGTGGGCCGAGCAGCGGCTGGGGCCGGAGCGCTCGAAGTATGCGTATGCGTGGAAGTCGTTTCTCGACGCGGGTGTGCCGCTGGCCTTTGGCACGGACTATCCCGTGGAACCGATCACGCCGTTTCGCGGGGTGTATGCCGCGGTGACGCGCATGAATGAGGCGGGAACGCAGACGTTTCATCCCGAAGAGAAGCTGAATATCTGGCAGACGATCTATGCGTATACGCAGGGGTCGGCTTATGCGGAGTTTGCCGAGAACAAGAAGGGCAAGCTGGTGAGTGGCTATTATGCCGACTTTGTTGTGCTCGACCGAGATATTACGGCGGTTGCTCCGGCGGAGATTCTGAAGACGCAGGTGCTCAGGACGGTGGTGAATGGGCAGACAGTGTACCAGGCTGGGGTGAAGGCTCGCTAACATTTTCTTTAACATCAGAACGACGTGCTGAGAGGGATGGATCCCAGCCAAGCTGACTGATGTAGGACATTGACGGAAACTACCCCACCCTAACTTCGTTAGGATGGGGCACCCGGCGCCCAAAATTATGCTGTCGCTTTTGCTTTGTGTGTGACAAAGAGGGCGAGGATCAAGGAAAGAAAGACGAGCAGAGCCGCGAGGTAGAAGGGTGTTCCCGGTAGATGCCATCCACTGCCGGGACGAATGGCAAAGGCAAAGCTGAATGTAAATATCGCCGGGCCGATCAGGCTGGCGAGGCCGCGAATACTGCTTACCGCGCCTTGCAGTTGGCCTTGCTGGTCTGGATGCACGTACAGCGTCATCATGCTCTGCGCCGTGGGGCCGGAGAGTCCCCAGAGGCACATGACGGGGATTCCGAACCAGAACATGATTCCTGTCCGTGAGAGACCGAACATGGCGAAGCCTGCGGTTGCAAACACGAGTCCGAGGAGCATCGCGTTGCGGTCGCCGAGCCATTTCACCGCGGGTTTTACGAGGACGGCACCGGCGATAGCTGAGCAGATGCCGACTACGGCCAGGGACAGGCCGACGGTGCGGTCGCTCCAGTGATAACGGTAATCGGCGTATAGAACGTATGTGCTGGTGAGCACCTGGTGGGCGAGATAGCCCAGAAATATGACGGAGGCAAGGCCGAGCAGTTCGACGTGCGAGCGCAGGAGAACGAGCGAACCCATGGGATTGGCGCGGGTCCACGAAAAACTGCCTCGCCGCTCACGCGGCAGTGATTCCGGCAGGATGAATAGGCCGTAAAGGGCATTCAGCAGGCTCATGCTGCCCGCTACATAAAATGGCAACCGCGTGCTGATATTGCCGAGTATGCCGCCCAGCGCTGGGCCCAGTACGAATCCCACTCCAAACGCTGCGCTGATGAGACCGAATGCCTGGGAGCGCCTGGCTGGCGGTGTGACGTCGGCGATATAGGCCATGGCTGTAGGAACGCTGGCGGAGGTGATGCCGGAGATGACGCGGCCGATGAAGAGCCAGCTAAGCGTGGGCGCGAGCGCCATTACGAGGTAGTCGGCGCCGAGGCCGAAGTTTGAGAGCAGGACGACAGGGCGGCGGCCAAAGCGGTCAGAGAGCGAACCGAGAAGCGGCGAAAAGATGAACTGCATGAGCGCCCAGACGGTGGCGAAGATTCCGTACATTTCGGCGGCGCGGGTTTCGTTGCCGTGGAGGAATTGCGTGACGAGGCGCGGCAGGACGGGGGCGATCATGCCCATCGCCAGCATGTCGAGGGTGACGGTGATGAGAATGAAGACGACTGCTGCGCTGCGCGGGCCGCTTGTGTGTTGTGACTCGTCGGGAAGCTGGACTTCCCTTGCCTGCGTTTCGCTGCTCATGCTGATAGGCGATTGTCTCCCAGGGCCGGGATGTTGGCTTGTAAAAATTTGACCTGTGTTCGCCGATAAGGCTTAACCGCTGTGGGCGTCGAGTATGCGCAGAGGTTAGCTGAGGAAACCGTCTCATCGCACTCGACGCAGGGAGCGCCGAGTCCTCTGCTACTCTGCCCTTATGTCCCGCTCCCTGCGCGCTCACCTGCTTCTTACTGCGGTTGTGTTTATCTGGGGAGCTACGTTTGTTCTCATCAAAGATGCGCTGCGCGATGTCTCGCCGCTGCTGTTCAACTTCATTCGCATGATGCTGGCGTTTGGATGTCTCGCGGCCGTGTATCGGGCGCATTGGAAGCATGTGACGCGGCGGGCGCTGGCGAGCGGAGCTGTCGTTGGTTTTTGTCTTGCGATGGGGTACCAGTTTCAGACGGCGGGGCTGCGACTTACCACTCCATCGAAGTCGGCGTTTATTACCGGGCTGGTGGTGGTGCTGGTGCCGCTGCTTTCGGGGGTTCCTCTGTTGCGGCCTGCGAGCGCGCACGCTCCACGCTGGAATGCCTATCTTGGCGCGCTGGTCGCGTTTGCCGGCATTGTTCTGCTGACCACGCCTGCGGGAGCCGGGTTCGATTTCACCTCCGTCAATCGCGGAGATCTTCTGACGCTCGGCTGTGCGCTGGGATTTTCGCTGCATGTGCTGGCGCTGGCGCATACGCTGCCGCGGGTGCCGTATACGCAGCTGGCGCTGCTGCAGATTGGCTTCTGCGCGCTGTTCATGGCTTTGAGCGGGCCGCTGCTGGAGCATCCTTATATTCGCTGGACGCCGCGGGTGGTCGTTGCGCTGCTGATTGCCGCGCTGCTGGCGACGGCGGCAGCGTTTACGGTGCAGTCGTGGGCGCAGCAGTTTCTGCCCGCGACGCACACGGCGCTGATTCTGGCGCTGGAGCCGGTATTTGCCTGGCTGACATCTTTTGCGGTTCTGGGAGAGCGGCTCGGCCTGCGTGCCGGCGGAGGCGCTTTGCTGATCCTGGCTGGCATTGGTATTACGGAATTCCTGCCGAATCGCGTGCAACCCACGGCGCATGAAACGGTTCCACTAAGTTAGGCATCTGGCGTGCATGGCAAAGTGAGACAGATTTACCCGCCGCAACGTCTAACGCAATGAGAAGAGAAAGGGAAAGTTGTCGGCCCGCCGCCATCCGCTTCATTTTCCTCGGTATACTGGAATGTTGGACAGAGCGCGCATGGCGCTGTCAGTTCTACTTAATGGCCCCCAACCAACAGATGAGGTTAGACCCGAATGAAATCAATGCTTGAACGGCTTCGTATCCGCCGTCTCGCTTCCACTTTTACGATTCTGGCGACGCTTTCGGCTGGAATTCTGATTGGCTCGGTCGTCGCGCATGGAGTGAGAGGCCAGGAGTCGAAGGTCGACAGCTCGGACGCTACTCCGCTGAAGATTCCCTCGCCCAGAGATCTCTCCACCGACTTTACGAAGATTGCCAAGGAAGTTGGCCCGGCGGTTGTCAACATCAATACTGAAACGCTGCCGAAAGAGCAGCAGCAGGGACGCAAGCGCGGCGGCCAGCGCTTCCGCCAGGCGCCGCAAAGCCCGGATAACGGCCCCGGCGACGATGACGATCAGGACCAGGACCAGGGGCAGGGCGGCATGCAGGATTTCTTCAACCGCTTCTTCGGAATGGGGCCTGACCAGATGCAACCCGACGATCAGGCGCACGAAGCGCTGGGCTCCGGGTTCATCGTCGATCCCAAGGGTTACATCATCACCAACAACCACGTTGTCGATAAGGCTGACCGCATCTATGTGAAGCTGGCAAGCGATCCGGACGGCAACGGCCCCGGTCATCCGGCGAAGGTTGTCGGCGTCGATAAGGCCACCGATCTTGCCGTCATCAAGATTGACGTGGACCGTCCTCTGCCCACCGTGAAGCTGGGCAACTCGGACAGCTCGCAGGTAGGCGACTGGGTGATTGCCATCGGCAGCCCATTCAGCCTGAATCAGACGGTGACGGCGGGCATCGTATCGGCAAAGAACCGCACGATCGAGGGCGGACCGCGCGGTCAGTTCCAGCACTTCATCCAGACCGACGCCGCGATCAACCCGGGCAATTCGGGCGGTCCGCTGGTGAACATGGCGGGTGAGGTGGTCGGCGTGAATACGGCCATCTTTACGCAGTCAGCGGGTTATCAGGGCATCGGCTTCGCCATGCCGGCAAATACGGTGGTGGATGTGTATAACGCTCTCATCGGCCCTGAGCACAAGGTGGTGCGCGGGTCGATCGGGATCACCTTCCAGCCCACGATTTCAAGCGCGGTGCAGCGCGTTTACGGCGCGAAAACCGGCGTCATTATCCGCGGCGTGCAGCCGGGCATGCCGGCCGAAAAGGCTGGGCTGAAGCCGGGCGATATCATCACGACGATTGACGGCCGCACGATCAAGGACGGCGACGATCTGGTGAACGATATCTCGGCGCGCAAGCCGGGCACGACGGTGCAGCTGGGCTACATCCGTGACGGCAAGCAATCGACGGCATCGGTCTCCATCATCGACCGCAACAAGATGGAAGCTGCCCTTGGCACCGACAACGACGAGGAAGAGAATGCGCCAGGCAATGGCTCGGATGCCTCGCAGAGCAAGCTCGGCATCACCGTCTCCGATCTGCCGTCGAATGCTCCTTCCACGCTGCATGGCGTGCTGATCCAGAGCATCAAGGCTGGGTCGTTTGCCGACGAAATCGGGCTCTCGGGACTTGAGGGCTACGTGATTACCTCAGTCAACAAACAGCCGGTGCACAACAAGGCTGAATATAACGTGATCATCTCCGGCCTGAAATCCGGCTCGGATGTGGTCTTCAACGTAATTGATCCCCAGCATCCACGGGATGGCGGCACGCTGCTCGGCGGAACGCTGCCGTAACCGGAATACAGTACCAAACCGGCACTGGCGCCTCAAAAGTAATGAGGCGCCGGTGCGGAAATGCTTGCAATTCAAAGAAAACGTCTTTACCCTTTCGGAAAAGATCGATACTCAGTTCCCCTGCGAGGTCTTACTGCATGCTTTTTGTTCGAGCCTGCCAGACAGCTCTTTTAACCGTCGCGCTCGTGGCCACCCCCGCATTTGCTGGCCGCAGTCATCGTACCCCCACCTCGGGCCACAGCAAGAAAAAAGCCGCATCCCATAAAGTTCAAGGGCAGCGCGCGATTGACCCAGACCGTGCCCGCGAAATCCAGTCCGCGCTGATCAAGCAGAATTATCTCAGCGGCGAACCTTCCGGACAGTGGGACGCCGAAACCCAGGCGGCCATGCAAAAGTTCCAGGCTGACAATGGATGGCAGACCAAGCTGACTCCCGATTCCCGCGCCCTGATCAAGCTCGGGCTGGGACCGGATCATGCCGGCACGCTGCCGGCAACGGCAAGCGCTTCGTCTCCCACTCGTCCTGATTCGTCAGTTGCGGAGGCCAATACGCTCGCTGCTGCGCACTCGATTCAGAACTGAGCAAATCTTCCTCTTCCCGGCGAAGGCTGTGAGCTTTCTGTGCAGCCTTTTTCTCATTTACGATGCAATCCGGCGTGCAAGTATGGAACTCGGATGCAGCGCTGTATTCGGCGCGCTATATCTGACCGGACAGACCAACTAACTAACCAGCCATAACAGCAGCAGCCCGGTTCTGTGATAGTTCCGTGCCGCTGCTGTTAGAATTCCTCATCTAACCTCCACCTAAGATTAAGTAGTTCACAACCGACTACACATCCTACATCAACTAAAACGAAACTCCCGGGACGATTGGTAAGCCGTCGCCACGAAAACGTTCGGCAATGAGAAAAGGTCAAGATTAATGGCTCATCCCGGCCATTCCAAGACCGCCTCCCGGTGCATGCAGATCGGGAACAATATTGATGTTCATCATCATCCCGCCGTCTTCATGGTCCAGAATGTGGCAATGGATGACGTACTCGCCGATGTAGCGGTCATAATGCGTTCGAATGTGGACCTGATATCCGTTTTCGACAAAGACGGTGTCGCGGAAGACGTGGTACATGTCGCAATACTGGTTTCCCAGCCCCTGCGTATCGGGCACTACGTCCTTCCGGCAATTGCCATCCTTATCAAAGATGGATTCCTGGCTGCCGTCGGGAGCCAGCCGTGTAACATCCATTACTTCGAATGGATTGACGTGGATGTGAAAGATATGCGGTTCTCCATCGGCAGTCAGCAGCCAGTCATCCGTTGTGTTGACCTGACGGGTAACGTTCACCACATTCGGGTCGTATGATTTGCCGTTGATCTGGAACAGTACAGTGTTGCCCTGGAAATTAATTGCAAAATGGGCATGCTGTAGTTGGCTGCCGGGAGTCACTGGCCCTAGATCCGTAAAAGGAGCCCAGGGCGCAATGTTGCCGGTCAACAATCCTTTGCGTACGTCTTCCGGCAGGGTCCCGTTCCCGTTGCGATCGTAAAGAGCCTTAAAGACGTAGGTCTGAAGATCGGTGGTGACAGGGTGACCGCCTTCAACGCGGATGTAGGCAAGAAGCTGCGGTATAGACGGTCCCTGACCGCCTTTTCCGTTATTCACGCGCTCTTGCGGCGGAGCAGCCTGGTCGAGGAGACAATAATAGCCATCCTCGGGAAAGACCACCAGGACATCGCTCCGGTAGCCGGGTTGCAGATAGTTCGAGCCGTTCGAGCTGGTCACGCTCACACCGCTCAGCGTATGAATCTTCGTGAGCGTCAGGCCATCGACCGCGATCTCGAACTGTGGAATGAGAGTCTGCGGCATCGCCGGGCAAAACTTGGCCAGATCTGCTTTCTGCTGCTCGCGGTTTCCGCTCAATGCCGAGGTGGCAATCAGGTCCGCGGCCCCTGCCGCCGGCGAAGCGGCGCGCACGATCTGCAGATTGATCGTGTCATGGATGCCGGCATGGAGGAATCGCCACCGCTGGATCTCACCCGCGGCAATCGTCATGGTGGGTTGCACAATCCCATTGACGCTGGTGAATCTCCCATTGGTGTCCCAGATCGTCGGAGAGTCGAGCTGTAGAGCAAAGTTCTCGATGACGCCTCGACTCACAAAATTATCCGGCGTGGGCTTCGGACAGACCCACGGCGCGGAGACGGCTGGCGGAGGATTGTTCGAGTTCGCGCCTGCGATGTCATAGAGGCCCTTCGTCGTGTAAATCTCCTGCCACGGGCCGCCATCGAGACTCGGGTCGTTCTTGAAGCACGCATAGGCCATCTGCTCGAAGTGGAAGAGCTGCTCCTTCATCGGTCCACCATCGGCATCGTGCAGGATGGTATCGATGTCCGCCATCGGGTGCGGATTTTCCGGAGTAGGAGGCGTGTACGGTCGATTGCCGCGTATGATCAGCATGCCCGAAGCGCCGCTGGAAACCTGCACCGCGGTAGAACCGTGCCGGTGCGCGTGATACCAGAACGTGCCCGCCGGATGGTCCGAAGGAATGTTGATCTCATACGGGAAGTTGGTCTGTGGGGCAATGTTGAGCAGCACATTGTCGCTGTTCCCTGCCGGTGATACATGCAGGCCGTGCGTGTGCAGGTTGATGGTGTTGAAGCAGCCGACCCCGGGCGGCAGACTCAGACCCGACGGCGGGTTCTTGTAGCAGCTCGGATCGTTCGCAGAGAGTTGGTTGTCAAGCTCGATGCGCAGCGTGTTCCCCGGATTTACTTCGATCGTCGGACCCGACTTACAGCCTCCGTAAGATCGCAAGGTCACCGGGTCTTCTCCATGATAGGGATCAGTCGGATCGGGGTTGTTGATGGTGAAATCGGCGCGAACGAAGTTCAGCTTGACGGAAACGATGTTGCCGTTTCTGCTGATAGAGCCCTGCGGCTGGCAAGTCTGCTGAGTTGCTTCCCTGACCGCGAATAGATTTCCGGCAGGCGGTTTTGTCTCAGTGAATGATGGCGGTTCCTCAAACGGATGCACCTGCGCCTGAGCGTAGTTCATGCCGCAAGCAGCAAACAGCATCACCGATGCGGCTACCAATGCGAATGTTGGAGTGATCGATCTTTGCATTTCTTCTCCTGACGTGTTCTCAATCGGAATTGGCAACAAGCCCGGCGCAGACAGACTTCGGCATCAGCAGCAGGCACAACGCACCGCTGCCTGAAGGCGTACGCAAGGGAGGCTCAGCGTCGCAGTTCATGCACATCACAGCGGTCTTTGCATTGCTGGTGTGTCCATCGAAGTTTGTAGGATCCTAGGCAGCGTAGCCGGGCTTGCTTGCGCGCCCGGAAGGTCAATCGCTCAAGCGTTGTTCGCGCGCAGATTGTTCGCAATGAGGCCCTGAAAAACCCGGCGTGCGCCCCGGGAGTTTTTAGTCGAACGCGCAGATCGATAGAAGCAGGGGTGAGATTTAAAGGTAGATCAACAGAACATTTAAATCAGTGACGAGACAATACTCCAGTAAGGATGTGGCCCGCAACTGGTTTTCTCTCATCGCTGAAACATTTACTTCCTGTCATTTCTCAACTATATAAAGCTACCCCGACGAGGTCATCATCTAGGCATGTATAGCAACCCCACTTAAGAACTTTAAGTATCGGATTAGTTTGCGATGTGTTACTCATCGAGAGTCGTGGATGCGGGAAATCTAACTTGACAAAACAGGTAGGCCGTGATGAAGTGCTGAGCGGTACTTTGTTTCACTATTCTGCGCCCCGAACGACCAGACGATTAAGAGACTCTTCGAAGTACTTCAAGATTCCTCTTGGCTTATCCCGGACTGCGATACGGCAACGTATATAGATCGACAAAGATCGAGAACAAACTTTAGCGCGCGGCAAGACGGAAGTAAGCGCTCTATTACATGACCGTGAATGCACTGCCCTGGAACTCCATCATGCAAACACAACTCCCAGCTATCTTCCGGCCTGGACGCCGGGAATTTCCTTCGTGACAAAACAACCAGTCCGCTGGTTTGGTTCTTGAAAGTTGCGCAACCGCCTGCTGATTCCCGCGCCGCTCTGAGTTAGAACCGGCCCGCGCCTCTGGATGTCAGGCCGCCGCGACTTCGCGCGAAACCAGTTACCGGACCGGGCAGCCGGTTGAAGAGAACTGAGGTCTCTACGATGGCAGATGAAACTGCAAAAGCGCCACAGTTGACACGCTATCAGCGCGTCAAAGCGATTCTCAGCGAGGCTTCCTTGGATGCCAGCCCAAGCTATCAGGGCTACGGAAAGTTCTGGGAGCTGCCGCTGGCACAATTTCTCGAAGTCGTGATCTACGGCGTCCGCATGATCGCCCCTTCGGCCCCCGCACCGTCCGGATTCGCCTTCACTCCGCCTGCAGCGCCGGCATCATGCTGCCATTCACCTGCGCCGCCGGGCACGTCTGCGGCCAGCGGCAAAACGCCCGGCCGTGGCGCGGCCTCAGGGTTGATCATCGGCCTCCGAGGACAAAGCCCATTTGACGGAACAGAGTTTCCGCAGCTTCCCTGGGGCGGCAAAGCCGTTGCAAGCGCGGATATTCAGCTCATTTCGGACTGGATCGACAGCGGTTGCCCCGAGACGGATATTCCACCATCTGCGATTGAGGTGCTTGAGTCGACAATCAAGGCCCGCGCGCGTGGCGATGAAGAGGTACCGCTATCGCCCATCACTTCGAATCAATATCGCGACGATCAGGGTAGCGTAAAGGCGCGCAAGAACATTAACGCGCTTCCCCCTGACGAGTTGAATCGATTCCGCACGGCCCTTGCGAAGATGAAGTCGCTCGACAACTACTATCAGGACGAGCGCAGCTTCGCCTACTGGGCGCGCATGCACGCCAATCTCTGCCAGCACGGCTGGGAAGAATTCCTCACCTGGCACCGTCTTTACCTGTACTACTTCGAGCTCCAGCTGCAGGACAACGACCCAT
>Ga0335073_10002213_pt1 | contig 26549 bp, 19 predicted proteins | sample Lox_Sample_22_FD_207093 | JGI IMG/M metagenome (GOLD analysis project Ga0335073, IMG submission 207093) | Soil microbial communities from Loxahatchee National Wildlife Refuge, Florida, United States - Lox_Sample_2.2 | ecosystem: Environmental > Terrestrial > Soil > Wetlands | place: USA...
CGTCGGTCACCGCGAGATCAATGGCCGAACTGTAGTTCCTCGCGACCAGGAGGGCGTCGATGCCGTCTTTGGCTTCGAGCACGGTGTAGCCGTGAAGGCGCAGAAATTCTGCCGTCGCGTGCCGGACTGCGGGCTCGTCCTCTACCAGCAGAATGGTCTCGGTTCCACTGGCAGCTCCCTCGGGCTTCGCGCGTTCAGTCTCGTTAGTTTGTTTGTGTCCGGCGACGCAAGGCAGGTAGATCTTGAATACCGTGCCGAGGTCGAGCTCGCTGTAGGCCCAAACATACCCTTTATTCTGCTTCACGATGCCGTAGACGGTCGCCAGGCCCAGTCCCGTACCTTCTCCCGGAGGTTTGGTGGTATAGAAAGGCTCGAAGATATGCGATAGCTGTTCAGAGGAAATTCCAGCACCGTTGTCGCTCACCGTGATCAGAACATAGTCTCCTACGGGAATAACCGCCTGCTTGCAATGGATGTAGTCATCATCGAGGGTTGCGTTGCAGGTCTCGATGCGCAACCGCCCGCCTTGTGGCATCGCGTCGCGGGCATTGGATGCAAGATTCATCAGAATCTGCTCGATCTGCAACGGGTCAACCCGGACGGGGCCCAGGTGCTCTCCCGGAACAAAGATGAGCTCGATGTCTTCTCCGATCAGGCGGGGAAGCGTGTTGGCGATGCTTCCGATTACCTGATTGAGTTCGACAACGCGCAAAGCTTGAGGCTGCTTGCGGCTGAACGCGAGCAGTTGCCGGGTTAAGGCAGCCGCTCGTCGCGCCGCCAGCAGGATTTCTTCGATCTTGGCGCGAAGTGGGCTGCCCGGCGACACTCCATCGAGTGCGAGCTCGGCATAGCTGGTGATAATGGTCAGCAGATTGTTGAAATCGTGAGCCACGCCGCCGGCCAGGTTGCCGATCGCGTCCATCTTCTGTGCCTGCCGCAGTTCCGCTTCCAGCCGCAGGCGTTCGGTCAGGTCGCGGCTGTTCGAAATAAAATGAGTGATCTGCCCGTCGAGGTTTCGTACGGCGCTAATGCTCTGTTCCACGTAATATTCTTCGCCGTTCTTCTTACGATTTACCAGGATGCCGCGATAGATATTTCCGGCAAGAATCGTCTTCCACAATTCCTCGTAGAATTCCGATCTCTGCTCGCCCGACTTCAGGATGGCAGGAGTCTTCCCGTAGGCCTCGGCGCGGCTGTACCCGGTCAACGACTCAAATGCCGGATTTACATACTCAATCCGTCCTTTGCGATCGGTGACCATCACCGCGTCCGGAGACTGCTCCACTGCGTGTGACAATTTCCGCAGCGACTCTTCCGCGCTTTGTTGTTCCTGCTGCATCGAGTGCATCGCCATCGTGCTGCGAATGGTGCGAACCAGAGTGGCTCCATCCAGTTGTGATTTGGAGATGCAATTCCAGGAACCTGCTTCGATGATCTTTGCGATCTCGCGCTCGTCCGCATCTTCTGTCAGCAAAATAAAAGGTACTGTGACCCCTGCGTGAAAAAACTCGGCCAACAGCTGCACTGCCTCTGCGTTCCCGGTTTCGTGTTCGAACAGGAGCACGCTATACGGCGTCTGCCGCAGCATTTCCGCAGCTTCCTGAAGAGAGTGGGCATGGTCAAGCTCGGTGGTCAGCGGATTACGAGTCTGCTGCAGAATCTCGCGAATCAGGAAAAAATCCTCTTCCTTCGCGCCGACTAACAGCACGCGCAAAGACGCTGGCGAAGGAGCGGGTTTGGCAGCCGTCAACACGGAATGGACTCCGTAACCTGTTACCATCGGAATCTCGTGCGCTCGGCTGCACCAGTTTCTGCAGTTTGCGAGGTTAGAATTTCCAAATTAAATTTGTGCTGATCAGGAATGCTATGGGGACTCAGGCTGCAGCCCGACCGGGTGCAAGGTGTCCAAGAGCGCTACGCGGTATGCATGACACGCTGGTAGAGGTTGCTGGTCACCTTCATAGGAGCTTTCCTCCCATCCACGGAGTAGTCGGTTGTCCGAAAATGGTCAATGGGATTCGAAATTTGTCTACTCGTCCCAGGAACGAGAACTTGTCACGTCACTGGTCCCATCTTGTTAACCAATCTGCCATTGCCACGTCTAAGCTAACAAGTTTTGAACTGACTTTCTGAAGGGTTCCTGCATCAAAGAATTAAGGGAACTCTGGATTGTCATCCGACGTATCAGATCCATAAGCGGGGTTCTGCTTTCCGCTGGGATCAGGTCAGTAGACCTGAGTGCGGGGAGGAATTGCAGGCCGCCTGCAGCGTTGAGCATTGTGGGTTGGCCTGTCAGCTGAAGTCCTTAGCGCCGGACGAAGCGGCGCTGCAATTCAACGTGGATCAAGCCATGCGGGGGTTGTATGGAAAATGGGCAGAGGACGAACGGTTCAATCAATCCGGCTGAACGGTATGACGTCGGCCACGTACAGGAAGTAGTACGGCAGGCGCATCAGGAACTGCGGCAGTTGCTGCAGCAGCGGGCCGAAGTCATGAAGCGCATCGGCACCGTCAAGCAGACCATTACCGGTCTCGCAAATCTGTTTGGCGATTCGGTACTCAGCGAAGAGCTGATGGAAATGGTCGATCGCAAGACCAACGGGCGCCAGCCAGGATTCACGAAGGCTTGTCGCATGATCCTGATGGAAGCCGGCCGCGCCATGAGCGCGCGCGACATCTGTGACTATCTCCAGCAGAAGATGCCTTCCATGCTGGCGCGCCACAAGGATCCCATGGCTTCGGTGACGACCGTGCTGAACCGGCTGGTCGATTATGGTGAAGCACAGGCCGTGCTTTCGAGCAGCGGGCGACGCGCATGGTTGTGGATTGCGGAACCGGCCGCGGAACAAGCGGCCGAGCCCTCAACGGAAGCGCACATCCCGAGCGACGTTGAGCGATTCGCAGTAAACCTGGGATAGGCGAGATTTTTTATCAATCCGAAAAAGGGTTTTTCGGCGCGGCGTGTTGCCGCGCTATTTTCTTGATGGCATCAGTTTCAATTGTTGATTTTGCAAAACGGTTCGAGACGGGTAAGGCTTCCTCAAGACTCGTACTTCCAGCTTCCGCCCACCATGGTTCGCTCCACCTGAATCTTCAGCAGCTCTGATGGATCAGTTTTGAATGGATCCTGGGCAAGTACAACGAGATCGGCCAGTTGTCCCGGCTGAATGGAGCCTTTCAGATTTTCCTCAAACGCCGCGTATGCGCCGTTCACCGTGCCGCAACGAATCGCTTCCTGCAGCGTAATCCTTTGGCTTGCACCCCAGACATTGCCCCTCGTGTCCGTGCGCGTGAGCTGCGACTGCAGCCACATCATGGGATCTGATGGGCTGGCGGTGTAATCGGACGAATCGGTGGGTCGCAGTCCAGCGTCGAGAAAACTCCGCATCGGGAACATGTGCTCGGTGCGCTGCTGACCGTAGAAATGCATAACGTCGCCATGAAAATAGACGTAGCAGGAAAACGGCGCGGGAATGACTTCGAGAGCGCGCATGCGCCGGATCAGAGGATCTGTAAGCAAAGTGCAATGCTCGATGCGAAAGCGAGGATCTTTCTTCGGGAGTTCCTTCTGAATCTGCTCGTAGACTTCGAGAATGCGGTCGATCGCCAGATCGCCGTTGGCGTGAGTCGCCAGCTGCCATCCCGCCGCGTGCGCCTTACGTCCCGTTTGGTAAAGCTGGTCGCGGCTGGAAAGCTGCAGTCCCACATAATTATTCGGGATTCCGATGTAGGGCTGCGAGAGCCAGGCGGTTCGCTCCGAGATCGAGCCGTCTGCGTACTGCTTCACGCCGCCGATCCGCACCCATTCGTCGCCGAATCCGGTGTGAATCCCCGCATCGATGAAATGGTCGAGCGCCGCGGCCGAGACGTGACAGTACAGACGCATCCTCAACTCGCCCGCGTCACGCGCATCTTGATAACCCTGCACGTCTTCGGGCGAAGCATCGGCATCGCAGGCCGAGGTCACTCCCCTGCTGGTAAAGCGTTTGGAGATCAATGCCGCACCCTGGCCGTAGTCTATGCGCGTATCTTTGTCGGGAATCAGTTTGCGGAAAACATTCGCCGCAGCATCGCCCACAAAACCAGTGAGATGACCTTCGGCATCGTGCTCGAAGCGGCCGCCCGGAGGATCGAGTGTTTTGTCGTTCACTTGCGCCAAACGCAGCGCCACGGAGTTCACAAACGCAGTATGGCCGCCTCGATGCTGTACCAGCACTGGCCGGTCGGGTACGGCCTCATCGAGATCATGGCGATTGAGCGGACGAGGAGTCTTGCCATCGTCGTATAGGAATCCCAGAACCCACTGTCCGGGAGGCGTGTGCAGTGCGCGTTCCCGCAATGCAGCCTGTATTGTTTCGATGGAGTCCTTGTCGCAAGCTACTTTGTGCAGATGCTCGACGCCTGACGACACGGGATGGGCATGAGCGTCGTTGAATCCCGGCAGCACACTCTTGAATGCAAGATCAATCTTCCGCGTGCGTGCACCCGCCCCATTCAGTACGTCGTCGTTTGAGCCGACGGCCGCGAATCGCCCGCCACTAATCGCCACTGCCTGCGCTGTGGGCTGCGATTCGTCGAGCGTCCAGATGTTTCCGTTATACAAAACGATTTCCGGCTCTGCTACGCGCAGGACGGGCAGCATGAGCAGGCTGCCCATGCCCTGCATGAAATTCCGGCGCGAGAGTGATCGCAAATAGCACCTCCGGTTACGTCTTCCTGCAGATGTGGTTCAGCGTATCAGGAATTTTCGAAACTGTAATCGGCTGGGGATTCCGCGGGCTTGCGGGCGTGGGCCCGCGTTTGCCGTAATCGCCCGAGGCCCGTTAGAATTGATGCGGTAGCCGTCAGTGTTTGTTTAGGCCCGTAGCTCAGTTGGTCTAGAGCGCTTCCTTGACACGGAAGAGGTCGATGGTTCGAATCCATTCGGGCCTACCATCTGATTGTCATCCCCCCGTAAGCCTCGCGATACCGCCCCCTACGACTTGATCATCTTGGAGGCTGCGTCCCAAGTCACTGGCTTTTGGCGGAAATAGGATTCGTTGGCCATGTGACAAGCGATCGCGGCGTGGTTGCCGAAGACGGCATCTTCGGTCACCGGCTTTCGAGATCGCACCGCCTGGAAAAAGACCTCGAGGTGAGGACGCACATCATCCCAGTCGTGGCCGCGATAGACGGTATCCTCATGCATCGGTTCTTTGCCCAGCGGCGGATCGTGCTCGGCATGCCATTGCTTGAAATATTCCTCCCGCATTTTCGCGGGGAACGAAGAAGCATAGTAGCTGGGATCGGTATCGACGCCAGCCTGTGACGCGTGCCGCAGCTCGTTTTCACCCGCATCGAGAATTCCCTTCGGACCCATGAAGCGGGCCAGTTCCGGCGTTTCGGTCCCGAGTCCCAGGCGCACATACACGGGCACTCCGTGATAATCAAATAACACGGTGTGCAGGTCGGGCATATCCCGCCCGTCGTTCCACCTGAAGATGCCTCCCATCGCGGTCGCGGACCGCGGAACCTCATTCCATCCCAGCGTGACCAGCATGCCGCTGATCAGGTGCACCATCAAATCGCCTGCCACGCCGGTGCCATAAGCCCGCCAGCAGCGCCAGCGCGCGAAATGCAATTTGTTGAACGGAATCTTCGGAGCATCATTCAGCCATGTGTCCCAGTCGAGCGTCTGTGGAGAAAGATCCGGAGGAGGCGGATACTCCCACGCGCCAGTTGGATCGTTGCGGCCGAGTGTGAGTTCCACCATTTCAACGTCGCCGATCACGCCGCTCTTGTAGAGTTCATTCGCCTTGGCGCAAAGCGCCGAGCTGACCCGCTGTGAGCCGATCTGAACGACGCGATTATTCTTCTGGGCCGCTTCGACCATGGCCAATCCGTCGGCGACGTTGTGCGACATCGGTTTCTCGCAATATATATCTTTCCCCGCGTTGCAGGCGTCGACGACCACGCGCCGGTGCCAGTGATCAGGCACTGCTGCCACGATGCAATCGATATCCTTGCGATCGAGCAGTTCCTGATAATGCCGTGTCGTCGGCAAACTCGTATTGGCGGTGATCTCCTTCGCCAGCGTATGACGGCCATCGTACAAATCGGCGGCAGCAACGCACTCGACGCCCGGAAGCGTGATGGCTCCAGCGAGCAGACCGGAACCCTGCATCCCGATTCCGATCATGCCGAAGCGAAGGCGATCACTGGGCGCCGCGGCCCGCATCAAGGGTTGTGCTTCGAGAAAAATCGTCTTGGATGCCAGCACGCCGCCGGCCGCCGCTGCGCTTCCCTGCAAGAATGCGCGTCGCGAAAGAATGCGTTTCATGCGAATGCCTCCCGGTCAATCGATCTTGTCTCCTGCAAATCCTGCTACTTCTTCAGCGGCTTAATGGCTACTTCCTTGAAAAATACGATGTCGTCGTCACTGTGATTCTGCAGGCCGATATAGCCGAAATTCGGCCGCGGGCCGCGCTGTGGCTCAAAGTCAAACTTGCGCGGCGGCACAGGATCGCCATCTTTATAGTCGGTAACCTTCACTCCATTCAGCACGACGACGGTTCGCGACCCGTCCAGCGTGATGTCCATCGTGTTCCACTCGGGACCCGGTTTCCAGGCCTTGGCCAGCGGCTTGGTCAGCGAATACAGCATGCCGGTGGAGTGGTATTCATCCTCGTCCGATTTTTCCGGATGATTGTCGATCTGTACTTCAAACCCGTAGTGCACCGGCATCCACTCTTCGCGGGGCTCGATGGGGATGCGGATAAACACGCCGGAGTTGTCGTTCTCGTCGCGCATCTTGTAGATGACGTGAATGACACAATCGCCGATCTTGCCGCCGGTCCAATAGAGCAGGCCCATGCCGCCATGCGTACGGATTAAGCCATCTTCCACTGTATCTCCGCCCGGCCCGACGTGCTTCCATCCGGTCAAATCCTTGCCATCAAAAAGTTGCTGCCACTTATCGGGATCGCCTTTGCACGCGTTCTCATCCGACGCGAACGCCAAGGCCGCGAATCCGGCCAGTAGAAAAATGCAAATAGTAAATCGTTTCAGCATGAGGAATCTCTCCTGAGTTTCTCGGTTACCTGCCGTGGGACAAACCAACATACTCGCACTTCGGTCTGGAATCAATCGGCGCCGCTGGGATCTTCCCAACAGCTTCGAAGCCCACTCTGCACAGGCAAGAAAATGGCGCCTTACCCGAAGGTGAAGCGCCAAGTAATCGAACAAGATTGCAGTGCGGCGAGGTCGCTAGTCCGTGTCCCGCTCCTTTGCGAAATACCGCATGCCGGCCGCCGCGCCCGAACTGCCCTCGGCTTCTCGCTTTTTCTGCCAGTCTGCCTCGGTCAGCACAGAGATCGCCTCCGCTCGTTTCTTCTTCAAGCCGGCGTTGATGCCGGGTAACTCTTTCTGCGTCAGCTTCTGGAAATCGCCGATCACATCTTCGAGTTCGTGCGCCAGAGAATCCTCACGCGCCGCCTGATAGTCGCCAGGACGCCCTTCATACCCGTTTACGTAGCCATAGAGCTCACCGAGGAGCTCGCGGATGCGCTCTTCTCCGGTGATCATGCCGCCTTCTTTCGTGGCCACGATTTTCGACCGGAGATCGTCACACTTGGCCGCCAGATCCTGAAGCTGTTTCTTCAGCTGATCCTTCTCCGGCAGCTTCGCCGCCCGCGCATTCGCCGCATCCCGCACTCCTTCAATTGCGTCGACCGCGTAGGTCATGTGTTCGATCGTGTGATAAATCTTCATGGTCAGATCGAACTGCGCCTTGCGGTCCTCCAACGAGAACTTCGCCCGCGGATCCAGCGTTACGTTCAGCTGTTCCGTGTAAACGTTGTCGCCTTTGGTCATCCTGACCGTGTAAGTACCAGGCAAGACGCGCGGTCCCTGTGCCGCTTCAAACAGTGCGCTAGCCGCGGGAGGAACGGCCGGCGCTTTGATCCGCATCGACCAGCTGGCGCGATTTAAGCCGCGGTGTTTGCTGCCCGCTACACTGTCCACGACTTTGCCGTTCTGATCCAGAATCTCGATTTTCAAGTCTCCAAAAATGTGCCGGCTGCGCTGATAGTAGGTGATCTGCGCTTCGCTGGGCCGGCTGCGGCCGGTGAAGCTTTCGTCGCCGTCGACCCAGCCGCCGAACGTGTCGAAGTACTGGACAGCCTTGCTGGGAAGCAGCGCCGCTTCTTTGGCCATCAGAGCTGGTGTCAAGGCCCGCAGCGGAGAAATATCGTCAATGATCCAGATGCCGCGCCCGTGCGTCGCCAGCACCAGGTCGCTTTCCCTCGCCTGGACGGCGATGTCGCGTACGGCGACTGCCGGGAAGTTGCTGCCCTTGTATTGTGCCCAGTGCTGCCCGCCATCGACTGAAATCCAGAGACCGAGTTCCGTGCCCAGGAAAAGCAGATTCGGATTCACCGAATCTTCCTTGATCACATGAGCATATCCGCGCGCTCCACTTTCCTGCACCGGAAGCGCCGTCCATGTCTTGCCGTAATCGGTCGTCTTGTAGCAGTAGGGGTTCATATCGCCGAACATGTGGCGATCGAATGTTGCGTAGGCCGTTGCTTCGTCGAACCGGCTGGCTTCCACCGTCGACACCCACGAGTACTTCCCCAGGCCAGTGATGTTGCCGACGACGTTGGTCCAGTTCTTCCCGCCATCGCGCGTGATCTGCACATTACCGTCATCGGTACCGACCCAGATGATCTGCCCGTTCTTTGGCGACTCGGAAATCGAATAAATGGTGGTGTGCATTTCCGCCGACGAGTTGTCGATGGTTACGCCGCCCGACTCTTCCTGCTTCTGTTTCTCAGGATCATTCGTCGTGAGGTCGGGTGAAATGCGGTCCCACGACTGGCCGTGATCGCGGGAGCGGAACAGGAACTGCGCCCCGATATAAATCGTGCCTTTTTCATTCGGGCTCATGTGAATCGGCGTATTCCAGTTGAATCGCAGCTTCTTCTCGCCGTAATTCGGCATCGGCTTGATGCCGCGAATCTCATGCGTGTAGCGATTCACCCGGCCAATCTCTCCGCCTTGCGCTTCCGCGTAGATGTAATTCGAATCGGAAGGATCTTCGAACATCCAGAATCCATCGCCGCCGAACATGTTTTCCCAGCGCTGATTCGAAACGCCGCCGGGATACGACGAATCGCCGACCCAGGAACTGTTGTCCTGCAACCCGCCGTAAACATGATAGGGGTCGGAGTTGTCAGTGCTCACGTGGTAGAACTGCGAAATGGGCAGATTCATCTGGTGCTTCCATTTATTGCCGCCGTCTTCGCTGCGCCACAGACCGCCGTCGTCGCCGGCGATCACAATGCTGGGATTCTTCGGATCGATCCATACATCGTGAAAGTCGCCGTGCGCCCCGCCTGAAACGACGTTGAAGCTCTTTCCGCCGTCCGTGCTGTAAAGGAGGATGAGATCCGGTTTGAATATCTTATTCTCGTCCATGGGGTCGACAATCAGATTGCCGAAGTAGAAGGGCCGCCACACCATGTAATTGCTGGCATCGAGCTTGATCCAGTTCCCTCCGCCATCGTCAGAGCGGTACAATCCGCGGCCCTTTTCGGCTTCGATGTTGGCGTAGACCACCTGTGGCTTCGCCGGCGCAACCGCTACGGCAACTCTGCCCCACGGCTTGGGCGGCAACCCCTTGGCATTGCTGTCGTTGATTTCCGTCCAATGATCGCCACCGTCGGTCGACTTGAACAATCCGCTGCCGGGACCGCCTGAACGGAAAGTCCATCCCTGCCGCCGGAAATCCCACATCGATGCGTAAATCGTTGTGGGCTCCTGCTTGCTCATCGCCAGCAATGCGCAACCGGAAGATGCATTGGCTCCGGCCAGAACTTTTTTCCACGTCTTCCCGCCGTCAGTCGTCTTGAAAACTCCGCCTGCGTCGCTATCGTTCCACAGATGTCCCGTTGCGCAGACCAGGACATTATTTCCGTTGCTAGGATCTACTAAGATCTTCGCAATGTGCTCGCTGTCCTTCAACCCGACGTTGGTCCAGTTCTCGCCATCGTCGGTGGATTTGTAGACTCCATCGCCAACAGAGACGCTGTTGCGCACCCAGGCCTCACCGCTGCCCACCCAGACGGTCTTCGGATTCGATGGATCAATCGCCACTGCTCCGATCGATTGCGCGCTTTCGCGATCAAACACCGACCTGTAGGTCGTGCCGCCGTTCACCGACTTCCACACACCGCCGCTTGCCGCGCCCACAAAGACGGTGATGCGTCCATTCCGGTCCACCGCATCCACGGCCGCTACGCGCCCGCTCATCGCCGCCGAACCAATGTTGCGCGCCGGTAATCCTGACACCGTTGCCGAGTCAAATTTGTAGCTGGTTTGGGCGGACGCCAGCGAGATGCAACCCAGCAACGCGATCCCGCACGACATGATCGACTTCGCCGAAAAATTCCGATACGCAACGCATGCATTCATGATTGGCAATCCTCTTTTGTCGAGTTCTTTTGCAGGCATGGGATTTCGAATCTTGGTGATGAGAATGACTTACTTTTTCTCGGCTTCGGGTTTCGCCCCTTGCTTCAAAGAGGCCGGCAGAGCAAAGTCCGACTTTTCGATGGGCACGTTCACTTCAATCTTTTCGATCGTGATTGTCTGCTGTGCAGGATTTGCCTTCGAGCCCTGCGAAAGCGAAAAGGGATACATCACGCCGGCCACGGGCTTATAAGAGCCCATTTCCATCACGCTCTCTTTGATCGAGCCGCGGATGTTTTCCTCCACGTCGCGGCGAATCTCAAGAAAAGTGTCGGGGTCGAGGTAGTAATAGAGAATGTCGCCGTTTTTCTGTGTGACTTTCAGGCGCAACGCGTCGTCGCCGTCCACCACGTCGTGGCCAAGGTATTCGACCGTGTTGCCTTTTTCCTTATAGTCCACCATCGGTCCGTCGAAGTCGGCATCCAGCAGCAGGTCCCGCAAGTCATCCTCACCCATCAACTCGGGATCCTTATGCCCTTCGAACGGCTGAATCTGCCAGCCGGTGGTGCCGTCATAGGCCGTCACCGCGGTCATCCCCTGCAGCGAGAACGTCTCGCGAATCAGGTTCGGGCGCTGTTGCTCGAACCCCATGGCGGCCGTGAACCCTCCGCCACCATTCAGCTTCGCCGTGATTCGCTTCGAATTGACAGCCTTGATCTTGTCCATCCCGCCTTTGGCCTGGATGTTCTTATTGACGAGTTCTTCGGCAGTTTGCGCGCAGGCGAAGACACTCAGGCACGAGACTGCCGCGAGCACAAGCACAGCGTGACGCATGGGAGCGGGCTCCTGTTGTATAGGACTTTGGATATTTGGGAAAACGAAACGAATAGTACTCTACGTCGTAGTAGACGCTTTTGCCAAGTGTAAGTTAGCAAGATTTAGGGATGAGGCGGCACGGGGGTGGGATGGCTCGTGGCGAAAAGCGGGCCTCTAACCAGCGCGAGAAAAGCTGCCTTTCCCGATCTACGAAGATTTTCGTTGACACTACGAACGTCTTCGTAGTAATGTCCTCCGCATGCGACACTCCCCGCAGAAACCGACCGCTTCCGAACTCGAGATTCTACGCGTCCTGTGGACCCGCGGGCCTTCCACTGTGCGTGAAGTTCATGAAGCCCTTAGCGAGAAGAAATCCCTCGGATACACCACGGTTCTGAAGCTCCTCCAGATTATGACCATGAAAGGCACGGTACGCCGAAACGAAACCCAGCGTGCCCACGTCTATGAAGCAGGTCTTCCCGCGGAGCAGACCAAACGGCAACTTGCCGGAGACATGCTGCAGCGGGTTTTTGAGGGGTCAGCCAGCCAGCTCATGATGCACGCTCTCGCTGGCCGCAAGGCTTCAGACCAAGAGATCACCGAACTGCGCCGCCTGATCGACGAATACGAAAGGAGCCGCCGATGAATGCAGTCATGATCAGCGGAAGCATGATCACCGGAGCGACTATGACCGGAGCCACGATGACGAATCTGACGACTTTCCTTTCGCCGCGCGCCATGTATTTTCTCGGTTGGGCCCTGCTGCACTTTCTGTGGCAGGGAACGGCGCTCGCTGCTCTGGCGGCCGCAGGGATGGCCCTGTGCCGTCGCCCGTCCGCTCGCTACGCCGTGGCGGTCAGCGCGCTCGGGCTGATGCTGATGGCCCCGTTTGCCACGGCCTTCTTCTACTCGCAGCATTACGATTCTTATTCGCGATCGCGTTCCGGTGCGGCAGACAGCGCGAAGTCGGCGCCACTCGGCGCGGCGGCATGGGAACAGTCAAGGATCAGGTCCGCGGCGAACGGCTCGGCTCAATCTTCTCCCACCGTGTTCTCTCGAGTTGCTCCATCTTCCAGGGTTCCCTCTCCAATCGTTCCGGCCGGCGATGTCTTTCCGTGGCTGGTTGAGGCCTGGCTTTTCGGCGTGGCTCTGTTCAGTCTCCGTTCCGCCGGAGGGTTTTTCCTCCTTGAGCGCAATCGTCGCAGGCAGTCAGTGCCGCTGGATTCGCGCGTGCTCGCAATCTGCCTCACGCTGCAGCGGCGCTTAGGTGTCGAACGCGCCATCGATTACTGTGAATGCCGGTGGCTGCAAGCACCGGCTGTGGTCGGATGGTTTCGCCCTGTGATCTTTTTGCCCGTCACGGTTCTTACCGGACTGTCGCAAGAGCAGCTGCAATCGGTGATCGCGCACGAACTGGCGCACATCCAGCGCTTCGACGCCTTCGTGAATGTCTTCCAGGTCTGCGTTGAAACGCTGCTCTTTTATCATCCCGCCGTCTGGTGGCTGAACAAACGCATTCGCGCCGAACGCGAGCACTGCTGTGACGAAACGGCTGTCGCGCTCTGCGGCAATGCCGTGGAATATGCAAGGGCCCTCACGCTCATGGAAGAGTGGCGCAGCGTGCCAGCCCTCGCTATGGCTGGCAATCGCGGGCCGCTCACCGACCGCATCGTTCGCGTGCTCGGCCTCAAGACCCTTGGCTCCGGAATGCGCGGCTTCGGGCTCACGACCAGCTTCTTGTGCCTGACTGCGGCACTGGTTGCCGGAGGCGCACTCCTGGGAATGGCTCGTCCGCGGCCCAACCACATGGGCATCGCCGATCCAGTGATTTCTCAGTCCTGGACCGGCGCGTCTTTGGCCAGCGCTCAGCCGAAGACCAGTGCCGCGGTCGAACCTGCGCAGCAGCCTGCTCCGAGCAGTACTCCAACGCCGAAGGCCTCTCCCGCTCACCCGCGCAGCGCCGATGAACCGTCCAGTTCCTCCTACATCGATTCCATGAAATCCGTGGGACTCGGCGATCTGAGCGTCGATCAGCTCATCGCCCTGAAGATTCAGGGAGTCACGGCAGACTACATTCGCGGACTTCAAGAGCAAGGCCTGCATTTTGACGTCCAAGGGGTAATCGCGATGCGCGTGCAAGGCATCACTCCCGAATTCGTCCAGCAACTGCACGCCGCGGGGCTTGCGGCGGACGAGCAGCAGATCATCGCACTAAAGATTCAGGGTGGCGATGGCGAATATTATCGGCAACTCATCGCAGCCGGAATTCATCCCGACATCGACAGCTTAATCGCGCTGAAGATCCAGGGCGTGACTCCTGAGTATGTGCAAGAACTCCACGCCGCGGGATTGAGCGTGACGGCGGAGAAAGTGATCGCTCTGAAAATTCAGGACGTCACGCCTGAATACCTGAAGGCGATGCACGATTTGGGAGTCGATCCTGGTGCCGAAGATGCGATCGCTCTGCGCGTGCAAGATGTTACTCCCGAATATGTGCGGGCAATCCACGCGCTCGGCCTGAATCCATCTCTGCGCGAACTAATCGCGATGCGGGTGCAAGACGTTACGCCGGAATACATTAAGGGCATGCAGGCGGCGGGGTACAAGTTCGATGTCAACCAGATCATCCGCGCCAAAGTTCAGGACGTAACCCCAGAATTCATCGAGCAGGCAATGAAGCATGGCTTTAAGGATCTGACTCTGGAGAAGCTGATTCAGCTTCGGCAGCTGGGAATTCTGGAGTCGAAAGCCGACCTCTAAATCAAGACTGGGCTGCCAGAGCGCGACCTGAAAAATTCGCCCGCTTTCGTTCCGAAGGAGATGACTATGACTATGCGCCGAACGTTCGCCTATCTGGTTTTCGCGTCGTGCGTTGTTTTCCTAGCTTTCGAGGGTCACGCCGAGGAAACCCGCAGCGGCAACTGGGCGATCAGCAAGTCTGACGAGCCCGGCAAGGTCGAGTTTTCGCTTACCGAACATCATCATGGCGGAACTTCGAGCCACTCGTCGGAGTGGCAGATGAGTTCGTTTGCGGGAGTGGACTTCTCGAAATCCGGCCATCAGGACGTGCGCTTCACGGTCACCCGCGACGCAGGGAAGATCGCATGCGAAGGATTTCTCAATGATGGCGAAGGCGCGGGCGTCTTCCACTTCCAGCCCGACGCCAATTATCCGAAGCAGATGCAGTCACTCGGCTTCCCCATCGACGAGGACCGGCAGTTTGGCATGGCCCTACAGGATGTCAGCCTGGATTTCGCGCGCCAGATGAAGAATGAGCATCTCAGTGACCTCGATGCCGACAAGCTGATGGCGTTTCGCATTCACCGCGTGGACGCGGCGTTCATCGAGGTTCTGCGCGCGGAAGGTCTAAAGATTTCCGATAGCGAGAAGCTGATCGCTTTTCGAATTCACGGTGTGAGTCCGGAGATGGTCCGCGATCTCCACCAATCCGGCTATTCGCCGGATGAAGATATGCTGATCGCGATGCGGATCCATGGCGCAACTCCAGAATGGGTGGCACAGCTCAAGCAGCGCGGATACGATCATGTTGACCTGGAAAAGTTGATTGCGTTTCGCATCCATGGCGTCTCACCGGAATTCATCGAGAAGCTGCAGGGACTCGGCTACGCGCATCCCGATCCGGAGCAACTGATCGCCATGCGCATCCATAATGTGACGCCGGAATACATCGCCGACATGCGCGCTCGCGGCATGCAGAATCTCAGCATCGATCAACTCGTGAGCATGAGAATTCACGGAATCGACTAACGCGAAACAGGGAAGGCAAGGAAGGCAGCGAAGGCAACGACAAGGAAGGAAAGCGAGCTGTGAAGCACAGATCGTGGACTCTGATTGCTGTGGCGGTGTTGATTTTTGCTGGGGCCTTGGCGTCGCAATCGGTTCCTGGAGAAGCTGCTGCCAAAGGCGACGACCCGGACGCCCGGCCTCCAGTGACCAAGCTCGACGTGCAGATTGTGCAACGCGCGCAGGAGATTCTCAGTTCCGAATCGAAGTGGAACCGTGCCGATACGCGGAAATGCCCGGTGGAAGCTCAGACTTTCAGCATCTATTGCGCTCTGGAAAAGGCTACCGATGAAGTGAGCGGCAAGTTCGAACACCGCGGTGCGGCGATGCAGGAAGCACGGTTCGTCATCGACGAGATCGCCCCGAATCGAAAGAACTACCATCACCGCCTGATGGACTATAACAACGACCCAAGAACCACATTCGCCGACCTGCAGAAATTCTTCCATCGGCTGCAAGATCGCATCGCAAAGCGACTGGCGGAAGAATCCCAAGCGGCGACGAAGTGAAGCCGCTGCAGCGCGCCGAGGCTATTCATCGCGAAGAGCGAGAGAGGGATCGAGCGCGGCGGCGCGGCGGGCCGGCATCCATGAGGCCAGGGCGCCAATCAGAACGAACACCAACGCCATCGCGATGAAGGTGACAGGATCGGTTGCTTTCACCCCGACCAGCATGGCATTCAGCAGCCGCGTGAGCGCAAATGCGGCGATCAGGCCGGCGGAAATGCCAATGGCGATCAGGCGGAAACCCTGTCCCACAACCAGCTTGAAAATTCTTCCAGGTTCGGCGCCCAGGGCCATGCGCACGCCAATCTCCGAGGTACGCTGGCGCACGGCCGTCGAGAGCACGCCATAAAGGCCGACGCCGGCCAGCAGACCCGCAATCACGGCGAAAGCCCCGATCAGCACTAGTGAGAATCGCGTTCCGGACTGCGCCTGATCGATGAGGGAATCCACGGGTTGCATTTCCGTGACCAGAACCTGCGAATCCACCTCTTTGACCGCACTGCGGATGGAGTTGCCGTAGTTAGTGGGATCGTTGCCCGTGCGAATTGCCCATGAGCCGACACGATCTGATCCGACAAAAGCATCGGTGAAATAGACTTGCTCGCGTCCCGGCTCAGTCAGCGATTCCTCATGCTGGTGCGCGACCACGCCGATCACCTCGACCCATTCTGCTTCTGGAGTGCGGATGCGAATCAGAATGCGCTTGCCCACGGCCGATTGCCCGTGGAAGGCCTTGTTGGCGAGAACCTGGTCGATGACGACGACATTCCGTCCCGGCAGATTATCGTCGTCGGTGAAAGTCCGCCCCGCCAGCAAAGGAACGTGCAGGGCTTCAAAGTAACCGGGCACCACGATCTCGTTGTCGGTCGCTTGAAACTTGCTGGCGTCGGCGAGAGCTTCCTCAGTGCCCCAGCGAATCGGGCTGAAACCACCGGCGAGCGGAAAGGGACTGGAGGCTGTAACGCTCTCGACACCGGGAATCGCGCGCAGACGATCCTGAACCTGGCGGACGAAGCTGGCACGTTTTTCCGGCGTGTCTGCGTTGCGGGGATTGCCGGCAATGCGAAACGTCAACAGGTGGTGAGGATCGAAACCGGGATCAGTATGCTGCAGTTCGAAAAAGCTGCGGAACATTAACCCGGAGCCGACCAGCAGGACGAAGGAAAGAGCGACTTCGACCATCACCACGGCGTTGCGTAACGCGCTGCCGCCCAGCAGACCGGCATTTCGACTGCTGCCGCGCAACAGATTCGCGATTCCCGGGCGCGAGGCCCGCCATGCTGGGACCATCCCAAATATGGCGATGGCTGCGAGACAGGTTAGAGCTGTAAAGCCCATGATGTAAGAATTCATCTGGACGCTTTCGAAGCGGGGCAGGTCTGCAGGAGCAAGGGCGCGCAGAACGTGAATTCCTGCCCACGCCAGCGCCAGACCGGCGAGGGCGCCCACGAATGCAAGCACAACCGCTTCGGTCAGTAGAGGAACGATTAACCGCCAGCGGCTCCCGCCGATCGCGGCACGGACGGCGAGCTCACGTTCGCGCAAGGAAGCACGGACCAGGAGCAAATTGGCCACGTTGGCGCAGGCAATGAGCAGGAGGAAAGCTGCCGAGCCCATCAGCGCCAAAATCGCGGGCCGGACCTTCGCAACCATGTGCTGGCGGAGGGGTTCCAGGCGGATGAAGTATCCGGCTGTCCCCGAAATGAGGAAGCTCTTGCGGGCTTCGGCAGCTACCTTGTCGGCCGCAGCCTGCGCTTGTTCGAGCGATACGCCCGGTTTGAGTCTCCCAATGGCACGAATCGAGAAACCATTGCGTTGGTCGGCATCATAGCCCAGACGATTGGCGATCCAGATGTCGGGTGCGGGTTCCTCGTTCGATTGCGGCGGAAAATACAGGCGAAAATTCGGAGCCAGCACGCCGACCACGAGCGGGTTAGGTTGGCCAGAGGTGAGCAAAGGATGCCCGAGAATCGCCGCGTTGCCGCCAAACCGCCTTTGAAAATATTCGTGGCTCAGGATTGCGATAAACGGCAGCCGAGGCCCCGGCTGCGCTCCCGGGGCGGGCGCAGACTGGGGAATTCCGTCGTTATCGTCGAAATCGCGTCCGAGTGCGATGCTGCCGCCGGTGACACGAAAGAAATTCGTAGTCGCGACGGCCATGCGGACCTGCTCGGGCGTGCCGTCGTCGCGAGGAATAACGAATTGAAATGTGAAGACACCGCAGAAATCTTCGAAGGCGTTTTTCGTCCCGTCGCGCAGGTCAATGTAATCGGCGTTCGAGAAGGGAAGATCCAGCACATGGCGCTGGCGTAATTCCATCCCGGCGATCACCAGACGATCGGGATCTTTATAAGGAAGGGGCTGCAGCAGGACGGCCTGCGTCACGCTGAAGATGGCTGTGCAGGCACCGAGTCCCAGAGCGATGGTTACGACGGCGGTTATGGTGAACAGTGGGCTCTTGGCAAGCACTCGCGCCGCGATCTTAAAATTTTGGAGTGCCATGCTGGCAAACCCCCTGTGCCGAGATCAGAATCAGTGCTTCACTCTATCGCTAAATGTCCTCGTTTCGTGCATCTTTTCGATATGCCATAGTTGCGGAACGGCTCTAGGGCGAAGACTTACGATGACGAGGCGATTACCTCGCGCCTTCGCCCCTCTCACAAGGAATTCGCCGTCAGTGCGTGAACGAGAAGTTCAGGCCTGTCGTGATGATGATGTCGTTGTTCTTCGATCCGATCGGCGGATTCGAGACATAGATGTCGCCGAACTGATTCTGCCAGCCGAACCATTTATTGATTTTCGTGACCGTGCCAAGATTGAATGTTCCACGGTACTGGCCGGTTTGCTGCAGGTTGGGATAGAAGTCGAAATTCTGCGTGATGACGGTGCTCTTGCCTAGTTTCTGATTCAGTTCCTCGCCGAAGGTGAGAGCGACGAAACGGTTGGTCACGCCATAGGATACGTATGTCGGCGGCGTGGTTGGCGGAGTGGACAGCGCGCCGTTGGAATAGGTCTCGTGGGTGTAATTGACGCCGCCCAGGAAGTCGAGCGTCGTGCGGGCGTTCTTGATCGCGTTATAGCCAAAGCCGCCCGTGTAAACGCCACGGAGATCCAGGTACTGCAGGGCGTTACTCATGAAGTCGGCCGCGCCGAAGGCAAACAGCCTGGGATTCACATTGCGGTCATAACGCACGCCCCCCTGATCGAGGTTCGCGACGGTGCTGGGCGTCGCGAGATTATTTTCGGTGTCGATCGCGCTCGCATAGAGGATGATCTTATCTTTGAGCGTCGGATGCGCGGCGTTGAAAGCCAGGGCAAGGTTTTCTGTCTCGCTGTTGCCGCGTGCCAGCGAGAAGCCAATGTTTGCGCCGCCGGTCCATCCATGCCTCAGGCCGGGGTGCAGCAACTTCTCATAGGCGGCTTGCTCGGCATCGTTGCGGATCAGGGTGACATCTGCGGTGGGCGCTTCGACGGTGCCTGCAGTCTTGGTGGCGACTTCAATTTTCCCATCCGTGGTGGTGACTGGTCCGACGACGGTCTTGCCGTCTTTCAGGCTGACATGCAACTCCTGCTCGGTCTTAATATCAACAATGGACGCGAACTGAATGGTGACGTCTCCGGCGGCGGCGGTGTGAAGAACGAGCGTCTTCCCGTCGGACTTCACGACCGTGCCGGTCAGCCGGTCACCGTTTTTGAATGTGATTTGATCCGCGAATGAGGCTACCGACATTCCAACCAACACGACCAGGGTGAGGAGTTCAAACTTACGCAACACGACCTACCTCCAGCTTTCAGAGTTTTTGAGAATAAGAAACGATTTGGGATCCCAGACCTACGTTAGAACGGAAAATTCAAACAGCGACCAAGCGGCGGAGTTGGCAACCGGACGATGCTGCCCGCAGGGTCCTAGACGAGATCCTGGGTTTAGCTCTTATTTTCCGTGCTCTTGTTCTGCTCGTTCGAAGCCTGCGTCGGGGGATTATCCTTCATGCCTTCTTTCAGCGCACGAAAACCCTCGCCCAGCCCCTTCCCGAGTTCCGGCAGCTTCTTCGGGCCGAACACCAGCAGAGCAATAAAGAAGATAACCAACAGGTGCATCGGTTGAAATAGACCTTCCATCGAAGCCTCCAAGGGACACAACTACCTATTGAAATCATACGCTATTGAGCGGTCCGGGGAAAGGTCAAGCGACCTTGCCGAACGGTGCCCTCTCCAGCAGTGTCTCTTTTTTACTCCATCGCGGCCGATGCCTCGGTGAATCGCGCCACGGTGAATTGTGATTTGAGTCACAGGCAAACCAGCATGACTTCACGCGATAGGCGGGACGCCGTCATCCGTCCCGGTTACCTCGGTGACCTTACCGGCTCGCGCTCTGGCGGTCTATGTTGCTGGAGGGCGCTTCTGCGGGCGTTTGCGAGTAGCATCCCCTCCAAAAGCCGCCACCAGAGGGCGAATCCACGAGTTCGGGGAGTCCGGGTGAGAGCCAGGTTTTTCGTATTCTTGCTTCTGTGCGGTGTGGCGGCGAGGGCCGCCGATTCGTGGGTAACTCCGCCCGTGACTACCACGGAACTGGCAGCGTGGCTGGCCGGCGGAGTGTCGAGCACGCGGCTGGCCCGGCTTGTCGAAGAACGAGGACTTGCGACCCTCCCGACGAAAGCCGAGCTTCGGCAAATGCAGACGGCTGGCGCCGACAAAACCCTGATGCGCGTTTTGAACTCCGGAAACGTGCAGTCGGCGAGCGTCGGCGCTTCGATACCCAAGGCTGTGCTGAGGGCTGTTGCCGAGGTCCGCCAGGAGCAGTTCCATGAGGCGGAACTTCAGTTGCGTGAGGCCGTCGCTTCTGACGACCGGAATCCGGCGCTGCACTTCGCGCTGGGCGTCGCGCTCCGCCAGCAAGAGCAGTACGACGACGCCTTCGACGAGATCACCCAGGCCACGCGTCTTCTGCCCGATCTTCCGGAAAATCACAGCGCTCTGGCCTACATTTTCTATCGTCTGGATGACGGTCCAAACGCGATAGCCGAGGCTCGAACCGCGCTCAGCATCGACCCGAAGAACTCCGAGGCTTACCAGTATCTTGGGCTTGGACTTTATTCGTGCGGGCAATATCAAGCCGCGGTTCATGCTTACGATGAGTCTCTGGCGCGAGAGCGCGACAACGCCGACACGTATTACGACATGGGAATCGCGCTGCACGCCGACGGCAATCTGACCGGCGCCATCGCCGCTTACGAGCGTGCGATTCACCTGCGGCCGGAGTTTTGGGAAGCTCACGCAAATTTGGGGCTGGTGCTGCACGAAGAAGGAAGTCTGCAGAAAGCGGTTGCGGAGTATCGCGAAGCCAAGCGCATCGCGCCCGGGGAAGCCTCGATTCGCAACAATCTCGGCAACACCTATTGCGATGAGGGAAACTTCGACGCCGCCATTCACGAGATGCAAGAGCTGTACCGTCAGCATCCGGAGTGGCAGCAGGGACACGCTTGTCTGGCCAGCGCCTACATGGCCCAGAAAAACTACGATGCCGCGGTCGGCGAGCTACAGCTGGCGCTGCAGCAAAATCCGACGGGATCGGCCGAACACCGGATTCTCGGGGAGGCCTTGCTCCTCGACAGTAAGCCGGAAGAGGCTCTCCGCGAACTGCGGCTTGCCGTGTCGCTTAATCCCGACTCCGACCTCGCGCATCACGTGCTGGGAACGGCATTGTTTCAGCAGCAGGAATTGCCCGCGGCCGAGAAGGAATTTCGGGAAGCGCTTCGTTTGAGTGCCACCGCGGAGAATCACTATTCGCTGGCCGCATGCCTGATGAGCATGGACCGCTACGAAGAGGCGCTGTCGGAGTTGGATGCAGCCGCCAAGCTTGATCCCGATCGCGTGCTTTACCGCGCCCGCCGTGAAGAGCTCAGAAGGCTCATCAAAGAGCCCAACTCGCGCTGAACTGCCGATTTTCTCGTTTTTCCGGGCTGTCCCGGACAGCCAGGAAGGACATCTCCGATGGGTTTCGCAGAAGGCCCGAATCGGGAACGTCCGCTCGGCCAATGTCGCCTGATGTACTCCGGTGCATAGGAGAACTCTTAGCCGTTTCTTACACTGAAGTCGAGCCCGTCGCTTTGTTGGAGCGGGCGTCTAACCCTGGAGATGTAAATGGCAATCAATGCGACTCGACTTCAGCAGGCGGCGGCCACGAGCGCAACCGCCCACCCCGCCCTATCGCAGGATGCAGGAACGCGTCGCGTCAGCCAGCCTTCTGTCCCCGGCCCTGCGGCCGAGGCGCCGCGCAAGGCTTCAGGATACGGTCTGCCGTGCTCGAAGTGCCGGCTGTACTACCCCGCCGATCTTGATGCCTGTCCCACTTGCCATCACAAAGAAAGAGTTTCGCCGGTCGTGCCGAAAGTGCGGCCAAAAATAGCGCACGCCGTCCCCGAGCCCAGCCCTGACAGCACGCTTGTCGAGAAAGAGCGGGAAGAGTTCCTGCGGCAGTTCAAATCTCAGTTGATGGAAGCGCAGGCCGAGGCCGTGAAAGGTTCGGGGCAGGTTTGTGCCGTGGAGGGCCACCGCTCTGGGGAGTCCGACGCGGCTGAGGTTTGCCGGGCTTGCTATGAACGCCTGCAGGAAAGGCTCGATGTTTTCGAAGCAGCCCTCCATCTTGACCTGAAGGAAGCCACACAGATTATCTATGACGCGGTGTGGGCCGATGCCTCGGATCCCGGCAAGACTTATCAAAACGCCGCCAGCGCTCTGCTGGCCGAACTGCGCAAGCGCGCAGGCATGAGCACGGTCCACAGCCCGTTCCAGCCGCTGTCGCACTAGGATGAGGGTGTGAGATGGTGGGTGTTTAGCGTCATCGCACCCGGACCCTACTGAATCCTGATTTCCACCCACTTCCTTCCCGCGTATAACTTGTAGCCGTCGCCGTCTTCCAGTAGCTTCAATGGAACCGGCCTCTTCAGCGCTGAATCGGTCTGCGAGGCGGCGCTGAGTACATCATTGGTGGCCACGTCCATCACCGTGAACTTCCCGTCTGCCGTGAAGCCGAAGCCATATTCTCCCGGCGCCAGCTCCGATCCTCCGATGTTGAGCTTCGCTTCGGTGACGAAAAATCCCTGGTATTTTTCTTGAATCGCCGTCGAATAGCCCGAGGCGTCGACTAGGCCGGCCAGCGCCATCTTACCGTCCGCCAATTGAAACCCCACTGCGTTGCGGAGCTGCACCGGCGCCTTCTGTCCATGGAAGAAGAACTCTGCCGGAACCGCCTTTTTCAATTCGTCGCTGCTCAGAATATGCTTCGTTGCCTGTTGCGCCAATGCCGACCCGAGTAACCCGAGTGTGAGGATGCTTAGAACTGCGAACCGACTGTTCTTCATGAGTGAATCCTCGATTGAGTGTGGAAGACAAGCCCTCAGGAACTCTAATCATTCGCCACGCAAGGCGCAACCTGGGGGTGTCTCAGCTGAAGTCTGGCGGGCTGGAAATCTGGCATCCTGGTTTGTTTCTTGCTTTGGCCGCAAGATTCGGATAGTCCGCTCCACTGCTTCGCCGTAGGCTTTTCTTGTTATGACAACCAATGCCATACTCGCAGAGGAAAGCTTGAAAACGATGCCCGCGGTTCAACCCAGCCCACCCACGGATGTGCCTGCAAGCGCAGACGACCCGCGGTGGAATTCCGTGCTTCTGCGCGATGCCTCGCACGACGGCGAGTTTGTCTTTGCCGTTTCGACGACTGGCGTCTATTGCCGGCCATCGTGTGCGGCGCGCCGTCCGCGGCGGGTGAACGTCCAGTTCTTCGGCACTCCCGAGCAAGCCGAGCGCGCGGGATATCGTGCCTGTCTGCGCTGTCGGCCGAAGGCGCTCACCGGCAATGCCGGGATGGACGGCGTCAAGGCAATCTGCCGCTACATCGAGCACCACCTCGACGAGCCACTGACACTCAGCCGGCTGGGCAAAGAGTTCCGTCAGAGCTCATTTCATCTGCAGCGCCGCTTCAAGGCGGTTCTCGGCATCACGCCGCGCGAATATGCGGACTCTTGCCGTCTTCGCTTGCTCAAGCGCAACTTGCAAGCTGGCGACTCGGTCACCCGTGCCATGTATGATGCCGGATACGGCTCCAGCAGCCGACTCTACGAGCGCACTGCCTCGCAACTGGGCATGACGCCCGACAAGTACCGCCGTGGGGCGATCGCGGCTACGATTCGCTACACGTGCGCCGATTCGCCACTGGGACGCATGCTGATCGCCGCTACCGATCGCGGCATCTGCTCCATCCAGTTTGCCCGCTCGGACGGCGAACTCCTCGAAGGACTGAAACGCGAGTTTCCTTTCGCCGCGCGCAAGACCGACAACGGCGGACTGAAAGCCTGGGTCAGCGCCTTGCTGAAACACATGCGCGGCAGGGGACTTGATTCTTCGCTGCCGCTCGACATTCGCGCGACCGCCTTTCAGCGCCGCGTATGGGCGTACCTGCAATCGATTCCCTTCGGCGCAACGCGGTCTTACAGCGAAGTTGCCGGTGCGATTGGCCAGCCGAGAGCAGCGCGTGCGGTAGCGCGTGCTTGTGCGACGAATCCTGTGGCCGTTGCCATCCCCTGCCATCGCGTGGTCCGCGAAGACGGCAGCATGGGCGGATACCGCTGGGGCATTCAACGCAAGCGCGCCTTGCTGGCGATGGAGCAGCAGCCGTCGTAGAGATTTCGTCTTGTGGGTATCTAGGAAATCGGCGGGGAGCTCTCAGTGTCGCCGAAATCGCTCTTGCGCTTTCGTACAGCCAGCCAGTTCAGAAGCGCGACTGCCACGGCGACGGCAAGGATGAGCGACTTGTTGTACTCGATCCGGGTAAGCAGCCCGGCGCAGATCAGCACACCCAGTCCCGAGATCACCAGCGCGAAAGCCGTCCCGCCTGGTATCTGGAATAGCGCCGCCGTTTTCTGCTTCCTCCGCAACACCGGAAGTGCCGCGCAGACTACGCCGTAGTAGAACAGGCGTGATCCCGCCGACAGCGTGGCATTCCCCGCAAAACTGCCGAACAGCGCCAGCAGCCAGACCAGCAACGCGAAGACAAAGATGGAAAAGTACGGCGTCCGAAAGCGCGAATGTACGAGTCCAAAGGCTGAAGGGAAGTCACCACGCTCGGCCAGCGCGAATGTGATGCGCGGGGTGGCCAGCATGTTTCCGCTCAGATATCCATAAACGGAAAACAGTGCACCGGCGGCAATCACGGCAGCGCCGCCGCGTCCGATCACAATTCGCGCTACATCCGCCAGCGGACGTTCGCTGTGTCCCGGATCATGTAGCACGCCGACGACCACCCACTGAATCAAGGCGTAGATTACGGCGCAGGTGAGGAGTCCGGTGAACAAACCGAACGGCATATCGCGCCGCGGATCCTTCGACTCACCCGCCGAAACCAGCGCCGCCTCGAAGCCTCCATAGGCGAAGACGAGGAGCACCATGGCGCGCACCCAGTTGTTGGCCGTCAGCGTGGTTTCCGCCGGAGGAACCAGGCGGTGTGTCGTGATCAGATAAATCGCGCCGGCCAGGCAAACCGACGCCAGTGCGCCCAGCTTGGCGGCCGTGAAAGTGTTGCTGACGTGGGTGCCCATCCGCACGCCGCGGAAATTGATCGCCGCCAGCATTCCGACGAGCAGCGTAAGAATGACGAGTCTCGGAACCGGCAAGGTGGCATGCGCCCAGAATTCTCCTATGTAAGTGACGAACAGATTCGCATTTGCGGCGCTGGCAGTCAGCCGAACGAACCACACCAGCCATCCCACCTGTATGCCCATGAACCGCCCGAATGCTTCCCGCGCGTAGAGATAAGGTCCGCCGGTCTGCGCGAAGCGCGACGAAACTTCCGCGAAGCAGGCCATGATGATGCCCATCGCAGCCGCTGCCAGAACGACGGCCAGCACGCTGGTGCGTCCCAGAAGCTCAGCGAGAACCGAGGGCAGCCCGAAGATACCGCTCCCAATAATGCAGTTCACGACCAGTGCGGCAAGACTCCAGCGCCCGATCGCGCGAACCAGTCCCTCCTTCGAAGTCACTTCCTCTGCCGATTCGGTCACGGCGAGTTTGTATCACAAATGGACGCTGTCCGCTTTGGTGACCTTAGAGCAGAAGCGGATGAACTATTGGCTGCAGCAGAAAATCCAACTCGTGAAAAACGCTGCTTCACAGTGTCAGAATGCGTTTTCAAACCGCGTGGGAAGCCGCGCCAATCAAGGTGTTTCGCGTGGTGACCTTCTGGCAGACCAAAGTAATGCCAGAATTACGAAAGGCGCATGCCCGTGGGACATCTATTCGCTCGCCACTGCCGATGAGATGTTGGGACGACAAATTGAAATGGTCCGAGACGACATGAACGAACTTCATCTCCGAATCGCGCGCGTCACCGAAGACCTGCGCACCATTCAGCGCGAACTGAACTGCGCTGCTATGGAAGCTCCGAGCGATCCCGAACTCATGGAAGCTCTGAACTCGCTCGCCGAGACCGAGCCGATCGACACACTTCGTTCCGCCCTCGACCAGATGCGGCACTTTCTGTGGTTTTATTCGCAGGTGATGAGCAACGAGCCGGAACTTGGAGACAAGCTGCGGCAAGCCACGCCAGCAAAAACCGCCAGCGACGACTCGCCGAAATTAGAGAATACTTTTCTCGACCAGCTTTCCCGCGCTGACGAACTCATGCTGCTGCATCACTTGTCCGAAGCCAAACAGCGCAAGCCGAACTAAACGCAGTCGCACAAGAGCAACTCGAACCCTCTACCTAAGCAAGCCGTCCTAGAATCCCCGACCGCCAACAACCGTCTTGAGCACGTCGCCTGCGACATTGAGGATGGTGAAATCTGCGCAAGCGCCGGCAGCCAAAACTCCGTGAGTCTCTGCCAAACCCACAGCGCGCGTCGCGTTCAGTGTGGCGGCCCGCACCGCACTCCGCAGGCTCCAGCCTGCGAAATTCGTCACGTTGCGCACGGCGCGATCCAT
>Ga0335073_10002215_pt1 | contig 26541 bp, 31 predicted proteins | sample Lox_Sample_22_FD_207093 | JGI IMG/M metagenome (GOLD analysis project Ga0335073, IMG submission 207093) | Soil microbial communities from Loxahatchee National Wildlife Refuge, Florida, United States - Lox_Sample_2.2 | ecosystem: Environmental > Terrestrial > Soil > Wetlands | place: USA...
GCCGTTCGCGCCTTCGCCGCCCGCTATAACGCCGGATGGCTGATCGAGAAGAACGGCCACCGAAGCCCTGACGACGCTCGCGCCGCTTGGCATGACCACCCTTTCAGGCGCGCCGCATAAGCCAACCCTTTGTCCAAAGAACCGGGTGCGGTACAGTCGCGCCTTTTCATTCATTTTTCGTTCAGTCCCGTTTCGCGAAAAATCGCTGTTGCTCGTCAGAAGTGGAGGAGACGATGAAAAAGCTTTCTATGAAACTGCTCGGAGTTGTGATTATTTCCGCGACCCTTTCGTCGGCGATTTCGCCCGCGTTCGCGCTGGGCGGCTGCGGTCCGAACCGCCATCGCAATGGCTGGGGCCAATGCGTCTGGGGCGGCCAAAATCAGGACTGGTGCCTGAGAAAAACCGGCCACCCGGCCACGCGCATGCCCAACGGGACTTTGCGCTGCATTCGGTAGGGCGCCCCGCCTTCGCCGGCGCGCCCGACGCCATTTGCGGGCGCGCCGCAGGATCGAGGTCTCGAGGGGTCAGGACGAATCGCCGCGGCCCGCGCCGGTAGACGAAGGCGTGCAGGGCTAAAGCCTCCCAGAGGTCTAGAACGGGATGTCGTCGTCGATCGGCCCCGCGCCGCCGCTCGAGAGCGCCGGACGGCGGTCGGCGCCCGAGGACTTGCCAAAGCTCGAACCGGCGCGCTCCTCGCGCTCCTCGTCGGGGAAGCTCTGGCGGTCGGCGCCGCCGCCGCGCGAGTCGAGCAATTGCAATTCGCCGCGGAAGCGCTGCAGCACGACCTCGGTCGTATAGCGGTCGGCGCCCGACTGGTCCTGCCACTTGCGGGTCTGGAGCTGGCCCTCGAGGTAAACTTTCGTGCCCTTCTTGCAATATTGTTCGGCGACCTTGCCGAGGTTCTCGTTGAAGATCACGACATTGTGCCACTCGGTGCGCTCCTTGCGCTCGCCCGAGTTCTTGTCGCGCCAGGTCTCCGACGTGGCGACGCGGAAGCTCACCACCTGATCGCCGGAATTGAGCCGCCGGACTTCGGGATCGGCCCCCAGGTTGCCGACCAGAATGACTTTGTTGACGCTGCCAGCCATGATCCTCTCCCTTACGCTCTCAAAATCGCTCCGGCTCCGCGCCCTCATCCGGCCGCGCGTTCCGCGCGCCCACCTTCTCCCTGAGGGAGAAGGGCTGCCGCCCCCTCATCCTTAGCGGAAAGCCCCCTGCGGCGCGCTGAAATCCCTCACTTGTCCACACCTCCGGCGCCGGCGCTTGGGAAGCGACCGGACAGCGCCTACATTAGGCCAACGAGGCGGCGCCTTTGCTCGTGTTCTGTGTTTGTTCTAGCATCGGCGCACGCCGGGCGCAAGCGTGATTCGCGTTGGCCCCCGCATCGCCGTTAAAGAGCCTGTCGCCTTGAGGAGCCGTCATGGCCGGACGCAATTCAGAGCCGCGCCCTTATCGCGCGTCCAAGGACCCGCCCGAACCCGTCGAAGCGCTGTTCGGCGGCCGGGCGATCGTGATCCGCGGCGCGCGCGAGCACAACCTCAAGAACGTCGATCTGGTCATCCCGCGCGACAAGCTGGTCGTGCTGACCGGGCTCTCGGGCTCCGGCAAGTCCTCGCTCGCCTTCGACACCATCTACGCCGAGGGCCAGCGGCGCTATGTCGAGTCGCTCTCGGCCTACGCCCGCCAGTTCCTGGAGATGATGCAGAAGCCGGACGTCGACCAGATCGACGGCCTGTCGCCGGCGATCGCGATCGAGCAGAAGACGACGTCGAAGAATCCGCGCTCGACCGTCGGCACGGTGACCGAAATCCACGACTATATGCGCCTGCTCTGGGCGCGGGTCGGCATCCCCTACTCGCCAGCCACCGGTCTGCCGATCGAGAGCCAGACGGTGAGCCAGATGGTCGACCGGGCGCTGGCGCTGCCCGAGCGTACGCGGCTCTATCTGCTGGCGCCGGTGGTGCGCGGCAGGAAAGGCGAGTATCGGAAGGAAATCGCCGACTTCATGAAGCGCGGCTTCCAGCGGCTCAAAGTCGACGGCCAGTTCTATGAGATCGCCGACGCGCCGACGCTCGACAAGAAGCTCAAGCACGACATCGAGGTCGTCGTCGACCGCATCGTCGTGCGCCCCGACATGGGCGCGCGGCTCGCCGAGAGCTTCGAGACCGCGCTCGAGCTCGCCGACGGCCTGGCGGTGATCGAATTCGCCGACGCGCCTGCGCCCCCCTCTCCCCGCGAGCGGGGAGAGGTCGAGCGAAGCGAGGGTGAGGGGCCGCGCCGCGCGCAGGACGGTGTAGCCCCTCACCCCAACCCTCTCCCCACAGGTGGGGAGAGGGGGACTCCCGCAAGCGGCGAGAGGGAGAGAATCCTCTTTTCGTCCAAGTTCGCCTGTCCGGTCTCGGGCTTCACCATCGCCGAGATCGAGCCGAGGCTGTTCTCGTTCAACAATCCGTTCGGCGCCTGCCCGGTTTGCGGCGGGTTGGGCTCGGAATTGAGGGTTGACGATTCGCTTGTCGTCCCCAACCCGAAGCTCGCGTTGCGCCAGGGCGCGATCGCGCCGTGGGCCAAGTCGAGCTCGCCCTATTACCTGCAGACGCTCGAGGCGCTGGCGCGCCACTACAAGTTCCGGCTCGACAAGCCGTGGAGCGAATTGCCGGATCAGGCGCGCCGGGTGATCCTGCACGGCTCGGGCGAGGAGGAGATCCGCTTCGCCTATGACGACGGCCTGCGCGCCTACGAAGTGAAGAAGCCGTTCGAGGGCGTGGTCGCCAATCTCGACCGCCGCTATCGCGAGACCGAAAGCGAGTGGTCGCGCGAGGAAATCCAGCGCTACATGACCGCGACGCCGTGCGAGGCCTGCCACGGCTTTCGCCTCAGGCCCGAGGCGCTTGCTGTCAAGATCGACGGCCAGCACATCGGCGAGGTGAGCCTGCTCTCGGTCGGCGCGGCGATCGAATGGGCCAAGGGCCTGCCGGCCAAGCTCGATCCCAAGCGCAACGAGATCGCCGACCGGATCCTCAAGGAGATCGTCGACCGCCTCACCTTTCTGAGCGACGTCGGGCTCGACTATCTGACGCTGTCGCGCGCCTCAGGCACGCTCTCGGGCGGCGAGAGCCAGCGAATCCGGCTCGCCTCGCAGATCGGCTCGGGGCTGACCGGCGTCCTCTATGTGCTCGACGAGCCGTCGATCGGGCTCCACCAGCGCGACAACGCCCGGCTCCTCGATACGCTCCGGCGCCTGCGCGGCTTGGGCAATACGGTGATCGTGGTCGAGCACGACGAGGACGCGATCTGGGCCGCCGATTATGTCGTCGACGTCGGCCCCGGCGCCGGCGTGCACGGCGGCGAGATTGTCGCCAACGGAACGCCGGCCGAGATCGCCGCCAATCCCGCTTCGCTGACCGGGCAGTTCCTGTCCGGCGAGCGGACGGTCGCCATCCCGCAGCGGCGTCGCGCCGCTCAGCCGGGCCGCGAACTTAAGATTATCGGCGCGCGCGGCAACAACCTCAAGAATGTCACGGCGACGATCCCGCTTGGGCTCTTCACCTGCGTCACCGGGGTCTCGGGCGGCGGAAAGTCGACCCTCGTCATCGACACGCTCTACAAGGCCGCGGCGCGCAGTCTGAACGGCGCGAGCGAGCCGCCGGCGCCTTTTGACCGCATCGATGGGCTCGACAGAATCGACAAGGTCATCGACATCGACCAGTCGCCGATCGGCCGCACCCCGCGCTCGAATCCGGCCACCTACACCGGCGCCTTCACCCCGATCCGCGACTGGTTCGCCGGCCTGCCGGAGGCCAAGGCGCGTGGCTATTCCCCGGGGCGGTTCTCGTTCAACGTCAAGGGCGGGCGGTGCGAGGCCTGCCAGGGCGACGGCGTGATCAAGATCGAGATGCACTTCCTGCCCGACGTCTACGTCACCTGCGACGTCTGCAAGGGTAAGCGCTACGACCGCGAGACGCTCGAAGTGCGCTACCGCGACAAGTCGATCGCCGACGTCCTCGACATGACGGTCGAAGAGGCGGCCGACCTGTTCAAGGCGGTGCCGTCGATCCGCGACAAGATGGAGACGTTGAAGCGGGTGGGCTTGGGCTATGTGAAGGTCGGCCAGCAGGCGACGACGCTGTCGGGGGGCGAGGCGCAGCGGGTCAAGCTCGCCAAGGAATTGTCGCGCCGCTCGACCGGGCGCACCCTCTACATCCTCGACGAGCCGACGACGGGGCTGCATTTCCACGACGTCGCGCAATTGCTCGACGTGCTGCACGAGCTGGTCGACCAAGGCAACACCATGATCGTCATCGAGCACAATCTGGAAGTGGTGAAGACGGCCGACTGGATCGTCGACATGGGGCCGGAAGGCGGCGACGCCGGCGGCGAGGTGGTCGCGCAAGGGACGCCGGAGCAGATCGCGCGCAATCCGAACAGCTACACCGGCCAGTACCTCAAGCCGGTGTTGGCGCGGAAGGGGAAGGGCGGGCGACGGGCGGCGGAGTGACCCGTTTACGCGTGGGAGCTGCCCGTCCGTCCTCTCGCGTCCTTGAAGGCGGCAGGGAACGTTTTAAATAAGTTACTAAGAATTCCCATTTCGACTCTCGGCTTCGCATGCGCCTACGCGTTGAAGCGAGCCCCGGCCCGGCATTTGGAGCGGCCCGTGTCGGGCGTGAACAGCGAAGGGGTCGCGGGGGCCCGTGCGAGAAAGGGCTCTGTGAGCATGACCAGCGCGCGCACATTTTCTCTCCTCGCCGGAGCGACCGTCCTCAGCGGCTGGTTGGCCGGCTCCGCCCTCGAACGCTCGGCGGTCGGGATGCGTGTCTGGCTGACGATGGGCGTAGAATCATGGGCCCAGTTCAGTCACGGCTCGGATTTCGGAACCGGCCTCACGATGGACGCCGTTGTCGGCGTTCTGGCGGCGGCGCTGATCTTCGCCGCCGCGGTGAGCGCCGCCTTCGAGCGCGACAGCGAGAGAGCGACGCCGGCGTCTCTGATCGTCGCCCTCGTTTTCTCGCTGCTCGGGCTGATGTTGACCGCCAAGGCGATGAACCTCGTTCAACTGCTCGCGGCGTCGCAGCCCGCGGCGGATTTGCGGCCGATATTCAGCGACTACTTGATTTGGGGCGTTGATTTTCGCGCCGCGGCCGCCTCCGTGGCGTTTGTCGCGGTTGTCGTGGCGCTCCTGGGTCTCAGCCTCGCGGTCGCGCCGGGAAAGCCGGCGTTCGCCCAGACGCCGGCCTCGGGCGAGAAAGTCGCTGACGCAGCCGCCCTCGCGCCGCCCGACGCCTTTCCGAGACGCTTATGAAAGACCGCTCGGAGGCGCCCCGCTGAAGCGGGAAGGTCCGTCTACCGCAGCAACCAATAAGCGCCGCCAAACACGACGACGGCGGTGGCGGCGATCCCGGCCAGGATGACATAGGCGCCCATCATCACGCCCGCAAGGAGCTTCTGGAACTGGGCGCGATCGTTTACGTTCGGGAATTTCGTGTCCGGCGCGGCGACGCCGAGAAAGGCGCATAAGGGCTCCCAGCCGTCGCTGACTTTGAAGATCAGGAGCTTGTCCGGCGGGACCGCAGCCTTCACTTCGCCGACATAGGCGTCATAGCGCGCGACCGCCTTGGCCTTGTCGCCCATCACCCCGTTCAGGGTCCGTCCCCAGATGAGCTTGCGGCTCATGTCGCCGAATTTTCGCCCGAACGGGGTCAGGAGTTCGAGAATCTTGAACTGCCAACGGTTCTCGGTGAAGTAGATCGTCTCAATCGTGCTCTCGTACCAGGCTTCCGCCCCGCGCGGGTGCAAGGTGAGCAGCACTTTCGCGTCCGGATAGGCGGCCATGAGCTCGCGCCAGACGCAGCAGCCGGGATTGTCGACGCTCGCCGTGTATCCGGCGAACACCGATTCCCAGTTCTGCTGCGCTCCCGGCGGCGAATTGGCGACTTTGCGCCAGAAGTCGAGATGGGACTTGTTGTCCTTGTTCAGGATCACTTCGGTCATGTGATAGCAGGGGAAGCCGAGCTGATTGAGGGCGAGCTGGGTCGAATGCGTTCCCGTTCGGCCGAGTCCGGCCCCGATCACCTTCAGCGTCATGAGCCGTTTCCCCCAGCGAACAAGACAGCGCGCCCGATTATCGCGAGCGGTTTCGGGCCAGCGCCCACTCGATGGCGAGCCGGCAAATCCGCTCCCCCTTGTAGCCGAGCCAGCCGCCGATCAGCGCCGCCAGGATCAGGGCCCACAACGACGACGAATAGATTGCGCAGAGGCCCGACAGGATCGCGGCGCCCGCGAGCGCCGCCCAGGTCGAAAATTCGGCTGAGCCCGTCATTCCCTTACCAGTGGCTGCCTTGCGCGCCCCCTCGTCCGTCAGCCGGTCAGCTCCAGGATCGTGTAATGGCCCTCCTTGGCAGGCCAGGGACCGGCGACGATCCGCTCCTCGTTGAACTCGCCGATGATCGGCCGATCTTCGAGCGCCGGCAGTCTCAGCGCCGTATGCCAGACGGCGGGCACGCCGTGCGGGATGTCGGCGGGCTCCTTGCCGTCGAGCAGGACAACGTCGCGCGGCAGGCCGAAATAGCCGCGCGGACGGTCCATCCGCACCACGGCCGCGGCGCCGGCGTCGTCTTTGCTCGGGAAGACGGGGCCCGCCCTCAAATCCAGCTTATCGAACGAGCGGGGCAGGGGCGAGCGATAGATATGGGGGACCGGCGCGCCAGGCGCGGCGACCACGAACTCGAGCGCCGTCGTCGGGTCGAAGGTCGCCGGCCCCCAGACGCCGTCGGCGCCGGTCGTCTTGCTCAACGCGCCGTCGCCCTGTCGCTCGCCGGTGTCGGCGGAGACGCGATAGATGTCCACCTTGGCGCCCTCGACCGGCCGGTTGGTCGGTGTGCCGCTAACGACGCCGGTCACGCGTCCGTTCAGCACGGCCTCAGTCTCGGGCGGGATCGCGATCAGCGACGGCTCCCGGCCGGTGATGAAGGCGTAGATCTTGGCGAAGGCCTCAGGGCTCAAGGCCGTCTCGCGATGATCGACCTCGCCGAGCAGGACATTGGTCGCGCCTTTGAGCTCCGGTCCCTCGGCGGTCACATTGAGCGGCATGCCTGGTTTTTGGAAGACGATCGCGCCGTCCGGCTGGGCGTAGAGGTCATAGCCGTCGCTGCGCAGCGTGAGGAACGGCACGCCCGGCGTCACTTCGCTGTCGCCTGCGTCGAGCTTCTTCAGGAAGGGGCCGCGGCCGTTGTATTCGCTGCCGAGCAGAAAGTCGGTCGCCCAGACGCCATGGTTGGGCGTGCCGCCGAGCGCCGCCTTTTCTACGCTCCCGGGATTGGCGGCGACATATTCGCGCGTCGCGTAGCCGCCGCGCGACAGCGCGACGATCGCCACCTTGGGCGCGCCGGTCTTGGCCTTGACGTCGTCGATGAACGTCGTCAGCTCGCGCAGCTGGTCCTGGGTCGAAGACCGGTTGGGCTGGGCGACGGTGTCGTCGTCGCGCGCCTGCGGATCGGTGAAACTGATCGCAAACAGCCGGTCTCGCGGATAGCCGTTGCTCTCGAACCGCCAGATCTGGGCCTCCCAGATTGCGGCGAGATCGCTGTCGCCATGCACGAACACGATTGGAACGGGAGGTTGCTCCTGGGCGAAAGCAGTCCTGCGAAGGCCCGCTAAGGCGAGGGCGGCGCTGCCCTGGAGCAGGCGGCGGCGGTTCAGCATGAGGCGTTCTCCCATCGATGTGGCGCATTTGGCCTTCGGCCTGACGGGAGAGCTTACACGGCCGAAAAGGCGCGGCAACATGGCAATCCAGCCAAGGCGGGTTGCTCTTGGCTGGCCAGCCGACGCGACGCCTTACGCCGCCTTCCGCCGGGCGATTTCCGCCCGGAACAAGGGAACCTCGACCGAGAGCGCCGCGGCGACGCCCGGGCGCTGGCGCATGCGCTCGAGATAGGCTTTCACATTCGGGTAGGCGGCAAGGTCGATCTCCGGCGTCGCCTGGGTCCAGTTGAGAACCGTGGCGAGATACGCGTCGGCGACGCTGAATTTGTCGAGCAGGAATTCGCGACCCTCGAGCCTGCCGTCTAGATAGGCGAGCCGCGAGGAATATTTGGCGACCGTCCACGCCTTGACCTGCGGCGGCGTCTCGCGCCCGAGCAGCGGGATCATCAATCCCTTGTGCAGTTCGGTCCCGATGAAGCTCAGCCATTGGCGCAGCTTCGCCCGCGCTACGCGATCGGATTCCGGCGGCGCAAGCCCTGCGCCGGGATGGGCGTCGGCGATGAACTGAAGAATGGCGGCGTTCTCTGTCAGCACCGTTCCGTCGTCGAGCCTCAGCGCCGGCACATAGCCGAGCGGGTTGATGGCGCGATAATCCTCCCCAGTTTGCAGCAGGCGCTTGGAATGGGGGTCGACCTCGATGAAGTTGGCCGCGGCGCCGGCTTCAGTGAGCGCGATGCGCGCCGACATCGAACAGGCGAGCGGGGAATAGAACAGGTCCATGGGCTCCTCCATTGCGATTTATGTACTCTTCCGCATATAATGGCGGTCGTCAAGAGTTTTGTCCGAAATGGTACAGAAAACTGCGCCCCGACCTGCCGAGCCCGCGCCGAAGCGGCGCGGGCGCCCGCGCGCTTTCGAGCCCGAGGCGGCATTGGCCCAGGCGATGGACGTGTTCTGGAGGGACGGATTCGCCGCCACCTCGCTCGACGACCTCAGCGCGGCCACTGGTCTCAACCGGCCGAGCCTGTACGGCGCCTTCGGCGACAAGCGCGCGCTCTACCTTCAGGCCTATCGCCAGTACCGCAAGCGGGTGAACGAGGACTTTGCGCCGCTCTTTCAAGCCCGCGCGCCGCTGAGAGCGAAGCTCAGGCGCATCCTCATCGCCGCGCTCGAGCTTTACCTCAGCGGCGAGGAGGGGCCGCGCGGCTGCTTCACCGTATTGAGCGCGTCGTCGGACGCGGCAGCCGATCCGGAAGTCCGCGCCCTCGTCGCCGAGGCGATCCAATCGACCGATCGCGCGTTTGGACGCCTGTTCGCCGACGCCCGCGACAAGGGCGAATTGTCCGCGAACGCCGACCCGCGCGCGCTGGCGCGCCTGGCCTCGGCGACCCTCCATACCCTCTCGATCCGCGCGCGCGCCCGCATTCCGAAGGCCGAGATCCTGCCGCTGATCGACGACGCGGTGCGTGCGATCTGCGGCGCCAAGGATCGTTAGATCGGCGATCCGGCCTTGACAGATCGGCCGCCGTCGACGCCAGACTCTCGCCGCCAAAATTTTGGAGCAACCGATGGCGCGCAAGCTGCGGGTTGGCTTTGTCGGCCTTGGGCGCGTATTCGATCTCAACCTGCGCGGCTACCTCGACCATCCGGAGGCTGAGGTTGCGGCGCTGTGCGAGGCCGACCCCGCCACTCTCGCCCGCCGGGCGGCCGAACACCCGGGCGCGCACGCGACAGCCGACTTCAAGGATCTCTTGCGCTCCGGTCTTGACCTGATCGAAATCCTGACGCCGCACCCGCAGCACGAGGCGATGACGGTCGCGGCGCTGGCCGCCGGTTCGCATGTCAGCGTGCAGAAGCCGATGGCGATGACGCTCTCCGAATGCGACCGAATGATCGAAGCCGCTCGAGCGAGCGGAAGGCGGCTCAAGGTGTTCGAGAACTTCGTTTTCTACCCGCCGCTGGTCAAAGCCCGCAAGCTCATGCTTGAGGGCGCGATCGGCAGGCCGCTGCATTTCCGGATGAAGGTGGTGATGGCCGACCGCGCGCAGGCGTGGCATGTGCCGGATGCGACGAGCCGCTGGCGCCACGCGCTTGCCGCCGAGGGCCGCGGCGGCCCGATCGTGTTCGACCACGGCCATCACATGATGGCGGTGGCGCTGTGGCTGTTCGGCGAGGTGCGGGACGGGTTCGCATGCATCGAGCGCACCGAGACTCCCGCCGGCGTTTATGACGCGCCGGCGACCCTGATGTGGCGCCACGCCAATCCGCCGGTGCACGGAACGTGGGATGTTTCGCTGGCGTTGAAGATGACCTTGCGGACCGACTATTACGCCGACGCCGAGCGGTTCGAAATCCAGGGCGAGGAAGGCATTATCCAGGTCACCCGCTGCTCCGATCGTATGCTGGACGAACCCGCGCTCACGCTCTATCGGGACGGCGAAGTGCGCGCATTCCACAACCTCGATGCAGACTGGGGCGCGAGCTTCACCCGATCCACACGCCACTTCCTCGACGTGCTCGCGGGAAGGGAGCCGGAAGAGGCGCTCACCGCGCAAGAGGGCCGGCGCGTCATCGCGCTCTACGACCTCTTTCAGCGCAGCAACGCGGAGCGACGCGCTCTGGCGGGATCATTCGGCGGGTGAGATCGGCGGCTTTGCGCCCAAAGGCCTCGTTGTCAGCGACCGCAGCGCCAAGATTGGCGGCAATTGGCTCTTGCTCCGCGCCGCGTTAGCCTCGCCATCCCGGCTTCAGGCCGGATGATCGCCCGATAGGAGTCCCGAAATGTCGTTCAATGCCGTCGCGATTCTGGCAGGACTGCTGCTTGCGCTAAATTTGGTCGTGACCGCGCTCAATCTCTCTTCGTCGTCGCGCGCCGCGAACGCGGGGATGGGTTCGCATCAGCTCGAGACCGACCCCGACTTCGTCCAGGCCGTGCGTTCGATCGTCGATCACTGCAAGGTCAATTTCAATCTCGCCCGGGTGGAATGCTGAGCGGCGATGTCGGGTCTGAGGGGAGCCTCCCGCGCCCGAGCCGCGTGTCGCCGGCCCGGTCTTCGCACTCTTGCAACGAGGCGCGTATTGAGGCTTGACAAACATACCAACTGGTCGGTATGTACGGGCATGGACACGGATACGAAAGCATCCCTGGCTCAGGCTTCGAACGCCAAACTGCTCGACGCGGCGGTGCACGTCATCCGTTCCAAGGGTTATTCGGCCGCGCGCGTCGAGGACATTTGCGCCGAGGCCGGCCTGACCAAAGGCGCGTTCTTCCACCACTTCGCCAGCAAGGAGGCCTGCGCGATCGCCGCGGCGGCGCATTTCGCCGCCGACGCTGACGCGCTATTCGACGCCGCGCCCTATAGTTTCCTGCCCGATCCAAGAGCGCGCGTGCTCGGCTACATCGAATTCCGCAAGGCGATCCTGCAAGGCGAACTGCCGCAGTTCACCTGCCTGCTCGGCACGATGGTGCAGGAGGCCTACGACACCCATCCGGCCATCCGCGCGGCCTGCGACCGCTATATCAGCGAGCATGCGGATCGCCTCGCCGCCGACCTCGCGGAAGCCAAGACGCGCTACGCCCCTCACGCCGCCTGGACGGCGGAGAGCGCCGCGCTCTTCTCGCAAGCGGTCCTCCAGGGCGCGTTCGTTCTCGCCAAGGCGAGGCACGGCCCCAAGGTCGCCGCTGACTGCTTCGATCATCTCAAGCGCTACTTCGAGGCGCTTTTGCCGATCGGCGCCGCGGAACACGCGGCGCATTGACGCGTTGCCGAAGGAGGAGACAACGATGACCGAACAGAAGATCACCCCATGCCTTTGGTTCGATTTCAACGCCGAGGCGGCGGTCGCCCACTACCTCACGATCTTTCCAAACAGCCGCGTCGTATCGACCACGCGCTACGGCGATTTCGCTCCAGGGCGGAATGGGGCGGTGATGACGATTTTATTCGAGATCGACGGCCAGCAAATTCTCGCGCTGAACGGCGGGCCGCAGTTCAAATTCACGCCCGCGCTGTCGCTCATTGTCAATTGCGATGACCAGGCTGAAATCGACTCGCTGTGGGACAAGCTCGCGGAGGGCGGCGAGCATGTCCAGTGCGGGTGGCTCACCGACAAATTCGGAGTCTCGTGGCAAATCGTCCCGCGGTCGCTGCCCGAGCTTCTGGACCGCGACGCTCAGCGCACCGATCGCGTCATGCGGGCAGTGATGACGATGAAGAAGCTCGACATTGCGCAATTAGAGCAGGCGTTCGAGCCAAACTGATGGAGGAAACCATTGCCGAGGCGCTCCGCATGACCGAGCCGCTCGCCCTTCCCCCAGAAGGTTGGCCGCAGACCGAGCCCTACGCCTGGTGGCGCGGGCGCGACGAGTCCAGGCCGGGATAGCCGGGACGGGACCGATCGCCCATGCTGGCGGTCCTGACGATAACGCGCATCGATATCGCTCAATTGCAAGCGGCCGTCCGGCCGAACTGAGGGAGAAGCCCATGACCAATCCGTCCACATCGAGCGTGCTCGGCAAGTTCATCTGGTACGACCAGATGTCGAACGACCTTCCCGGCGCCGAGAAGTTCTATTCGAAGGTCGTCGGTTGGACGATCGCTCCCAACACGATGAACGCGCAGCGCTATTCGCTGCTGAAGACGGGAGATGAGATGGTCGGCGGCCTTATGCCGATTCCGGAGGACGCCGCCAAGATGGGCGTGCGCCCTGCCTGGATGGGCTATATCGCGGTCGACGACGTCAAGGCTTACGCCGACAAGGTTAAGGCCTCCGGCGGCGCCATCCATCGCCCGCCGACCGAGATCCCGAACGTCGGCACGTTCGCCGTCGCCAGTGATCCGAGCGGCGCGGGCTTCCTCCTGTTCAAGGGGAACGGCGAGGCGGCGCCGGCGCAAGACCCGATGAAGACCGGCCACGTCGGCTGGCACGAGCTGCACGGCGGCGATCCCGAGCAATCGTTTGCCTTCTATTCCGGCCTGTTCGGCTGGACCAAGGGAGAAGCGATGCCCATGGGCGCGATGGGAACCTATCAGATCTTCACAACCAGGGACCGGCAGGGCGGCGGCATGATCAAAAAGATGGCCGAGGAGCCGGCGCCGCACTGGCTTTACTACATCGGCGTCGACGCCATCGATGCGGCCGCGGAGCGCGTCAAATCCGCCGGCGGCAAGGTCGTGCGCGGACCGCATGAGGTTCCGGGCGGGGCCTGGATTATCAATGGCCTCGATCCGCAGGGGGCGATGTTCGCGCTGGTCGGGCCGAAAAGCTGACAATGTCGGGGCGCATTAAGGGATGGGCCCCGTCATCTTCAGAAAAGCTTGATTCGTGATCGTGGAGAGGGAGTCCATGGATAAGACCGAAGTCCTGAAACCCGCCGCCGAGCTCGCCGGCGTCGACCCGGTGCGCTTCCCCAACGAAAGCGCCGAATATCGCGCCGCCCGCGCCGCGCTGCTTGCCGAGGAGATCGAATTGCGCCGTCATATCGAGCGCGTCGCGGCCCAGCGGCGCGCGCTCCCGCCCGGCGGTCCCGTGATCGGCGACTACCGCTTCGAAGGCGAAGACGGGAAGACCGATTTCGCCGGACTGTTCGGCGACAAGGAGACTCTTGCAATCTATAGCTACATGTTCGGCCCCGAGCGGGCGCGTCCCTGCCCGATGTGCACCAACACGCTCGGCGGATGGGAGGGCAACGCGGCCGACGTCGGCCAAAGGATCTCTCTCGCCGTCGTCGCGCGCTCGCCGATCGAGCGCCTCATCGCATGGAGACGTGAGCGCGGATGGCGCAACCTTCGCCTCTTCAGCGATCTCAACGGCGCCTATTCGCGCGATTATTTCGGCCTGCTGCCGAACGGCTCCGAAGTCCCCTCCCTGAATGTGTTCACCCGTCGCGACGGGACGATCCGGCACTTCTGGGGCGGCGAGATGACGGCGGCGACCGCCGACCCAGGCCAGGACCCGCGCGGCGCGCCCGATCCCGCGCCGTTGTGGACGATCCTCGACTTGACGCCGGAAGGGCGTGGCGCGGATTGGTATCCAAAGCTAGAGTACGCCTAGAAAAAGTCGCGTTCAGGCGGAACCCTTGTCGCAAGGGGAGCGACGCGCGGTTGAATTCGTCCCCAGTTTCTTCGTCTCCCGGATCGCTTCGCTTCTCCTGCGACGACGGAGAGGTTGCCGTCGAATCGCGCCGCGCCCCAATGACGCGAGTTCGGATAGCGGAGCAGGCAATGCGCGTGATGGTGATTGTGAAGGCGACCGAAGATTCCGAGGGCGGCGGCAAGCCGCCTTCCGAGTTGCTGGCGGACATGGGCGAGTTCAACCAGGCGCTGATCGACGCCGGGCTGTTCGTCGACGCAGGCGGGCTCAAGGAAAGCAGCAAGGGCGCGCGTGTCGCCTTTTCCGGCAAGGACCGCACGCCGACCAGGGGGCCATTCCCAAACGTCAATGAACTCGCCGCGGGCTACTGGATCTGGCGCGTCAAGGACCTTGACGAGGCGATCGAGTGGGTCAAGCGCTGTCCGAACCCGATGCCGGGGCCTTCGGTGATCGAGATCCGCGAGATGTTCGAAATGGGGGACTTCGTCTGAGGGCGGGCGGCGCGTGCCTCGCTTGCCATCGGCGCGCGGGCCGCTAGCATGCGAATCAAGAAAGGCGCGCCGGTCGCTAAACGGCGGATGACCGGCGACCGCCTCGAGGACTCGCGGCCGAGGGGCGCGAACATGACAAAAGTGAAGGGTCCCACGACCGCTGCATTCGTCAGCCAGAAGGGCGGGGTGGGTAAGAGCGCGCTGGCGCGCCTGCTCGCGGTCGGCGCGCTCCATCGCGGTCGCAAGACCCTGCTTGCCGATTTCGACCTCGACCAATTGACCTGCGTCGAATGGGGCGCGCTGCGCCTGCGCGCCGGCGTCGAGCCGGAAGTCGACGCCCGCGCGTTCAAGAGCCTGAAGAAACTCAGGCGCGAGGACGGCGTCGCCGATTTCATCGTCGTCGACACTCGCGGCCTTGCCGACGATCTCTCGACCGAGATCGCCGAGGACAGCGAAGTCGTCTTCCTGCCAACCGGCGTCACCGGCGATGACCTGAGGCCGACGCTTTCGCTCGCCCGCAAGCTGGCGCGGCGGGGCGCGGAGGGGCGGCTCGTGCTCGTGCTCTCGAAGGTCGGCCGGTCGGAGACCCAGTTCTCCAAAGCGGTCGAGACCATCGAGGACGCAGGCTTCGAGCTCCTCGGCGAACACTGGCCGCAGCGCGATGGCTTCCAGAGCGACCTCGATTCCGGCCGCGCCGGCCGCGAGGCGCGCAACCCCTACCTGCGCGAAATTGCCGAACGAATAGAAGAGGCGCTCTACGCCCGCGCGATGAAGGCGAAGCCCAGGGCGTGAGCATAGCCGCCGCGCTCTCAGGATTGCGCCACGACGAACAGCCGCCGAAGCCTGATGAGCACCCTGCCGTCTGGCTCAGCCGGATAGGCTTCTTTGAGCTCGGCGGCGTAACGGGCGAGAAACTTCCGCCGATCGACTGGTTCGAGCGGGGCGAGGAAGGGCGCAAGCCTCGTCGCCTCCATGAGCTCGACGATCGCCGCGACGTCGCGCATCACATGGAGATAAGTCGCCTCCCAAATGTCGAGGCTGGCCGAGATCGGGCTCAGGAGCGCATAGAGGCCTTCCATTGATTCGTTGAACGGCCGCGTCTTGGCGATCGGCAGAAGCTTTCTCCCCCACGGTTCCTCGGCCGCGATCATCCGCACGAGCGTGCGGCGCGGCTCGTATAAATCGTTGGGAATTTGGATCGCCAGATATCCGCCCTTGGCGAGCGTGGCGACCAAAACCGGCAACAGGGGCGGCAGCGACGGCAGGACCTCGAGCGTGCCGTTCGACACGATCAGATCGAACCTCCTTCTCGGGGGCAGGCGGCCCGCCAGAACCTGTCTGAAATGCTCATCGTCGCGCCCAGCCTCGCGCACGTCGCCTGATTGCGAGAGGTCGATAGATTCGATTTTGGCCTCGGGAAACCGCCGGGCCAGAAGAGGCCTTGTCGATCCCTCGCCGCTGAATACGTCGGCGACGCGACACGGCGCGCGGGCTGGAATGCGGCACATGAGGTCTTGCGCCGCCCGCAATCGATGTTCCTGCGCCAGACGGGCGTGCGCTTTCCGAACCGGGACGCTTTCATTCATCAGGTTTCGTCAAATGGTCCCGGCAAAACAGAAAAGCGCATGAGTTAGGAGGTTTGATATTCGCCACATTGCTGCTCGTTTACGCCCGGCGAAGGCGCCTTGGCGTCGCACAGCCGCCGGGGTCGACCGGCGGCTCGCTCGCAATTACGCCGAAGGCGACGGCGGGCCGTCAGGTCGCGGGCCTGATCGAGGTTGCGTCCATCCTGTCGCCCGCCTTGGTGTAGCTCACTGTCACCTTCTCGCCGACTTTGAAGTTGGAAAGCTTCATGCCCTTGGGGGTCATGTAGGACGAGCCATTGTCCAGAGTAATCAGATCCTTGGACGTATCGAGGCTCTTGATCTTGCCGGTCGCGTCGGCCGCGAAAGCGACCGAGGTTGCGCCCAACAAAGCGGCCGCCGCGACGGCGCATGTGAACATTCGCATAGGGCTTCTCCGTTTCTGACTGGAAGCGCGACTACGCCAATACGCATAACCTCCCTGGCGTCCTCACGCCTCAAACGACGGTAGGCGCGGCCGCCTCACGATGCGCTGGCCGAAGAATTAAATTTTGTTCATCGACGTGCGTCGAGGCCGGCGCCGCGCGTCGCTCGTTCTCATCCGCATGCTGCAGAATCACATGCAAAGTTTATCATGTAAAAAGCTTAATGCGCCGGCCAAACTCCGGATAGGCGTCAAAGCGCATGATCCCGCTCCTGGCCGCTGCTGAAAGCGGTCGTTCGCTTGCGGCGCAAATCGGCCGTTGGCGGAGGGCGCGCAATGGCGAAGGCGAGATTGAGCCCGCGGGAAATTGTCCAAAGGCTGCAGATGATCGAGGCGTTGACGGCCGACGGCGTGCCCGTCGCTGAAGCCGTCCGCTCGGCCGGAGTGCTGCCGGCCGAATATGACCGTTGGAGCCTCGAATATAACGGGCTCGGGCGCACGCTCGGGCCGCTCGTGTGCGCGCCGCCGAGGCTCATGAAGACGACGCGCCGCCCGACGCGCGGACATTCGGCCAAGGCGCCGAAATAGATCGCCGCAGCGTTTCGCGTCGGCCTCACGCCACGCGGCGGGCTCGGCTGAGCAGGCGTTGCCGTCCCGAATTCAGGCGTGCGATGTTGGCGGCGCCGGCGACGCCGGCTCATGAGCAACGGGGTTTCGCGATGATTTATGAGCTACGCGTCTATCGCTGTGGTCCGAACCGGATGCCGGCCTTGCTGAAGCGGTTCGAATCGAAGACGCTGTCGCTGTGGGGGAAGCACGGCATCCGCCAGGCCGGTTTCTTCACGACAATGATAGGCGAGTCGAATCACGAGCTCACCTACCTCCTCGCCTGGGAATCGCTCGCCGAGCGCCAGCAGAAATGGAGCGCCTTCATCGCCGATCCAGAATGGATAGCGGCGCGCGACGAGAGCGAAAAGGACGGACCGATCGTCGCAACCGTTGCGAACTCGATCCTGCAGCCCACCGCGTTCTCGAGCGTGCGGTAGTCTGGCGCACGCCGCGTTCTCCTACCCCACGATCTCGTTGCCGGAGAACCATTGCGCGATCTCCGTCGCCGCCGTTTCCGGCGCGTCGGAGCCGTGAACGGAGTTCTCGCCCATCGAGAGCGCAAAGTCCTTGCGGATCGTGCCGGGGTTCGCTTTCTCTGGGTTGGTCGCGCCCATCACGTCGCGATAGCGCTGGATCGCGTCCTCGCCTTCGAGCACCTGCACGACGACGGGCGCGGCGGTCATCATCCCGACCAGCTCGCCGAAGAACGGGCGCTCGCGATGGACGCCATAGAAAGTCTCGGCCTGAGCCCGCGTCATGTGGACGCGCTTCTGCGCCACGATGCGAAGCCCTGCCACCTCGATGCGCTGATTGACCGCGCCGGTCAGGTTGCGCCGCGTGACGTCGGGCTTGAGGATCGAGAACGTGCGCTGAACGGCCATGGGCGGTCGGGTCTCTTCAACGTGGGTCATGAGGAAAAAGCGGCGCGCTTATAGCCGCGGCGCCATGGGCGGGCAAGCCGCGCGAGGAGCCGGCATTTGGGGCAGCGCGCGCGGAGCGACCCGTCGGGAGGCTGGCGGCCGCGCGGTCCGGGGGCTGGCCTCGAAAAGCATTCCTGCGTATGTTCCGCGCCCCATCAGGTGAGACGGCAGGAGGCGGACCGGGCATGTCGAAACTCATTTACGCCGCTGCTGTCGCGCTCCTTTTCACCGTCGCTTCGGCTCGCGCCGACGAGCAGGTTTGGGAGGTCAACAACTGGCCCGACGACGTCGATCTCATCCCGTGCAGCGCGTGGAGCAAAACCCCCGATGGGACCTGGGTCTTGAAAAACGGCGCGGTCAAGCTCGGCGCGGAGGTTCTGGAGAACATTGGCGTCAAAGGCGACGCCGCGGCCCGCAAGCTCGACCGGAGCTGCGGCGGCAAGAGGTAGAGGCGGCGCCAGCGCGCCGCGCGCAGGCGCGCGCGGGGCCCCACCAAAATCTTCAAGCCGGTGCTCCGCCAAATCAGCCCGCCGCGGCTGCGGGAACGGCGACGCCGAGCCTCGCGGCGATGCGCCGGGCGAACGCCTCCCGCCGCGCCGTGATGGCCCGCAGCCGTTCCGTGGCGCTCGCGGTCGCCCGCTATCTCGTGGTCTTCCTCAAGCGTCCGGGCGGCCAGGCCCAGTTCAGCGCTGCGTTGGCGTTGCAGGTGGCGGACGACAGGTTCGGCGCGCTCCATGACTGGATCGGCAGCCATCTGGCCGGCGATCTTTCGCTTTCGGCGTTGGCCGACCGCGCGGGGATGAGCGAGCGCAGTTTCAGCCGGCGCTATGCCGAGGCGACGGGCCTGACCCCGGCCCGCGCCATCGAGCGACTGAGGGTGGAGGCTGCACGCCGCCTGCTGTCGGACACGCGCCAGCCGGTCAAGCGGATCGCGCTGCGTTGCGGCTTCGGCTCGGAAGAACCATGCGGCGGAGCTTCCTGCGCCTCATGGTCACGACGCCGCAGGACTATCGCGCCCGGTTTGGCGCCTGAACGGGCGTCTTGCCTCTACTGGGGGCGAAACTCAACGGTTGGACGCGTTTTCGATCTGAGGCTGACCGATATGCTTGATCATGTGAACGGAAGGAATGCGCGCAAATAGCGGCCGTTGCGCTGGCGTGTAAACCGACCGCGCCCGCGACCTTGTGCCGCACAACCCTGTCCGGCGAAAGAATGGCGCCGGGTGGACAATTCGATATTAGAAGCGGGCCGGACTACGCGCCCGACGACGACATCGTGAACCAGACGTGGCAGCCGCCGAAAATCGCGGCGGTCAATTAGTCGCCGATCTAACGAGAGCGAAAGTAAGGATAATGAGATCGATTCTTACCGGAACATTCGCCCTCGTTAGCGCCTCGGCATTGATGATGACGCCACTCGCCCAGGCGGCCGACAATCCACCGAATATCGAGCAGGCGGACGAAGACTTGGCCTTCGCCCGGGGGGTGGAGGCATATATTTGGGCCTATCCTTTGGCGATCACCGCGGCGACAGCGGAGATCGGAACGAACACGGACAAGCCGCTTCCAAATGGACATGCGCCGTTCAACAGCTTCGGTCATGTCGGCAGGCTGATCACCGCGGCCGACAAGGACGTGGTCTCTTCGAACGCCGACACGATCTATTCCAGCGCCTTTCTCGATCTCAAGCAGGGTGCGGCCCTGATCTCCGTGCCGGACACCGGCGGGCGCTACTATTCGCTGATGCTGGAGGACGCCTACACCAACGTCTTCGGCTACATCGGCTTGCGGGCGACCGGCAGTGGCGCAGGGCAATATCTGATCGCCGGTCCCGGTTGGCAGGGTGAAACGCCCGCCGGAGCGAAACGCATCGACGCCCCGACGCCGCTTGTCTGGGTGATTGGCCGCACGCTAATCGACGGCGAGAAGGACATGCCCAACGTCACCGCCATCCAGCGTCAATACACGGTCGCGATAGTCCCGCCGGTTCTCGACTCCGTCCCGGCTGAGCAGCGTTGGGATATCACGTTGCAACCGAAGCTCGTTCCGGTCCTGCAGGTCGATACGCTCGACTGGAAGACCTACTTCCGCTGGGCCGGTCAGTTGATGAAGGATAATCCGCCGCCCACTTCCGACAGCGCGCTGACGAGCCAGTTCGCGGCGATCGGGCTCACGGCTGAGAACGGATTCGACCCCGATCATCTCTCGCCGGCCACGCTGAAGGGCCTGGAGCGAGGCTACGCCGCCGGAAAAGAGATCGTGAAGATGGAGGCGCAGAAGACCGGCGGCGTCGAGGCCAACGGCTGGGCCTACAATCTCAACGCCGGCAGATGGGGACAGGATTTCAATCTGCGCGCCGCCATCGCTTTCCGCTCGCTCGGGCAGAACACGCCCGAGGAGGCCATCTACATGAACACGCGACAGGACGCCGGAAGGCAGCCCCTCAACGGCGCCAAGAAGTACACGATCACCTTCAAGAAGGGCGAGCTGCCGCCGGTCGACGGCTTCTGGTCGATCACCATGTACAATTCGAGCGACTTCTTCGTCGAAAACCCGATCAACCGCACTGCCATCGGCAACCGGACCGAGGGTTTGAAGACCGCGCCCGACGGATCGCTGACGATCTATGCGCAGAAGGACGCGCCTGAAGCCGACAAGGTGGCGAACTGGCTGCCCGCGCCGGAGGGAAACTTCCGCCTGTCCATGCGACTCTACGTGCCGAAGCCCGAGGTGCTGAGCGGCAAGTGGACTCCGCCCGCCGTGACGCCGCAGCGCTAGAAAAATCGGCCTTTACAAAGTGGGTCAGCAAGATGAGTAACGACATCACCGATGACACCGCTCGCGAGCGCGAGCACAGGCCTGAAAGAAATGACGGGAGCATCAGCCGCCGAAGGGTGCTCCTGACCGGCACGGCCCTCACCGCGGCGAGCCTCGCTCCGCCATCGCGGGCCGGCGCGGCCGAAACCCAGGCGCAGGCCGCGGCGCCGGCCGGGCCCGCAGAGCTCGATCGCACGATTCTGCCGGTCAACGCGCCGGACTTCGCCGGCAAGATCGGCGACAGCTACAAGGATTCCGTTCCCGACTGGAACCCGGTTCTCCCGGTTCAGGCGCCGAAGGGCGCGCCCAACGTCCTGTTGGTCGTGCTCGATGACGTCGGCTACGGACAACTCGGCGCCTACGGCGGGCCGATCGATACGCCGAACCTCGACAAGCTCGCGTCGGAAGGCGTCCGTTACACGGACTTTCACACAACGGCTTTGTGCTCGCCGACGCGCGCAGCGCTTCTCACCGGGCGCAATCATCACTCTGTCGGCCTTGCGGCGATCACCGAAGGCGCCACCGGCTTTCCTTCGAGTTTTGGCAGCATTCCGAAGAGCGCCGCCACCATCGCCGAAGTTCTGAAGCAGAACGGCTACAACACGTTCGCGTTCGGCAAGTGGCATCTTGCCCCCTACACCGCCTACACCGCCGCTGGCCCATTCGACCGATGGCCGCTCGGCATGGGGTTCGAGAAATATTACGGCTTCCTCGGCGGCGAGACCGACCAGTGGGCGCCGCTGCTGGTGCAGGACAACCGTTTCGTCGACCCGCCGCGACGCGAAGGCTATCACCTCACCGAGGATCTGGTCGACCGCGCCATCGCCGATATCCGCGACCAGCAGCAGGCGAGCACCGGTCGGCCCTTCTTCGCCTATCTCGCGCTCGGCGCGGCGCATGCGCCGCTGCACGCGCCCAAGGCCCATATCGACAAATACAAAGGCCGCTTCGATCAGGGCTGGGACGCGGTGCGCGATGAAACCTACCACCGGCAGAAGGCTTTAGGCCTGATACCGGCCGATACGGAATTGCCGCCGCGCAATCCGGGCGTCCAGCCGTGGGCCGATCTCACGCCTGATCAGAAGACTGTCTACACGAGGCTGCAAGAGGTGTTCGCCGGCTTCGTCGATCACGCCGACGAGAATCTCGGCCGGCTGTTTTCGGCGCTGGATGAAATGCAGATCCGCGACAATACCCTCGTCATCGTACTCTCCGACAACGGCGCCTCGCAGGAGGGCCTGCAAAACGGGACCGCCAACACCGACCGGTATCGCAACTACTTTCCGGACACGATCCCGGAAATCCTCGCCCAGCTCGACAAGCTCGGCGGCCCGGAAACCGACCCGCATTATCCGATGGGCTGGTCAATGGCGGGCAACGCGCCGCTGAAGCGCTGGAAGCAGGACACGCACCATGGCGGCAACACCGATCCGCTCATCATCTCGTGGCCCGAGCGCATCAAGGCCAAGGGCGAATTGCGTCGGCAGTACACCTATGTGACCGACATTTTCCCGACCCTCCTCGAATTGATTGGCCTCCCGGCGCCGGCCTCCGTCAACGGGGTCAAGCAGATGCCGCTGCACGGGACGAGTCTCGCATACACGTTCGATAGCCCAGACGCGCCGAGACGGCGGACAGTCCAGTACTATGAGATGCTGGGCAGCCGGGCGATCTGGTCGGACGGCTGGACCGCCGTGACCTGGCACAAGAAGGACGACGACTGGAACGCCGACAAGTGGGAGCTTTACCACACCGACGTCGACTTCTCGGAAAGCAACGACCTCGCGGCCCAGATGCCGGAGAAGCTCGCGGAGCTGAAGGCGCTCTGGTTCGAAGAAGCCAAGAAATACGGCGTCCTCCCGCTCGACGACCGCCGTTACGAACGCGCCGCTGACCCGACTCGGCCCGTTGCGGCGATCGAGAAGCCGGCTTATGCGTATTATCCGCACACCTCGATCGTGCACCCCCTGGCCGCGCCGCAGCTACTCGGCCGCGATCACGCGATCACGGCCTATGCGACGATTCCCGAGGCGGGAGCCGAGGGCGTCCTCGCCTGCAGCGGCGGCGAGTTCGGCGGCTGGTCGCTGTTCATCGAGGACGGCCGCCTGCACTACGTCCACAATTATCTGAAGCTGCAGGAATTTGACGTCGCCTCGGCTGACAAAGCGCCGAGCGGCGCGCACCGCTTCAAGGTCCACTTCACGCCCAAGACAAAGTCACTGAAGCCCGACGTCTTCACCGGGGACGTGACCCTCTTCATTGACGACGAGAAAGTCGGGGAGCTCGCGGACATCAAGATGGCCGGACAGTACAGCGCGGTCACGGGTTACGGCCTCCAGATCGGCCGCAACACCTTCACGCCCGTTAGCCACACTTATGAGCCGCCCAACGCCTTCACCGGCGCCATCGACAAGGTAGTGATCGAAGTCGACCACACGGCGGAAGGGGGCGTGATCGCCCGGCCGAAGAACGATCTGCACCACGCCGACTGAAATTGAGGGTGCGCGACCCGTTCCGAGAGAGTTCCGGATGGAGCGCAATGACCGTTTCACGTTCCGCGCCCATTCGGGTCTTCTCGCGTCCATCTGATTGGCCCTAAGGCCCGGGAAATCTCGGCCCGGCGGAGGTGGCGGGGAAGGTGGGGATTTTGGCCATTCGGTTTGGCTCGGCGGGACTAAACAAGCCGGACGAGAGAAAGGCCAAACCCAATGACACGATTTCCCCTCCTCACGCTTGAATCGGCGCCTGAAGCTTCGAAGCCTCCGCTGGAGAAATTGCGGGCGGCTTTCGGCATGATCCCGAACGTCGCCGCGGTGATGGCGAACTCGCCCGTCCTGATCAACAGCCTGGTTGGTCTGTTCGGCAATGTTCACGGCGGCTCTTTCACCGAGCCGCAGATCCAGACCGTGCTGCTCACCGACGCGGTGACCAACAATTGCGCCTGGGCTGTCGCCTTCCACACCGCGCTGGGCCTGAAGGCCGGGCTCGACCCCGTCGACGTCGAGGCCATCCGTGAGCGGCGTCTGCCGAAGGACAGCAAACGCGCCGCGCTTTTGCTCCTGGCCAAAACCCTGATCGAGAAGCGCGGCCGTCTCGACGGCGAGGACTTCGACCGGTTCATCGCCGCCGGTTTCGGCAAGGATCTCGCGCTTGAGGTCATCGCCACCGTCTCCGCGTCGACGATCACCAATTATACCGGCAGCGTCACCAGAATTCCGCTCGAGACGCCGTTTGCGGCCCATGCCTGGTCGGCCTGAAGGCCGCGGGAGGGCCGTCCGTCACCGCCCCGGGACGGCGCGAGGCTGATTTCGGCGAAGCCAATCCAAGGAAATCCAAGCTTTTTTCTTGGATTTGCTTTTGCCCGGTTTGGGGCTGACTTGGCCTGGCTTGGCGCGATTTGGGGCCAATTTGGAAAGAGGGCGCCATTATAAACTATTGCAATTTGTTATATCTGCGACTCCCGGACCGGCAAACCCTTGAGGCGCCTGAGCCGCACATAGAGCGCGCCCGAGCCGCCATGGGCGCGTCCGGCTTCGTCGAAGCCGAGGACGACCGAGCGGAGATCGTGCTCGCGCAGCCAGTGGGGCGCGAGCCGTCGCAAGACGCCGCGCTCCTGCGGCGACGGGCCAGGCGCGTCCAGCGGGCCGCCCTTGCCGGTGACGACGATCACCAGCTTCAAACCGCGCGCCTGAGAATGGCGCAGGAACCCGCGCAAGGCCGCATGCGCCTCCGCCTGGGTGAGCCCGTGCAAGTCGAGGGCGGCGTCGATTGAGGCCCGGCCGCGGGCGAGCTCGCGCCTCAGCCTTCGGTCGATCGGCGCGAGCGACGGCGCGGACCGCTCGGCTGGCCGGCTTGGCGGCGTCCCGGCCCCGGCTTGACGTGGAGCAGGGGGCGGCTCGCCGACGCGAGGGCCCGACGGCGTCGGCAGCGCGGCGCCGCGTCGCCGCTCAATGCCGCGCGCGACTTCTCTCCAGAGCGCGATCTCCTCGTCGCTCAGGCGCCTCAGGCGTTGCGGACGCTGCGGGCGGTGCGGCGCATCCTTCACGGCCTATCTCCGCGCGGCAAGAGCACCACGACGTCTGCTTCATGCCGGATCGCCCCCGCGCGCGCGCCCGCCGTCTCGCCGCCGCCGAAGAAGAGGTCGGCGCGGGCCGGGCCGACAATCGCAGAGCCGGTGTCCTGGGCGACCATGAGCCGCCGGAACGACCGCGGGGCTTCGTCCGCCCACGGCAATTCGGCCTCGATCCAGAACGGCAGGCCGTAGGCCCAGAGCGTCCGGTCGATCGCGATCGAGCGCAGGGCGGTGAGCGCTACGCCAGCGCCGGCGACCGGACCGAGCGTTGGGTCGAAGTCCTCGACGAGCCGGAAGAACACGAATGAGCGATTGCGCCGCATCAGCTTGAGCCCCCTCTCGCGATCCGCGCGCAGCCAGGCCTTCAGACTCGCGAGCGACATTGCGCTCTCGGCGATCTCTCCGCTCTCGATCAGGATCCGTCCAATCGACGTATAGGGCAGGCCGTTTCGCCCGTCATAGGCAAGGCGCGCGCGCCGCCCGTCGGGAAATTCCACCTGCGCTGAGCCCTGGACCTGGATGAGGAAGGCCTCGACGGCGTCATGCAGCCAGACGACGGCGTCGAGACGCTCCGCCTCGATCTGGGCCCGGTCGGCGTAGGGGACAAGCGAGCCGTCGAGGAGTCGCCGCGCGGCGCTCGCTCCTTGAGGGAATCCCGCCGGCGCCGCGGTGGGAGCAAAGGTCACGAGATCGGCAGGCCGCGCCAAGATGGGCCAGCGGAATTCCTCCGTCTCGACCATCGAAGCCAGCGCGCATGGCTCGTAGTATCCGGTCAGAAATCCTGCCCCCTCGTCGGGAATGACGCGGAAAGGTCGAAACGAGCTCTCGAAGAACAGCTTGGGGTCTCGTTCGGCCGGAAGGCTCGCGCTCAGCGCCGCGCGAGCCGTCGCTATCAATTCGGGCGGCGCCGCTCGGGCCGGCCGAGGGCTCTCCCGGCCCGTGCTCAGTACGCGCGCCGAGCGCTCAAAAGCGCGGAGCGCGGCAAGATGATCGTCGTCCTTCCAGCCCGCGAGGCTTTCGAACTCGAGCCTCTCGAGGCGGGCCTGCATGGGCGCATTCAGCGCTGAGAGGCGGCCCCGCTCCCGGATTCGGTCGCCGTCAGCATCCAGTTGGGATTGCGCGAGCGAATGTCGCGGGCGAAAGTCCACAAATCCACGTGATCGGCGACAGCACTCGGTGATCCATCGACGACCGCGCCCTGGGCGTCGCGCGTGACGGACGCGAGCTTGGTGGCGAAGCGCACGCAGAGCTGCGCCATCGGGTCGGCAAGCTGCGCTCCCTCGATAGTGGCGTCGTCGATCGACACGACGGTCGTCGTCATCGTTTGGCCCGCCGCCGCGCGGCTCTGAATTGCGTTGTCGAAATTGGCGAAGGCCTCCGGCGTCATCAGATTGCGCAGGGTCGCCGAATCGCCCGCGGCGAACGCGTGAACGACCATGTCGTAAGCGACCCGAGCGCCCGAGAGAAAAGCCTGCGGCGAGAAACTGCGATCCGCCGCGGCGATCGCGTCGAGGCCGCTCCAGACCGCCGGGTCGGACTCGGCGACGCCCTTCCAGCGATCAGCGGCCGGAGGCGGAGCCAGCGTCGATGCCGCTGCGTCCGGCTGGGCGACGGGCGCAGTCGGAGGCGCCGGCACGCGCCGCAATGGAGCGAGAAGGCCGCCCCCCGCCTGACGCTCGGAATCCTGGCGCATGCCGAGTACGGAGCGTAACTTGTAAGCAACGAACAGGGCGACAAGCGCAAAAATGACGGTCGGTAGATCGATCTCCGGCATCGCTTTTAAGCTCCTTGCTGCCCGCGGCAAAGCGTCCCGCCGGCGACCCGCCGGCCCCATACCT
>Ga0335073_10002216_pt1 | contig 26529 bp, 20 predicted proteins | sample Lox_Sample_22_FD_207093 | JGI IMG/M metagenome (GOLD analysis project Ga0335073, IMG submission 207093) | Soil microbial communities from Loxahatchee National Wildlife Refuge, Florida, United States - Lox_Sample_2.2 | ecosystem: Environmental > Terrestrial > Soil > Wetlands | place: USA...
GCCGGCAAGAGTCCCGGGATTTCTTTTGCTGTGGGGTGAGGAACGGCGGCGGCGGTGCCTTCGCGGGCGAGCGTGGTGCCCGCTGTTGCTGCGACTGCGCGAGCTACCAGTTGACGGCGGTTCATCTTCCCTGCTTTCCTTGAGCCATTCTCACTTGCTGCTTCCAGATAAAACAAGATCATCGCTGAGGCTGATCGCACCCGGTAGGTGCCGAAAACTCTCTCATGGCCACTGACCTGATGTCTTGTGGTGGATAGAGGACGGTCAGGACAGGCATCTGGCTGCGCGGGAGCCCTGCGGTCAGGTACTGCCGGTATTCATGTCGTTGCGATTCACCTGAGTGGGGCCCCAGACGCCTTGACGGACCCTCGCCGCGTTGAAAGCTTCAAGGTGACGGCTGGGGGGTACCAGGACCGGTCCCCTTATTTGTGCTGCGGTCGTCCGGGGAGGGGACGCGGTGTTCCTGGGAACATCAACGGCAACACGATGAAGTCGAGGCCATTCCTTACCGCCGACGGCTGGGTCCGGTTCCGCGGCTCGGACGACGCGCTCTGGCGTGTCTTGCCCGACGGCACCCAGCAGTCCAGGCCGGGCAACAAACGGGGACACATGAGACGGCTTCTCGGGATGGGGACGCAGCGCTTTGGCCGTAGTTCGGCAGATAGTCTGCACCAAACGACTCACCAGGACGTATGGTCGGCAGTGACATGATCGAGGATGCCGCTGCTGCCACGTGAGGCGGCCCGGGACTTCCAATTGACCTCCAGACTGGACCGCGGTCGGTAGGGAGGGGGACACCACAATGGCGGCCGATGGCGACCGCGATCTCCGGGCAATGCTGGACTGGGCCATTACCCAGACCCCCGTCCACATCGCGCTCGTCGACACGCAGATGCGCCAGCTACGGATCAACGCGGCGCTGTGCCGCACCATGGGCATTGATGACGAGGCCGCCGGGCGCGGGCTGCGCCTGACGGACCTGGTGCCGAACGAGGCAACCGAGTCGTGCGTAGCGGCAGCGCAGATCGTGGCGGAGACCGGGAGGCCGGCATTGTGGAAGGGCATCAACCAGATGCCCGGCTCGCCGAGCGCTCGTGCCGTGGAGGTCAGCCTCTCGCCGGTAAGGGACCCGGACGGCAACGTGTGCGGCGTGCTCGCCGTGGCCGCTGACGTGACCGAGCAGCAACGGGCGGGCGAACGCCTAGCGCTGGTGAACGAGGCGAGCACCCGGATCGGCAGCACGCTCGACGTGACCAGGACCGCCGAGGAACTCGTGGAAGTCGCCGTCCCCCGGCTCGCGGACTTCGCGTCGATCGACCTGCTTGACACGGTATTCCGGGGCGACGAGCCCACGTCAGAACCCATGGAGTTCAGCGCGCCGCTGCGCAGGATGGCCTGCGGTTCCATTCTGGAGGGTACCCCGGAGGCACTCATCCGGCCGGGACATGTGTCCTCGCTGGCCCGGCATTCGCCCGTCTCCAGGCAACTGACCAGCAGCCTGGTGGTGAACTACGGTCGTATGCGGCGCACCGTGGAGAAGTGGGCCGAACAAGACCCTGTGCGCGCGGCTCACACGCTCCGGCATAACTTCCACTCGCTGATGCTGGTGCCCATGCGCGCCCGGGGCGCCACGCTCGGCATCGTGGTCTTCGGCCGGCATGAGCGGCTGGAGGCGTTCGAAGACGATGATCTTCTGCTGGCCGAGGAGATCGTCGCCCGCGCCGCCGTGTGCATCGACAACGCCCGCCGCTATACCCGCGAGCACGCGACCGCGCTGGCCTTGCAGCACAGCCTGCTCCCGCGGCGCCTGCCAAGGCAGGCAGCGGTCCAGATCGCCACCCGCTACCTGCCCGCAGGCTCTCGCGTCGCGGTGGGCGGAGACTGGTTCGACGTGATCCGGCTGTCCGGAAGCCGCGTCGGCCTCGTGGTCGGCGACGTCGTCGGGCACGGCATCCACGCCGCCGCCACCATGGGCCGGCTGCGCACCGCGGTCCGGACGCTGGCGGACATCGATCTCGAACCCGGAGAACTGCTGACCAGGCTGGACGACGTAGTCACCCGGCTGGCCGACGATGAGGGCCAGCCGCCGGGCGGCGCGGGCATCACCGATCTCAGCGCGACGTGCCTGTACGCGGTCTACGACCCGGTGACTCGCATCTGCACGCTGGCCGACGCCGGCCACCCGCCTCCCGCGGTCGTCTCTCCGGGCGGCGCGGCCACGTTTCTCGATCTTCCGGCGGGGCCTCCGCTGGGCCTTGGCGGGCTCCCGTTCGAGGAAACCGAGATCGTGCTGCCCGAAGACAGCCTGCTTGTCCTCTATACCGACGGGCTGATCGAATCGCGGCAGCGCGATATGGACACGGGGCTTGACGCGATGCGCAAGGTCCTGGGCGATATCCGCCTCGGCGCGGATGATCCCCCACACGGCGCATCGTCGTCGCTGGAGGCGATCTGCGACATCCTGGTCGAAGAACTGCTTCCGGAGCGGGCCGAGGACGACGCCGCGCTTCTGGTCGCCCGCACGCGCGGGCTGGCCCCCGACCGGATCGTCTGCTGGGACCTGCCCGCTGAGCCCGCGATCGTCGGCGAGGCCCGCGCCCGGGCCGCCCGCCAGCTCGCGATCTGGGGTCTGGAAGAGGTCACGTTCACGACCGAGCTCATCGTCAGCGAGCTGGTCACCAACGCGATCCGCCACGCCGAGCCGCCCATCCAGCTCCGCATGATCCTGGATGGCGCGCTCTGCTGCGAGGTATCCGACGGCAGCAGCACGGCCCCGCACCTGCGCCGCGCCGATCGCTACGACGAGGACGGCCGCGGCCTGCTGCTTGTCGCGCACCTCAGCGAGCGCTGGGGAAGCCGCCATACCCGGACAGGTAAGACCATCTGGGCTCAGCAACCGCTGCCCGGAGAACTGAGCTAACGCATGCCGGGACGTGGCGGCGGTTAGCGCGGCGGCCGGGTCGTCCGGTCTGCCCGGCCCGGCCGCCGCGGGCTCTTCCGCCACTTCCCGACCCGCGAACAGCTCCTCGCCGCCGCCATCAGCGCCGGCCTGGAGCGGTACGGCGAGCTGTTGCCGGCCTACCGCGGCGGGGACTGGCGGGCCTGGCTGGGCGAGCTGTGCCGGGCCGTGCACCGGATGAGTGACTCGTGCGGCCCTGGCTTCTGGGAACTGGCAACCCGCCGTGACCTGCCACCCGGGCCGTCGGCCATCGAGGAGGAGCGCCGGCGCGGCAGACGCGAGGCGATGGCTACGCTCGCGGCGACGTTGTGGTCAGCCGCCAGCCGACCGGGCCGGCCTCCTCAGGTGGTCAAGACCGCCGTCGCAGTCCACCTCAGCCCGCACTTCACCGCCGCGGTTAAGGACGCCGGGTACGACTGGCCGCGAGCAGCCCGACTCGCCCTCTCAGCAATCGAGACCACCATGCGCCATGAACTCGGGGACAGCCTGTCCGGTTAGGGCCGCAGTTTGCGGGCGACGCCGCCGACGAAGGTGGCTGTGGGCCACGTGCGGTGTGGCGCTGAGCCGTCGCTGTTCCAGCTCATTACCGAGACCGCGCCCGGAGGCACGAGTTCAAGGCCGTCGAAGAAGCTCAGGATCTCGTCGCGTGAGTGGATGTATACCTGGGCGGCGCTGTAGGCCGAGGTGAAAGTCCTTCCCTCCGTCGGATTGCCCGAGCCGACCGAGATGATCAGGTAGCTCGCGGGGGCGATCGCCTCGGCGAAGGCGGCGGCCACGTCGCGGGCGGCCGGCGCATCCAGGAAGTGCAGGACACCGGAGAGGATCACGCAGGCGGGCCGGGCCAGGTCGATCATGTCCGCCAGCCTCGCATCGGTGAGGATGCGTCCCGGCTCGCGCAGATCACCGGGCACGGCGATCACCCCGGGGCTCTTGGCGAGCAGGCTGCGGGCGTGCGAGATCACCATCGGGTCGTTGTCCACGTACGCGACCCGCGCCCGCGGGTTGGCCTGCTGGGCGATGTCGTGGGTGTTCAGCGCGGTCGGCAGGCCCGCGCCGACGTCGATGTACTGCCACACTCCGTGGGCCGCTACGTAGCTGACCGCGCGCCCGAGGAATCGCCGGTTCTCCCGGGCCATCTGCGCCGAAGGCGGGTGAACCTCCAGCAGCTTCTCCGCAAGCTTGCGGTCGGCCGCGAAATTGTCCTTCCCGCCCAGCCAGTAATCCCAGACCCTGGCGATATTCGGCTTGGTCGAGTCGAATGGCTCCACCTCTCATCCTCCCTCCGCCACGCCCGGTCCGAACCTGGCCAGTCTGATGAGGACCCCACGCTACCGCGGCGGGCCGTGCTGGCCGTTCAGGAGGAACGGGTTGGTGAACCGTGGCTGGCTGCTGCAGGTGTAGCTGGTGGCCACGTTGGGGTCCCCGCCGGTGTAGATCGCGTCCGGGTCGGGGTACGGGCACAGGGGCCGGGTCACGGCCTGGCCGTTTATCGAGCCGCTCGCGTCAAGGGCGGCGGGTGCCTGCCCGTTCTCGACCCAGTTGATGACCTGCTGCATCGGGTTGGTCGGGGCGATGCTTCCTGGTCCCGGGGTGCCGCAGTGCATGACGCCCGGGGCGAGGAAGTAGCGGAAGAATGACTCGGTGCTGGCGATTCCGCCGTTGGCCGCGACCGCGTGGTTGTAGTAGTTGATGCTGTCGCCGGTGAAGATCAGCTGGTCGGCCAGCCCCTGCCACATGATCAGCTTCCCGCCGTGATCCCTGAACGCCTGCAGGTCCGGTTTGTCGGTCGCCAGCGCGTCGTCGAACATCTGGCCCGACCTGGCGAAGTCCTGGAAGTACTGCTGGTAGGTCAGGTCGGTGTACACGAAGCTCGGGTCCTGGGTAATCCATCGCTGGAACCAGTCGGCGCTCGGGATGAACGGCGCGCCGGCCCACTGCCCGCTGGGCAGCTGATACGTGGTCGCCAGCCCGAGCCCTCCGCCGGGGCCCAGGGCCGGGACGTAGGACCCGGCCAGGTCGGCGCCCGGTTCCATTCCGAACCAGACAGGCAGCCCGGTCAGCAGGTTGTTCTGCGAGCCGGAGTAGCGCGGTCCCTGCCAGATCTCCTGAACCACCAGGGCATCGGTCCTGGTGAATGTGCCGCACGGGGTCACGGTGCCGATCAGGCTGTCCAGCACGCCCAGCACGTCGCAGGTGCGCGGGTCGAACACGCCGTCGATCTGCCCGTCCTGGTCCGGGCAGTGCGCCTGCAGCGCCGTGTTGACCAGGTCCTCGATGCAGGTCGGCAGGTAGTCGTTGTTCCACTCCATGACCAGCTGTGGCCACATCTGCGCGACCATGAACTGGGGCCAGTTCAGCGCGGGCGCGCCAGCCAGGATGCCGTTGAAGTCCGCCGGGTACCGCTGGGCTTCCATCAGGCCCTGGCGTCCGCCTGTCGAGCATCCATTCCAGAACGAGTAGTGCGCGCCGGCGCCGTAGTAGTCGCCGATCACAACCTTCGATTCGACCGCGGTCAGGTGCTGGGCGAGATAGCCGAAGTCATCGATCCGGTTCCAGTTCAGCGTGGGCGGCGGGCTGGAGTTCGTGACCCACGGCGAGATGAGCGGGTTCGGATACCCCGTGTGCCCGCAGTCGTCCTGCGAGATCGCGTATCCGGCTGCTAGCCACTGGTCGCTGGCCAGGGTTACGAAGCTCGCCGGGCTGCAGTAGACGCCGTTGCCTTCGGCCATGTAGTTGCCGTTCCAGCTATCGGGCAGGGTCAGATCGATGCCGATGCTGCCCGGCTGGCCGCCACGCGGATCCGAGGTATCGGTGATCTCGATCGCCACCTGGCAGCCGCTCCCGGCGACCTCGGTCGCGCTCACGGTAGCGGTGTCCGGTCCAGGCAGGCCAGGCAGCGACAGCCCGGTCAGCGCCGCGCACGGCACGGCAGGCGTGCGGGCGGCATTCACGTGGGTGCTGGCGGCAGCGTGCGCGGCCGGCCCGCCCGCAGCCATTGCCATTGCCATTGCCATTGCCAGCGCAGGTACTAGGCCTGCGATGAGCACCTTGACTTGCCGGCTCGGATGTCCAGGTCGTCGTGCTAACCAGCTGCTGCTCATCTCCGGTCCTCCGGCTATGTCAGGAAAAACCTTGCGTTGAGACTCCTAAGTACCTGTTCGTATGTCAAGACGACGTTCTAATATTTGGAACATGCAAGATGCGACTAGCGGCCCTGGCTTCTCGCAATCGCTGGAGCGCGGCCTGGCCGTCCTGTCGGCCTTCCGGCCCGACCGCCCGGTGGTCGGGATCAGCGACCTGGCCCGCGAGCTCGGCCTCACCCGCAGCACGACCCACCGTTACGTGTCGACGCTGGCCTCACTCAGGTATCTCGAACAGGATGATGCGACGCGCAGGTACCGTCTGGGGCCGCGCGTGCTCGACCTCGGATTCTCGATGCTTGGGTCGCTGGAGCTGCGGGAGATCGCGGCGCCTTATCTGCGGCAGCTGACCGAGGCCACCGGGCACACATCCAATCTGGCCATCCGCGACGACACCGACGTGATCCTGATCGACCGGGTCCGGGGGCGCCCGGGCCGCTACCACCACCTCGAGTTCTCGCTGCACACCGGCTCGCGGCTGCCCTCCTACTGCAGCGCGACCGGCAAGGCCCTGCTGGCCTTCCTGCCGCGCCCCGACCTCGACCGGCTGCTCGACCACGTCGACCTGGTCCAGCGCGGGCCGCGCACCCTCACCGACAAGAACTCGCTGCTCGCCGAGCTCGAGCAGGTACGCCGCACCAGCATCGCCACCAACGATGAGGAACTCGAAAGCGCGCTGCGGTCGATCGCCGCGCCCATCCGCTCACGGTCCGGCCAGGTCGTCGCGGCCGTCAACGTCGCGATTCCGTGGTCCCCGGCTGCGATGAGCGAACTTGTGAGCCGGCTCGGGCCGACCGTCCGCGCAACGGCAGACAAGATCGCGGCCCAGGTCATCTAGGGAACCGCTGTTCGCTGCCTAACGATTACGGACGGGCAGGCCAGGTGCCGGACCGGGTTGAACAGTGCCCGTTCACATCAGTGCTGAACACGTGCTCATAGATCTGGCCGACGAACTCGGCGGAGCAGGGCAGCATGACGCCTCCATTCGTCGTGCTCGGGAATCCTTATCCGAGGCGGGTGACTAGGGCACGTGCGGCGGGTCGGGCTGGCGGGGCTCGGCCCGCTCCGCCAGGCGGGCGGGGGCGTGCCGCCCGCCGAGCCGCATACTGCCGACCGATCCGGCGACGAGGATCAGCGCGATAGCCGACCAGCCGGCCCGTCCCGAGGCGGCCAGCACCGCGGTCACGAGCACCGGGCCGATCGCCTGCTGTACCGACATCGAGGAGCTGTAGATGCTGATGTAACTGCCCCGGAAGCGCTCCGGCGCGAGCTCCGTGGACAGGAACTGCTCGCCTGCCGTGACCTCAACCTCGCCCAGCGTCAGCGCGCTCACGGCCAGCACGAGCAGCACGATGGCCAGGATTCCCCCGGCCCCGGCGGTGAAGGCGAAGCAGGCAGTGGCGACGACGAAGCCGATCGCCGCGGTCCGGTAGCTGCGCGTGATACCGGACGGCGAGGTGATGCGCCGGGTGACACGAACCTGCACGAGCACGACGAGGAGGGTGTTGAGCGCGAACAGGAGCCCGGGCATCGAGAGCGGCGCGGAGGTGTGTACGGAAACCCACAGCGGCATCGCCACGACGAGCACGCTGTCGTGAAAGCTGACCAGAACGTCCAGTCCGGCCAGGCCCAGGTACACGCGGTCCCGGGCCAGCTGCCGGTACGCGCCCTGGTCGCGCCGGCTCGGGACGGGGGCCGCGGGCGGCCTCATGGCCGGCAGCCGGAGGATGAGCACGCCGGCGACGACGTAGGAGACGGCGTTAGAGGCCAGCAGCACGTCGAACGGAGTCCGGCCAGGAAACACCAGGGCCAGCCCGGCCAGCAGGCCGCCCACGCCGTAGCCGAGATTGGTCAGCGTCCGCTGCCAGGCCAGAGCCACGACCCGGTCCTGGCCGGACGCGACGCGCAGCGCGAGGACGCGGCCGGACGGACGGCTCATCCGGCTGGCGAACTGGATCACGATCGCGACGGCGACGAACGACGGGAACGAGTCGACCGCCAGGTAGGCCACGAACCCCAGCGCGCTCGCGGCGAAGCACCCCACGACGACCGCTCGCGCGTCGAAGCGGTCGAGCAGCGGGCCCGCGCAGGGACCTGCCACCACGGCCACCAGGCCGGCGATCGTGAGGCCGAGCCCGGCCCTGGTGGCGGAGAGCCCGACGATCCGGGTCAGGTAGATCACCGAAATCGGCAGGAAGAGGCCGGTTCCCAGCGCGTTGGCCAGATATGCGACCAGGATCAGGCGCTGGTTTCGGTCCCGTGGAGGCTGCACTCAGCCAGGCTCGGCGTAAGACCCCTCGCGGGGCATCGGGCCGGCGCCCAGGACCTGCCGCGGGTGCCCCATGACGGACCTGGTCGCCCGCCCGGCGCTGGGATACTGGATGAGTGGACCCGACTCCGCTGGTGGGCAGGAACGCCGAGCTTGACGTCCTGACCGGGCTGCTCGGCGCGGCGGCGGCCGGGCAGTCAGTGGTCGCGCTGGTCAGCGGCGACGGGGGCATCGGCAAGACCCGCCTGGCCGCCGAGCTGGCGGCGACGGCGCGCGAGCGCGGCTTCACCGTGCTGCCGGGTCGCTGCGCGGAGCTGGTCGGCGCGATCCCGTACCTGCCGCTGGCCGATGCCCTGCGCAGCGCCGCGGCCGGGCCGTCGGCCGGCGAGCTGGCCGAGGCGGTCGCGGCGCGGCCGGTCTTGACGCAGTTGCTCCCCGACCGTCCGATCACCCCCGCAGTCACCTCGCCGCCGAGCGACGACGCCCCGGGACTAGCCCCGCAGCGCCTGTTCGGCGCGGTGCTCGGCATGCTCACGGAGCTGGCCGCGGCCAGCCCCGTCCTGCTGATCCTGGAGGACATGCACTGGGCCGACGACTCGGCGCGCGACCTGGTCACCTTCCTGAGCAGGGTGCTCCGCCGCGAGCGCGTCGCCATGGTGGTGAGCTACCGGACCGACGACCTGCACCGCCAGCACCCGCTGCGGCCGGTGCTCGCCGAGCTGCTCCGGCTGCCCAGCGTCACGCCACTGCGGCTCGGCCCACTTGACCCGGCGGCCATGGCTGCGCATCTGACCGCCCTGTCCGGCCGCCCGCTCGGCGTCGCGGAGCTCGGCCAGATCATCAGGCGAGCCGGTGGCAACCCGTACTACGCGGAGGAGCTGCTGGCCGCCGCCGGGGACCCCGGAACCGTCGGCCAGGCCCTGCCGGCCAGCCTCGGCGAGCTGCTGGTGTCCAGGGCGGAGCGCCTGCCGGAGGCCGCCCAGCAGGTCGTGCAGGCCGCCGCCGTGACCGGCCGTCACGTCGATGACGAGCTGGTCATGCTGGTGTCCGGGCTGGCCGCGCCCGAGTACGAGAAGGCGGTGCGGCAGGTCGTGGCGCACCAGCTCCTGGTGCCCGACGGGCCGGACGGCTACGCGTTCCGGCACGCGCTGCTGCGGGAGGCTGTCTACGCCGACCTGCTACCCGGCGAGCGGACCCGGCTGCACGCCCGGCTCGCGAGCGTGCTGTCGGATGAGCGCAGGCTGGCGGAGGTGCCCGGAACCGCGGCCGAGCTCGCCCATCACCGCCTGGCCAGCCAGGACCTGCCCGGAGCCCTCGCGGCATCCGTGCGCGCGGCGAAGGAGGCAGAAAGGCAGGGCGCACCCGCCGACGCCCACCGCCAGTATGAGCGAGCGCTCTCGCTCTGGAACCAGGTCGCCGAGCCGGAGCGAGTAAGCGGAACCGACCGGAACAGCCTGGCGTTCCTGTCGGCGCTCCGCGCGGCCGACGGCGGCCAGGCCGGCCGGGCGATGGACCGGCTGCGCGAGTTGATCAGCGCCCTGGGCGGCAGCGACCCCGCGCTGCTGTGCCGGGCCAGCGAGCGACTGGCCTACCTGCTGGCGGAAGGCGGCGACGGCGACGGCGCACTGGCCCCTGCCGAGGCGGCCGTCGCCGCGCTGCCGCCGGATCCGCCGCGGTGGGAGCGGGCCAGGGCCCTGGCGACCCAGGCCAGCGTGCTGCTACGGCAGCGCGACCTCGGGCCCGCCCGCCTGCGGGCAGGTCAGGCGCAGGCGGCGGCCCAGGCGGCCGGGGCGCTGCGGGTGGAGGCCGACGCAATGGTGACGCTCGGCCTGATCAGCGAGCAGAGCGGGCGCCCCGAGAAGGCCGTCGACCTGCTGGAAAGGGCGCACCGGCAGGCCGCCAGCAGGGCGGCGAACGCGGGCCCGCAGCAGCACCAGGTCCCGGCAGAGCGCTGCGACTGCGGCGCCTGCCTGCTGGGGGCGGAACTCCGCGCGGCGTTCCACCTGGCCCGAGCCCGGCTCGACCTCGGCGACCCGGCCGGCGCCGCCGGGCCCGCCCACGAGGGCACCCGCCGGGCGCGCAAGGCCGGGCTTGGCCTGGCGCCTTACGGGCTGGACCTGCAGGGCCTGCACTACCTGGTGCACTACGCCGACGGCGCGTGGGATCACGCCGAGCAGATCGCCGGGGACTTCGCGGTCCGCGCGACCAGCGCCGGCGAGGCGCGGCTGTCGGCGGTGGCGCTGTCCGTCGAGGTGGCCCGGGGCAGGACGGCCCAGGTCGCGGACCGCATCCGCTGGCTCGAGCCGTTCTTCGCGGCCGACCGGTCCGCCGAGTGCACGGCACGAGGCCAGCTGGCCGAGCACGCACTCTGGCAGGGCGACCACCAGACGGCGATGACGCAGGCCGAGGCTGCGATCCGCGCGGCGCAGGCACGGGAGCAGGGTTACGGTCTCCTGACCGTCCGCCCCGCCGCCGTCGCGCTCGGCGCACTGGCGGACGGGGCGGTGGCGGGTGGAGCGGTGGCGGGCGGGGCGCACCAGCAAGCACCCACCGCGGCCGATAGCCTGCTGGAGATCGCCCGGAAGGGAGCCGCCCGCCAGCGCCCGCGGGATTCCGGTGCCGGCGCGCCCGGCCCGGGCTGGCTTGCCCGGGCCGAGGCCGAGTGGCTGCGCGCCGTCGGCCGCAACGACCCGGCGGCCTGGCAGGCCGTCGTCGAGGCGTTCGGCGCGAGTTCGCCCTATGAGACGGCGAGGTCGCGCTGGCGCCTGGCGGAAGCGCTGGCCCAGGCCGGCCAGCACGAGTCCGCCCGGCGGGAGTGGCGGCTCGCCGCGCAGACAGCAGGTGACCTGGGAGCCGTGCCGCTGGTGGCGGCGCTGGATGACCTCGGCCGACGGGCCAGACTGGCCCCGGCGCTGCAGCGTTCCCGCCAATCGGCGGAGCAGTCCCGCGGCCCGCTGGCCCGCTTGACCACCAGAGAGCTTGAGGTCCTCCAGCTGCTCGCGGCGGGACGGGGCAACAAGGACATCGGGGCCACGCTGTTCATCTCCGCCAAGACGGCCAGCCTGCACGTGTCGAACATCATGGCCAAGCTCGGCGCCGCCAGCCGCATCGAGGCGGCGGCCATTGCCCACCAGCAGGGCATCGCCGCTGAACCCCGCCCGTGACGCCGCTCGCCTGACTGGCGCGCGCCGCGGATGTCTAACCGAACCCTGTGCTGCTCAAGATCGTCTAGAAGGCCTGGGCGAGGCGGTAGTAGGCCTGGTTCCACCGCACTTCTCTCTCGAAGCTGCGCACGGTAGTGGCACTATCGATCGTGAGAAGCTCGATGCCGGCGATGCGCGCGAAGTCCTCGAACGCCTCCGGCCCGACCGCGGTCGACATGACCGTGTGGTGCGCCGCGCCCGCTGTCAGCCAGGCGGTCGCGGAGGTGGCGAAGTCGGGCTTGGGCCGCCAGACGGCACGGCCGACGGGCAGGTGCGGCAGCGGCGCGCGAGGTTCGACGATCTCGACGACGTTGGCAGTCAGCCGGAACCGGTCCCGCAAGTCGGACAGCGCGACCACCACCGCCGGCCCCGAGTCGGCGGTGAACACCAGGCGCACGGGGTCGGCCTTGCCGCCGATGCTGAGCGGGTGGATCTCGAGGGTCGGCCGGCTGGCCGTTAGCGCCGGGCTGACCTCGAGCATGTGAGCGCCGAGAATGAGTTCCTGGCCGTCGACGAGGTCGTAGGTGTAGTCCTCCATGAGGGTCGCGCCGCCCGGCAGGCCCGCGCCCATTGCGCTGGCGGCGCGCACGAGAACCGCGGTCTTCCAGTCGCCTTCCGCGCCGAAGCCGTAGCCGTCGGCCATCAGGCGCTGCACGGCGAGGCCGGGCAGCTGTTTCAGCGCGCCGAGGTCCTCGAAGGTATCGGTGAACGCGTCGAAGCCGCCCTCCTCCAGGAAGGAACGCAGGCCCAGCTCGATCGCCGCGCCGTCGCGCAGCGCCTGGTGGCGTTCACCTCCCTGCCGGAGGGAGGGGACGACGTCATAGCGGTCCTCGTACTCGGCCACGAGGGAGTCGACCGCCGCGGGGGAGGCCGCGTTGACCGCCGCCACCAGATCGCTCACCGCCCACGTGTTCACCTGCACGCCCAGCCGTTCCTCGGCCTCGGTCTTGTCACCTTCGGTAACGGCGACATAGCGCATGTTGTCGCCGAACCGCGCGACCCTGAGGGTCGCCGTGGCGTGCCAGCCGGCTGCGGCCCGCGCCCAGGTGCCCACGGACGCTGTCACGCGGGGGTTCTTTGCATGGCCGACAACCGTCTTGCGCGGGACCTGGAGCCGGGTCTCGATGTAGCCGAACTCGCGATCGCCGTGGGCGGCCTGGTTGAGGTTCATGAAGTCGAAGTCGATCTCGCCGTACGGCAGCTCGGTGTTCGCCTGCGTGTGCAGGTGCAGCAGGGGCTTGCTGAGCACCTTGAGCCCGGCGATCCACATCTTCGCCGGGCTGAACGTGTGCATCCACGCGATCACGCCGATCACTCTGTCGTCGGAACTGGCGTCCAGCATCGCCCGGCGGATCGACTCGGTGTCGGTTAGCACCGGTCGCCACACGATGCGCACCGGCACGTCGCTCGCCGCGTTTAGGGTCGCGACGACCTGCTGCGACTGCGCCGCGACCTGCCGCAGCGTCTCCTCGCCGTAGAGTCCCTGGCTGCCGGTGAGGAACCACAGCTCGAACCCGTCGTAGTCGGCGAAGGGCCTGGTCATGAGAGTTCTCCCTGGGCTTGATGGCCATAGACGTTCTGGTACCGATCGCCGGACATAAGTCTCCTTGCTGTGTCTACGCCAGCAGCGTCGTCGATCCGCGGATAACCAGGCGGCAGCTCACCGACTCCGACCCGGGGTGGCCTTCGCCGGCTATCGCGGCGAACAGCCGGCGGGCGGCCAGCCGGCCGAGTTCCTCGAGCTGCATGTCGATGCTCGTTATCTCGGGGCGTGAGCCGTGGGTCACGACGGTCCGGTTGTCGAAGCCCACGACCGCGACGTCTTCGGGCACGTGCCGCCCCGCCTCGCGCAGGGCATCGATTGCGCCCCGCGCGATCTGGTCGTTGCCGGCCACGATCGCGTCGACGTCCGGGGCCTGCTCTAGCAGCGTCCGCACGGCGCCGCGTCCCCAGGACTCGCTCCAGTCGCCGAACATGACGCGTCCGCCGGCGAGTTCGAGCCCGGCATCTGCGAGCGTGCCGGTCACGCCGGTCGCGCGGTCCTGCGCGGCGGCGTACTCGAACTCGCCGGTGACATGCGCGATGCGGCGCCGGCCGAGCGAGAGCATGTGCTCGGTGGCCAGACGGCTCCCCTGCAGGTTGTCGCTGACAACGCACATGTCCTGCGGATCCTCCGAGGGCGCGTACGCGTAGACCACGGGAACAGGCAGGTCGCGTCCCATGGACGGCCGGGCGTTGGTGTCCCTGCCCACGACGATGAGCCCGTCCACGCGGCGTGAGAGCAGCGCATGCAGGTGATGCTGCTCCCGGATCGCATCGCGACGCGCGTCGCACAGGAACACCGAGGTCTGCCCGGCGCCGAACGCATCCTCGGCGCCCATCATGATCGGGATCGAGAATCGGCCCTCGAGGTCCGTCGTCAGCAAGCCGACGGTGCCGCTACGCCCTTCCAGCAGCCCCTTGGCCAGCGCGTTGGGGCGGAACGACAGCCTCTCCGCGGCCGCGAGGACTCGATCACGGGTCTCGTCACGCACTTCGTCACGGCCGTTGAGCGCGCGAGAAGCCGTCGCGATCGAGACGCCGGCCAGCTGCGCGACCTCACTGAGCGTCGCGGCCTTGGGAGATTGCAACGCCCTGGTCCGCCAATCCTCGCGCCGGAAACTAGCGCCATGATGTTCCGTAACTTTCGTAAAATCATAGGACGACGTTTCACTTGACGCAAGAACTAGCAGCTAGTTACGCTACGGCAAGCTTTCCGGTAATTTACGGAACGCGTCATCGCGAGGAGAAAAATGAGCGCAGAAGCCGTGACGGGCTCCGCAGCCGTCACCGTCGCACCGGGGCGCGGGGCGCTGATGCCGCTCGGCATCGATGCAGTCCGCATCACCGGCGGCTTCTGGGCTGAGCGGCAAGAGGTCAACGCCGTCGCGACGCTGAAGCACTGCCTGGGCTGGATGGAGCGCCTGGGCTGGATCGCGAACTTCGACCGGACGGCCGCGGGCGAGGGCGGGGAGCGAGCGGGCCGCTCGTTCTCCGACTCCGAGATCTACAAGCTGCTCGAGGCGCTGGCGTGGGAGTCTGCGCGCAGCGGCAACGCCTGGGCCGAGAACACCTTCTCCGACCTCGCGCGGCGGGTGATCGCCGCGCAGCAGCCCGATGGCTACCTGCACACGAAGTTCGGCGCGCCGGGGCAGCCGTCGCGGTATTCCGACCTTGAATGGGGTCACGAGCTCTACTGCGCCGGGCACCTCCTGCAGGCTGCGGTGGCCCGCGCGCGGACCGCCGGCCTGGATGACTTCGTCGCCGGGGCGATGAACCTGGCCGATCACATCTGCCACGTCTTCGGCGCAGACGGCCTCCAGGCCGTCTGCGGGCACCCCGTGATCGAGACGGCCCTGGTGGAGCTGTACCGGGTCACCGGCGAGCACCGGTACCTCGATCAGGCGGCCCTCTTCGTCGCCCGCCGGGGTCACGGCACGCTCGAAACCGGGGAGGTTACCTCCACCTACTTCGTCGACGATGTGCCAGTCCGCGACGCCACCGTCTTGCGCGGGCACGCCGTGCGGGCTCTCTATTTCGCCGCGGGCGCCGTTGACGTCGCGGTCGAGACCGGCGATGCCGGGCTACTCGCCGCCCTGGGCACGCAGTGGCACGCCACTGTACGCCGCCGCACCTACCTGACCGGGGGCATGGGGTCACGGCACGAGGGCGAGTCATTCGGCGAGGATTTCGAGCTGCCGGCCGACCGGGCCTACTGCGAGACCTGCGCGGGGGTCGGGTCGGTCATGTTCAGCTGGCGCCAGCTTCTGGCCGACGGCGACGAAACCTACGCCGACCTCATCGAGCGAACCCTTTACAACGTCATCGCGACGAGCCCGAACCTGACCGGCGACCAGTTCTTCTACGTCAACCCGCTGCAGCGCGACACCCCGGGCCTCCAGAGCGCGCGGGACGTCCCCAGCCCGCGTGCCGCCTCCAGCCTGCGCGCACCGTGGTTCGAGGTCTCCTGCTGCCCCACAAACGTGGCGCGCACCTTCGCGAGCCTGGCCGCCTACATTGCCACGGTCGACGCCTCGGGATTGCAGATCCATCAGTACGCACCATCGGCGATCACTGCCGCGCTGCCCGACGGCCGCAGCGTCGCCGTTCATGTCGAGACGGAGTATCCCGAGTCGGGATCGGTGGTGGTGACCGTGGACGAGAGCCCCGCCACGCCCTGGACCCTATGCCTGCGCGTCCCGGGCTGGGCGCTGGACGGAGCCACGATCGAGTCCGGCGGCCGGCGCGAGGCCGTTTCCGGCCGGCTGGCCCAGGTCACCCGGGTCTTCCGCGCCGGAGACCGGGTCGTGCTGGAACTGCCGCTCGTCCCCCGCCTGACGTTTCCCCATCCCGGCATCGACGACCTGCGCGGAACGGCGGCGGTCGAGGTCGGCCCGCTCGTCTACTGCCTGGAGTCGGTCGACCAGCCCGACGTCCCGCTCCTCGGCCTTCGCCTCGATGCAACCGCGACGCCGGCACGCGACCCGCTTCCGGGCGGCGGACCGGTCCGCATGCGGGGTTATATCGCCCAGGTGCCAGGCGCACCTGAGCCCGCGTGGCCCTACACACCGTCGCCGCAGGAGGAAACGCTCGCCGTGCGCGAGCTCATCTTCATCCCGTATCACCGCTGGGCCGAGCGCGGGCCATCGACAATGCGCGTCTTCGTGCCGCTGGCCGACGCCGGCGGCACGCCCGCGCCCGCGAGGGCGCACTGACCGTCATCCATCCGAGCACAGCCAATCCCCCAACAGCACGGACTGCCCCAGGGCTAGGAGGCCCGAAATGAGAAGACGCCGGCTCGTCTCCCTCTCCATCGCCGTCATCGCGGTCACTGGCGTGGTCACTGCGTGCGGAAGCTCGAATTCCGGCAGCGGCTCGTCGTCGGGCAAGCTGTCCGGGACCGTCACCGTGGGCTTTGCCGGCGGCGGCGTCATCAACACCTACATGGCCGACATCATCAAGCATGCCGAGAAGGAACTGCCCGGCGTCACGATCAAGCAGGTGGTCTACCCGACCTACGATGACCAGCTAAATGAGCTGCCCACCGAGTTCGCAGCCGGCACTGCGCCGGACATCACGCTGTGGGACAACTCCGCGCCCGTCGCCGAGTTCGCCACGCAGGGCGCGATCGCCTCGATGAGCAGCCTGATCGGCGGCACCTCAGTCAAGCTGTCGGCGTTCCCGCAGGCTCTGGTCAACGGCTGGACAATCGATGGCAAGCTGTACGGGGTGCCGTCCTACCTGCAGAACTCCGCGTACGTCTACAACCATGACGTGCTCGGCAAGGCGGGCATCACCTCCTACCCGACCGACATCGCCCAGGTCGGCCAGGACGCTCAGCAGGTCAAGACGAAGACCGGCAAGCCCGGCATCGTCATCCTCGAGAACCTGTTCCACCTGACTCAGTACATGCTCGCGTTCGGCGGCGGCTACAACTACGGCAAGACCATCGACTCAGCGCAGAACGTGGCGGGCCTGAACTTCCTGCTCAAGCTGTTCGCCGATGGCGCCGCGGCCTCGTCGGAGCAGCTCGGCGCGACCTGGGACGGCGTCGCGATCGGCGACAACCAGGCGGCGATGGCGGACGGCGGGCCCTGGTACATCGGGTACATGTCGACCTCGGCACCGAAGGTGCCGTACAGCCTCGAGCCCATCCCGAGCGTTACTCCCGGCAAGTCGGTGATCACAACCTATGGCGGCGCGTACAGCATCTCCACCAAGTCGAGCGACAAGGCCCTCGACATGGCGGTCGTCGCCCAGCTGACCAACGCCTGGTCGCAGAACGAGGAGATCACGACGAACCTCGGCTTCGTCCCGGCGATGACGTCGTACGTGGCCGACTACCGGGCGCACACTCCCGAGTACGCGCCCTTCACCAACGCGGTACTGGCCGGCGGCGAGTCGCTGAACTACCCCGTGAACACCACGGCCTTCGGCAACGCGCTGGTCACCGGCTTCCAGCAGCTGGTCGCCGCGCACTCGACCTCCTCCGCGGCGCTGCTCAAGCAGTTGCAGAAGCAGTACGGGAGCTAGCAGGCCGCGACGTCTTCCCCGCGGGGGCTGGCAGCCCGACTGCCAGCCCCCGCGCCTCCATCAGGGCGATAGGGACCGCATTGACCGCCACCACCTCGAAAGCCGACAGTCCCCAGCGGGGTACACGCAGGGGACTGCGGCGCTTCCTGGCCAGCGACAACCCGGCCGCATGGCTGATGCTCGCGCCTGCGCTGGTGCTGCTGGCCTGGTGGTATGCGGTGCCGATCGTCGAATCCGTCGTGCTGAGCTTCCAGCACGTGGCCGAGTTCAACTTCGCCCAGCGCAGCTTCGCCGGGCTGCAGAACTACCAGCAACTGATCAGCGATCCGGCGTTCCGCAAGTCGCTGGAGATAACCGGCGCCTTCGTGCTGGGCGTAGTGCCGGCCCAGACCGTCCTCGCCCTCCTGATCGCCGCGCTTTTGCACAGCATCTCCCGGGCCCAGGGAGCGTTCCGCACGGCGTATTTCGTGCCCTACATGACGTCGACGATCGCGATCACGACAATCTTCATGCAGCTGTTCGTCAAGGGCGGCGTTGCCGCGACGGCGCTGTCGGTCGTGGGCGTCCCCAACCAGACCTGGTACGCGAGCACGCACCTGGCGCTCGCGTTCCTGGTCATCGTCTACGTCTACATGTTCGTAGGTCTCTACATCGTGATCTTCTCCGGCGGCATGGAGACCATCCCGAAGGACCTCTACGAGGCGGCCAGCATCGACGGAGCCGGCCCGTTCCGGCAGTTCTGGTCGGTGACCCTGCCCGGCGTCCGTCCCTTCATGGCCTTCGTGCTGGTCACCGGCATCATCCAGGCAGTCCAGGTCTTCGACCAGGCCTACGTGATCGCGGGCGGCACGGTGCTCGGCAGCCCGGCCGGGGCGACCTCCACCATTGTCATCTTCATCTACGAGCAGGCCTTCCGGCTTCTGGACATCGGGTATGCGAGCGCCGCCACGGTGTTCCTCCTGGCGTGCATGATCGTCCTCGGCCTGCTCAGCAGGCGCTTCACGCCGCGAGGAGATCGTCTATGACCGCGTACCGTGCCCGGCGCCGCGCCGTGCGGGGTGTCCAGTACGGGATCCTGAGCATGTTCGGCCTGATCATGGCGGCACCGCTGATCTTCGTGATCTACGCGTCCCTGCTGGCGCCGTCTGACTATTTCCGCATCGTGGCCCCGGACCAGCTCACACTGCAGAACTACAGCTACGTCTTCGGGCACGCCCCGATCGGCCGCTGGTACCTCAATACCGCCTTCGTCACCGCGTCGGTCGTGGTCGGCGCCGTGATCGTCAACACCCTGGCCAGCTGGGCGCTGGCCCGGTTCAGGTTCACCGGCAAGCAAACGGTGTTCCTGTCGGTCATCCTGATCCTGCTGGTGCCGATCCAGGCGTACCTCATCCCGCTGTACCTTCAGATCGTCAACCTGAGCTGGCTCAACACCTACTGGTCACTGATCGTGCCGTTCCTGGTCAACCCGCTGCTGATCTTCCTGATGCGGCAGTACTTCGGCCGGCTCCCGAAGGACCTCGAAGAGGCGGCGGCAATCGACGGCGCGAACCGCCTCAAGGTCTTCTGGCGTATCGGCGTGCCCCTGACCATGACCGGCATCGCCACCCAGGCAATTCTCGCCGGGACCTGGACCTGGAACTCGTTCCTCGTCCCGGTGACGTTCATCAACAACCCCAGCATGTTTGTGCTCACGCTGGGGCTCGACAGCCTGCAGGCACAGAACTACACCCTGCCCACCGTCCAGATGGCGGGTGTCGTGCTGCTGACGCTGCCCATCGTCGTAATGTTCCTGATCTTCCAGCGCTTCATCGTGCCGAGCATGGCCTCGTCCGGGATCAAGGGTTGACGTGACCGGTCGGTCGCTGGGCCTCGCGGCCGGTGCCGAGGGACACGGCGTCGCCTTCCGGATCGCCGACGAGTGCTTTTCCGCTCCCCTCCCGGTCGCGGTGTTCGTCGAGGAGGATGGTGTGCGACGCGGGCAGTTCGCCGGGTACACCTCGGCCTGGCGTTCAGGAGGCGGGCTCACCGGACCCGTGGTCACCGGCACCGTCGCCCTTGAGCTCGTCGCGGGGGTCAGGCTGAGCGTCACCGACTCATGGTCGCTGACGGACTACGGGGTCGAGCTGAGCCGGTCAGCGCGCATCACGGGCACCGCGCCGGCATCCTTCGGTACCGCCGTCGCCGTTCGCACGGTGCGGGCTGGGGGCTGGCCAGACGTGGAGCCGTTCGCCCCGGGCGTGGCCTACGGGAATGGCGAGCGGGTGGCACCGCTCGCCCTCGCAGGCGCCCCGGTACGAGAGTCCGGTGTCGGGACGGTGCTCATTCGCGAGGACCGGCTCACCGCCCCGGTCTTCGCCCTCCGCTATCCCGACGGCGGCTGGATTGCGGTGCTCGACCCGGCTCCGGACGGCGCGACGGTGGCGGCTGACGGAGTCGTGGAGGATGGGGGCGAGTCGCTGTGCGACGAGCACATGCGCTTCCTGTCGCTCGGTGGCCGGCTGGTCCGGCCGTCCCTGCTCGAATTGCTCGCCTGCTACCCGGGGACCGAGGGAGAGCACACCTATTCCAGCGGCGGTCTTCCGCTCCAGCAGCTGCGTGCCTGGCGCCGGCGTTACCATCCGCTGCGCGACGGGTTCGTGCAGCAGTACCGGGTCGGCTTCGCCGCGGGCTCGGCGGGCACGTTCCCCGCCTTCCGGGACGATGTCTGGCGGCTGGCGTGGTCGATCCTGGCCCCGGCGGTCGCGCCCGCCGACATGACGGCCGTTGTGGGCCAGTCGGCCGACGTGCTCGCCAGTCAGGTCACGGCGCGCCACGGGATCACCGGGGTGCGGCTCGAGAGCGACGCCGTCATCACCGGGCGCGACGGCCTGGACGACTCGGCCGTGATGGGGTTCGTGGGCGCCAACACCGACGCCGCCTACGCCTTGCTGCGCGTCGGGGACTCGACCTCCGGTGCCGCGGGCCGCAGGCACCGCGAGCTGGGCGAGAGCATTCTCGACAGCTTCGCCCGGCTGCCCATGAGCCCTCCGGCCGGCGAGGGTTTCGCTATGGACACCGGCGAGCTGACCACCTACCGGCGGTTCCGCGGCCGGCCGGCGGTGTATGCCCGCGCGCTGGCCGAGGGCGGGCTGGCCGCGCTGCAGGCCGCCGACTGGGAGCTGCGGCGGCACGGGACCGAGCGGCCGCGCTGGCTGGAGTGGGCGGCCAGCATCGGCGACTGGCTCGTCGGGCAGCAAGAGTCCGGCGGCGCGATTGCGCGGGCCTGGGAGGCGGGCACCGGAGCCGTGCTCGACCCCTCTACCACCGCCGGGTACACCGTCGTGCCGTTCCTCCTTACCCTGCACCGGTTCGCCGGCGATTCCGGTTACGGAAGGGCAGGGTTGCGCGCCGCCGAGTACTCCTGGTCGCACGGCGGGGAACGGGGGGTGTTCGCCGGCGCGACTCTCGACAATCCCGATGTGATCGACAAGGAGGCGGCGATCCTGTCCGCCGAGGCGTACCTCGCCGTTCTCGATTCGACCGGCGAGCAACGGTGGCTCGAACGGGCCATCGAGGCCGCGCGGGCCGCCGAGACCTGGATCTACATCTGGAACGTGCCGATGCCACGGGACGCCGACGACCGGCTGTTGCACTGGAAGCGGGGAGTGCCCACCATCGGGCATCAGCTCATCGCCACGGGCGTATCCATGACCGACGGGTTCCTGGCCGCGAACGCCGCCGTGTTCGCGCGGCTGTTCCAGGAGACTGACGATCGGCACTGGCTCGACCTCGCCCGCATCGTGGTGCACGGGACGACGTCCATGCTCGCGCTCGACGGGCGGGTCTACGACCTGCGCGGGCCGGGATGGCAGCAGGAACACTGGTCGTTCTCGCCGCGGCGTGGCTTCGGCCTGAACCGGCGCTGGCTGCCCTGGGTGCCGGTCGCTCATATCCGGGGCGTGCACCGCGTTGAGGACCTCGGCCCGGACATCGCCCGCCTCGTGCTCTCCTGGGATGCACGGCCCCGCGCTCGAACCGCTTGATGATGCGCGCAGGCACCAGGCGGGCCACCTCACCAAGGCCACCGCCGTTGTCGACCACGTCAGCCTCCGGGATCAGGCGGCCCGGAGCGGCGTGCAGTGAGGGTGGCCAGCCTCCGCGCGCCGGACACTATCGCCAGGCTGGTGATGTCGTACAGGTGCCACGAGGCGCTGGCGGGCACCTTGATGGCGCCGTCGCTCCAGGCGCTCCAGATGCCGGCCTGCTCCCTGGCCCCAGCGCGGGTGACGACGATCAGGCTGCACTGCTGGTTACGGGGAGCTCCGCTCAGCTGCAGCTCGATGCGGGTTCCCCACGATGTCGCGGTCAGTATCGCCGTCGCCCGCACGTGGGCCGCGGGGTTGTCGCCAGCGAACATGACGCCGGGCGCGGCGGCCGCTCTGGCGCCCGGCGCGGCAGACGGGCTGGCGCCGGGAACGGCCAGCGAAAACCCCGCGGCGAGACCGACGGCGAGCGCCGCCGCGGCCAGCGCCACGCTCCGCCATGCTCTGCCCGGCAGCCGTGTCAGCCCGCGCGGGCCTGCGGCCGGGTCTGGCGGCACGCCGCCCGGAACCATTGCCGGCGGCAGCCGGGCCAGCAGCCCCGGAATCGGCGCCAGGCAGGCCAGTTCCTCGCTGCACGCCGGGCAGCCGGGAATATGGTCGGCCAGGAGCAACTCTTCCCTGGCGTCTGCCCCGCCGAGCACGTAGGCGCTGAGCGACATCGTTACTGGACAGTTCATGGCCCCGTCATCCCTTGTTCGCTGAGCAATTTGCGAAGTACCCGCAGGCCGTAGAAGCAGCGCGACCGCACGGTCCCTTCCGGAATGGCCAGCAACTGCGCCACCTCCGTAATGGGGCGCCGGTGGTAGAACAGCTCGATGATGACCGACCGGTGCTCTGGGCTGAGCTTGTCCAGGGCGGCTGCGATCATCCAGGCGTCGAACACCTGGTCCAGCCCGTCGTCGGTCACCGGCAGGGCGCTTTCGTCAAGGAATGTCTCCGCAGGCCGGGCCCGTCGTCGGCGGTGGTGGGCTGAGATGGCGATATTGCGGGCGACCGTGTGCAGCCAGGATCCGGCGCCGTCGGGAGACAAGTGCGGCGCGTGCTGCCAAGCGCGCAGCATCGTCTCCTGGACCACGTCCTCGGCAGCGTGGACATCGCCGTTGACGAGCGGGAGCACGAACCCGACAAGTGGCCGGCGATACCGCGCCATCCAGGTCTTAGCGCGGTCATCGCATTCCGCAGGCGTCACGAGAGGTTATACGCAGGGCAACCTTGCGCTGTTCATGCCCCGGCAGTCGATTACTCCGCCCTTGCTGTGCGACCGGGCGTTGCGCCACGGTGGATTCGGCCCGGTAGGGTGGGTAGCCTGGGGTTCTGGCAGGAGCGCCTGCCACACTCCGAGCTACCGTGGCCCGCGCCCGCGGTGGCGGTGAGGACAAGGGCCGCCGGTTCGCGCTATCTGGAACAGATCAGTCACCGCTGAGCCAGGCGATCAGGGCGCGGGGCGGCATCGCCGCAGGGACATGGCGTGGCTGACAACAGCGCGTTCAAGAAGCAGGTCCGGACCCGGATGGCCGAGACCGGGGAGAACTACACCACCGCCCGCCGGATGGTCATCGCCGCGCGTGATCGGGGCCAGCCGCCGGTGGCGTTGCGGGTGTACCTGAACCCGCACGTGGACCTGGAGCTGACCGACGAGACGGCCCGGGCCTACGCTGCGGCTGATGAGCAGGGCCAGCGGGACATGGCGAACCGGCTGCTGGCCGACCACATCGAGCTGGCCGGGATCGGGGAGGCCGGGGTCGCCGCCGGCTCGGAGCTCGAGACGGTCCAGGACCTGTGGATCGACGAGATCGCCGACGTGACACACCGGCGGATACCACGGGCGGCCGGGATAGCCGCGATGGCGGTCAGCGGGGACCTGGACCACGTCAAGGTTGATATCCATGCCCGCCGGCCGGGCCTGGTGCACGGCCACGGCCACGCGCAGGCCGACCGGCTCCGCGCCGAACTGGAGGAGCTGACCGGCAAACCGGTCCAGCTGAACATCCTGGAGGCCCGCCCGGAAAAGGGGCGGAAAGAAATACAGCTAGGGCCTCAGGTGACGCCCGGCGCGCCCTCGGGACTGTAGTCCGATGCCTTGTGCCGGCTGATGCCCCGGCCGGCAGTGCGCGGTGATGGCGATGCCGGGCTCGACGGTGCTGCTGGCGACGACAGCGCCCGCGCGAACGTGCCGTGACTGGTGTTTGATGTGAGACTGCGAAAGTGATCGAAGTACCGGACGCCGTGCGCAACAAGGTTCGCGCTGCCGGTGTCGAAGACTGGCTTGAGCGCCTGCCCGCGCTTGTCTCGAGCCTTGAGGCTGACTGGTCGATCATCGTGGGGCGCCCGTGCACGGGCGGGTCCGAGGCCTTCGTGGCCGAGGCGACCCGGGCGGACGGAGCCTCAGCGATTCTCAAGGTGCTGGTGCCAGGCGTGGGGAACGACCCCTCCAACGAGGCGATGGTGCTCCGCATTGTTGGAGGAGAAGGATGCCCGGCGCTCTACCGATATGACGCCGGCCGGGGTGCCCTGCTCATGGAACGACTGGGGCGGCCGATGTTCGAACTCGGCCTGCCGCTCTCGCGTCGTCTTGAGATTCTCTGCGATACCGCAGCGCGCATCTGGCGGCCGGCGCCGGACTGTGGGCTGCCCACCGGTGCCGAGAAGGCCCGGTGGCTCGCCGACTTCATTGCGAGGTTGTGGGAGGAACTCGATCACCCCTGTTCCGAGAAGGCTGTCGAGCACGCCCTTGTCTCGGCCCGGCGGCGGGAGCGAGCGCACCGCGACGAGAAAGCCGTGCTGGTCCACGGCGACGTGCACCAACTGAACGCGCTTCAGAGCGATGGCGGCTTTAAGCTGGCCGATCCGAACGGTCTCGTTGCCGAGGCCGAGTACGACCTGGGTGTCCTGATGCGTGGAGACCCGGTCGAGCTGCTCGCTGGTGACCCCTTCGAGCGAGCCCGCTGGCTGGCCGCCCGGACGGGTCTCGATCCCGTGGCCACCTGGGAATGGGGCGTGATCGAGCGGGTGTCGTCGGCACTGCTCTGCACGCAGATTCATCTTCAGCCTCTCGGCAGGGACACGCTCCGGGCAGCTGAGGCCGTCGCTGGTTTGTCGATGCCGTAGGTGCTCGGCGACGACATCTCACGCGGGCAACCCCCGGCCTGAACGCCGCCCTACCACCAGGCTCTAGACCGCTCGCTCCGCCCGGTTCACCCGCCAGGCTCGACCCGTTGCCGATGTCATCGGGGCACCGCCGCGAGGACGGCCCGAACGATGAGGTCCACGAACTTGTCGTCGACCGGCTCCCGGGAGAACCAGCGCCGGTAGAAGAGCGGCCCGAGGAGCGCGGCGACGACAGCGCTGAGGTCAGCTGACGGCTGGATCTCCCCTCGGACGACTGCTCGTTCGAGGGCTGCTCGCAGGGGGGCGGCGTGCCTGCGCTGGATTGTGCTGTGAAAATCGGCGAACATCGGTTCATGCTCCGCGGCGTCGACGATGGAGGGAAGGATCGAGGACCATCGCGCCGTGACGAGCAGTCCGGCGAGATTCTTCAGAAAGGCGCTGACGTCGCCTTCGAGGGAACCGGTGTCCGGCGGCGGCTGGTCACCATCGTCCATCCGCAGGCACGCGTCGATGACGAGCGCCGCCCGGTTCGGCCAGTGCCGGTAGATGGTGGTCTTCGCGACACCCGAGCGCCTCGATACATCATCGATGGTGAGTTCGCCCAGGCCGGCCTCGACGTACCTGATGAACGCGGTCACGCATAGCTGTTACCGGCGTCCCGGCAAGACACGTCTATACGGGTAGAGAACGCGCGATCTCCCCAAGGAATCGGAAGGCCCAGATGGACGAGAGGTTGCATTCCATGTTCAGAGAAGAGATGGCCTCGCAGGCCCGGCCGCCGCTTGACGGCCTAGCCCAGGAGGTGCTCTCCGAGGGGAAGCGTGCCAGGCGTGCGCGCACGGCAAAGATCGCGTCGGCCGTTTTCGCCGTGGCCGGCCTCATCGGCGCCGGGGTAGCAGTGCCGGTAATCACCGGCGGGCATTCTGCCGTAGCGGACCGCGGCACGGCAGCGAAGGTCGCCAGCCCGGCCCAGCCCGGGACGCGGACCGCGCCCACCGGCGGGGCGAACACGGTCCCCGCGGCGGCGATCCTCACCACCGTGGACTCGCCGGCCGACATCCCGCAGCCCGCGGGCCCCAAGGCGCCCACAACTTCCGCAGCCGTCCTGGACGAACTGCTGAAGCTGCTGCCTCCTGGGAGGACAAGCAATTATGCCTTCGATGGTCTCGGTGCGCAGACCTACCTGGACGGTGCGTCCGGGCTCGGGATGATCCGGATCTACCTGTTCAGAGGGTCGCTTAATCCAGATGCATGTACCGGCGCGGTCCCTTCGGACATGACGCGGACCTGCGGCACGCTGCCCAGTGGCGCGACCGTGCTGACTACCAGGATCTCGGACAACTGCATCGAGCCGCTGTCGGTCGACGTCGACCACGGGGACGGCAGCGTCGTCGAGATCAACGTGGCCTCCTGCCTGCCCTGGAACGGCACCAGCAACCCGCCCGCACACGAGGCGATCACCGCTGCGCAGGCGGAGCAGATCGCTGCCAACCCCGCGTGGGGAGCGGTGCAGATGAATGCCGCACTTGTCCGGGAGGCGAACCGCCGCTTCGCCGACGTGCCAGGGGACTCCAGCTCCGGCGTGTCGGTGTATGCGGGGACCTCGGGCACCGGCAGGTCGGCAAAGAGCACGTACACCAGCAGGTCGACAGGAAGCTGACCAGCGTGGGCCTGCCCCGTTCTCCGGGGCAGG
>Ga0335073_10002217_pt1 | contig 26527 bp, 18 predicted proteins | sample Lox_Sample_22_FD_207093 | JGI IMG/M metagenome (GOLD analysis project Ga0335073, IMG submission 207093) | Soil microbial communities from Loxahatchee National Wildlife Refuge, Florida, United States - Lox_Sample_2.2 | ecosystem: Environmental > Terrestrial > Soil > Wetlands | place: USA...
GTTCGACCCTGGCCAAGAGTGTCAAGAGCTTCTTGGATGTGCTGCTCAGTTTCCGTGTCCAGGGCGGCGGTAGCTTCGTCGAGCATGATGATTCTAGGCCCTTTGAGGATGGTTCGCGCAATCGCTACACGTTGCTTTTCACCTCCGGACAACCGCAGACCACGCTCACCGACTTTGGTATCGTAGCCGTCAGGGAAGGTCATAATTCGATCGTGAATGCTTGCCGCTTTGCACGCCTCGTGGACTTGCTCATCCGTGGCTTCAGGGTTCGCATACTTAAGGTTGTACATCAGTGACTCATTGAACAAGACCGTATCCTGAGGCACAACCCCAATATGGCGTCGGAGAGAATCGATTGTGATATCTTGCACATCGTGACCATCCACCAAAATGCTGCCACTTTCGATGTCGTAGAATCGGAAGAGAAGGCGGAACACTGTGGATTTGCCGCCACCAGATTCGCCAACGAAGGCCGTCGTCGTTCCTGGAGCACAATGGAAATTCAGTCCTTGTAGCGCATGCTTCCGCGAATCGTAAGCAAACTTCACATCGTTGAACATGATATCTCCTTCACAGCTTGGAAGAAGTCTTGCACCTGGCTGGTCCACCACTGTAGGTTTCTCCTTGAATAGTTCCAGCATCCGTTCTGAATTGATCATGGCCGATTGAATGACGCGATAGAAGGTGCCGAAATAGTTGAGGGGTGCTTGCAACTGAGCCATGTAGGTGAGCATGGAGACGAACTTTCCCACATTAATTTCGCCAGTGGTGACCTGATGTGCGGCAATGAAGCAAGTGATCATTAAGCCTAGCATGAAACAGAGATTCTGCGTGACGTTCATAAGGTTGAGAGAGTAGAGTACTTTGTACTCTGCACGCTGGAATTTGTTGACGGCACCGCGGTAGCGATTAAATTCATAATTCTCGGCGTTGAAGTATTTGACCGTTTCGTAAGACACCATGGAATCGTTCTTAACGGCATCAGTATCTCTATCGGCATTCACCATCTGTCGGCGAATCTCGGCCCTCCACTGTGCCATTCTAATCGTGAGATAGATGTACCAGAACGTGATGATGGTGACGACGAGGGCGTAGTATACGTCGAACTCAATGAGAAAGTAGCCGATGGCAACGCAAAGGTCGATCAACATTGGAATGACCTGGAAGGTCACTTGTTCTAGGAAGGTGTTGATCGAGTTACCTTTGCCAAGTGCAGACAGAACCTCACCGGTCTTCTTGCCGAGGTGGAAGTCCAAGCTAAGGCCATGTACATGCTCGAAAGAAGCAATTGACAGCTCCCTGTATGAGTACTGGCTGACTGGAATCCAAAGTGTTGACCGAATGGCGTTCAGCAAGCCGTTACCGCCTTGAAGAAGTCGGTAGAGGATGTAGAGTGCAATGGCTCCCCACGGCACATGGATGGGTCCTTTCTCGAGGTCTTCAATGATGACGCCGACTTGATATGGAACGAGAACATTGATGCCGCGCTGGATAATGATGATCAGAAAGCAGATCATCACCATGAGTTGGAGACCACGATCCTTGGATGGCCAAAGGTAAGGGAAAAAGAGTGAATAGCCTCTGATATAGTCCCACCAGCTGCGAGCCGGAGCTGTGGAAGGGCGTACCCAGCCGGGTTCATCAATGTCGCCGTGTCCGTGGCCGTGACCATGCCCTGATCCATGACCAATCTTGCCGTTCGAAGGCACGGAGGAGGTTGGCACGGATCCATAACCATTTGCATTTTGACTCGTTGGAGCACCGTTTGGAGTCACGCGAGCGTCTCCATTCTGTTCATTCGATTCCGAGAGCAGTGGGGCTCTCTCAGCTGCGTGTTCGTCGTCGTCGTCGGTAGCTTTCTTTGGCCTGCGTACGACGAATAGCACGTAGAAGCTGATTAGTGCCAGCAGAATGATGAGACGCAAGATGATGATTACTGCATCAGTGATGTGCCAGTGATTCAGATTATCTCGCTCCGAGTTGAGGGCTACATAGCTAGCGCATACAGCCAATTCAAGGACTAGAGCCAGAAGCCATGTAGCGAACTGAGCTCCTGTTGGGGACGGTTTCGTGTCCACGAGGGAGACGAGAAGCAGAGAAAAAACGAAGAATGAGCCGACGATGTAGACCTATACGAAATCAGTGGTTAATTTCCACGTATCTTCATATACCTCAATTTGGGAGGGGTAGGAAAGCAGGAACTTACCACTGCAGATTGGCCACACCACCAACCCTGCTTCCGACTGTACAGGGCGTGGATGATCACATTGACAGCGTTTGCTACCCAGGTCAAGCACGCGATCACAGAGAGCCACTCGAAGACTAGCTTCCGTGAACGTGAGATTTCTGAATGGTCATTCAACGACGAGTGTAGCTTGGCTTTCTTGCTGGTTGGCAACGGTTTTCCGCCCGGGCCAAACAGAGGCTGTTCGGCATCATTAGTATTAGAATCGGTCGAAGATGCTATACTCCGAACTGTGAAGACGAGCAGGAAGAAGGCGAGCAGGATGATGGGGTAGGCGTATTGCAGCACGTCGAGCGCGCCGGCCGCGTCCAGGTGCGTCATGCTCGAAGCTGGTGGTCGCCGATTGCCTGCCCCGCGGCGAGACTCTGGGGAAAACCGGAGATGAACGAATTAATTAGCAGTAACGATTGAAGAGGACGGCGGCCGTTACGACTCCCCTCAGACGTGTTTCCTTTTCACAAATACGCGGACGGTTTGTGAAAAGAAGGGAGGGATGAGGTCAGGAGAAAGAACACGCCATCGCTGGGGTGTTGTCGAAAGGAAAGAAAGGGAAGACTCGAGCGTGTTTTTGAGCGGTTCAGTCGTCGCTGCTCCAAGTGGCGGCGGCGGTGGGTAAAAGGTAAGTAGGGTCAAGCCCAGCAAACACCAAGCCAGAGATGGTGGGTAGACAGGCGAGAGCACAACTAGAATGAAAACGGCGCACGTAAAGAAGAGTGGGACCGCCGACTCCACTGCCTGGTCTGGCTGAGAAAGTGTATGCAGGTCGCAAGATGGCGCCGTTCGGTTGAATTCGGGGCTTGAAGCTAAACAGTTCTAAGACCTGCCTCCGCCGCACACACTTTACTGCAATCAGCCGCCCGCGAAGAGCCTTTTGGAGTACAGTCCGGGGTCGATCGGGCCTACTTGGCGAACGAAATACTGATCCAGAACTTCCACGGCGGTGCGAGCTCGTAAATCCCTAACCCAACGCCGTAACTCGGCGAAAGCTATGTGGATCCAGGGTTTGCCTCGAATCTCACCTGGATGCGTCCATGAGCTGCAGATGGACTGCGTTTCGGAAGCGATTCTCAGGCGACAGTTGCCGATCGAGAATGTGCGAAGTGCATGTAGCATAGGGCAGAGTACGGCTTTACGAACGAGCGGCAGAAAAGTACCTTCACGTAAGGTACTTTTGCCTTATCCTTGGGCCGGATTGTTTCATGGAAATGTGCGAGGGTAGGGAAGATGTGAAGTCGGGTGGCAGTGGATGGATGGATGGATTTTGCCGCAGCCGTCCATTTCCACGGTTCCGGCGCGGCTGCTTTGCTGCCCTGCTACTGATTAAGTTTACCCTGCTGCTGCTCTGTTAATTGCCCTGTCGCTCTGCTAGTTAATTGCTCTGCTCCGCTGCCGACTGCTTTGGTCTGCACGCGCTCAAGGCGATCACTGTGGGCGATTCCTGTAGGCGATTCCGGCCGACCATTACTGTGCCGCCAGACCCATAAGTCTTAGCAACCACAAATGATGATACGAAATCGATAAAAAACTTGGCTGCTGATGAAAGAGGCAAAGGTAAGACCGACTGAGCTCAGCAATTGGACTGTGCTGGCATCGATACCTTGAGGATCCCGATTTTAAAAGCCAATTCCGCAACGACCTAGCGCTTTAGTGGACATGCAGTCTAGATAGCCCGCTGGCTGAGGTGGTACATGTGCTGCGGCTGTCTGGCGGTCTCGTCAGTGCTTTTACTAACCCCCGGCTTTGTTCTGGTACAGCAACGCCGTGTGGTGTGCGCGCATCTGACAAGTCGGGATCGGACCCGCTCCCAGCTCCCAAGCTTTGGAAAAAGCTGCAGGGCCGTCACAGGTCGCGCGCATTGCAGCTTCATCGTGTCGATTTTCAGCCATTCGTCGCTGCCGCCACTCTTCCGTACGTACTCCCAATCGTCGGGCCCTCTTGCAGACGGGTGCAAATAGCATCGAGCATCCGCGGCCACAGCTAGCTTCCGCGTGGCAGCGCGTCTGCCCGTCTATCCTCCTGCATTTGCCGCAACTAAAGTATCTCGACGTCGTCCGTCCGCCAGTCAAGCTGCGGCCTGCCTCGACGACCAAGATCGGAGCTGGATCCGTATGCGAGGACACGTCTTCCTCGCTAGGCCGCGCCGTATCGACGAGTAGTCAACTCTCACTCGACATCAGAAGCTTGCGCCGATGCCGCCGTCCGCCATACCGCCCGCTCCCCCTCTCCCTCCGCAAATACTTCCGCAATCTACGGCCCGCAGTACCTTTGCCAGACTTGTCCAGCCATTCAGCGCATATGGGTCTCGCCCGGCCAGCGCCCAGGCCCATCGTGTCGACGTAGGAAGAGCCGCTGCAGTGGTCCCACGTATCTTGGGGTTAGTACTCCTACAGGCCCCACAGGCCTTGTTTCACACCTGAATTATACTCTGGTTACGAGCATGTGGTCCAGTTGCACAGTGTTTCTCAGCTGAGAAGTCATACTGACCTGGTTAACTTTAGCAGCACTTCCGTGGCTTCCCAGGATGCCGGTCTCACTCTCAGTAGTGGTTCCGAAATTACTGCCCTGGACATTAATCACGCAGGAACACATGCCGTCGTAGCCGGCAGGGAAATTCTGCAAACCATCCGGGTCAGTGGGTCTACTTGCTACGAGGAGACAAATCTGCGAGCGGCAGTACGCGACCGCGAGCGGCAACAACCTGCGAGAACAAGAGATGGGTTAGATTTTCATGCGGTCAAGTGGTCTCACGGTCAGTTTAGCACTTACATTGCGGCTGCCGCTACGAATGGTAAGGTTGTCGTCTATGATCTCAATCGTCCCGGCATTGAGATTGCCCGTCTCCATGAGCACCATCGTCAAGTCCACTGCCTTGCTATCAATCCATTCCAAGGTCACATGCTCCTCTCTGGAAGTCAAGATGCCACGGTCAAGTTATGGGATCTCCGAGATACTCGGTCGGAAGCGATGATGTGCCGTAGTCGTCTGCGTTATATGGGCCAGAGTGACGGGATTAGAAGTGTTCGTTGGTCCCCGAAGGATGGCGTTGAGTTTGCATTTGGAACCGATGGTGGCGTTGTGCAGGGCTGGGACTACCGGAACCCGAAGTCGGCCAAGTTGAGGATCAACGCCCATGACAGAGCATGCACGGCCATAGACTGGCATCCGGATGGCGTGCATCTCCTCAGTGCAAGTCAAGACCGAACGGTTCTGGTGTGGGACTTCTCCACCGATGCCCGACGGCCCAAACCCCAATGGACTCTCCGGACTCCTTATCCCGTGTTCAACGCCAAATGGCGGCCTCCTTGTTGGAACAGTGACACCAGGGGTCAAGGAGCATGGCAATGCACCCAAATTGCGACTTCATATGAGCGACTGTACCCAACCGTTCACTTGTGGGATTTCCGTCGGGTGTACATGCCCTTCAGGGAACTTCAGTCTTTTGAAACGGCGCCGTCTGATATGCTTTGGCCTTCTCAGGATCTTCTGTGGACTGTGAACCGTGAAGGAAGATTCCAACAAGCAGATATCCATTATGCTCCCAAGGTGATTGATCGGAGGCCATTCCAAGCTCTTGCAGTATCGTCCGCCGGAGAACTCTGTGTATTCTCGCAAAAACGTGGACGCCGAAGGGGTTCGGAGATGGACTATGCGGAAGAGAATGACGAAAGTGTTAGGGAAAGGAGCAACCGCACGACGGCGTCAGAGAAGACACAGCTCAGCAGGAGTTCCTTTGATGACAGCGTAGATGAAAACTTCTTGATCTCATCGCATAAACGCCACCATGAGAGGAGGCACAGCAACCGCACGAGTAAGAGCCTGAGTAGTACACCGCCATCGTTGAGCGAAAGCGGCGTCGTGAAGCTAGACGAGACGCTGAGGGAAGGTAAAGGTACCTTTGCTCAATGCCAGGTTGCGTACAGAGTACCACTCGATGGAACTCTAGACTCGTTAGTGTTCTCTTACCTGGCACAGAAATACAAGCACGCAAACCTACCGTATCCGATTGAGCTCGACACTATCGAGGCTGTGAGCAAGATCTTTGAACAGAATGCAGTCTATGCTCAGAGGACCGGTTTGTACAGACTCACGCAGTCTTGGCGAATGTTCGGTGCAGCTAATCAAGTCGAAATACTGCGATCCGCGCGAACGAGAAATTTATTACGACGGACGCTGCGGCGAAGAGCCCGCGACGCCTTGAAGACCATTCGAACTCTCCCGCACAAGCCGCGAGCCCATCGCTCAGGAAGACCGGCAACAGGTGAGGCAGCGGATAGATCAAGGAGGGGTTTACTATTGGTCGAGAGTAATTCTAATGCTCCTACCCCTTTGGCAAGACCTCAGAATCGTCCCACGGCGGTGAGTGGATTGGATTCCGGTGGACTGCCGGATCCAAGTGAAGACGACCAGTTTGCTCTCCCAGCTTCCATTTCTCCTCACCATTTTCCTCAGCAAACACCACTCTCACACGAGCAAACCGAAGAACACACGGAGACTGTGCAGCAAAGAAGTTCCAGTACTACTCAAGCTCGTGCTCCTAGCCCGCCTCTAAGCTCTCCCATTACCACTCCTCAAGCTGTACAGGAGAGAAGATCACAGCTGAGTGGCTGGAGAGCTCGTCCGAAATCTCCTCTGAGTTTAGAAGGCACACAGGTTGAAAATTCCGCCGCAATCGACATTGCTCCACCTTTCGACAGACACAACTCCAACGAGAGCTTTACATTCTTCTCTGCATCGTCTGAATCACAACAAACCATGTCTCTCAGAACTACTCCTGAGCATGACGGCGACTTTGCCTCCGGTCACGAAACCGGCGTTGCTGGTGCCTCCACTGCTCCACCTCAAACCAATACTCACAAGGTTTGTTTACCTATTCGAGCAAGCATCCAAATATGACACCACGCATCACAGTCATCAGCTCATCTGGCTTTCATCATGCCAAATTTAGCTATTTCAAAGAGACACTAACGCCAGACAGGAACTTGAAGCCGTTGAAATAACTCGAGGACGGGGTCGTGGTGGACCGGTCTACGTGTTTCCCGAATTGGATGGCCGTCGTGACTTTGGTGATGGCGAAGATGAGCTTCCATTCGAGTTGGAGGATCATATTAAGACTATTCTCTTCGTGATCGACAAGGACATTAAGAAAAGGGAGAAAGAATTGCGAGAGGCCATGCTCGCTGCCATGGAAAAGGAGGCTGCCGAAAATGCTGCCGAGAACGCTGTTGAGAACGCCGTTGAGAATCCCGGAGAGAATACTGGAGAGAATGGCGTCGAGGATGACGAAAATGCCAATGATGAGGACGAGCAGGTTGAGGGAGAGGCTCCTGGAGCTGCGGCCGACCTTACCGATCAGGGTGAGGACGATTACGAAGGTATTTGGCTTTTAAGCCTCCTTGCCCACACCCAGCTCATCTAGGGCTGCCAACTGATCTAGGGCTGCCAACTGGCGCCCCTATGTGATGCTCCTATCTTACTTCAATCTCAATGACGTTCGTTTTACTCTCAAAAGTTCGAGAAGGGGGCACCGGATTTCTGAAACGATCAACTCTAAGATTGTCATTGCTGGAGTATTGGGTTCAAATCGTTTCAGAAGTCGTGAGTGTTTGATTCGAACGTAGAGTGACATAATCCAACAGTATCACTTCCAAGCTTAACGATGCTCGACATCGTTTTGGAAGAAAGACCACTGACGGTTATTATCATCTCCAGTAGGCAATATCACCAAAGCCATCCCACCAATCATGTCTATTCTCGAAGCGGAAAGCATGACCAGAACAGATAGCGACCTCGAATTCGACGTGAAAATGTTGCTTCAGAAATGCTACGAATACTACTCCGATAAACAAGTCGACGCCCAATTTCTTTCGCACCTCACATATCTCCTACAACCTTGCCTTGCACCCGGTCATCCGACAGTGCACAATCTCAAAGACAAGTCCCTCCTTCCCGTCATCTATATGCTCACTTCGGGCCCACAAGATCCTCAAGCTATCACCAAGTGTCTCACATCCAACCTATGCCATATCGACTGGGCCGGTGTGAACACCCTCCACCTGGAAGCCGTGCTGACAACGTACCTGGACCTCCTCGAACGGCACCAATCGTACAACACGGCGACGCTGATGCGCAAAGCCGGCGCCACGCTGACCTCCGTGGCGGAAGAGAACGAGACGCTGGACACGCGGTCGAAGATCGGGCTGGCGTGCGGACGCTGCGGCAAAGCGCTGGGGGAGGGCGCGGCGCGGCTGCGCTGCGACAAGTGCGGCGCCGTGCAGGCGCCGTGCGGCGTGTGCTGGCAGCGGCGCGCGCCCGACCCGCTGCCCGGCAAGCGCAGCAAGAAGGCTGACGCGCCGCCATCCGGCGCCCTGCTCGAGTTCTGCATGGTGTGCGGCCACGCTGCCCATCCTGGCTGCTGGGACCTCGTTCAGAGGGATCCTGTCTATGGCGGCCATTGCGTTGTGCCGGAGTGCGAGTGCGCGTGTCGGCCGGGCCCGTGGCGGAATCGTGTGGTTAAGGAGGAGGAGGAGAGGAATGTTAGAGGGGTTATTCGTGGTGAAGAACGGAAAGTGGGTGAAAGCAGGGCGGTTGAAGGCGCCAGGAAGTTATTGGATACTTCAGGATCGAAGAAGACGGTCGCTTTTATCGATGGGATGACCGAAGTTGAGTGAGCTATTGATTACTAGTGGCTGCGTTGTTACCATAGGCGTTGGCTATTCTTCTGGATAAAGACGTTGGATACCTTGTACGAAGGGTGAGAGTACCACGATACCCTTAGGACTTGGATGATGTACGATTTTGGTTAAATTATGAGCATGAAGTCGTTTTGATTCATTTCTTCATTGGATATCCTTACTAATGGCCGGGTATATGGAGCTATAGATGCTAGATGAATCGCTGGTCTTCTTTACAATTCCAGCTCTTCACACTCCATTCCGCATTCTATACAGCTCTTTTTTGTTGCTCCCGTTTCTGGGTCGGTGGTCGGCCGTCCCCATTCGTGCTCATGTCTGTCATGTCGACCCATAACTTTATCGCCAAACTTGGCTTCGTTACCGCCTGCTAGGCGACTCCTCCGGTACGCTTCCACCCTGGTCCTCTTTTTCAATTCCTGCAGTTTGGTCCTAAACTTCAGCTCCTTTCTATTTTTCTTTTCGCCCTCTCGCTTCTCGAATTCGGCATCCAAAGCCTCAGCGCTTCCCCACTTCTTGTCGCTGAATGCGTATTCCTCGACCTGGTATCTCAGATACAGCATCATGTTATTCCACGTCGACTTGTGTGGATTCGGTCTCTCCATCCGCGGTAACAGCTCTGCATCCTTAAGCTCTTCATCCGTGAGCAGGTAGTCTTCGCGGGCCTCCGTTTTCGTAAGCAGGCTGTACTTGTCCGGAAACTTCTCCTTACATGCGTTGCACACGCAACAACCAAAGATATCTTTCCAGGTCCAGTCGATTTCAAGGCTGTTGCACTCTCTACACCGCAAGCTGTCCTCCGCCAAGACCGAAATACCTGGTTCGAAGGGGCCGGCGCGAGATGCTCGTAGCTTCTTCAGAAGCTGTAAACGCTCCCATTCTTTGAGCGTCATGTTCGGCGGTTTCTGCTCGCCTGGCTCAGTGGACCCATCGTTGTGTAGAGCTTTGTTGAAGGGATCGTCTTCTGAGGTAATAAAACCGCCTTTTGTGTCGGTCATCTTGCTAAAGTCATACTCAATGTACTTTTCAAACTTCTTGGCAGGCCGGATGGAGTCATCGACAGGCGGTTTGGAGAGAGTGGCATCGCGTGAGGTGGATGGTACTGCTGCGCTTGAGATTGCAGAGTGCGATCGTTTAATCCCGGCCAGAGGCACTTTGGAACTGTTAGAACTAGAGGCATCTTGCTGTGTTCTGAGAGCCTTTGCTCGTAATCGAGCTTCCTCTGTTCGCCGTACTTGTTCCGGAGTTATAGGATTCGGTGGAAGGGAGCCGGAGTGGGATGGTCGTGGAGGAGGTGTGGATGCTTTCTCCGCCATCGTGAATGAAGAGGGGCAGATGGATGGAAGAAGAGGACTGTCTTTGCCTCAGTGCTCAGTCCCAATACTTCTCATGCGTTCTAGAGGGTAATAGGAATGGGTATGAAGTTGCAGGAGCAGATTATTAATGTCGCAGCCTGGATTCAGAGTGACTCTTTCTGAGATGGTCATGTAAGGTAAGGTTGCCGTACTCGCGGGAGTGACTGGCAACATCGAAGGGCGATCATGTAGTTTTCCAAGGCGCGTACGAAAGTTACGGGTTTGGAGTGTAAGGTATATAGGCGTTCATGCGCTTAATTAAGGTACCTCTATGTAATATTAAGGTGGCGTTGAAGTTCGCGCGCCGCTCCACCCTTTCGCCGGCTGACTGGATGACGATTTTGGAATTAACCGCAGCGCAGCTCCAGTACGAATCCGGCTTTGACTTACACCTCCGTTTGTTCCTCTTCCCTCCTCCAACACCCGCATATAACTCAAACCCTAGATGATTCCGGCCACTGAAGCTCAGGTATATTATCAACCCGCTTGAATTTGTTCCTCTCCATCCTCGCACAACCAGCTCATCCTGCTCATAGAAGCTGTTCCGCGAGGCGGCAACCGTTCACCAGAACGAGCTGCACTCTGCTTCCTTCAGCCAAACCATGGCCTCACAACCATCCGATGAAGACATTACCCAATTCATGTCATTCGCCTACTGCCATGACAAGCAATTGGCCGTTCGCTTCCTTCAGGGTGCCAACGGGGATATGGGACAAGCAGTGAACAACTACTTCGACAACCCAAACCGCTACTCTAATGTGAGGCACGGAGGGCTCGATGAATACCACGAATACCTTCTGACCGCGAATAGGAAGCGTACGATGAGCGAGCCTTCTCACAAGACCGCCACGGCAGCTACGTCGTCGACGACCTCCCAGGTGGGTGGCAGATGCCAGTCCAAGTTCACAGAGGAGCTAAACAAACATGGTTTTGCAGCTTTCCAGATCCACGCTCCCGATGAACCTGCTCAATCATACTCACACAGTAGCGCTCCGACACGTCCGCCATCGCGTGCATCACATCAAGGCCTGGCCGGCTCTATGGAAATGCAGCAAGAGTCAGGCGTGGTTGGCAGCTCCGGTCCCGTCTTCGGCCCTGCCACTCGAGAACATTATGATATGTCAAAATGGGCTCTCACTCATCCTGGCGTGACCGAATCCGAAATCTTTCCCGATGTTGACATTCCTCACCGTGCGCGAATAGCAGGCGAACCAGTTATAATCAAACCGCTTACTCCCGCCTCCGACCTTCCCTCTCTCCTCACCATTCTCAACACCATCCCAATGGCGCAGGAGATGTTACTGTCAGTTGGTGATGTAGCTCCAGATGGCAGCAACTGGGAAGAGTTCTTCGTTGACCCGTCCATACGCAAATCCAAGACGGGTCTGACTGAGGAAGAGATGGATGAAATGGATAGCGAATCAATGAGTGAGGTTGAAACAACGGATCGAGTGAAAAATCGTTTCCGCAAGAACCTAGTTCGCCATGTTCAGAGGCTGGTGGCGTTTATGATCTTCACGGATCGCTCATATGGAGATATCGAACAGATTTGGGAGCTCAAGAACATTACGGAAGCTGCGAACAATGTAACCGATGACCGAACTCCAGCAGTATGGTTCCTGGAAGAGTGGACAGATGCGATCAGGGCAATTACCGGTCGCCAGAAAGCTGCCACCCTATTTGAGGTGATAGGAGTTCACGGGGCTTTAGAGCACCAGGAGGAGTGGAGGTTATACAGCTTCCAGGTATACGATCTCAAAGTCACACTGACGGATGATGACGAGAAACCTACACTCTACGATGTCCTCGACGCTTCAGTGTGGGCTCCTAACAGTGACGGTACACAAGCCGACGATTTATGGCTACATGAAACTCCTAATGTGTTAATCCTGAGTATTCAGCAGGACGACCTTCAAGCTCAAGGCCTCAACATGAAAGTGCCTTCTTCTTTCTTCATGGATCGCTATACATATGAACATGTTGGGTTGCTGCGTGAACTCCGGCAGATCCGTACGGCTAGACTCATCGAAATCGAAGCCTTACGGGCAAAAATATCGAGGCTCACTAAGCTCACCAACTCAGATTCCTCGAACAAAACACAAAGTACGGCTGATAAAGACTCACAACTGGTACTCGATGAAGCAATTGCATGTCTTAAGAGAGATCAAGATCTCGCAGGCCCGGAGGAAACGGAACTTATTCAGCGTTTCGAGTCGTTGAAGGCATCTATTGAAAGAAAGGTCAAGGAACTTGAACAGGAGATCGTCGAGATCAAAGCAGACATCAAAGCGGAGAACAACCTCCTCGAAAGCGCCAACCCTCCGCGCGGTCCCAAGCCAACAAAGCTCTACACCCTCCGCGGCGTATCCACCAGCATCGACGTGACCTTCGTGCTGTACCCGCGCGCCGACTCTCCCTCTGAGCACGAATGGTGGCGGCTAGAGTACACGTCGACGCCGTCGCTAACGAAGACGCAGGTCAGCGAAGCGGCTGTGCTGCACGCGGCGCGCAGCACGTCGCCGCGGGCAACGCTGGTGTACGCGACGGCGGCGGCGGCGTGCGAACCGGTCCCCGCGCTCGCCTCCTGGGATGCGCTGACGCCGCCGCTGCGGGCCGCCGTCGCCGACGACAACGCCGCGCTGCGCGCCGACCTGCGCGCCTACGCCGACCCCGCCGCCGCCTGGCCCGACGCCACCGTCCTTGAGTCCGTCGAGGACGACCCCCCGCCGTACAATCCGGGCGCCGCGCACGAGGACCTGCAGTGGGCACCGGATCCGGGACCCGATGTTGTCACTGATGCCGAGTACGTGCGCGATGCGAAGGCGTGGAGAGAGCGCGCTGGTGCGGCGGCGGAAAATGACGAGGAGCGGATGGAGGAGTAGAGGGCGAGGAGCATTAGTGTGTCACGGATGCGTGAGCTGGATGACGTCGGCGGTTTGCATACCTCTGGTGGAATCAATGGGCATTCATGGGCATACATGGTTCGGTCAAAGGAGCATGGCATGGAGTGGCACGATTCACATAGCGGTGCATTAGAAGCGAAATCGCTCAGTGAAAGCTGTCGGTGACGATTTCTTGCTTCTGGCTTGGTGTGTATGTCTGCGGTTCTGAGCGTTGGTGGACAATTAGCTGTTATGCACGGCTTTCACTGCGGCCCCGATACGGAATGTCGGCGCCATGCAATTGATATTGGGACATCACATCCTAGGCATTTTGTCGGCGTTGTAGACGAACGAGATACCCCTGCTGCTTATCAGCACTCATTCTCTCTTTGTTTTCAGATAATTATCTCCGAAGACAGAAATAAAGATGGCGGTAGAAAGACAAGGGCTCGTTCATATATTCACATTGCTCTTCCAGCATCAACATGCGAAGAATCATAGAACAGCAGAGGATACCAAGCAGATTAATCTCAAGGGTATGACGAGGCTGAAGATTATTAGCTAAACTCTGGGTGAACTGACCAAGCATCCAAAAGTCGCACGTGAATCCACACATTAACGCTAGCAGGTGCCTTCGGTGTTTCTGCCGCTGATTTTTCTCGTAACGCATGCGGGCAGACTGGCAGCCGTCGGAAAACTTTCACCAATAATGTCTTTGCTCGTACCCACCACGGCACCAAAGCTTCCAACCGCCACATTCTGGCCTGCTCAAGCTTAAGTTCAGGCCATTACCACCCAACATAGAAACTTCATGATTCCGCCGTCTCTCTCGTCAGCCGCCACTCAACCTTTCATCCGCCTTCAACCATCCTCAATCCATCCGCCATACTCTCCAATCTCAACTCCATCGGTGTACAATCCATACCAGCATCCTCTCATGACGTACCACCACTAGTTCGTTAATTACCGTACATGTAGCTCTCCGTGCGGGCAATCTGTTCGTCTCTCCAATTCAATGCTCCCCGGCCCACAGACTCCTCTCTTCGCGAGCTCCAGCTCTCCCGAACAATTCCTGTCCTCGTCTTCGCCATCGTCATTCTCGTCTTACTCAGATCCGTCGTACCTGGGAGCCACGAGCGTCGGCAAAGAGCCACTATGCGCCAACACCGAAGGGTGGGGACCGCTGAGTCCCTCGCGGTGGGACTTCACGCCATGCTTTCTGGACGTGATCGTGGCGGCCGTGGCGGTGTTCGGCATCGTGCTGGGCGGCGTCGCGGTGTGGCTGCTGCTGCGCCGTGAGAAAGAGAACGTGAAGCGGGATTGGCACTTCTACGCGAAGCTGAGCGTGCTGATCGCCCTTATCATCGACGTTGCGTTGCAGGCGGCCATTCAGATCGAGTATTATCACGATGTCTGGCCCGCCGACTTCAGGTTCTGGTCCACCGTCCTGACTGTCGTCTCGCTCTTCGTCGTCTTCTCCATCCAGTATTTCGAGCACTGGCGATCAAGAACTCCCAATGGTGTGGTGCTACTCTATTGGCTCTTTCTACTCATCGCGCTCGGCATCAAGCTTCGCTCTCTCATAGCACAAGACTTCCAGCACAAGTACTTGGCCTACTTCGTCGTCTTTTGCGTCGGCGTTGGTCTTGCCGCTTTGGAGTTGGTATTGGAGTGGCTTGTTCCAAAGCGGTTGAGTGCGTACGACGCCCTTGGAGACGAATTTGAATGCCCTTACGAGTATGCCAACATCTTCTCGATCTTGACCTTCAGCTGGATGACGCCGCTCATGAAGCAAGGATATAAGCACTTCCTAACTCAGGATGATTTGTGGAATCTGCGCAAGAGTGACAGTACCAAAGAGGTCTCTGGATCGTTCCAGAAGGCCTGGGATATGGAGTTGGAGAAGAAACATCCGAGTCTGTGGATCGCCATGTTTCGAGCTTTCGGTGCGCCGTATCTTGAAGGCGCCATCATCAAGACCCTCAGCGACATACTTTTATTCGTGCAACCCCAACTGTTGAGACTTCTGATAACGTTCATCGAATCATATCGAACGCCGGATCCTCAGCCACTGGTGAGAGGCGCCGCCATTGCACTTTGCATGTTCGCGGCAAGCGTGTGTCAGACGGCAGCTCTACATCAATACTTTCAACGCGCATATGAGACGGGCCTACGGATCAAAGGTGCATTGACGGCGGCCATATACTCCAAGGCCCTTAGGCTATCGAGTGAAGGCCGAGCGTCAAAGTCGACTGGCGATATCGTGAATTACATGGCAGTGGATACCCAGAGATTGCAAGATCTGACTCAATTTGGCCAACAGCTCTGGTCCGCTCCGTTCCAGATCGTGCTCTGCATGATCTCTCTATACCAACTTGTCGGATTTAGCATGTTTGCTGGCGTGGGTGTCATGATCTTGATGATTCCGATCAACGGCCTCATCGCGAGGTTGATGAAGACGCTGCAAAAGGTGCAAATGGGCAACAAGGATTCCAGAACAAGGCTGATGACGGAAATCCTGAACAACATGAAGTCAATAAAGCTATATGCTTGGACAACGGCATTCATCAACAAGTTGAATTACATCAGAAACGACCAGGAACTTGTAACGCTACGAAAGATCGGTGCTACTCAGGCGTTTGCCAACTTCACCTGGTCCACAACTCCATTCTTGGTCTCATGCTCGACCTTTGCGATCTACGTGCTCACACAGGACAAGCCGCTCACGACTGACATCGTCTTCCCAGCTCTGACTCTGTTCAACATGCTCACTTTCCCACTCTCCATCTTCCCTATGGTTATCACTTCCATAATCGAGGCTACTGTTGCCGTCGGCAGACTGACTTCATATTTTCTCGCCGAGGACCTGCAACCAAACGCAGTGCTCATCGAACCCTCCGTCGAGGAGAATGGCGAAGAGTCAGTGCGGATTAGAGATGGTACCTTCACGTGGAACAAGGAGGAAGGGCGTAATGCGCTGGAAGATATCAACTTCGTTGCTCACAAGGGCGAGCTGTCCTGCATCGTAGGACGTGTTGGCGCGGGCAAATCTTCTCTTCTTCAAGCCTTGCTTGGCGATTTGTGGAAGATTCGTGGCGAAGTCATTATGCGCGGCACTTCAGCTTACGTAGCTCAATCTGCGTGGGTGATGAATGCCTCTGTGAAGGAGAACATATTGTTCGGGCATCGCCTTGATCAGGCCTTCTACGAGAAGACGGTGAAAGCTTGCGCACTGCAGGATGATTTCGCTTCGCTTCCTGATGGAGATCAGACTGAAGTCGGTGAACGAGGTATTTCGCTGTCTGGTGGACAGAAGGCACGCTTGACGCTGGCAAGGGCGGTTTATGCTCGAGCCGATATCTACCTCCTTGACGACGTTCTGTCAGCAGTGGATCAACATGTCGGACGACACCTGATCGATCACGTTCTTGGAGCGAAAGGACTTTTGGCTGGCAAGACAAGAATTCTAGCTACCAACTCTATTCCAGTGCTCATGGAAGCAAATTATGTCACACTGCTTCGCGAAGGGCGTATCATTGAGAAGGGAACCTATGAACAGTTGCATGCAATGAAAGGAGAAGTCGCCAATCTCATCCGCGCCGCTAACAATGAAGAGGTGGAGGGCAGGGCGAGCATGGATAGTTTGGAAAGTGAAGAGACGGTCTACTCCGTCGAAGAAGAAGAGGAAGAAGAAGAGCAGATGGAATTGGAAATCCAAGAAGCACAAGAAGGACTTGCACCTTTGCAACCTGCCGGCACCATTCCAGCCAGGAAGAAATCTACTATGACATTGAGACGTGCTAGCACTGCCAGCTTCCGGGGACCTCGTGGTAAAGTGGCCGAAGAAGAGGGGCTGGCGCTCAAGTCGAAGCAAAGCAAGGAGGCGATGGAGCAGGGTAAAGTGAAGTGGAGTGTATATGCGGAGTATGCAAAAGAGAGCAATCTCTTCGCCGTCGCCATCTATCTCGTCATGCTTGTGGGAGCCCAGACCGCTCAAATTGGTTAGTATTGACCCTGAAACATTTTGGACTCGTAGATCGAGCCTCAGGAGGTGACACGAATCGGAGTCACCTCGAGAGTTTGTTGGCTAGACGCTTGCTGACACGCGGCTACAGGTGGGAGTGTATGGCTCAAACATTGGTCAGAAGTCAATGGAGACTCTGGCCGGAACCCAGAGGTTGGCAAATACTTGGGCATTTACTTTGCCTTTGGCTTCGGCTCCTCCGCTCTTGTGGTTGTCCAGACGTTAATTTTGTGGATCTTCTGCTCCATCGAAGTACGTAGGAGTCAAGTTTTGGAGCGCTCTTCGGCTGCAAGTTGCATAATCCCGCGATAGATCAAGCAGGCTAACGGAGTTTCCCGCATTCCAGGCTTCCCGCAAGTTGCACGAGAGGATGGCCTTTGCCATCTTCAGGAGCCCAATGAGCTTCTTTGAGACCACACCGGCCGGTCGAATACTCAACCGCTTCTCGAGGTAAGTTGTCCAACACCCCCGTTTGGCATACAGTGGCTCGTCGAACGATGCTGGCATCATTTTCCGGCAGCCGTGCGAAGTACCTACCCGTTCCACAAAATCTCCGACATGGAAGAAGAATTTTCTAGTGCCAGCTGCTAATTCAATTTTGCCAGCGACATATACCGCATTGATGAGGTTCTAGCGTGAGTATACATGCAGATCCGGTCTCCATGCAACCTCCCTACTAACTTCACTGATTAGGCGCACGTTCAATATGTTGTTTGTCAATTCGGCTAGAGGTGCGACATTCCTAATTGGCCCACCGTCTGCATTGCAAAAACACTTACCCGCAATAACAGCCGCATTCACCCTTGCCGTGATCTCAACATCCACCCCAGCTTTCATTGCCCTGATCATTCCACTTGCAGCCTTGTATATCTTTATTCAGCGGTACTACTTGCGCACATCCCGCGAGCTGAAGCGCCTGGACAGCGTAAGTAGGAGCCCGATATACGCTCATTTCCAAGAATCCATCAACGGGATCAGTACCATCCGAGCATACCGGCAGCAGAAGAGATTTATTCTTGAGAATGAGTGGCGCGTCGACGCCAACCAGCGCGCATACTTTCCTTCCGTCAGCTCAAACAGGTGGCTGGCTGTGCGTCTTGAGTTTATCGGCTCCATCATAATCTTGGCATCGGCTGGTTTTGCCATTATCGCTACGGCGACTGGTAAAGGGCCGTCGGCGGGCATGGTGGGCCTTGCCATGTCATACGCCTTGCAAATCACTCAATCTCTCAATTGGATCGTGCGGCAGACGGTTGAAGTCGAGACAAACATAGTCTCGGTGGAGAGGGTGTTGGAGTACGCGGCGCTACCAAGTGAAGCTCCCGAGATCATATCCAAGAAACGACCGCCGATCAGTTGGCCGTCACAAGGCGCCGTTTCCTTCAATAATTTTAGCGCCAGGTACCGGCCTGGGCTTGATCTTGTGCTGAAGAACATCAACCTCTCCTTCAAGCCTCACGAGAAGATTGGAGTTGTAGGAAGGACAGGTGCGGGCAAAAGCTCGCTTACCCTGGCCTTGTTCCGCATCATCGAACCTGCGGAGGGCTACATCAGCATCGACAGCCTTAACACTAGCACGATCGGATTAAAGGACCTTCGCAGCAGGCTTGCGATCATCCCGCAAGATGCTGCACTGTTCGAGGGCACGGTTCGAGATAATCTCGATCCAGGACATGTGCGAGACGACACGGAACTGTGGAGCGCTTTAGGTACGTCATTGACCCGTTTCGGAGAAGCCCACGCTTACGGTTGCTAGATAATGCAAGACTGAGGGATCACGTCGCGCGCATGTCCGGCAAGCTTGATGCACAAATATACGAAGGAGGTAAGTGCCGGCACGAGTTGAATTTAACTGCGATCGCCGCCAACTATCGTACAGGATCGAATCTAAGTCAAGGGCAACGGCAACTCGTATCATTGGCGCGGGCATTACTGGCACCGAGCAACATCCTTGTCCTTGACGAGGCCACTGTGAGTATCCGAGCCGCGATCGTGTAATGTCACCCGGGATAGAAGCGCTCGCTAACAGGCCGATTCTAGGCCGCGGTCGATGTGGAAACGGATGCCATGCTGCAGGCGACGTTGCGGAGCAACATGTTCAAGGACAAGACCATCATTACCATCGCTCATCGCATCAACACCATTTTGGACTCAGATCGCATCGTCGTGCTCGACCACGGCAAGGTCGCAGAATTTGGCACACCAGCGGAATTGGTCAAACAAAAAGGCTTGTTCTACGAGCTTGTGAGGGAAGCGAATCTACTCTCGGCGGTTGACGGCATCACGCCGTAGCACAGGAATGTGCATGTGGCTGGATTCAGCTTTCTCTGAGTCGGCATTCACGACGAAATGCCTGCTCCATTTGGACCATGCGAGCGGCTGGTCACCTGCGCTTGTTCAATCATCAGCACATAACAAAATAGATCGGCAATCGTCCATCCCGTTCCGGTTACTGATGTGCGGGTGCATCCATTGACATTTGCTTTCTTCTCTTGCCCATTTGTGCCCCGATGCTGCGTTCCGTCCGTTTTCTCCACACACAACCCCCCACTCTTTGCCGTTGAGGTTGGACCCAAGGCGCTGGGACTTTGATGAACGGAATAGCTGCAGATGTCAAATCGCAGCTATTCAGTACACCCTGCAGCCGACATGGCGCGCTTGCCAATGTACTCCGGAAAAGCCAAAAGAAGAGTAAGCTAACCGATACTCACACTTTGGCGTTGCTCCAGTCCGCAGTGCTTGGCTTCATACGAAGGGAGCAATTGAAGCAGACTCCGTCATTCAAATTAGGCGTTTTGCTTCCGGAAATATCTCCCAGAGCTCTCACCGTCGCCAGCGTGCGCAATGGGAACCCGCACCCGCCTCTCGAGACAATCTGATGCAGCTATCATATTGTGATCGGGCCGGGCAGGGCGCTACAAGACAGCAAGCCCTTTTCCGAATAGTCAACGCCGGCATCGATTGGACCTGTCCAAAGACATGTTAGATTCATGTCCATCCATCACAAATACTCCGTCGTCAGAAGATGGCGAAGCAAGGGCGGATGAGAGAGGGGGGAAGATCGGCTCGGTGATGGGTTTATTTGGTGAAAAAGCAAAGCTATGTTCCACCTCGGCAGCCATGACATGGTACTTGATTCGCTTCGAAAGGAGTTCAAGGGCATTCCCAAACACCTGGTAACCAACGAAAGTTTAACAGGCGAAGGAGGTTGGCGGCACTCCACCATAGGGCAAGAAAAGGCTGGGTACCGACCATCTCTCACGACGTCAGTCACTTGGGAGACGAAAAGCACTGAAAGCGAATCGGCGAATTTTGACTACAAAAGATCAGCTGGCACCCCAGCCCGTCCGATCGATCGCGTCCAGCATGTCCTTTAACTCTATCTCAGAGCAAGCTCCCAGCATCTAGGTTTGAGTGATGCGGACCTACCGGCGATCCTGGACGGGGTTCGCGAACGATGCTGTGATGATGGTCAGGCGTCGCTGTTGGACCATCACGCTTCAGCCAGTGCCCGATTTTAGGCGGCGCCATGGCTTGCGGAAGGGCGGGAAGGCCATCCGCAACGGCCAATCCCAAAGCCATCTAGATGCAATGCAGCGGTTGGGAGTATTGGAGATGCCGGCAGCGCGCCCACCGCCGCCTGCATGACATCCTTCCTTCGCTGATTCCACAGGAATGGAAAGATCTCCAGGCCAAAAGCCATTTCATCTCGCTTACACCCGACACCCTCCTCGATGCCTCGTATTTGTGCAAAGCACTGATCCACCACGCCAAACGCGGCTGACGCTTGCCCGCTTGTGCCTCGCGGTTGTTAGCGATACGCGAGCCAATCACTACCGACGTGCCCTCGGAACGCCCCCAGGAAATGCCCCCTGTCAAAACGGCTCGTTGAACTCCCACACCCTTTCTGTTGTTGTTGCAAGAACCTTCGGCCTCGCCCAGCACGAACTTGCCGTCGCCGTGCTTTGCTCTCGGGTGTGAACATGCAAGCATTCCTTGTCTCGCCCGTCGACGCACCCATCCCCTGCGCGAGATGGGACACTGGGAGCGCATCCCGATCGCTTCACCACCGCGGCCGTGGCACTGAGTCGTTCGCTGTTTGCCTCCCGAAACCGTCTTCCCGTGGATCTTGCCGCAGGGAGATGCCGCTGGAAGATGCTGCACAGGGGGATCGAGTCTTTGTTTTCTCTTAGTTGTACCCGCGGCTGGCTCCAATGCCGTTCCTGGTGGGCATGGTTGGGTCGGACACTTACTCGATGCACCCCCCTAAGCGATTGCCTCTCGCTGTGGACCTTATACTTTTCGCTCCAGCCTGCGTTACGCTCCTACCGGTGTGCTGGCCCCAGATTTTCAGATCAGGCTAGCCCATGCAAAGAGGCTTTTGCGCATTTTCGTTGCGTTCAGCTCTCCTGCCACCCACCTCCTCGTCTCGCGACCATTCCGCTAGAGCGGGCCTCGATCTTTTGTGCGACTGTCATCGCTCCTAGATTGACCCACTCAAAGATCTGCCCCATCTCACCCGGCTACCGTTTTGCCATCTCTCAACATCGACCTTTTCTTGTCTCCGATCATGCGCATCGCGGTAAGTGGACCCTCCTTTCAACGCCAGCACGTTTGCAAGGACTCTGTATTATCTCGGCCCGGCCTGGAGCAGCCACGGCGCAATTGTGGGTGCAGCGTGCCGAAAATAAAAAGACGACGTAGAATCCTTGCATAATACGACATACTTTAGCCCCCGTCTCTCCCAACATTCGACCGGTTTTCGCAGGCACACGATCCATTCGGGGCTGATTGGCAACCGGCAGGTCATATGAAGGTGTCGCCCGATGCATAACAACCTCATTCGCCATCAAAGGCCACCCTGGGGCTCACATTACTGCTGACGAACCCATTGCAACGGCTTTCCACGAATCCACTCGACCAGGCACCGTCACCATGGCGCGTGGGAAGGATGCTGAAGATAGCCTTGCCAAGCGAGCACGTCCGGCGCCAGTCAGCAGTCGAGAAAGCGATGCGCACATCTTCCGACGGCAGCAACACCAAGACCAAATTGCCGATGGTCGGCGGCGGTCAAGCTACCTGCGCTGCGAAGCGATTCCATCTCTTTCTGTATGTGCCCGCACCCCGCATCAACGTCCACTCGATGTTCCTGTTGGCCCCACACCACCCCCGAGCCTGTCTCCTTTGTACACTCGCAGATTCCCACCCATCGCAAGCGTTTTCTAGAGAGAAGGCTGAGCTTTACTTGCTCACCATCAGCAGGGCAATCCTGGACCAGGTCCCAATGACGCACTTCCGCAAGACGCCACGACGAGCGACGACCCAGCGAGCACCCCTGCCTGTCAAGTCGGTGTAGCTGACCTAATTTTCGACATCCAGCGCCTCTCTCCCGATCAAATCTCCCAAGCGAGGACCGAAATCGAGCGAATCCTTCGACAGAACGAGGCCGCCAATACCTTTTTACCGCCGCACGCGCAGCAGCAATCGCAGCAGCATCAGCAGCCGGAGCATCAACAGCGGAATCTCGCTTCTCTCGTCTCTCCGAATGCCCTTTCTCGTTCGTGATATCCGTCTTTGACATGTCTCACCAAGGCTAACGATTTTGCTTTCAGAAAATCTCGCTCCACGAGTCCATCCCCAAAGAAAGCAGGTAAGATCCAGAGCAACGCCCAGGAAATCTGGCATCAACAAAGCTTATCTCTACGGTACACCCATTCCGGAATCGCTACCTGTTCACGTCGCTCCCAAACCGGATCGCCACGTCTCTTTCAGCCTGAAGGGAGCTGATGATGCTCTTCAGACCCCTGAAGGAGAAATCTACATACCCCCCAAAGTCCCAATGAGCAACTCCACCTCCAAAGGCAAGCAAAAGGCCGATGTCGATCAGCGCGATAACCCGGAAAACAGACATCTGTTCCAATTCAGGGCCGACGATGCCGAGGCGTTCGAGAAGTTTTGCGAGACCACCTTCAACGACTTGCAGCAGCTGGCAATGAAAACCATTTTGAAAGCTTGGATCAAAGAGCTTGAACCCAAGAAACAAAAACGTTACCCATACTGCCGGACGCAACAGACTGGACGATATCCGTCCTGGTGGCCAATTGCAAAAGTACCTCATCGCGAACCCGATCATCTCTCCAAGCTCGGTAGGCATCCACTGTAGTTCGTGTGCTTCACATTCGTAAGGCTGACGGCAATAGAACGCTCAATTCTCGCTATGACAATTCTTCGCTGGGTCATCCGGCCAGACTTTGAAAGTCGAGGCATCGACCGTTTGGAAGAGAGCACTCGGTCTCACAAGCTTGTGTACGACAAAGACAAGGCTGACCGGCCGGAACACCGACAGCGCGTTCTTAAGCAGCTCTATGAGGTGGTGCGCAAGCGTCAGATGTTCGAAAGGGATGAGATGGGTACGTCCACCTTCCAAAATGCCAAACTCAGCACTCACCCGGACGTAGATGGCGATGTTGTTATCACCGTGTCGCACCTCTATAGAGAACCCGGACGCAAACGCTATCGCCACCGAGTCAGGAACCAAGGCACGGTTGAGCTTAGTCCCCCACCTCTTGAAACATCTTCGCAGGACCAGTACGAAGGAGAAGATCAAGTTATGCTGGAAAAGCAGCCGCCACCACCACCGAGCTTTCAGTTTGACCAAACAGGCCAGCCGACGCCTATCTCCATGTCAGAAGAGCCTAGTATGGGTAGAGATGAGCTATTCGATCAACACTCGGCAGTTCAATCCTTCAGTCCAGGCGGAGCTCCCGAGTCTCCATACCTTGAACACCCTATCTTCCGACCTCAGCAAATGGAACAATTCTCACCCAACACCATGTATCGAGCCGATTATCCGGAGCGCCAGGTTCAGCAACAACCGCCCGGTCTTCAACAATTCCAAGCTTTCGAGTCTCATCAGATGGACTGGCAACAACCTGCAATAGCATCGATGACGTCGCCTGTCACGTCTCAAAGCTCTTCCAACGCTAACTATAAACCGCCTTTCGAAGAAGCTGAAGTATCTTGGAACAACCCTCAGCATGTTGCATCACTTCCCATCTCACCACTACAACCCACGGTTCCACATGATATCAATAATCCTTCCGTTGTTGCCTCTAACATGCAAGAGCGGAGTCCGGGCTCGTACCAGATGGGCGATGCAAGATTGCCGATGCAACTTGACACCATGGGCCCGATACAAGAAAGATATCATCAAGTAGCAGTGGCGAATGGAATGATGCAAAGCTTTGACGCATCGGCCCGCCCGAATGAAGTCTTCCCTCAACATCAGCAAAGGAACTCTTTCGCTCAATGGCCTTCAACAGCTGCAACGCAGCAGCCACAAACTGGCTGGCAGCAGACTGACTACGCCACAAATCCACATTCCCCGTACTAAAGATTTCCAAGGTATGTCCCTTAGACATCTCGAACAAAGACCTATCAAAAAGCCACTCTAATCGGTCCGAACGTCGAACGGGTAATATTGGTGTACATTATTCTCATCACATAGCATACAATACTGCGTGCGAGCAAAGCATCATACCAGCAGCGATACGGCGCCGGGATGGAGAAGAATAATGGGTAGGCATTCTGTACTCCCGAATCATATTACGCAAAATCTCGTCCTCGAATCAGGTGAAGCGTGTTCAGTTTATTGAGGATGTCATAAAGCATTTCCCGCATGCTTAGGTGGTTGCAAGCGCAAGTCCTATATCATTAGCGAATATGCGCCATGGATTTCCATAAAGGGCTGCCGGGGCGACTCATCGGTTTGAATGGAAGGGACTTTTCCTTCCCAAAATTTCGCGGCGGATTTTAGCAAGCGTTGAGCGTCGAAGTTTCGTTTTTGATGTTCGTCTCATCTTTGTTCAACGAGGTCATGAATATTACGATACGGAAGCTGTCAGGTGCTGTTTTGTAGAACCAGGAGAAGCGACAGGGCGTCTGGGTCTTGTTTAAAGATGAGGCGTCTGAGTCCTGGCAAGATTCATAGTGGTGAAAAGGAGCATGATAGTGGTGACGAAGCGTTTCGGATAGTATAATGGTACTACTCGTACACGAAACTTGATGCCATTTCACTGTAGCTGTTGATTCGGTGATCTTAAACAATCAAATCTGAACGCTCTCCTGTTCCAATGATCACAACAGATTCCAGAGAAGCGGAATTATGTTGTCACTTTACTAATTATCTCTCCGCTCGCAGTCGTATAGCATCGTATCGCAATGAACATGTTGCCGCCTTAGGCAGTAATGTGGCTGGTGATGTCGTGCACAGACCTTTCGCAACCAAAAGTTGAATGTTGCTCTTGCTTCCAACATCAACACCTCCACTAAACACTTCTTTATCTTCAAAACGACAAAGAAAAGCCACTCCTCCTCAAAGCCTTCCCAGCTCTCACCCTTCGCCTGTGTTCCACTGTTCATCTTCATGAATGCTCGGTACTATTGACGGCGCGTCTCACATCGGCGAACTCCATCTAATCACTCTTAGGTCCTACGAACGGCGACCATGTCGTCGCCCGCGCGAGGCCAAGGAGGAATGAGACCACGCGGTCGAGGGCGAGGCGGCTCAAGGAGCGCAAACAACAGCGATGACGATACGGCACGCCAATCCGGCCGCGGGAAGCGCTCAAGCTCAGCAAGACCTCCTTCGAATCGAGGAGCCGGCCAGGCTTCTGCGCGAGGTGCTGCGCGAAGCCTCAACGCCACGCTGGGTCAACCGAATCCGTCTGCCGGCTCTGGCGCGCGAGGCGCGCGAGGCACGGGAAACTCACCACGCCCCAATGGGTTCCAGCGAGCTCCATCTGGGTCCTTTCCTCAGCCCTCCATCAACAGCACTTTGACGCCAGAACAGCGGTGGAATGAGGTATGGCAGTCAAATAAATGGTCTCAACAGCTGCAACCGAGTGATGCTGAACGGGTTCTACAGATCAAAAAACGCCGGGATGAAGAACGCAAAGCCGCGATGGCCGCTGGCATCATTGTTGATCCCGACCGACCTCGATCCCTTGCCGAAGCCGTCACTCCGGTCGGCATATGTCTAGACATGTGTCCCGAATATGAACGCTTGAAACGGATACAGCAAAGAGATTACTTTATGCAAGAGCTTGTAAGTACACCTTCCATGTGATAGGTTGGCCAAAGAGCTAATGAATTTAGGTACCGTCGACAGTAGGACTCGATCGTAGCCAGCACCGACTAGACGAAGCACGCATGGTTAAGGCTTTCAAAAGATCTGCTGCAGGTAGCGATGAACAGCTACCATCTGACCTTCGCCCTCCTCAAGTGCTGCAGGTGAGTTTGCGCGCTTCCCCTTCATTGTTCGAAAAACCACT
>Ga0335073_10002218_pt1 | contig 26525 bp, 25 predicted proteins | sample Lox_Sample_22_FD_207093 | JGI IMG/M metagenome (GOLD analysis project Ga0335073, IMG submission 207093) | Soil microbial communities from Loxahatchee National Wildlife Refuge, Florida, United States - Lox_Sample_2.2 | ecosystem: Environmental > Terrestrial > Soil > Wetlands | place: USA...
GTGCTCGTGCATCCCGGGCATTTCTATGATTTTCCGAGTGATGGATACTTGGTGCTCAGCTTGATTACACCGACAGAGGAGTTTGGGGATGGGATCGTAAGAGTGCTCCAACATTTGAATTCATAGTTTTTCAACCCGCAGAAGAAAAAGGGCGAGCTTCGAGCTCGCCTGTTTTCTTGAAGGGAACCAGACTCAGTGTTGTGCTGCGGTTAGGAGATCGTTCTTGAGAAGGTTGACTTCGACGCGGCCGCCGACGATGCGCTTCGCGGTACCATCGCCGGCGATCGGTGCGTTGCCCATGCTCAACACGTGGATGCGATACACCGGAATCTGATGAGTAAGCACGAGGTAACGAACGACCGAGTCGGCGATCTTTTGCGAGGTTGCGATTGCGGCCTGACCCTGGCCGGAAGCGAATCCCTGGACTTCGATCATGTAGCTGTGCTGATCCTTCAGGGGAGCGGCCATCTGGTCGAGCGCGTCCTTGGCTTGTTTGCTGAGGACAGTCTGGCCGGGACGAAAACGAATCTCGGTTTGCGCGGTGCCTTTGAATTGGTCGAGACTGCTTACCTGCTGCTCGACCGTGGAAACGCGAGAAGAAGCCTGATTGGCGGCAAGCTTGGCGGCGTCAGCCTTTATGCCGGCATCTGTTGAATGCTGATCGGCCAGGTTAACCTTTTCCGAGGCAAGCTGAATGCCTTGCTGGGCGCTGGAATCGACGTTCTTGATCGACCTGCTATTTTCCGAGGTCAGCTCTTCGAGCTCGTTGAGACGGTCGGCGATCGGACGTGTCATCCGCTGCACGTACTTCTTGTTGGCGAAGGGGTGCGTGACAAGATTTACCAGGTTGGGATCGTCGCCGTCCCAAAAGTCGGTCTTGGTTTGAGGCGGGATCGGCTCAAGATTAGGCGCGCTTTGCGAGGCGGGAGTGACCTGACTGGTAGATTGCGAACTCGACGTTTGCTGCGCGAATGCGTTGATCGCAAGCAGCAGGGATAAGAGCAGAGCTGCGAATGTGAAAAGTTTCATGATGACCTCCGTTGGGAGCGGCATCGGGGGCCCGATTTCGGCCGTCCGGCGTGGGGCGAGACTTTGGCCGCGAACAAGCGGCAGACATATGGTACACCCGTTTGGCTCGCGCTGGAATGGCCACGGGACGGGGGTTGTGGGTCAGTTTGAGCCGGAAAGAGAAAACCGTCAACCACCATGGGCACGTAGTATCACGAAGACTCTTGTCCGAAGGGCGGCAGCGGTGTTATTTCCTGACTCTTTGCTCGGGGGTAAGGCTAGCTCTTGAGCAGGAAGGGGTTGGTCTGGCGCTCTTCGCCGATTGTGGTCAGCGGGCCGTGGCCGGGGATGACGACGGTTTCATCCGGCAACGCGAGAAGGATGTCATGCAGGGAGCGGCGGATCTTTTGCATGGAGCCGCCGGGGAGATCGGTCCGGCCAATGGAGCCGGCGAAGAGCGTGTCACCGGCCATGAGTTTATTCTCGGCGGGAAAATAAAGGCAGATACTGCCTTCCGTGTGGCCGGGGGTGTGCAGGACGCTGGCGGTGTGCGATCCGGCGGCGACGGTTTGTCCGGTGGTGACGCTGTGATCGATTTCGACCTTTCCGGGCGAGGGCATGCCGATCCATGCGGCCTGCATGTCAAGCATCTTGAGCAGGGTGTAGTCGTTCTGGTTGAGCAGGATGGGTGCGCCGGTCGCGGCGCGGAGCTTCATGGCTCCGCCAACGTGATCGATGTGAGCGTGAGTGATGACGATCTGCTTGACCTGGAGATTGTGTTTCCGGACGACAGCGAGGACGTCACTGATGTTATCGCCGGGGTCGATGACCATGGCTTCGCGGGAAGACTCGTCGCCGATGATGGAGCAGTTGCATTGCAATGGACCGACGGGAAGGATTTCATGAATCATCATTCTATTGTAGCGAGTGGGTTCGTTCACGCCGCCGCGGCTTCGTGATAAATCAAAAATCCCCACGTCTCAAGTTCAAGACGTGGGGCACCCAGCGCCGGCGCATCTAGTACTTGCCGGACCGATGGCATCGGGTACACAATACTGGCCGCGTGCTCGGGAGGATTCCGTGGCGAAATACCGTCAACCTGGATATCAAGATCGCGATGACGATCATAGAGGTGCGCGAGAAAAATTCAGTTCGGGAGCGCCTCCGCCAAAGCGGGACAACACGTTCGGACCGCGGCCGGTCAAGATGCCGGGGACGCGGGCAGTGTCGCGATGTGCGCAGTGCGGAACCGTGCTGCAAGGAATGGGGACCGAGGGGAAGTGTCCGAAATGCGGGTTTGAGCTGCATTCGTGCAAGCAGTGCATGTATTTTGACCCGGGAAGCCGGTTTGAGTGCATGCAGCCGGTGAAGGAGCGGATCGCGAAAAAGGACGAGCGGAACGAGTGTCCGTCGTACGAGATGCGCGTGACGCGTGAGAAAGAGACTTCCACTCCGGCGAGTCTGCGTCCGAATGACGCGCGGGCGGCGTTTGATAATTTGTTCAAGAAGTAGAGCGGACAATTCTCGCAAGCACCAAGGGCATCTTTCGACTCCACTCAGGGCAAGCTCCGATTCACGAAGGGAAACGGTGGCGGAGCTGTGCTTCGCCGGACCGCCGAGGGCGGCTGACTCACATGAGCATCGATACTCCTAGGGTTTCTGCGTTGGGCGCAGAAGAATCTCGCTGACAAAAGATTGCGGGGCCTGGGTTACCAGCATGGCGACCGCATGAGCAACGTCGTCGGGCTGAAGCATTTTGTTGCGATCTTTACCAGCGTGCGGACTTAACTCCGTATCGACGGAGCCCGGGCATACGACCGAGACGCGAATGTTGTGGCCGCGAAGCTCCTCGGCGACGGAGTAAGTCAATCCATTCAGTCCCCACTTCGAGGCGGCGTAGGCGGCGCCGTTGGGAAGAGCATTTTTCCCGGCCAGCGAACTGATGTTGATGATGTGCCCGGAGTAAGCGCGGATCATCATAGGCGCGAAGGCATGGACGGCATAGAAGACGGCGCGCAGGTTGGTGTTGAGGATGCGGTCCCATTCATCAGGAAGGAGATTGTGGAGCGGTTCGTTGAATCCTCCCACGCCGGCATTGTTGACGAGGACGTCGATCCGGCCGAAAGTGCTGTCGACACGGGTGGCAGCATATTCGAGCTGATGAAGGATGGTAACGTCGCAGGGAATGACCTCGACTTTGCCACCGGCGTCGAGGATGGCCTGGGCGGTGATGTCGAGGGTGGATTGGGTGCGTCCGCAGAGGACGGCAGTGGCTCCGAGTTGGGCGAGTTTGCGAGCGATGGCGGCGCCAATGCCGCGGCCTGCTCCGGTGACGACTGCGACCTGCCCGGCTAAGGCTTGCCCGGTGTCCATATAAGCGTCTCCGTGAGTGGTTTTGAAGTAGCGGGGACGAGATGGGGGACACATCCACGACCTCCGCTAGCCGCATCTTAGCAAGAAAGCCGGGGCAGATTGGGAACTCGCTTGCCTTCGGTGAAAGAGGTACTTATAATCCGGCCAACCGGGAAAAAGGGTTAGCGCCATTGCGGTCATTTGTTCCTTTCTCCACGGGGCCCTGCCAGGAAGCCCAGCATTCCAAAGCAGGATCGGAGCCGAGAGCGGTCCGAGCGGAATGCAGTCGCTGCTCAGGTATAGAATACGTTTCCCGAAAAGTGATTTCCGGAAGGTCCAAGGAGCCTTACTGATGAAAAAGATTCTGGTCGAGGTTGTGCTTGGGGTTGCTGTAATAGCGGGAGCTCAGGGTACTGCACAGCCAGCACAGGGACAACCAGCCGCGTCGCCGACCTCGAGCGTGAACCCGCCAACGGGGAGCGTGAACCCACCGACGGGTCAGGCCGCGCAGAGCGCGCAGGCTGCGCCGCAATCGCAAGCGCCGGTGATTAAGGATCCAGCCGAGTACAACGCCTATGTAGCGGCGGTCGATCCGCAGAAGGACGCGAACGCGAGGATCAGCGCGCTAGAGGCGTTCCGGACGCAATATCCCAACAGCGTCATGAAGAATCAGGCACTGGAAGTACTGATGCAGACCTATCAGCAGACGGGCAACGTGAAGAAGAGCATGGCGACTGCGACCGAACTGGTGGCGTCGGAACCATGTAACGTGCGGGCGCTGACCGTGCTTACTTTCTTCGACCGGGCGCTGGCGCAAGGCGGGGATGCGAACCACCAACAGGAGTCAACTGACGCCGAGAAGTACGGACAGCAGGGACTAGATTGCCTGTCGAAGTTTCAGAAGCCCCAGGGAACCAGCGATGCCGACTTCGAGAAGATGAAAGCGCAGATGCAGGGAAACTTCGAGGCCGGCGAGGGCTGGGGTGAGCTGCAGGATAAGAGTTATCCGAAGGCGGCCGAGGATTTGAAGAAGGCGATCGATGCGAACCCCGATTCGCAAAAGGACCTGATGTTGGTGTATCCGCTGGCTTTGGCATATCTGTCAGAAAATCCGCCGGATTATCAGAACGGGATCTGGTACGCGGCACGGGCGGCGGCAGTGGCGCCCGCGGCGAACGCGCCGGGTCTGGAAAAGTACGCACGCTCGCAGTACGTTAAGTTTCACGCCGGTGATGATGGGTGGGCGGATGTGCTGGCAGCGGCCAAGGCCGGTGGCCCACAGGTTCCTATCAAGCCCGCGCCCACCCCGGCAGAGCAGGCGCACAACATGATTGCCGCGACCGCGCCCGACAAGATGGACTTTGCCACGTGGGAGTTTGTGCTAACCAACGGCTCCCAGGCGGATCAGGATTCGGTCTGGAATGCGATCAAGGGCAAGGCGGTGCAGATGAACGGGACGGTGATCAGCACCACTCCGACCGAGTTTATGATTGCGGGCAGCTCCGATGACATCGACGCAAAGAAGGCGGATATCACGCTGCAGTTCGAAGACAAGATTCCGGTCAGGCTGATTCCGAAGGACGGCGCCAGCTTTGACTTCCAGGGCGAACCGGCGTCGTACACATCGAATCCTTTCATGATGGTGATGGACAAGGGTGAGTTGCTCAGGGCAAAACCGGCAACGCCATCCAAGCCGGTGCATCACAAGCCAGCATCGCAATAAATGATGAGACTTGCAGCAGAGTGAACAAGGCAGCCTGAGAGGGCTGCCTTTTTGTTATGCCGGAACGAGTGAGCGTGAGTGATCAGCGGACGATCTTTTTCTCCAGAGATACCGGGCGAGCGCTGCGCGGGGGGCGCTTGACGCCGTCGCGGAGCTGGCGGACATCGATCTTGAGCTCGCTGATTGTGCGGCTGAGGGTATTGCGGTGCATACCCAGCTCGCGGGCCGCACGGCACTGATTGCCCTTGTTTTCCTGCAGGACGGTCAGGATGAAGCGCTTCTTGAACTCACGCACGCCTTCGGAGTAAAGAATATTGCTCTTGTACATCTGCAGGACGAGTGCTTCCAGTTGATCTTTCACGATGTGGTTCTCTCTTCACTTTAATTTTCTTCAGCTGCACCGCATTTACTTCGAGCCGGTAGCAGGGGCGCTGTTTAGTTTCTGCGGCGCTTGATGGAGCAAATCCAGACCCTGATAGAAGCGAGCGCGCAACTCAGAAGGAGCCAGCCAAATGGCAGCCCGGCCCACCACGAGGAAATAGGGCGCCAATTGCGAATTCGCCAGCAGCTTCGAAGTAGGCGTAAACGCTGTCATACCCATCAGGATCACGGCCACCATCAGTCCGCCCTTCAGCAGCCCCAAGACTGCGCCGAGGAAGCGGTCAAAAGCTCTGAGTCCGGCTTCTTTCATCACCCAGCGGGCGATCCTGGCGGCGACGCCGAACAGGAGCACGATGGCAAAAAAGATGATGAGAAAAGCGAGAATCTCAGCCAACCACGAATTCTTCAAGAAACTTTCAAACCACTGTGCGAGGCTGCGGTACTGCCACGCCGCCACGATATAACCGACAACCAGTCCGGCCATGGTCAAGGCTTCAGAAAAGAAACCTTGTATGGCCGCTGCCACTACATTCACGACCACTAATGCACAAATCAGCCAGTCCGCCGGAGTCACGCAGGACTCCTGCGGGCGGCGGCGATACTTGATCCAGAATCAGACATCCAGCTTATGCCCCGTAAGCTGCGTGTACGCCTCGAGGTATTTCTCGCTGGTGCGCCGCGCGACATTCGTGGGGAGGGCAGGCGCGGGCGGTTGCTTGTTCCAGTGAATCTGCTCGAGGTAATCACGAACGTACTGCTTGTCGTAGGAATCCTGCGCACGGCCCGGAGCGTACTTGTCGGCGGGCCAGAAGCGGGAAGAATCAGGAGTGAGGACCTCATCGGCCAAGGTGATGCCTTTGGCGGTGCGTCCGAACTCGAACTTAGTGTCCGCAATGATGATGCCGCGATGGCCGGCGTAAGCGGCAGCCTTCTTGTATACGCGCAACGTGAGATCGCGCAAGTGACTGGCAGTTTCGGCGCCAACGATCTCGCACATCTGGTCAAAAGAAATATTTTCGTCGTGGCCGGTCGTCGCCTTGGTGGACGGAGTAAAGATGGGCTCGGGAAAAGCCTCAGACTCCTTCAAGCCCGCCGGAAGCGTGATGCCAGAGACTTTTCCGGTGGCCTTATATTCCTTCCAGGCCGAGCCGGAGATGTACCCGCGCACGACGCACTCAACCGGGAACATCTCGGCGCGCTCCACGAGCATAGAGCGTCCACGCAGTTGGTCGGCGTAGTCACGCACCGACGGCGGGTATTGGTCGACCTCGGCGGTGATCAGATGGTTCGGAACAATGTCGGCGAGGTAATCGAACCAGAACAGAGAAATCTGGTTGAGAACCCGTCCCTTGTGGGGGATGCCGGTGGCCAGAATGTAGTCGAAAGCGGAAATGCGGTCGGTGGCGACGAAGAGAAGCTGCCGGTCGTCAACGGAGTAGACATCACGCACTTTGCCACTGGCGTGAAGCTTGAGATCCGGGAAGTTGGTTTGCAAGAGAACGGAGTCGAGGAGTTGGGGGCTCATGATGAAATTTTACAGGTAAGAAGCGAGGGGTATTCTAGCTGGTCAGGAATTTTTGTCAACGATTCTCGTCACGGTGCCAGGAGCGAAGGAGTAGTCCGGCGGCGAGAAAAACGTTGACAGTCAAGCGGATGCCCTCAAAGTCGTGATGGACAAGCGATACGGCGTGACGGGGTTGTGGAAAAGCTGAGGATGGGAGTGGATAACTCGGGAAAAGCTCTTGGCCGGAGTCGGGCGTAGCATCAGGACTACGAATGTCAGATTGACACCGACGACAACCGAGGCATTGAAAGGCAGCAGCACGTCATCCGCCAGTTGGTTCGCCCGCACGTTCGAAAGCTGTCCTCCACTCTCCTGTCAGTGTGGACGAGCCAAGCCACTGCGTGCGCGATAGTCAGTGGAAGCCTATTTCCTACTGCGCCCCGAAGCGCACCGAGACCAACTTCGAGACACCCGGCTCCTGCATAGTGACGCCGTAGAGAACAGGCGCGATGCTCATGGTCCTCTTGCTGTGAGTGATGAGCACGAATTGCGTCTGTACGCTCATTTCTTTGACCAGTTCAGTGAAGCGTCCAATGTTGGCCTCGTCGAGCGGGGCGTCGACTTCGTCGAGGATGCAGAACGGGCTGGGGGCGTACTGGAAGATGCCGACCAGGAGGGCGATCGCGGTCAGGGCTTTTTCGCCTCCGGAGAGCAGAAGCACGCTCTGCAGGCGTTTGCCCGGCGGCGAGGCGACCACGTCGATGCCACTCTCGGCGCTGTTTTCTTCGTCGGTCAGTTTCATGAAGGCGTCGCCGCCGCCGAAGAGTTTCTTGAACGTGGCCTGGAAGTTTTCGTTGATTTTGGTGAAAGCCTCTTCAAATTTCTGGCGCGAGATTTGATCGAGCTCGCGAATCGTGGTCGTGGTGTTCTCAATCGACGTGATCAGGTCTTTGCGTTGCGTGTCAAGAAAAGCGTGACGTTCTGCGGTTTCTTTATATTCCTCAAGCGCCATCATGTTGACCGGACCCATCGCCTCGAGTTTGGCGCGCATCTCGCGGTAGAGCTGATCTTCTGTGATGAGCTGCTCAGCGGTGACGATGGACAAAGTAGGGTCGGCGACGAGCGCGGCACGTTCGACGCCCAACTCGTTGATGCAGGTCTCCGACATGTACTGCGCGTCGGATTGCAGCTTGGCGGCGGCGGCGGAGAGCTCTCCACGGCGGTCGCGAGCCTGATCGAGTAACAGGCGGCTGTTGCGCAGGAGTTCGTCGATTTCCGTGAGACGTGCGCGGAGCTGCTCGGTTTCGAATTGCAGCAAGCCTTCGCGCGTTTGTGCGGCGTTACGCTCGGCCTCAAGGTCGGCGCCAGTTTGAGTGAGTTGGTGGTTTTCGGATTCGCGCTGCAGTCTCTCGGCCGCGGCCGCCTCGATCTGTGAAGCGAGCGCGTGCACGCGCTCGCCCATTTCGACAAACAAAGAATCGATGCGCTGCAGGACCGCAGCAGCGGAGCGGTGACGCTCTTCCAACGTGGCCACGCGAGCGGCGTGCTGCGAGGCTGTCTGTGTGGATTCCTCGCGGCGCCGGCGCAGAACAGCGAGGGATTCCTGGGCAGCGGCGATCTGCTCTTCGAGCTGAGTCCGCTGCTGTTCGATGATCGCGATGTCGGACTGGCGTGCAACGACGATGTTGTCCTGCTCGCTCCGTTCGGCGGCAAGACGGCGGAGCTCAAGGCGAGAAACATTCAGGCGCTCCCCGACACGCGCCATCTCGGAATCGAGTTGCTGGAGCATGTGGCCGGATGTCAGGGCCTGATGCTCCGCTTCGCGCTTCTCACCGTCGAGGCGATCGAGCAGGGAAGTGAGATCTCTAATTTCACGGCCGAGGGTGAGGACGCGCATTTCTTCGTCACGCAGGGCGCGCTCGAGATCTTCGAGTTGACGCAGAACTTCGCGCAGTTCACGCTTCATCGAGAGCGGACCTTCGGCGCGCTGTTTGCCGCCGGTGACGGTCACGTTATGGAAACACTCGCCGGCTTGCGAAAGAAAGAAGGCGTCAGGATTTTCGAGTGCAAGACCGCGTGCGACGCCCGATTCAGGGACGATATAGCCATCACGGAGTTTGGGCAGAATCACCTCGAGCGATTTGCCGAAGCCATCGAGCACGCGAATCGTGTGCTTGAGTGGAACGATCTGTGCCGCAGGCGGAGCGGAGTGCGCGGCTTCGTCGAGGACGAAGGAAAACTTTGCCTGCGCGTCTTCGGGATGGACGAGGAATGTCGCGCGGCCATCGACGCCGGTGCGCAGCATGCGCAGGCCTTCATCGGCGGCATCCCACGACTTCACGACGACGTAGTTGAGTTCGTCGCGCAGGAAATCCTCGACGACGCGTTCGAACCTGGGCTCGACTTCGAGGAAATCGGCGAGCACGCCGACCGGCGCAAGGCCACCCTGCATCACGCCGGATTGAAAGAGGCGGCGGACGGATTCTGTGGAGTATCCATGCTCGGCAATGACGGCTTCGAGAGATCCCTTTTTGCCGAGAGCGGTCGCATATTCGGCACGAAGGACGTCGAGGCTGGTCTTGACGCGCGTCTCCTCCAGCTTCTTCTGTTCGATCAAAGGGCGAAGTTGACTGATCTCTTCGGTAATGCCGGTGACGCGCTGCGAGACGGTTTCGAATTCGAGAGCAAGCTGGCCGCGCTGTCCGCCAAAGGCCTCGATCTGAACATTGGCATTCGTGATCTCGTCTTCCAGACGGCGGGCTTCGCGGTCGGCTCCGGCCAGGCGTTCTTCGGCTTGTGCCAGCTGATTGCGCAGGCGTGAGGCGGCGGAAACAGTGTCGAAGACAGCAACACGCGATTCTTCCTGCTGGTGCTCGATTTCGGCGAGATTCGCGGCTGCAGCTGCTGCCTCCTGCTGACAGAGGGCAAGATCGGCTTGCGCGCCGGCAAGATTCGCGGCGGCAGATTCGAGAATCTGGCGATTCGATTCGCGTTCGGATTCGAGCGCGGTGAGACGATGACGCGCCTGCGCCAGTTCGGCATCGGCTGAAGCCGAGCGGACGAGAAGCTCGGCGCAGCGTTCTTCATTATGACGGCGGCGGGCATGGGTGCGATCGATTTCCAGAGCGATCTGGCTGATGCGATCACGGTTCTCGCGGAGCTCCGATTCAATCGAATAGCCGCGATGCGTGCGCTCGGCATGCTCGGATTCGAGTTGCTGCACTTCCTCGGTGCGGTGGCGCATCTCTTCAGCGAGAGAGTTGAGCTGGGAGTCGAGTTCCGCGCTCTCCTGTTCGATCGCGGCGAACTTGCTGGCCAGCACGGTGCGCAGTTTGGCGCGCATTTCTTCTCGCAGGCGGGAATAGCGTTCGGCCTTCGAGGCCTGACGCTTGAGGGAATTCATCTGCCGTGTGACTTCGTCGAAGATATCGTTGACGCGGGCGAGATTCAGTTTGGCGTCTTCCAGGCGGGCTTCGGCGAGGCGCTTCTTGGTTTTGAATTTCGTGATGCCCGCAGCTTCTTCTAGAATGGCGCGTCTGTCGGTAGGGCGGCTGCTGAGAATCTGGCCGATGCGGCCCTGTTCGATAAGCGCGTAGGATTCGGGGCCGAGGCCGGTGCCCATGAAAAGCTCTTGAATGTCGCGCAGGCGGCAGAGTCTGCCGTTCAGCAGATATTCGCTGTCGCCGGAGCGGAACAGACGGCGGGTAACAACGATCTCGCCATGACGGAATTGCTGCTGGTTGAACTTGCGCCGGCGAATCTTCAGCACGACGTGCGGAGCGGCCGTTCCGAGGGACGCCCCGGTTGCGGGGGGCGTTACATTATGCACGGGCAGGGCGAAGATCGGTTCATCGTCAGGGAATGCGACCGCGATGGTGTCAATTTTCGACCGCGGGATTTCTACTTCTTCCATCCTGCCGGGCTGCGCGTCGTCGATGGCGCGTTCGGTGTCTTCGGAGGCGCGGGCACGGATGGCGGCTTCGTCCCAGTCATCGGTAATGTGCTTTTCTGCCGATTCCGGCATTTCGTCTTGAATGTCGATTTCGGTCGCAGCGTTGGCGTCGCCGCCGGAGTAGGCCTCGGGACCGATCAGCGTGAGGGAGACTTCGGCCATGCCGGTGGGCTTGCGGTCGCGCGTGCCGGCGAAGATGACATCTTCCATGCGAGCGCCGCGCAGGGTCTTGGCCGACTGCTCGCCGAGCACCCAGGAGATTGCGTCGGAGATGTTCGACTTGCCGCAGCCGTTGGGGCCGATGATCGCTGCCACGCCATCGCCATGGAACTTAAGCTCGGTACGGTCGCAGAACGACTTGAACCCGAGAATTTGAAGTCTCTTCAGTTTGAGCAACGTGAACTCCTTGAAACCAGTGGCCAGTCGCCAGTTGCGGTTTGCCACTGGTTGGGCCTTGCGTGGACGCACCAACGCTTCGGGCACGGGTGTTTACTAACGGGATTCCTCTTGTCGGTTCGATGCATGCTTCGGTCAATGCGCGACCACTTCTCAGCCCCGGCTGGACAGGGCGGGCACAAAGTTAAGCTACTGTAACGGTGAAATTGGGCCGGGGTCAAGCAATATAACACCATATATGGTGTGGCCTTACGGGCGACCGCGTTGGGTTGCACACACATTGCGGCGAATGCACGATCCTAGGCTGGAGACGGAAAAGAGGTGGGAGCACCGCGAGAGCAGGATCAGGCTAGCGCAATTCGATCATTAAGTGCAACGGCGAATTCACATCCTCCCCGTCCTTGTTCTGCTCGTCCTCGGTCGTTGTCGCTATCCTGTGTGACTAGTCGGCGGCAGTGGTCGGGTCTTGTCACCGGCAGCGTCGTGCTCCATCTTGAGGTGCACGCGAGATTACCCGCCGATTTCCCGCGTTGCGATGCCTTTCCTGCGTCTCGCCGGGGGTGCGCGTCGAGCCCGGCAATCACAGCAAATACGACACTCCAGGCGAAACAACTCAACTCTGCTTCGACCGGACTGGGCAACGCAGACGCAAAAGGTGCGCGGACGAAGTCGCCCGCGCCTCATAGCAAGGCCGAACGGCGCTTCGCCCGGAGGGGCGCCGCACCGGTTCCGACATTATCCTCATCCTCCCAGCTTCTCGAAGAAGCGGCAGATGGTTTCGATCCCGCGGTGGAAGTTCGGGATGTGGAACTTCTCGTTGGGGGCGTGGAGGTTGTCGTCGGGAAGTCCGAAGCCCATCATCACGCTGGGAATCTTCAGCACATCCTGGAAGTCGGTGACAATGGGGATGGAGCCGCCGCTGCGGATGAAGACGGTATCTTTCTTAAAGGTGTCGTGCAAGGCAGCAGTCGCGGCCTCGATGTACTTATTGTCGGTCGAGACGACGCAAGCCGGGCCTTTGCTCCAGACTTTAACTCTTGTTTCGATGCCCTTGGGGGTGACTTTCTTTACGAATGCCATGTACTTCTTCAGGATGTCGTCTGGGTCCTGATTAGGTACGAGGCGCATCGAGACTTTCGCCTGTGCCTTGGCCGGGATGACGGTCTTGGCGCCCGCGGCGATGAAGCCTCCTGGCATGCCGTGGACTTCGAGTGTAGGACGCGCCCAGGTGCGATAGAGGACGGAATATCCCGGCTCGCCGGTGAGGACTTTCGATCCGACTTCCGCCTTACGATATTTCTCTTCATTGAAGGGAAGGCGCTTCCAGGCTTTCAGTTCGGCGGCGGTGGGGGCCTTCACACCTTTGTAGAAGCCGGGAATGAGGACCTTGCCCTTTGAATCCTTCATCTTGCTGATCATTTCGATCAGCGCGAAAAACGGATTGGGAGCAGCGCCTCCGTACATGCCGGAGTGCAGATCGGTCTTGGCGCCGACGGCTTCGATTTCCGTATAGACGAGGCCGCGAAGTCCGACGCAGAGCGTGGGAAGATCGGGGGCGAACAGCTCGGTGTCGCAGACCAGAGCGAAGTCGGCTTTCAGCCTGGCTTTCTGCTTGCGGATGTATTCGGCGATCGATTCTCCACCGACTTCTTCTTCGCCTTCGAAAATGACTTTGACATTGATGGGTAGCTTGCCGCCGCCGGCCTGGAAAAGCGCCTCGAGAGCCTTGACCTCCATCCAGAGCTGGCCTTTGTCGTCGACCGCACCGCGCGCGTAGATGTTGTTGTTGCGCTCGGTGGGCTCAAAGGGCGGAGTATGCCATTCGTCGAGCGGCTCGGCGGGCTGGACGTCGTAGTGCGCATAACAGAGAACTGTGGGCTTGCCGGAGGCGTGCAGCCAGTCGGCGTAAATCAGCGGATGTCCCTTGGTGGGGATGACCTCGACGTTCTCCATGCCGATGCGGCGCAGTTCGCTGGCGACGTAGTCGGCGGCTCTTTGAATGTCGGGCTTGTGTTCGTCAAGGGTGCTGACGCTGGGGATGCGAAGAAGATCTTTGAGTTCGTTTAAGAAACGCTGCTGATTACTTCGGGCAAAGTCGACTGCGGGAGAGGCCATAGGTGAGTCCTTTCTTCTCTTCGACGATCTGGATCTCGGAGGGCGTTGTAATCTTTGCGATCGACAGTCCGAGGAAACGGATCAGTATAGCGCGAACGGAGACAAAGGATGTTGAGTGCCGCGTCCAGGACTACCGACGCGCGTCCAAATCAGCCAACCAAGGCTTATGAACGGGCTCGCGGTCTTCGTTGCAGAGTGAAGCAATTCTCATGGACTTCTGGGAGTTATATAGATGGTTGATCACAACTTCTCGACCACTGGGGATACGAACGTACACGGACCATCACGCGTAGCCGAGGCGGGTGCGGCGGCGCCAGTAGGAAACGGCGAGCAACGCCAACGCGGCAACAGCATAAGGTAAAGGGCTACTGGAAGCTGGCGTCGTGCCCATGAAATCAAATCCTGGCATCTGATGAGCCGGGCCAAGATACCACCATATAGTGTAGATCGCTTCGAAGGCCTTGCTGGCCCCGCTCCAGATGCCCAGTGCCAGGGCGAAGCTGGGGATGAATGCCGCGGCGGCGAGCCAGGCGGCGAAGTTGTGCCAATCGGTGGCGAGGGCAAGTCGAATGCCAACGCCAGCTCCGGTGAGCAGAGCGACGAGTATGCCGGCCGTCCAAAGAGCCGGAAGTTGGCGGGAAAGACTGCGCTCGGAAGAAAACAACAACGCACTGGTGGAGTAGCGATCTTCGCGACATCCCATTTGCGACCACAGCAAAATAGGCCAGAGCCAGGCGACGAGCAGAAATCCGCTGCGCACGCTGGACTCCGGTGACACAAGTTGGCCGATGAGCATGCCCGCGGCTCCGGCGTACCACCACCAGCGCTGCCCTTTGAGCATGAGGCGGACTTCCGAGAGCACCAGCTGCAGAAAGCGCGAGTGCGTCGAAGTGCGGAGAAGAGGCGTCAGATGCGCGCTGGTGATCGAGGTTGCTTGAGCAACGGCGACAGGCCGCCCATCCGAAGACCGCATCTTTGCAGCTGCGATCGCTGTTTGGGAGCGCTGCTTGAACCACGATCGCGCGGGATCGAAGCGATGAAAGAAAAGGGAAGCGATCACAGCAATACCGGCCGCAACGGCGATCCAGAGCAATCGCATCAGGAAGGTGTTCGCGGTCCAGTCGATGCCATCCCATCGAAATGTGTGAACTGCCTGTTGGCCGCCGATCGTGAGGCTGAAGTGGAAATTCTGAGTATGGGAGGGATCGATCGCCTGAAGCTTGGTGCGGGTGCTGCGGTAGAGGAGCTGCAAGCCGATGGGATCATCGAGACCATTGACGCTCCAGACGAGCGCGCCGGTCCAGGCGAAGAAATAGACGACGTTGCCGACACCCCCGCGAAGAACGGGAATCGTTTCAAAAAGTACCGCCACGCTGGCGGTGAGAAGCATGGCCGGCAAAGCAAGAAAAAGGAAAGGAGACCAGAGTTTCCAGAGCGAGAACGAGCGGGTTTCAGCTCGCATGAGTTGCATGACGAGCGCGGCGAGCATCAGCACAAAGACCATGCAGGCGAGGACGGTGAAATTGCTCAGCGTTTTCGCGAAGGTATAGAAATCCTTGCGCATGGGCGTAGCCGCGAGGATTTGGCCGACGCGCGTGTCGGTATCGCGCTGCACGGAGTTTTTCACGATGTAGAAGCCGGCGAGCGAAAGGAAGGTGGAGCAGCACACCGTCATGAGCACGCCGATCCAGGCAGAGTTGTAAACGCCGCGATAGCCATCGCCAACGACGATCCAAACTTTTTCTGCGGCGACGGCATAGGCGAGGTAGAGCGCAGCCGCCAATGTCACGAGAAAACCATAGCGGCGCACGCGCTCGAGAAAATCGGCGCGAACCATGTGATAGAGCACGTACAGCGCATGTGCGCCAGGCGTGTTCATTTCGCAACTCCGGCTGCTGCCGCTTCGAATTCAAGCGTTCCAGATTTAGCGGCCCCCGCGCGATACCGCGACAGGCAATAAAGATAAGCGTCTTCGAGATTCGGCGTGACAGCATGTGCGCCGTTAGGCGGTGTTTCAGCCAATACACGCGCGTGTACGCCGTCGCTCCGGCGGGCGGCGTTGCTGATGAGATAGCGCTGACGTGCCGCATTGAGTTCGGTGCTGGGTACGATCCACTCCCAGACTCTGCCCTCCACTTTGCGCAGGAGTTCTTCGGGAGACGCATGGGCGAGGAGCGTGCCCTGGGAGATCAGCGCGATGTCGGTCGCGGTGGCTTCGACGTCGGAAACGATGTGAGTCGAGAGGATGACGATGCGCTCGCCGGAAAGCTCGGACAGAAGGTTGCGAAAGCGGACGCGCTCCTCAGGATCGAGGCCGGCGGTGGGCTCGTCGACGATCAGTAATTGGGGATCGTTGAGCAGAGCCTGGGCGATACCGATGCGCTGTTTCATGCCTCCGGAATAGCCGCCCAACGGGCGTTTGCGGACATCCGCAAGATTAACCAGATTCAAGAGTTCGTCGATGCGGTATTTTGACGACGATGCATCGAGGCCTTTAACGGCGGCGAGATATTCGAGAAACTCAACCGCATTGAGATTGGGATAGACCCCGAAGTCCTGTGGAAGATAGCCGAGTGTGGAACGCAGATGGTCAGGATGCACGGCAAGGTCGGAGCCGTTCCAGGATATGCGTCCTTCAGTGGCGCGCGTGATCGTGGCAAGGATGCACATTAATGTGGTTTTTCCGGCTCCATTGGGCCCGAGCAGACCGAGCACGCCGGGTCCGAGTTGCAGCGTGAAGTTGCGTAGTGCCCAGTTTCCGTGAGGGTATCGTTTACTGACGTTTTCGATCGAGAGTTGCAAGTGTCCTCCGCTGGAAAACAGCGTAGTAGAAGAACGCAGAACACTCAACAAAAGTTCCGTTAGAACAGTGTGGACGTCGTACCTCGCGAGATCCTTCGGCGCGCGGCTCCGCCGCGCCCGGCTAAAGCCGAGGGTCTGCCGGAAAGCGCGGCCTGGGAGGGCGTACTGACGAGGCCCAGAGATTCAAACTGAGCTGCCGGCGAACCTCGCTGGGGAGAATGGAGTCAGGTCGTACCCTGGGTCGCGGTCCGAGATGACGGAGCCCATGACATGAGCGGTGATCGGAGCGAGCAGGATGCCGTCGCGGAAGTGGCCGGTGGCGACATAGTACCCGGGGATGGAGGTTGCGCCGAGGATGGGCAGAGCGTCTGGCGTGCCCGGGCGAAGTCCGGCCCAGTCTTCGAGGATTTTAGCCTCGGAGAGTTGCGGAACTAGCTCGAGAGCGGCACGATGCAGGCGCTGGATCGTGGCGGGGACCGTGCGCTTGTCGAAGCCGGCTTCCTCTACCGTCGCGCCGGCCAGCAATCGACCATCGCTGCGGGGAATCAGGTAGATTTTTGGGGAGCGGATAACGTGCTTGAGCAGATTTCGCGGGGACATGACGAGGCATAGCATCTGCCCTCGCACGGGGCGAGTTGGAAGGTTGTAAGGCGCGACATGGCCGGCCGATATTTGTCCCGACCAGGCCCCGGCGCAGTTGACGACTTTGGGAGCGTGGAATTCGGTCTTGGTCGTCGTAACGCCACAGGCGCAGCGGCTGGAAATGTTAACTGCGGTTACTTCTTCACCGGAGGAGACATCTATACCCCGGTTGCGGGCGGTTTTCAGAGCCGCTGCAACGAGGGCTCGTGGATCGACGCTTCGTTCTTTCAGATAAAAGGCCGGGGGAGCGGGCTGGGCGAGTGCGGGTTCGAGCTCGGACAGCGGAGAGGGGAGCAGGCTTGCGACACTGAACCCGGGCCATTCGTGAACGTGTTCCGGAGGCGGAAAGACGATGGTGCCGTAATCGCGCAAATCGACGTGCAGGCCGGACTCGACTTCCAATTCGTGAGCGAATTCGGGATACATGCGCGCACTGGCGGTTGCCAGCGGCTGAAGGGCGGCGGGAGTTTCGGCGCTGCAGTCGACCAGCATGCCGCCGGCAGCGTGGGAGGCCTCGCGGCCCGGTTCTCCGCGCTCGACGATCAGCACCGTGGCGCCACGTTTGCGGAGAGTGATGGCGAGCGAAAGGCCGATGAGGCCGCCGCCAATGATGATTACGTCCGAAGTCTTCACTTCGCCATTGTAAAAGAGGCAAGCCAGGCAGCGGGCTGGGACAGTTGGAGCTCGGCGAGCGGAACGGAGAGATGTAAAATGTCAGGCATGAAAAGGTTCTGGGTTGCCACGGTGTTATTGGGGACCCTTGGCATGACGATTGTCGCCTTGGGGCAAAAAGATAAGGACGATCAGGAAGAGGGAAAGACGGCATTGGTGAACTTCCTTGTCCTCAAGGATGACAACGGAAAGCCGGTTCGGAATGCGGCGGTAATCATGCATTCGATAAGCGGCCAAGGCAAGCAAGAGAAAGGCGGAATGGAGTTGAAGACCGATGCCGAAGGCAGGGCTAATTTCGACGGCATTCCGTACGGCCCGCTGCGAATACAGGTGCTAGCGTCGGGGTTCCAGACCTATGGCGAAGATTTCGACGTCAAGAAGCCAAAGATGGATTTCACCATCAAGCTGAAACGGCCTCAGGGTCAGTTCTCGGTATATGAGGATCGTCCAAAGGACTCGAACCCGCCGCCTCAGAACCCTCCACCAATGGATCAGAAAAAGCCAAACTAGACGCCGCGGCGCTCTAGGCCAGCGTGCGGCAAATCGAGGACTCATGGACTATCTATTGAAGACCGAGCCATCGACGTATTCATTTGCTGACTTGCAGCGGGAGAAGACGACGGTATGGGATGGCGTTTCGAATCCTGTGGCGTTGAAGAATTTGCGAGGAATGAAGCCGGGGGAGCGGCTTGTGATTTATCACACTGGAGATGAGAAGAGCGCAGTCGGAACAGCGACGGTGGTGTCGGTGGATGGCTCGGACCCGAGGAATCCGCAGGTGAAGATCAAGGTCGGGAGCGCGAACGCCAAGCCCGTCACTCTGGCGGAGGCGAAGGCAAACAAGCTATTCGCGGATTCTCCCTTGGTGCGGCAGGGAAGACTGAGCGTAGTGCCGCTGACCGAGGTGCAGTTCAGGTTCTTGACTGGGGAGTGAGAAATCAAAGTACCCACCCTGTCTCTGGGGCGACAAGGGTGGGGTTTCTGTTCTTACGAAGCGCGAGCATCGCGACGGATCAGGGCTGAGTCGAGGAAATAGCCCAGACCGAGCGCGAAGGGAATAGCGCCGAAAGCGGCGGCCATCAGGGCATCGGGCTCGTACCTGGCGATAATGCTGAAGGTCAGCATGTAACCGATGGCTCCGGCGACCAGTAAAATGCCGGCCCGGCGGGAGCGCGCGGACTCGGAAAGTTCGGGCTGCATCGGGACGTTCACGCCCCGCTGCATCGCGGCAAGGCGCTCTTCGGTGCGCAGTTTGCGCACCCGATAAAAGGTGTACATTGCCAACGCGGCGGTAGGCATTCCGAAAATCATAATGACTGCTGCGAGGCCAGTGAGTCCGTCCATGGTGGTTCTCCTTTCCGTTGCGCCGCGGCGGCGCCGGAGGTGAATTCGCTGTCAACCAGACATACGAAGACAGGGTCCGGAAAGTTCCCTTGTAGCCAACTCGGGCGGCAGCCAGTGCTTCCAAGCAGATGGAGTGGTCTGCTTGGGATGCCTCGGGTCGCCCTTCTTGGAGACAGCATGAAATCTGCAAAGTGGTTTGGAAGGATTCAGGCATGGGCGGTGGCGGGCTGTGTGTCGGTGCTGTTCACCGCTCCGGCCTTATGGGCGCAGGAAACCCGCGAGAAGGTCACCGTCGACGACGTGGACCGCACGTTTCTGGTGCGGCTTCCAAAGGGGTACAACCCAAAGCAGCATTATCCGGTGGTGATCCTGCTGCATGGCATGAATCAGGATGCCGAAGATATGGAGCGGCTGACGCAGTTTGACGGGCTTGCGGATAAGGACGGCATCATCGCAGTTTATCCCTTTGCCGAGCATGGCAGATGGAACGTGGGAGTGGAACCGCAGGAGCGGCGAGCGACGCCGATGGGTCCTGGCAGACGCCGCGGAGGCTACGGTGGCGGCGGCTACCCAGGCGGAGGGTATCCGGGTGGCGGAGGTGGGTACCCGGGAGGGGGTGGTGGATATCCCGGCGGGCAGAGAAATCCGAACCAGCAGCCTGAGGAGAAAAGAGCACCGCAAGCGGACGACGTTGCCTTTTTCAACCAGATGCTGGATCAGCTGGGAACGAAATTTTCAGTCGATCCGACGCGAGTCTATGCGACTGGTTTGTCGGAAGGCGGTTTCATGAGCTTGCGGCTGGGATGCGCGCTGAGCGACCGGATCGCGGCAGTGGCTACGGTGGGTGCGGCCATGCCAAAGACGATGATTTGTCTGCCGTCACGGCCTGTGCCGCTGGTGATGATCGACGGGACATCAGACCCGGTGGTTCCGTATGGCGGGGGCACGGAGCATAACCTGAGCCTGGCGACTCTGTCGGTGGAGGATAGCGCAAAGACGTGGGCGAAATATGACCGCTGCGAAGAAAAGCCTGAACGTAGCAAATTGCCAGCGCACGAAAAGGGCGGCATGGAAACGAAAGTCGATACCTATAACGGCTGCCAGCAGAATGCGCAGGTGCTGCTCTACAGCGTGAAAGGCGCAGGGAACACGTGGCCGGGCGGCGAGCAGTACGAAGCGGAGAACGCGATCGGGAAGACGAGCCAGGATCTCAACGCCAATGAGGTCGTGTGGAGTTTTCTTGTCAGCAGAAAGCTCGCCGAGAAGAGCGCGAACTCACAGTAGAAAGCGATTCCTCTGATACTCGGGTTCTGGAGGTTCTTAAGTTTCGAATTGAATCGCGGAGGGATGCGAATCCCTCCGCGATTCTGTTAAGAGACGGCGTGGACACGACCTCGGAACAGCCAGCGGCTCTACAACGAGCGCAGGAAGTTCAGAAGATCCTGCTGCTGAGATGATTTGAGCGAGTTGTACTTCTTAACGACTCCATTCGCTTCTGATCCCGAACTGTTATGCGACTGAATTGCCTGGATCAGATCCGTGGTGCGGCCATCGTGGAGAAAGAACAGTCGCTGGCCGAGTCCCCACAAAGGAGCCGTGCGGAACTGGTCAGGCCCGGCAGAGCCCTGGTGGACGCCATCGGCCAATCCGCTGCCCATGTGGTGTAGAGCGAAATCGGAGTAAGGATTGTAGGTGACGTTCGACATGCCGGTGTAGATCGAGGGGCCGGTGGTGAGCGTCGGTGAATGGCAGAGTGAGCAGCCAATCGATTTGAACAGGCTCGCGCCATTCTGAGTTGAGGTTGTCGGTGGGGCTGGTGCGGGCGGTGCCGACAGGCGGCTGAAGGCTGCGAAGTTCACGATGTCGGACGACATCTCCGATGCGGTTCCTGCTGCGGAGCCGTTGTTCAGAAGGTTCGTGGCGTCCTCCGGCGAACCGTTGAAAACGCAGCCGGGTACGAGGCTCCGCTCATTAGGAAACAATTCGTTCGAGACGCCGATCTCCACGTTATAGGCCTCTCCGGAGAACATCAGCAGAGATTTGTTCTGCGCCTTCCAGCCGAAACGGGTGATCGTGCCATCGTTGCCGCTGGCGTTGAAAACCCCGCCGATCTTGAGGGCAGCGCGGGCCGAGGCGGTAGCGGCGAGATTGGCTTCGAGAGTGACATCCGGCGTGGCCTCGACCAGACCCAAACCAAACAAGGGTGTGGGAATGCGGAAGATCACGTTGTCAGAGGTGAGGGCAGTAGCAAAATCGGGTTGCGCGAGAGTGCAGCCGACCGCGTCGGAACGGCCGGCGATAGTGTATAGACCGTGCACACCGCCATCCAGAGCGCCGTTCGAATTCTTAATGAATCGGGCCTCGCGGACAGGACCGTCGCTGGTGATGAATGATGGAACCGAGTTCGCGGCGCCGTCAAGCGTAGCGAGCGCGACCTGTGGATTGGCGATGGGATTCTGCGGACTGCTCAGGCCGGGACTGCTGCCGCCCACAGCCGGTTGAGAGTGGCACTGCGCGCAACCGTTTCCGTTGAAGGTAGGGCCGAGTCCGGAGCCAGTCTCCCCCGCGATGTTGCCGGAAACGGAATCGATTTCCTGGAAGCGCTGGAGTGCCTGCGTGAAGAACATTTGTTCGTTGCTGTTCAAAGTTGAGTAGAAACTCCCAGCGGCGGCCGGTCCAGGACGCGGACCCGGGTCGTTTTGCGACGCCAGCGGCAAGCTTGCGAGGAGAACAACGGAAAGACAAGAAATAACAGGGGAAACTCCACGACACGTCATTGCTATACCTCCGTGCAAGGGATAGACACACGTCTGCCTCAAGCTGTGTCTTTTGTTCGCGAAGGCGGCGCAGGGTCGGTCTACTGTTCGCTCATACTGCGGGCCGATCGAATCATCGGTCCCGTGCCCCACCGCGAACCAAACCGCACTCTGGGAGTAGTGGGAGCCCCAATTGAGATTCCTCTGCGAACGAGGAAAGAACGGGACAACATTGGCGAGAATCTAGACCGAGATGGGTGCAGGGTCAAGGGCACACAAGTGCATCGTGCAATTTCCTGTGTTGATTCAGGCGGCGAGAAACTTTGTTCTTGTCGGTTTTTCGTAAATGGCGGTTGCGGCGAGAGCTCGAAGAGACGAGAGTCACGAGATTTCCTTACGCAGTTCCCGTCGCAGGATCTTGCCGGAGGCGGTTTTAGGTACAGCGCCGATGAAACGGACTTCGCGCGGCTGCTTGTAGTGCGTGAGACGGTCGGCGACAAAGGCGCAGAGTTCATCGCCGAGTTTGCCGCTATCAACAAATCCGTCGCGCAAGGTGATGAAGGCAACAGGAATTTCTCCGGCGGCCGCGTCGGGACGGCCGACGACGCCACACTCCTTCACGGCGGGATGCTCGAGCAGAACAGCTTCGACTTCGGCGGGCGCCACTGGAAAACCTTTGTACTTGATCATTTCCTTGCGGCGGTCAACGACGCGGTAAAAGCCTTCGCGGTCGCGAGTGACGATGTCGCCGGACCAAAACCAGCCATCGCGAAGAACGGCGGCGGTGGCTTGCGGCTCATTCCAGTAGCCCAGCATGAATTGCGGGCCGCGCATGACGAGTTCGCCGGGCTGGCCGCTGGGAGCTTCGGTGAGATCGTCGGGAGTGTCGCCGGGATCAACGTCGGTTTGCGAAAGAACGCGGCAGTCGGTTGCTGCCAGAGGATGGCCGATCGAATCCGGACGATAGAGTTCAGGTTCGAGGAACCCGACGTGGGTGACCGGGGAAGCCTCAGTCATGCCATAGCCCTGGCAAACCAGAATATTAGTGAGGGCAGTAAAGCGTCGGGGCAGCTCTGGAGCGAGCGGCGCCGCGCCGGACTTGACCCAGCGGACCTTGTGATCGCAGGGAAACTGGCCGGCTTCGGCCGCCTGGCACAAAGCGTTAATCGCCGGCGGCACAAGCGGCATGGTGGTGATGCCTTCGTCGATGAGTAGGGTGGTGAGTTGCCGCACGTTGAAACGGGGCATCAAGACTACGGTCGCCCCGAGAATCAGCATGGGGTTGAGCACAACGTTGAGACCGTAGATGTGGTAGAGCGGCAAACAGCAGAGAACGTTATCGGCGGAGTTGAAGGGCGTGCCATGCGGGCCAAGAAACTGATAGACGTTGGCCAGGAGATTGTAGTGCGACAGCATGACTCCCTTAGGAAGTCCGGTGGTGCCGCTGGAGTAGGGAAGCGCCGCGAGAGTCTGCTCTGGCGACTGATCTGGCCAGGGAAAAGCGGCGGTCACGGCAGTCAAAAGGTTCGAAAACGGTTCCGAACCGGGAGCAGGTTGGCGGGTGGTGTACAGGCGGCGCAGATTGCGTAATCCAGCGAGGTTGATGCCTTCCAAGTTGGCGCCATCAGTAATGAGCATAACGGCACCGGAGTTTTCAAGCTGGTAACGGACTTCGCGCTCGCGATAGGTAGGGTTGAGCAGGGTCGGAGTGGCTCCGGCCAGCTGGATTGCGTGAAATGAAATGCAGAACTCCCAGGAATTGGGAAGAAAGACGGCAACTACATCGCCGGGATTGACTCCGGCAGCGATCAAGCCGCCAGCCAGCGATTCGACGGCATCGGCATATTCGGAGTAAGTCAGCCGCCGGCCGCAAGAAGTATCTACGAGAGCTATCTTGTGCGAATTGCGGCGGCAGGAATCGAGGATGGCATCGTGCAAGAAAGCGTTGTGGGGATCTGCATAAAGTTGAGTGCGCAACATGCCGGGAGAGATTGTAGCGGAAGGAGCCTGTCCCCGCGAGCGAATGCTAGCTCGCCAGTTTGCGGAGAAATTCGCGTTCGTCCATGTGGTACTTGAACGCCTTGCGGCCATCGATGAAAACAACGGGGACTTCGTCGTTGAACTGGCGGCGGAGCTCGGAGTCTCCGTCAACGTCGATCTCGCACCACGTGAAACCGCCGCGACGCGAGAGCTTGATGAGGCTCTCCTTGACGACTTCACAGAGATGGCAACCCTTCCGTGAGTAGACCACCACGCTGCGCGACTCTGGCATGCGGTGAGATTCTAGCGCGTAGAAATGCCGTTTTTCCACAGGGAAAGCAGATTTTGAGTAATAAAAGCGCTTGCGTCCGCTGGTCTGCTGGCCAGACCATAGTAACCACGATCCATCCTGGGGCTCTTCCGTCTGAGTGATTTGGGTCACTGCGCGATCTAGCGGTTCTGCGCATAATCAGCATTCGCTGCAGTGTCCCCGTTGGCCAAATAGAGAGGGATACCGATGACCAAGCGACGTGGTATCTCGATTCTCTGCATCGGCGATGACCCAGTTTCTCTGAACCTGCGCTGCTCGCTCCTGAGACAGCAAGGTTGGAAGGTGATCAGCTCCGGAAGCGGGCATGAGGGAGTCTTTCGCTTTTCCCAGGAGCGTGTGGATGTGGTCGTCTTGGATCTCGACCGCGACGGCGCGGAACTGGCATTAATTGCGGCCGAGCTGAAGCGGCAGCGTTCGCAATTACCGATCATCATGCTGGTGCCCGAAGAGAAAGCTTTGGTGCAAGGAGCGACGCAACAAGCGGACGCCGTCGTAGTGAAATCCCAGGAAAGCCGGCAACTCATCGACGCGCTCAAGGCGCTGCTGCCGGATCTTACGCTTACAACCCCGCATACCTATCCTTGCGATCGGCCGTGAGGCTCGTGGCGCCCCATCACCAAGGCAAGGCGGTAGAATTCCTTCATGCAAGATCAGATGAAGCCTCTCAGTGGGAAGACTGCGTTGGTGACGGGTGCGGCGCGGCGCTTGGGCAGAGCGTCGGCGCTTGCGCTGGCACGAGCCGGCGCCGATGTGGCCATCACGTTCAGAAACTCTGCCCGTGACGCGCGGGAGACGGTCGTGGACCTCTCCGGATTCGGAGTGCGCGCGTTCGCCCTGCATTGCGACGTGACCGACGAGGCCAGCGTCCGCGCGATGATGAAAGAAGCTGGACGCGAACTGGGCCGGATCGACATCCTGGTGAACAACGCAGCGAATTATGAAACGGCCGATTTCGAAAAGCTCACGGTGCACCAGTGGGACGCGATGTTCGCTTCGAATACTCGGGGGCCGTTCTTGGTGTCGCGCGAGGCTCTGAAGTGGATGCGAAAGAGCCGCCGAGCGAAGCAATCCATCGAAGCAAAGATCATCAACATGGGATCGTTGGGCGGGCTTCGGCCCTGGGCATCGCACGCGCATTATTGCTCGTCGAAGGCGGCACTGCACATGTTGACCAAAGTGATGGCGAAGGCTCTGGCCCCGGAAATCGCGGTGAACGCAGTTGCGCCCGGAATGATCGATCTCGGAGAGAAATCAGCAGCGGCATTCATGCGGCGGATGGCCAAGCAAACACCAATGCGACGAAATGGGCGTGGAGAAGAAGTTGCTGCAGCTGTGCTGTTCTTCGCTACTGCGCCGCAGTTCATCACCGGTCAGATACTGACCGTGGACGGCGGAATCGGACTCTAGATCCTGGTCGCTAGGCCTCGGCCGAGGTCGGATCGATCACAAGCTTGACTTCGGACACGCGATTGGCGGGGAAGCCACCTTGCTTAGCGTGTTCGCGGACCATGTCTTCGTTGGGTGCGATGTAAACGCAGTAAATCGTGTTCTGCGTGACGTAGCTATGCAGCCACTGAATCTTCGGACCCAGGTCGTTCAGGACACCGCATGATTTCTGTGAGATGGCGATGACCTGTTCTGGCGTTACGTCGCCCACGTTAGGAATGTCGCGCTCAATGACGTATTTCGGCATGGGGTTGCTCTCCGTGTGTGGCGGGAGTATTTCGCCTGGCAGCCCAGTAAACTTAGGGAAGGATTCTAGGCGAAGCCACAGAAAATAGCCATCGCCGAACGGGCGCGGTATATTGGGAGTGAATGAAGAAATCGAAAGCCAGAGCTTTGCGAATTGCGGATCCGTCGGCCGCCCGCGGATTTTTCAACACGGCGTCTTCCCCTACTCCTCTGATTCCGCGGGTCGCAATTGCAATTATGGCCGCAGGCAAGGGCACGAGACTCAAATCGCAATTACCTAAAGTGTTACATGAAGTCGGCGGAAAGCCGCTGTTGGAGCACGTGATCCGTGCAGCCCTGCGAATTGTTCCCGCGAAAGATGTCTATGCCATTATCGGACACGAGGCCGAGCGGGTTCGAGCTGCGATGCAACAGACGGGCGTGAATTTCGTATTGCAGCACGAGCAGCGAGGAACTGGACATGCGCTCATGGTCGCGCGGGAAGCACTGGCGAAGTACGACCACGTCATTGTGCTCTCAGGCGATGCCCCGATGATTACTCCGGAGACAATCGGGCATCTGCGGAATTTTCATCTGGAAGAGCAGGCGGCGATGACGCTGCTGAGTGCGGAGTTAGAGAATCCAACAGGCTATGGACGCGTGTTGCGGAAGAGTCCGCGAAGCCCCGAGGTGCAGGGGATCGTCGAAGAGAAGTCGGCGAATGCGACGCAAAAAAGAATTCGGGAGATCAATTCAGGACTCTACGTTTTTGCCGTGCCCCGGCTCTATGCGCATATCGGGGAGCTTTCCACGGCCAACCCGCACGGCGAATATTATCTGACCGACATGGCAGAAGTATTGCGCAAGGCTCGGCAGCGCGTCGTGGCCTGGAAAAC
>Ga0335073_10002220_pt1 | contig 26515 bp, 26 predicted proteins | sample Lox_Sample_22_FD_207093 | JGI IMG/M metagenome (GOLD analysis project Ga0335073, IMG submission 207093) | Soil microbial communities from Loxahatchee National Wildlife Refuge, Florida, United States - Lox_Sample_2.2 | ecosystem: Environmental > Terrestrial > Soil > Wetlands | place: USA...
TGATCAATACGTCGACGCCAGACGCCAGTTCGCGCGGGCTTGCCGCTAGCTTCGCGCCGGCTTGAACCAAATCGTCCGCTTTGGCCGTCGTGCGATTCCAGACGGTGAGCGGAAACCCTGCCTTCAGAAGATTCTTTGCCATCGGCTTTCCCATCAGGCCGAGGCCGATAAATCCTACAGATGGTTTCATGTGTTCCCCTTCCGCCGCGAGCATATCAGGGACAAGCGGCCGAAGGCTAGGCTCATCGGAGATTTGCGGGTTGGAGGCGCGGGTCAACTAAAGTGGCGAATCAACCGATGCAAGGCGGCTGTGAGCGACGCTGTGATGCGCTAGATCAACGCGAATTCCACGCGATGCCGGAAAGGATCGATGCGCTCGGCCTGCACACGAACGCGGTCGCCGAGTCGGTACACCTGTTGTGTTCCCTGGCGCCCCTGCGCGACGATGGCGTGGTCGCGCTCCCGAAACACGCAACGAAGGCCGGTAAATTCTTCGATTCGGTCGATACTCACGAGGCCCTCGACAAATATGTCCATCAGCTCCACGAAGAAGCCGAATTTTTGCACGGAAATAATGAGCGCTTCGTATTCGTCCCCGAGATGGCTTTCCATGAATTGCGCGGTTTTCCATTCCATTAACTCGCGTTCGGCGCCGTCGGCGCGGCGTTCGGCTTCTGAACTTTCCGAGGCGATCTCCTCGAGTTCAACGCGGCGATAAGGGCCGAGCATCGCAACACTTTCAGTCTTCTTGCCTGACCGCTCAATCTTGGCACGTTGCGCCACGATATCGGGATTATCGAGTCCCCATTTGAGAACGCGATGCACGATCAGATCGGGATAGCGGCGAATTGGTGACGTAAAGTGAGTGTATTCCTGCGCTGCAAGCGCAAAATGGCCGAGTGGATCGGCTGCGTACCGCGCTTGCTTAAGCGACCGCAGCATGAGATAGCTCAGGATGCGCTCTTCCGGCTTCCCGGCGATTTTGCGTGTAAGCCGCTGATAGTGCTGTGGCTGGACATCGACTTCATCGCTCGCCGGAAGCGCCACAGTCATCGGGCGCATTCTTCCTCCGCCTCGGTTTTCACCACCACGTTTCATCCGCGCGGGCGCGCGCACTGTCCCGTGCCGGACGGCAATGCGTCGTTCCGCCAAATCATCGACGCCAAGGGAATATCCGAATGCGTGCGCCAGTTCTTCAAACTCCAGCACGCGCTTGGGATCGGGTTTCTCGTGAACTCGGTGCAGGGAAGCGATGCCGCGCCGCTCGAGATACTCCGCAACCGCCTCGTTCGCCGCCAGCATGAATTCTTCGATCAACCTGTGGGCGATGTTGCGCTCGCTGCGGACGATGCTCAACATGCGGCCTTGGGGGTCGAACTCGATCACCGGTTCGGGTAAATCGAAATCGATCGAACCGCGTTCGACCCGGCGCGCATTCAGCAGCAGCGCCAGATCTTTCATTCGGCGGAACTCGGGAGCCAGCGAGGCATAACGTGAGATTGCCTCGGGGTCGGCTTCCAGCACTTTGTTGACGTTTGTGTACGTCATCCGCTCGGCCGAGCGAATTACTCCAGCCGAAAATTCGGCTCCACGGCGGCGGCCCGTTTCGTCAAACTGCATCACCACGCTCATCACCAGCCGCTCTACATGCGGATTCAGCGAGCAGATTCCGTTCGAAAGTTCCTCGGGCAGCATCGGGACGGCGCGGTTCGGGAAATAGACGGAAGTGCCGCGCAGGCGCGCCTCGCGGTCGAGCGGGGAACCGCGCGGCACGTAATGCGCCACATCGGCGATGTGCACCTGAAGTTCATAGCCGCCGTCAGGATGCTCGCGCACGTACACCGCATCGTCGAAATCGCGAGCCGTTTCGCCGTCGATCGTTACAATCGGCAAATCGCGGAAATCGCGGCGCCCGCGCAAGGCCGTTTCGCTAACTTGCTGTGGCGTCCGCCGGGCCTCGGCAACCACATCCTCGGGGAAATCATGCGGAAGATGATGTTTCCGGATCATGATTTCTACGTCGACACCGATTTCTCCCGGACGACCGAGAATCTCAATCACGCGACCCATCGGTGCTAGCCCGCCCTTCGGATACCGCGTGATCTGCGCGTTTACTACCGCGCCATCGAGCTCGGGCAGGCGCAATCGGCGGCGGGCTGCTGCGGTTTGGATTTTGGCTTCGGCTGTATCGCGCAATGACGCTGTGATTTCCTCTCCCGGAGGGATCAGCACGGCATGCATTCTGGTGTCGTAGGGCAGCACGTAATTGCCGTCCACTTCGTAACGGAAAAGCCCGACGACCGTCGGATGAACGCGCTCGGTGATTTGCACGATGCGAGCTTCCGCGCGGCCATCCGGGCGACGGTGTTCGATGCGCGCCAGAACACGATCGCCGTGCATCGCATCGTGGATTCCGCTTGGCGGTATAAACAAGTCGCCGTCAACATTCGGAATGGGACGGTCCGGCACGACGAAGCCATAGCCGTCCCGGTGAGCGACCAAACGCCCCGGCACAAGGGCTGGATCGGGCGCTCGTTTTACGGCTTTCTTGCCGTCAATGCGCGGCGTCGCAGAGGCGCCGGAAGCTGCGCTTGCATGAGGTCGCGCGTTCGCACTCTCGTTTTTGGCTCGGGCGAGTTGATAGCGGCCCTCGCGAACTTCCTCTATCTCTCCCCGGCGCTTCAAGCTCTGCAAAATGCGAGGTAGGTATCGACGCCCGCGGTGCTTCAGCCCCATTCCATGTGCAATCTCGCGAACGCTCGCAGCATGATCGATGGTCGCAACGTGAGCGAGAACTTTGGCCTCGCTGGTTTCTTCAGGGCGCTCGTCGTGAGGACGTTTCTTATGCTTATTTTTCAAGGGAAGATCCCATTGCGAACAACAGGCTAGCGAAAAAGCCGAACATTAGTAAAGTTCGCAGAATGATGATGGCGCAAGACGGCGATCCGGCCCAGCATCGGCGCGGGTTGCCGCAAATTGCGTGCCGATGTTAGCATTTCTCCTATGATCGGCGAGCCTGGCGCTAAGCCTCGAATCGGCGTTCCCTACCGTACCAGGAAAGAGCAGCTCATGGGCGACCGCGCCAAAATCCAGCGCTACCTGAAGGCCGTGCAGTTGGGCGGTGGTGACCCAGTCCCGGTGCCATTGGACCTGCCTGTCTCTGAACTCCAGGCGCTGGCGGAGAGTCTCGACGCCGTAGCTCTTTCGGGTAGTCCGGCTGATGTGGACCCAGTGCTGTTTCGTGCCCTGGCGCATCCAAAAGCCGCTGCCCCAGATCGGGATCGTGAACGCACGGATTTCGGATTGCTCGAGCATGCGTTCGCCGAACAAAAGCCCGTGCTTGCTATTTGCTATGGTATCCAAAGCCTGAACGTATTTCTTGGCGGCACGCTCCTGCAGGATATCCCTAGTGAAATCGCTTCGAGTGTCGAACACGATGTCGCGAGCGATTATGGTGTTCCGGAAACGTTCCACGGCGTTCAGATCGAGAGCGGGTCGCGACTTGCCGGATTGGCCGACGGGTCGGAATTCGCGCGCGTCAATAGCTCTCATCATCAAGCCGTGCTCGCGCCCGGCCGCGGATTGCGCGTCACAGCTCGCTCGGCTGATGGCGTAATCGAGGCGCTCGAAGGAACCGCCGATGCGCATTGGGTCACTGCGGTGCAATGGCATCCGGAGCGCATGGCAGAAACCGACGGGCTCGCTCTCTCGCTCTTTCGCGGTTTGGTCAGCGCGGCACGCAAGAGTCCCGCCCGCGCCTGAGGTCTCGCGGCGTGGATAAGCTCGTCCGGCCCCGGTTCGATCGGATCGGCCGTGGCAACCTTAGTTGGCTCATGACGGATCAATCTAGAGGAGGCACCTCACTTGAGATCTCGTTTCTGCCGGCCCTGGATATTTGCTGCATTGCTCAGCGCGGCGATTTGCTACGCTCCGGCCCGCTCTGCGGGCGCGCAGGACTCCGAAGTCTTATTACCCGACCAAAGCGCCGCGAAAGCGAAGCAAATTATCCGGCAGGCGATTGCGGCTCTCGGCGGTCCGGCCTATCTGAATGTTCATGACGTCACTTGCACTGGAAATCTCGGACAGTTCGATCATTCGGGACAGTTAAGCGGTTTTGAAAAGTTTGTCGATTACTCCGAACCTCCGTCAAAAGACCGCACCGAGAACCTGCCGCAACACAATGAAATTCAGATCTTCAATGGCGACGAGGGATGGACCCTTGATCGCGGCGGCGTTTCCGACGAGCCCGCCACTCTGGTTGCGGAATTTCAAGGTAATTTGAAGAAAAACCTGAACAACATCCTCAGGCATCGGATTAACGAGCCGGACATGGACATCAGCTACGCCGGTCCCGATATCGTTGAGTTGAAGCAGGTCGACTGGGTGCAACTGATCGATTCCGACGACCGCACAATTCGCATCGCCTTCGATCAGGCAACTCACCTTCCCATCCAGGAGACGGTGCAAACCCGCGATCCCCAGTTTCACGCGCCGATGACCGAGGTGGATTATTTCTCCCTCTATTATGATGAAAACGGAATACAGACCCCCAAGCAAATCATGCGCGAACGTAACGGCATGAAGACCTATCAGGTATTTTTCGATAAGTGCGAATACAACACCGGCCTGGAGGACTCGTTTTTCACGAAGCAATCCCTCGACGAACGATGGGCCAAAATGCCGAACCACGAGAAGTATCACGATAAGAACAAGAAGGACAAAAACAGCGACGCAAGTTCGGATACTTCCCTGAATAACTAGCGCGGATTGCCCTGTAGAGCCGCCGCGAGGCGGCGAATTGGGCCCCCTTACTTGCTCAAGACTACTGGACCGTAAAGCGAACCGGCTGAATCAGCATGCTGTTACCTACCTGGATCGACACGTTATAATCGCCGGCTTTCACATCGGGCACTTTGAATACGATCTTTCCTGCTTCCTGATCGACGATGCTTGCCTTGTGATCGGTCTGCTCGTCGGACAAAAAGACTCCGCTGACGCTGGCCTTCCCAAGGCTGTCGCCCGTGACGGTAATCGTGTCATTCACTTTGCCCGAAGCAGGGTCCACTGCAGTCACTCGCGAATTGTTTTGCGCGGCAGCCGGGAACAGGGCGATCACGAAAATCGCCAGCAGCGCGCCGAGGAATATCGTGATAGCCGGCATGCGTCTCAAGCACGCCTGGCCAGATGTGCGAGGGGACAAGAACTGGGTCATACGCACCTCCAGAAAAACAGATGGTGCTTTTGCTGCATCATCTGCCGCACAACATACTTCTATCAGTTTATCTCTGTCAATAATCGCGTTCGTTAAGGGGTCGCCGGAAGCGGCACGGTGAGAGGCACCGATTCTTCCGCCGTTGTGACCGCGCCGAGCGTCGTTTCGGTCCACAAGGATCTGTCGGCAAGTAACCTGGTCACGAGTTGCGTGTGGAGAGCATGTCCTGCTTTGTACGCTTCCACTCGCGCCAGAAGCGGCAGGCCAATCAAGGCGAGATCGCCGATCAAATCCAGCGCCTTGTGCCGTCCGAACTCGTCGGCAAAGCGCAAAGGGCCGTTCATCACTCCGTCGTCTGTCAGGACAATCGCATTCTCGAGCGAGCCCCCACGAATCAATCCCATCGAGCGAAGGGGCTCGATCTGGCGCTCGAAGCAAAATGTGCGTGCGCGGGCGAGGAATTGGCGAAAACTCTCGGGGCTCACTTGCATTTCGATTTCCTGCTGCCCCACGAGAGGGTGCGGAAAATCCACGTAGCATCGGATGGAAAACTCATCTGCGGGATAAATTCCGATACGGCGCCCGTCCTCCACGATTTCAAGCGGCCTCAGCACTTTCAGAAAGCGCCGCTTGCGCCGCAGCTTTCGCGTGCCCGCTCGCTGCAGCATCCGCATAAAAGGTTCGGCTGAACCGTCGAGAATCGGGATTTCGATCGCGTCGATATCGACGAACACGTTGTCGATTCCACACGAATAAAGAGCGGCAAGCAGATGTTCGGTAGTTGAAAGCAGCACGCCCTGCTTCATCAGGCTGGTTGCGTAACTCACGCGCGCAACATTGCGAACGTGCGCTTCAATTTCAAAATTGTCCAGATCCGACCGGCGGAAGACTATCCCCGTGTTAGCAGGGGCCGGCACCAAGCGTGCCCGCCCTCGCACCGCCGTGTGCAGACCCGTCCCCTCGACCGCCACAGGCCGACTGATTGTGAGCTGGCTGGCCACTGATAAAAATGTAAGGCATTCGAAGAGCCATTTCAAATGGCAACAACGCTAGCTGTTTCAATTGGTTACAAGGACGCGCCGAGGCGCCCGTCGATTGGGTGTTGTAAATGTACAACATTTCGCCGTTTCGATTGTGTCCGCAACGCGAGAGGCTTGGCGTCGACAACATCTCACGCGCTTCACGCGCTGACGTTCAGAAGCTGGCCCGACTCTGCGTTCTGCTGAATCAGGTTGAACTGGCGACCCTCAAGGGCCGCGAAAGTGGAGTTTAGCTGGCCTAACTGCATAACAAATGTATTCGACCCCGTGAACGCGCCTGGAGCACCCATGGCCGAGCTGGCGCTCGCCCCGCCGGAGGACTCGATCGGTCCCGGCACCGGCAGCGACGATCCGGCTGTCGCGCTGCCGCTCGCTGTCAGCTGTGAACCCATTGCTTGGTCCACCACACTCTGTGTTTGCTCCGTATTGTTCTGCACGTCCTGCGTCTGGTTTTCAGAATCTTGCGCCGCAGCCGGTTGGGTCTGAACAGGTAAAATACTCTGGATGTTTGGAGCCGCTGGCCCTTGCCCGTTGGTCGCGGAATTGACTGCTTGTCCGCTTTGCGCTGCCGAGGTTAGTTGATCTGCGCCGTTCTGCAGAGTTTGGACGAGGACGCGCAATGCTGCCGGATCATTCGCATAAAGCAGCATGGCCATGCGGCTAAACAGCGATATGCTCTGCGGATCGATTCCCATTTGCTGAAGCGTGTTGTCCAACTGGGCCAGCTCAGCTATGGGAGTGTCAGCCGCGCCGCTACCATTTGTTGTCGAATTCGTTGTCGTCGCGCTCGGACTTGGTGCGGCGGTCGCCGCTGTGGCAGCGGTCTCGTCGACCGAGTTGGATGGACCGGCGGTTTCCTGATTTGTGGCAGGAATCGTCTGCGTGTTTGACGCGGCTGCGGCCTTCCCACCCGTTAAGGTAGCTTCATCCGCTATTTTCACGGGCAGACTAGGCGCCGTCGACGCCGTCTGGTTTCCCCCGCTTCCATTTGCGGCTCGAAAGCTCTGCCGTTCGGCGAAGAAGAACACCGAGGCTTCGCCCATCTGCGCTCCGTTGTCTTTGCCATTGCCGTTCTGCTGGCTTTCGGCAGTTCTGCCTGTCAGGGTCACGCTATCAGCCTGCTGCGCCGTTTGACCGCCGCTTACGGCGGCTTGGGGGCCGGCGGTGACACCAGTCTGGGCAGGAATTGGCGTCGGCGGTTGCGCGACTGTCGTTAGAGCGGATCCAACCGTGGCCATAACCGGCTCCTCCGGGAGCCGAAAAAATCGAGACACCTAGCGAGGGAGGCGCTGACCCCGGCCTTCCTCAGCCTGCCTGGGCGCCATTTCGGCGCCACGGAATCCACAGATACCTAACGTCTGTATCGGCGAGGAGTTGAATTACTTTAGTCTCAGCTTGGCTCGCTACCACCGTTGTTTCAGTAATTTAGGCGCGCTAAAATGGCTCATCGGAATCATGGCCGCCCAATTCAATATTCTTTCGAATCTCCCGCCGAAGCCTCCCGTAGCCAGCCATCCGCGACCCTCGTGGCTCCGCGTGCGTTTCTTTGGTGGTGAAAATTACCAGGAACTGAAACGAATCATGCGCACTCTCGATCTGCACACCGTTTGCGAGAGCGCACGCTGTCCGAATATGGGCGAGTGTTGGGAGCATCGAACCGCAACCTTTATGATTCTCGGCAACGTCTGTACCCGGTCTTGTGGTTTCTGCGCGGTTCCCAGTGGAAGACCAACCGCGCCCCCGGATGAGGACGAGCCGGAACGCGTCGCCGAAGCGGTCGAGCGAATGGGCCTCCGCTACGCGGTCGTCACCTCTGTGAATCGCGATGATCAGCCCGATGGCGGTGCCGCGATCTTCGCCCGAACGATCGCCTCCATTCGCGAGCGAGTGCCCGGATGCAGGGTCGAGGTGTTGATCCCGGATTTCCGCGGCAATTGGCGGGCGCTTGAGACCCTGATTCGTGCGAAGCCGGACGTCCTCAATCACAACATGGAAACGGTGCCGCGCCTCTACCGCCGGGTCCGCAAAGGCGCCGTTTATGAGCGGTCGCTGGAACTGTTGCGCCGCGCGCGAGAACTCGCTCCTTCCGTTCCCACCAAAACCGGGATGATGCTCGGCCTCGGTGAAACGCGCGAAGAGGTGCTTTCAGCCATGGAGCAGATTGCCGCGCAGGGCACCCACATTCTCACCCTCGGCCAATATCTGCAGCCCACGCCCGAACACCTTCCTGTCGAGCGTTTCGTCCATCCCGACGAATTCGCCGAATACAAAAAGGCCGGCGAACAGATGGGTTTCAAGCACGTCGAATCCGGCCCTCTGGTCCGCTCGTCTTATCATGCGTTCGAGCAGGAAGAATCGGCGCGCGCCTGACGCACTTCCTCGTGCTAAGGCGCGGCGGTCCTGCTCTAATTTTGTGTTGTAATTGGTGGCGGGCGTATGAGTTTGGCAATCCATTTTAGTAGCCGGGCCATATTTCGCTGACTGCGCACATGAGCGTCAATTCGTTCGACCGTTATTGGGAAGTAATGACCGGAGAGAAGTCAGATTATTTTGCTCAATTAGAAGCTCTATGCTTCGCTGAAGCTTCTGGTTCTCTTTCTGGAGCTTTTGATGTTCTGGCGAAGAAATTACGGAAGCCACCTTTAATGGCCAGTCTGGAACGTACTTCGCGAGAATGGTTTCGACTACGGAACGGCGAAGCATCATCTCGCAAATCAGATTACTCATGTCCGTTACGATTGCCTTTTCTTCCTTCGTCATCTCGTTCTCCTGTTAAGAGACGCTCGAAATCAGCTCACTCACTGTCCAAACGTGATCGGAAATTCCGGACTGCATCGCCGGGGTTACCCGCAGCGTCTGATGCACGCGGCAGAAGTTAAAAAACGCCATGTACATGTGAATAGCAGCGGTCAGATGCTCCAATGTCTTGCTAAATCCGAGGCTCAAGCGGGTAAAGCGCCGCAGATGCGTCCGCACGCTCAAGTTAGCGCGTTCGACGTGACTGGTGCTGATTCGTTCGATTTTCGGGTTTCCTGTGATTGTGATTGGGACGATCGCCGTAACCTGAGAAGGGCCATACCACTCCGGGCCTTCAGAGCCAGATTTGCCATAAATCTTGAGCAATTGCGCGAAATCGACGCTAGCGCCGTAGTATTCTTCAATTGCAGGAATGTACCATTTCAGACCATCCGTAGTGATCTGGAACCGTCCTATAGTGCGCTCGCTCAAATCGCGGATAAATTCCTGTGCGCTTGCCCCAATCCTTTTTCCGACAAGATAGGACAGAACCATTTTGGTTTCCGAATCAATCGCCATCCAAACGTATTGGTCGCCCCAATCTTGCGGTACTTCGCCGTACAAGTGGCCTTCCTTGGTGTGAACGAACGTCCAAAGCTCATCGGCTTGCACGTAGCGGGGATGTATGTTGCGGACTCGCGCGTCGAACAACGCACGGCACTTCTTTCCAACGGTAAGAAGCAAAGAGAGAATTGTTCCCTGGTGCGCTCCCGTTATGCGGGAGACGGCGCGAACGCTCATTCCCTCAAGCAACAGCGTCACGATCTGTGTAGCGCATTCGGTGCTGATGTAGTGCCGTCCGAGCGGTCTTTGATGCGGTTCGGAAAAGGTAGCTTTGCAGGCAGGGCAGCGATAACGCTGTACTTTGTTGCGACCATAGAATCCGAAACGCTTTGCTTCGGAGTGCTTACAGCGGATGCAAGTCATTGGACTTTCTCCCTTGTTTTTCTGCGGGAGAAGCCCGATACTCAATTTCTCAGGTCTGAGTGTGGGCTTCGTCCGCGCTTGGATTCTGCCCCGCTTCTAGCTCTAACTAGAGGCGGGGCTTTTTCATTTCTAAAGGTTCTTCAGACTTATCGCTCGATTTCGCTTCGGTGCATGGGCCGTTCTCGGAAACCTTTCTATCCACCGATACGCCGTCACGCCGTCGATATCTGCTACGGTTGCTTCCTTCCCTTGCATTCTCTTCAGCGTTGTAGAAATGGACGCCAGTGGGTTCGACGCGTAGCTATTGAAGTCAAACTTGACATCATTCAAGCGATCCCGCACCTGAGCAACAGTAAGGTACTTCGGTTGGGCTGCGCGAAGTACCCCGACAATCGCCTCTTTGAGACTCACGTTTTGCGCGTCGCGATCCGCGGTCGCAGCGTTGAGCAGCGCTACGTAATTAGCTCTCTTTTCTTCCGGGAGCATGTTGAGAGTAGCGAAGAAGAATTGCCGCAACTTCGCTGCTTCTACCTCCAGCGTTTCGACGGCGCGCCGTGCGTTACTCAGTTTTTCAAGGGTGTTATGGAGGACGGCTTCATAATCCATATCAATCATAGACGGGAGAATAGACGAAATGTCTTCAACTAGTCAAGCAGAAAATAAGCTGCAGTATCGTACCAAGTGGGACGAAGCTATCGCCGATGCAAGGCGCAAGATCAAGTCGCTAAATCGCACCATTGCGATTTTCAAGGAAAGAAAGCGGGCGGGTGAAATATGGCCCGGAGATTCGCGCCAATCGATTAACAACGAGACTAAAACTAGCCAGATTTAAGCGGAAATCGCGGCAAAGATACTTATATCACCCAGCAACACACATTTAGAGCAGGACCAGGCGCGGCAAAGCGCTTCCCGCTTGCACGAAAGTCTGGTAGCATAAAAAGCTACAAATCCGCCGGTATTGTGGGGAGTTAAGAGATCATGGCACTTGCATGTGAAATCTGCGGCAAAAAACCTGGCTACGGGAACGTGATTAGCCATGCGCACAATGTGCGCCGCCGCCGCTGGAATCCGAACCTGCGCCGCGTCAGGGCCGTCCTCAATGGCGTTCGCAAGCAGGTCCGCGTTTGCACCTCGTGCATTCGCGCCGGTCGCGTCAGAAAAGCCGCCTAAAGCGTTCCCCTCGGAAAGGCCCTCCGTTGAAAACGAAAGCGCTGCTGCTGGCAGCCGTGGCTTTAGTTGCATGTTTAGGCGCCTGCAACCGGCAGGCTGCGCCCAATCCGGACGTCTGGGCGGTCGTGGACGGGAAGCAAATTCTCCGGGAAGATGTTGAGAAGGTCTATCGAACCAGGATCAATGCGGAAGGCCCCGCTCCTTCGCAGGAAGAAGCGCTTTCACTGAAGCTGAGCATCCTCGACGAACTGATCAATAGCGATATTCTGCTCGATCGTGCCGCGAAGATGAATCTGATCGCCAGCGACGCGGAAGTGGAAGAAAAATTCAGCGAGTCCAAAGCGCCCTACACCGAAGAGGAATTCCAGAAGAAACTGAAAGATTCCGGCCTGACCGTTGACGATCTGCGCAGCGACCTGCGGCGCCAGCTTTCGATCGACAAGTTGCTCAACCGCGAAGTAGTGGCGAAAATTTCGATCACCGATCAGGACATCGCGGATTTCTACAACGCTAACCGTGCGCAATTCAACCTTCCGGAGACGCAGTATCACATCGCGCGAATTGTCGTCACGCCCCGCCCGGATCCCACCGTGCACAACTTAAAGAGCGACAAGGCGTTGAACGAGGCAGATGCGGCGAGAAAAATCGCCATGCTTGAAAAACAATTGCAGAGTGGCGCCGATTTTTCCCAGTTGGCGATGGACTACTCGGAGGACTCAAGCGCATCGACCGGAGGAGACATCGGATTTATCGCCGAGTCTTCGCTGAATCAGTCCGATCCTGCCTTAAAGAAGGCCGTGCTGGCAATGAAGCCCGGCGAAGTGAGCGCCCCGATCCTGACGAAAGACGGTTCCTATAGCATCCTGAAGCTGATTGCCAAAGAGCCTGCCGGTGATCGACAGCTTTCCGACCCCCAGGTGCAGCAGGCGATTCGCGATGCGCTGCGCAGCCGCAAAGAGCAACTTCTCCGCTCCGCCTATTTGATCGAGGTGCGCGACGAAGCCCACGTCACCAACTATCTCGCGCGCCAAATCCTCGAATCCGCGGGCAAACTCCCCGCAGGGAACTGACCCTTCTGCTCGATTTTCGCGCCGCTTGGAAACAGGGTGTGACGTGATCCTAACAATCAGTCACATGAGGAAGGCCAACGTTAGCGATCTGCGCTATCGGTTTCAACGAATCGAAGCCTGCTTGAATCAAGGGGAAGAGATTGCCATTTACAAAAGGCAGAAGCTGATTGGAGTGCTGATGCCTGTTTCCCAAATTGAGCCCTACCCTGACTTCGCAGAGCTGCGGCGCCGTATTTTCGGCAGTCGCAAGGCCCGCAAGACCGGCACCGAACTCGTTTCCGAAGCGCGAGGACCTTTTTGATCGGTTAGTTCGATACGCGCCAGCGTCGGCTGCCCGCAGCCGAACGTCTTCACGGTTTGCCAAGGCAGCTGTGGCTCACGCGATAACCGCAATCACATCTCCCGCATTCACCGCCTGGCCCTCCTTCACGAGAAGCCGTTCCATTTTGCCGGTCTTCGGTGACCGAACCTCATTTTGCATCTTCATCGCCTCCACCACCACGATTCCTTGTCCCGCAGTAACAGCGTCTCCGGCGCAAACGAGCACGCGCACCACGCGGCCTGGCATCGGAGCCGCCACATTTTGCCTGTGTTCGGACGCCGACGCGGCGTGGTGGTTGCGCTTCCACTTGCGCGAGTCGCTCACTCCCAATAAATATTGCTTACCGCCGATCGTAACTCGTAGTTCGTCCCCGAAAGGCTCGATATGAGCCTCAAACGACTGCCCGCCAATCAAAATCGAGTAAATACCGCGCTCGACTTCGATTGCGTTGGCTTCAAGGCTTTGCCCGTCGATGGTGCAAGTCAGGTTTCGCTCGGCCCCGAGAACCTCAACACTATGAGACGTGCCGCCCAGTTCGATCTCCAGTTTCATGGAACGCGGCGCGGCTCCCGATTGAGTTGTTGAAGCCGTCCTTCGATTTTCCATCGCGATCCGGCATTGGATGATGGCTGGTCGGCCGCTTGCTGACCGTTGGTTCCATGCCATAGAGCGGCCGCGGTAATCGCAGCTTGCTCTTCGATCGAAAGCTTGCTGTCTCGACAGGAGGGTCCGGCGGGCTGCTCAACCGAGCCCAGGAAATCGTCTAGCCACCGCGTGTAAATCTCGCCGCCAACGAAATCGGGCTCTGCGAGAATTTTCTCAAGAAGACCAAGATTCGTCCTGATGCCCATCGCCCATGTTTCCCCTATGGCGCCTCGCAGGCGCGCGATAGCTTCGGCGCGGTCGCTGCCCCACGCAATCAATTTCCCAAGCATCGGGTCGTATTCACCGGGAACGGTCCAGCCGGAGTAGACCCCGTCGTCCACGCGGACCCCGGGGCCGCTGGGGGCATGGTATTCGCGGATCGTTCCCGGTGAAGGCAGGAAATTATTGTTTGGATCTTCGGCATAAAGGCGGCATTCAATGGCGTGTCCACGCAGGACCACATCTTTCTGCGCAAACGGCAGCCTCTCACCCGCGGCAACGCCAATCTGAAGCTTCACCAAGTCGAGTGACGTTACCATCTCCGTCACCGGATGCTCCACCTGAAGCCTCGTGTTCATCTCGAGAAAGTAAAAGTTGCGCCTGTCGTCGACCAGAAATTCCATCGTGCCGGCATTCGTGTACCCGCCGGCCTGGGCGAGTTTCATTGCAGCCTCGCCCATCGCACGTCGAAGCGCAGCCGTCATGATCGGCGACGGCGCCTCTTCGATCACTTTTTGATGCCGCCGCTGCACGGAGCATTCGCGCTCACCCAGATACACCATGTTGCCGTGCTCGTCGCCCAGAATTTGGATCTCGATGTGCCGCGGGCGGTAGAGATATTTTTCCAGGTAAAGCCGCCCGTCACCGAAAGCGTTCTGTGCTTCAGAGCAGGCGTCGCGAAAAGCGGCGTGCAAATCGCCCTCGCGCTCCACCCTCCGCATCCCTTTACCCCCGCCGCCCGCCACCGCCTTTAGCACGATGGGATAGCCTGCATTTTTAGCGGCTGCAGCAGCTTCATCCACGCCCGCAAGCGGTTCGAGCGTACCGGGAACCGTCGCCACACCCACCTCGCGCGCGAGTTGCCGCGCCGCCGTCTTTGAGCCGAGCCGCTCCATCGCTTCGGGTGCAGGACCGATGAACGCGATGCCCGCCGCTTTGCAGGCGCGCGCGAACGCGGCATTTTCGGAGAGGAAGCCGTAGCCCGGATGGATCGCGTCGCAACGGGACTTCTTGGCAGCCGCGATAATCCGGTCGATCGAGAGATAGCTTTCGCGGGACGCTGAAGGCCCGATCGCGTAAGCCTCCGAAGCGAGCCGAACGTGCAAAGCGGCCCGGTCAGCTTCGCTGAAGACCACCGCACTTGCAATCTTCATTTCGCGAAGTGCGCGCAGCACGCGAACCGCGATCTCGCCACGATTTGCGATCAGCACTTTCTTGAACATTTCCACCGCACCGAAAGCGGCGATTCTAGCACGGCCGCGCGCTGCCCCATGCCGCGGTTCTGGCATCGCGTCGTACCGCACCTAATGGGTGGCAAATGCCGTTCTAAGCCGCTATGATGGCGCGTTCCCTTCAAGGAGAAAGACCGACGTGCGAACGGACGCGACCGTAGAGCAAATGAATCAGTGGAAGAAAGACGTAGGCGCGGCGGCAGCAAACCTCGTCGAGAACGGCATGGTCGTCGGCTTGGGCTCAGGTTCTACGGCGCACGAGTTCGTCGCCGCCCTCGGGCGTCGCATTCAAAACGAGGGCTTGAAAATCACCGGCGTCCCAACGTCGGAGCAAACTGAGGAATTTGCGCGCAAACTCAATATTCCGCTCTCCACGCTTGGCGATCAGATTGAAGTTGATCTTGATGTGGACGGCGCGGACGAAATCGAATTGGGCACACTCTACTTGATCAAGGGCCATGGCGGCGCGCTTCTGCGCGAAAAAATGGTCGCTGCGGCCAGCAAGCGCATGGCCGTGATCGGAGACGATTCAAAGCTCGTCGAAAAGCTGGGCTCTCGTTTTGCCGTACCCGTGGAAGTCGTCCAGTTTGGCTGGCAGGTAACGCAGAAGCGCCTTGCGGGCTTAGGTTCGAAGCCCGTGCTCCGCATCGATAAGAGCACAGGCAAGCCGTTTGTCACCGACGGCGGAAACCTCATCATCGATTGCGATTTTGGTCCTATGGCAAATCCCAAGGAAGTGGCGCACCACCTCGATCACGTCACAGGTGCGGTGGAGCACGGCCTGTTCTTGGGCTTCGTTTGGGAAGCCGTGGTCTGTGGACACAAAGGCTTGCAGATCTTCAAAAGGGCGCAAAAATAAAGGGACCCTCTCGGCGTCCCTTTTTCAAAGACCGGGCAATCAGTTTGCGCTGCTGGCGCAGGCCTGCGGATAAATCGCATCGAGAGCGCCCCAAAGCGCCTTCAGGCTGCGTTCCGCCGCGCAGAGAACCCCGAACAAATCTTCGTCGTTTTGTTCCGCGAGCCAACTGCGCCATGCCGCACGATGACGCACGTCCGCCTCTTCATGCACTTCGAAATAGGCCAGTGCCCGCGGATCGTTCACGTCGTAGAACTTCTTTAGGCCCGATTTCTTTTGCACGGCTGTTTCGGGCACCTGCGCCTCATAAACGTAAAAGGCGGCCACAGCCTGCGCAACCGTGCCCTGCGAAGCGATTTCATCGTAGGCGTCCAGCAGCACCGCAACTCCCGGCAGCGGATGTGCCTCATTCAGCGAGGCTTGGTCCACGCCCACTGCTTCCGCGAATTGCCGCCAAAGAACGGGATGCGGAGCTAGCGGATCAAGCTCTTCGTCCAGATTCTCCTGGATAAGAGAACCGAGGTGCCCCCCGGTCCGGCCGGCTAGCTGCCGAAGGTTTTCAGGAAACGCGAGAACGTGCTGGTAATACTGCGAGGCGTAAAGCTGCAAGGATTCCTTCGGAAGAGTTCCTTCAGACCATGCTCGATAAAACGGGTGCTTCAACACATGATGCTGTTCGATGAGCTGGTCCAGATGGTCCACAAGACTCTTCCGAACAGGTTTTGCTCTGGAAATTCTGAGAGGCATTGCCGATTTCTGATTTCCCCTGTTTACAGATACAAGATCTCCCTCAGAGCCTACTTCAACGCGCAGCAAAAATCCAGCGGACGTGCAATACGTTGCTAAATGTATATAGAGATCTCATAAAGGGATGTTCCCGTGTTTTTTGCGCGGGTTGCTGTCAACTTTGTTCTCGAGTGACTTCAGGGCTGTAATGACCTTGCCGCGCGTCTCGCAGGGCTCGATCACCGCGTCGATGTACCCGCGCTCGGCGGCCACGTAAGGATTGGCAAAACGTTCCCGGAAGTCCTCCACCTTTTCCGTGCGCAGCGATTCACGCTCGGAGGCTGGCGCCTGATCTAGTTCCCGCCGGTAGACGATGTTCACAGCGGCTTCAGGCCCCATCACCGCAATCTCCGCCGTGGGCCACGCGTAGTTGATGTCCGTTCGAATGTGCTTTGACGACATCACGCAATACGCCCCGCCATAGGCCTTTCTCGTAATCACCGTAATTTTCGGCACCGTAGCTTCTGCGAACGCAAAAAGCAGCTTCGCTCCGTGCCGGATGATTCCCCCGAACTCCTGCTGCGTGCCCGGCAAAAAGCCGGGAACGTCTTCGAACGTTACCAGCGGGATGTTGAATGCATCGCAGAACCGCACAAACCGCGCGCCTTTCACCGATGCGTTGATGTCCAGCACGCCGGCAAGCACTGCCGGTTGATTCGCGACGATCCCGGCGGGCTTCCCTTCGAATCGCGCAAGTCCGATCACCAGATTCAGCGCGAAATGCTCTTGAATTTCGAAGAACTCCCCGTCATCTGCAACTGAATGGATCACATCCTTGATGTCATACGGCTGCTGCGGATCCTCGGGCACGATCGAATTGAGGCGTGCTTCCGCGCGGTCCCATGGATCGCTCGAGGTCCGGCGCGGCGGATCCTCCCGGTTGTTCGATGGAAGATAGCTCAGCAATTCGCGGATCATGGCCACGCACTCGGCGTCGTCTTGCGCCACAAAATGCGCCACTCCGCTCTTCGCATTGTGCGTCATTGCCCCGCCCAGCTCTTGCTTGCTCACGTCTTCATGCGTCACGGTCTTGATCACGTCCGGACCGGTCACGAACATGTAAGAAGTCTCGCGCGTCATGAAGATGAAATCCGTGATGGCCGGCGAATAAACCGCGCCGCCCGCGCAGGGACCGAGAACGGCGCTGATCTGCGGAATCACGCCGCTCGCCAGCGTATTGCGGAGAAATATGTCCGCATATCCGGCCAGTGACTTTACCCCCTCCTGAATGCGCGCGCCTCCCGAGTCGTTCAGGCCGATCACCGGCGCACCCACTCGCATCGCCAAATCCATGATCTTCGTGATCTTTTGCGCGTTCGCTTCGGAGAGCGATCCGCCGAACACTGTGAAATCCTGCGCGAAGACGTAAACCAGCCGCCCCTCGATGCGTCCGTAGCCCGTGACGAAGCCGTCTCCCGCGGGCCGCTGTTCCCCAACGCCAAAATCATCCGAGCGGTGGCGCACAAATTTATCGAGTTCCTCGAACGATCCTTCATCAAGGAGCAGATCGATTCGCTCGCGCGCGCTCAGCTTGCCCGCCTTGCGTTCGCGTTCCCGCCGTTCCGCGCCGCCGCCCGCTTCCGCCTCTGCATTCAGTCGCCGCAGTTCGGCCAAACGGTCCGCCTGCTTTGTGTTTTTCCTCATGAGTTTCCGAGACCGTGGAACCCTAACAATTGTCTCCGGCCCCTTTCAAGCAACTAATCGTCGCGTCCCCAATTGTCCGCAACCGGTGGCGCGTTTTCACGTCACCAGAGCCGCCACTTCGTAGTCTTCAACCCGCGGAATAACGAAATCGACTTGTTCTCCGCGCTGTGTGAACGCCACATTCTTCCCCGCCTTCAGCAACTCGACGCGCGAGACCCTCCTCCCTCGCGGCGCCTGCATTTGCACCTTCTGTGCGCCGATCGGGGAAAAACTCTTGATCCAGCCTTTGTGCGCGTTCGGATTCGTATAATTCAGCACGTGCAAAGCGAACCCCGCTTGTGTCTCCCACGCGAACGTCTCGACAAGCCCCTCGCCTTCAATCTTCACCGGTGATTCGCCGTTCACCAGCCAGCGCACGGAGTTCTGGATCAGCCGCATCAGATCCGTGTTCCCCGAACGCCACGCCGTGCGGTCGACGTCGCCCGGGAAATAAACGAGACGGCTGTTCCCGCTTTCCCTCACAACCACCGCAGGCTCATCCGTGCGAGCAATAGGCGGATAGGAAAGCTCTGGCGGATACGCCGTATAGGGAGGCACAACTGTGAGCACAGGGTTCTCAACCGCTGCTATGGGCAGGCGGAACTCCGCTCCCGGAATCCAATCCGTATTCGAGAAGCCATCGAGAATAGCGTGCGTCCGCTCGATTCGTGCAAGAAAGCCGTTTCCCGGCCCAGTCGCCGGATCCGCGTTCCGCTGAATGCCGAATAGCTCGGCTAGGCCGAAATTCCTCCGCGGCTCGTTCCGTTCCGTGTACATGCTCGTTTCAAAGGTCGCGAGTAACGAGCCGCCGGCGCTCACGTACTTCTGCAATTCCTGGCACTGGCGGTCTCCCAGAAGCGCGGTGTTCGGCAGCAGCACGGCTCGATACTTCTTCAGATTTTCCGCGGTGAGATCGTCCTCGTGAATGAAATCGAAGAAGAAGCGCCCATCGAGCAGCGCGTAATAAAGTCCCTGCACGTAATCGGTCGTATCCGGCGCACCCTTCAATTTATAGAAAAGCTGCGTGCGCTGCCCCATCACCACGGCGATATCCGCGATCGAGCGCTTATTCGTAAAGTGCGGGTCGTTGCGCGCGAGCCACGTGAAAAAATTCCGCCCCGGCGCTTCCCAGCGGCGGTCGGCCCCGAACCCATCTTCGGCGCCGATGAAGTGATACCACGGCACCATGCCGCTCGCTACAGTCTGGTTGAGCCACATCGTCGTCTCCGCGGGAGACTTCGCGATGTTCCTCCATCGCGGCGAACCGGTGGACCACGCGCCCGTCACATTCGTGCTCGTGCGCCCCTTCATCACCGCATTGCAAACGCGTCCTTGCAACGATGCGCCCCAAACCGGCGCGCCTTCGCCCCCGCGCCCCTGATTATCCGCATTAAACCAATACGCGACGTTAGCCAGCTCGCTCGAATTCGGACCGCAGCGGATCGCTCCGCCAAGATTGGCCAGGAAAAGATTGTCCGGCTTCTTTTCCTTAGCGATGGAATCGTAAAGCCTCCACAACTCGAGCGTGCGTTCGTTGAAGCGGTCCCAATAACCGAGCGTGCCCGGCGCCGCCGCAGCCTTGCACTGCTTGCAATAGCAGCGAGGCGGCTGCCCCAGCGGTGGCCACGCGTTCGTGAAGATTCCGTCGATGTCGTACCGCGCGTTCACTTCGCGCATGATCGCGGGAATGTAGTCGGTCATGTAAGGCGTGAACATGCAGGTGCGATAGAGGCGCGGATCTTCTGCGTGTTTCACCGGATTCCCTGCAGCATCCAGCTGGAACCATTCCGGATGCGCTTGCGCCGCATCCTCCCAATTCAGATCGGGACTCATGCGCGCAATCACGTGCATATTTCTTTTGCGCGCAGCCGCGCAGCATTCGCCGAAGAAATCCTTATCGCCAAGATATTTACCGTGCCGATGAAAAGGAACCGCCGAAGGGTAATAGGCCAGAATCCCCGTCACGCTGATGAGAATCGCATCCACTCTCAGGCTCGCCCAGTAGTCCGCCCATTCTTCAATATTCATTACGGCGGGATCGTGCTCCGTCATGTTCGTCTGTCCGATCCGGCGCACGCGTTGGTGCCACGGAACGTCCGGATTCACATGTTGCGCTGCAACCGATTGGCCCGCAGGCAAAGAACCCGCCACCGAAACTCCTGCAGAGATGGCAATAAATTCGCGCCGGTTAAGCTCCACGGGGCGCCTCCTCGCGAGCTGCTCAGATTTCTCGCCCGAAGTATGTCTCAAAGGAAACGGAGACACAATGGATCACACCACGGCGGTAAGAGTCTATGTCCTGACTTCTGTCGCGCCGCGGTATACGCCAATCAGTGCCGTAGGCGCGGAATAACCCTAGCCCAGCCCCGTCTGTGCATCGGCGACCTGCTCCGATTAACAGATGCAACCGAACCCCGATTCTGGCAGGATGTTACCGAAATCGAGCAATAGGGGTTTGCAAAGAGACGATTCTATGGATCACCGAGCCCAGCGGACGCCGCTTTTCACGATCGTCTCCTGCATATTGTGCCTCTTTCTCATCGGAGCGTCTCTCGACTCCATACCCGACCCGCCGGCCGTGGTGCAGCACCCGCAGCAGGCGCTCGTTGTCCAGGTTCACGATAGCGGAATCCTTCCGGCGAAGATCGTCCCCAATTTCGTCGATATTTTGCGGCGGCTCCGCGATTTTCCGATCCAGCGCGAGCAAACTCCCGATGCGAATTCCTCGCCCCGGGACCTTATCCTTGTTTCCTACGCAACCGATACATCGCCTCCTTCTCTTTCCTGAACGCGATTCCCAAGCCAAGGTCCGGTTAGAAGTGTCGATTTGAGAAGCCGCCCAGCCGCAGTTGGTCGAATTTCGGCAAAAGACGGCGCTCGGCGCATTCAGCCGTTTTCCTGAGTGAAAACGGCCTGGTCGCAACATCCCTTGGAAACTCAGGAGGCATGGGTCCGTGCGAAATACTCTCCAGTGCAATGTTGGAACAACCGAGGGTCTTGATCTCGCGAGTCTTCGGCAATTCTCCGCCCGGCTTGGCGCTAACCCGCTGCTGGTGCAAGCGAGCAATAGCAATACTTCCATAAAGGTTCGCGGCGACTTATGGATTAAAGCTTCCGGCACGCCATTGGCGAATGCCGAGCGTGATGATTCCCTCGTGCGCCTCGATCTGATGGCTGTGAGAAGGCGTATCGCCGCAGGCGAAGAAATTCTCGCTGCCGAGGGAATCGACGGCATGCGCCCTTCGATCGAAACGCCGATGCACGCCGTCCTGCCCCATACCGTCGTGGCCCACGTGCACTCGATCAATACGCTTACGTGGGCCGTGCGCCGCGACGCAGAGTCGCGGCTTAGAGAACGCCTGTCCGGCTTGAATTGGCGCTGGATTCCCTACGTATCATCTGGAATTCCGCTGGCGCGGGAGATCGCGAGCGCACTGGCTGCCGCCCCGGAAACCGATGTGTTCGTCCTGGCTAGCCATGGGCTCGTCGTCTGCGGACGTGACTGCGATAGCGCCCAGGCCCTGTTGAATGAGGTTGAAAGACGGCTGGCGATTGTCCCGCGATCCGTAGCACAGCCCGAGACGGTTCTGCTCCAGGAGATCGCGCGTTTGTCTGGATTGCGATTGCCGGACGATCCTTCCGTGCACGCGCTTGCTACGGACCCTGCGTCCACATTCCTGAAGGGCGGCCTTCTTTTCCCCTGCCAGGCAATTTTTCTCGGCAAAGACCTTCCGATCGCGCCTGCTTCGGTTGCCGTGCAGCAGTTCGCAACCCATCGCAATAAACGATCCTTCGGCGCTCCGGCGTTGGTTGTCGAGTATGCAGGAGTCCTGCTCAGTCCGGAAATCAGCACTTCAGCGCGCGCAACACTGGCCGCCCTTGCCGAGGTGATTCGCCGAACCGGGCTATTCAGCGAGCTTCGTTACCTGAGCGAGAGCGAACTCAGCGAATTAGCCGGCAGCGCCCACGGCTATAAGGCCTATTGCTAGCGAGAAGTATTTTCTGCATTTTTCTGCTTGAAGACGGGCCCATGTAGCTCGGGGCAAGCGCTGTGCGTGCGCTTGCCCCGAGGGTCTCCGCCGCACCGCCCATATATTGACCACATCGGAGGCCCTTGCCGAAATTGACCGAACTCTCGTTTTAGCTCCCCGAAGGTAGGCCAGCCATTACTGTCTGGCGACGCTGATCCCACGGAGAGAATCGAAAGCCCGTCTCCGGTGTCTATATACCTGCATGTCTGTGAATCGCACGCTCGGCAAAGACGTGCTTCCCTCAGGCGCCACAAGACGATCCGAACTTTTCGCCTCGGCCATCTACCTCACGGCCTTCATGGCCCTCATTTTGTGCGCGCGTCTGCGTTTTGGCCTGTTTTTCATTTATTGGGTCGGCGGTCCTTACGAACTCGCCATGCTCGCCGGTGCCGGTCTGCTTGCGTCGGCGGCGATTCTCCATTTCATGGGCAGGAGGTTCGCCGACGCTTTAGCCTTGCTAGGCACAATTTTCGCGTGGCCTTGCTTCCGGCTGCTGGAGTTTTCAGGGCACGAGTTCAGTGCATGGCTTGTTTTCAATTACCCAGGACTCCATGCCGGCGTAAACGGCGAGGCGCACGCAGCCATTTCCGTTCTCGATGTCCAGGTGTCGGTGTTGGCCGCAATCAGCTTGTTGATTTTTTCCCTCGTCTGCTCGGCACTCAGGCTGGCTTCGCGATCCTGGATGCTAAGGGGCTTTTCCCTGCGCGATCGCATCTGGCCCGTCGTCGCCATATGGTTGTGTCTCGTCGCCGCGTGGTTCGTCGAGTCCGTAACGCCCTATCGTATTCCCGTCTATGATCGCGACGATCTCGCTTCCGCGGTTTTAGTACTGCATGCCGAAAAGCACGGCTTCCGCATCGAGGAAACCAGGGTGGCCATCTATCGCGATGGTCGTGCCTTCGTAACTCACGATCGAAGGCATCTCTTCCAATATTCGTTCCCAATGACCATAGCCGAGATTTACCTCACTCCCTCGGATGACCGCCTTGTCCAAAACATCATCCACTTCCCCCCGCAACTTCAGGGGACCTTTGTCTCCGCATACACGCCACCGCGATCATGGGACGCAGATCGCTGGTTTGTGTCGCTGCGGACAAATCCCAAACTCATCGAGGTCAGCGAGCCGGACCTGCCTGCCGGCATTGCAGCCCTCTATCGATCCGTCCCGACGACGCCCCCACATGAAAGCTATGCAATCACCGCGCGCGATATTTGTTTCGGCTTCTGCTACGACCCTGACAAATGAATCCACCTGCCGCTATGCCAGGATCTGAAGCGGTTCGGGAATTCTACTTTAGTGCTCATACACCGCACTCAGCGAGAGTCAGGAGATTCGCCAAGTCGTGAGCAACCACGGAGAGGTGCAGTTCTAGTACGCCCAAAACCACAGGAAGGTCAGAAGCCGGAGCGTCACGTCACCCCGCCTTTTGCTTCCCTCCCCTGCCCCCGCACTTTCTCGCATTTATGCATTGACAGGGACGTCAACCTGTGGTAAACTATTATCTCAAGTTTAAGTCATGCCAACCGTAGCCGCAGGTGCTAATCCTCAAGCAAGAGGCACCCGCCTGCGCGCCCGAGACCACCCCAAAACGCACCAAAACCGGTCATTTCTAATCGACATCGCTGCGATTAGGAAGCGCCGCAAGTCCCGTATTTGCAACAGATCCAAATTTCTAATCGATAGTAAATTAGCTGTTTTGGAGGAGCAAAAGCGCATAAAAGGCGAAGCGAGAAGACACGCGATGACGTTTTCCATCCGCTTGCAGCCCGGCGCCCGTCATCCACGTGCCGCGCTGCCCTCTGGCGGAGGCGGAAAATGCATAAAATTCGCGAAATTCTAATCGCAAATGAATAAAATTAAAAATCGGCCTAAGTCACTGAAAATAAAGCGCAGAAAAATTCCTAATCGCGGTCAGCAAGGGGGGTAAACGAACGCCGCGATTAGAAATGCATAAACGGGCGGCGCGATTTAAGTAAGCCCCGACCAGTCGTCGGCAAGCAGGATCGAATTGCTCGGGTTGGAGGGATCGTACTTCACGCTGGCGTGTTGACCGGCAACAACTCGGCTGAGATGCGCCTGTTCTTCCAGGCCGGTCACGTCTTGCGCCGTTTCGTAAGTGACGCCCGAAATCGAATACGCATAATAAAGCATTTTCGCCGGGGCGCTCGCGGACGGCGCGCCGGAAGATTTCGGCGCAGAGCTGCTGCCGCTGGGGGCGCTCACAATTGACTCGTTCGAGACCTCGACAACTTGGCCTTCCACAATGCGCCCGATGCGATTCAGATACGCGCGCCGCTGCCGCTCGATTTCGTCGCTGTCTTCAGGCTTTTTGTGAAATACGAAATAGAGCGCGGCGGCCAGGACGCCCAGGCCCGCCAGGGAAGCGATTTCGTGCCAACTCGAGAGGTATTTATTCACGGCAATTCTCACGTCGCCTTCGCCAGATCCGTTTGGCAAAACCTGCGAAGGAAATTAAATCACGCACCCAATTTAGTCCTGCGAGGCGACGACGGTGTTACGGAGCGTTCCGATGCCGCTTACGGCCACTTCAACGGTGTCGCCCGCGCAGAGCGGGCCGACTCCTTCAGGTGTTCCTGTGGCAATCACGTCGCCGGGCTCGAGCGTCATCACCTGCGCTATCCAGCGGATTATAGCATCCAGCGAAAAAATCCAATGGGAGATGCTGGCCGACTGTTTCCTAATTCCATTCACGAAAGTTTCGACCGTAGCGGCAGGGTCGAACTCGGTTTCGAGAAACGGGCCGAACGGACAAAACGTGTCGCTGCCTTTTGCGCGCCACCATTGGCCGTCTGGCTTTTGCAGATCGCGCGCGGTCACGTCGTTGAGGCAGGTGTATCCCGCAATGTAGTTTGTCACCTTCTCTGAAGGTTTTACGTGCTTGCATCTCTTGCCGATGACAACGGCTAGTTCCCCCTCGAAATCCACACGTTTTGAAACGCTCGGCAAGACAATTGCCTCGCCCGGCGCAATCACGGACGACGGCGGCTTGAGGAAGATTAGCGGCTCCTTGGGGAGTTCGTTGCCCAATTCTGAAGCGTGCGCGGCATAGTTTCGGCCAACGCACACGATTTTCGACGGCGTTGACGGAGCAAGCAACTTTATGGCGCCGAGCGGCCATTGCCGGCCGGTTCGCTCGCGAGTTCCCCAGATTTCGCCGCGAACTTCGGCAACGATCTCGTTCTCGACAATTCCTGCATGCGCATCAGCTGGGGACGCAGCGTCACTAGGAACGAACCGGCAGAGCTTCATCGATGGCTGGAGATCGCGCCGGCACGGGGACGACGCGCGAGCGGATGGTGCCGAGCGTGGAGAATCATCGCGCACACCCAAGCTGCCACGGAGAGCACCGCATAGACGATCGCCCCCTCGATAAGGACCTCGAACGGTGTCCGCTGGAGCACGTTGAAGAGATTATGAAAGTAAAGACCCGCAAAATCATACCCAACCGCGAGCAACACCCATCCCGTCATCGAAGCCACGAACATCTTAACGGGACGGTTCAGGAACCGCAGCACCGGCAGAAGCATGATCAGTACGAACAGGGCATAAGAAGCCGCATTGCGCTCGAAAGCGTACGGCTCAAGCGTAGGAACGCGGTTGGCGACCACCAGCGCGCCGAGCATCACAACCACGAGCATCGCTCCGGTATACAAGCCCGCGATCAGCGCTGGGCGCAGCGATGAAGCCGGTCCGCGATCGTTCACAAATCCGGAGGCTGTTTGAGACGATGGATCTGCATTACTCACGGTGAAACCTGATTTCCGGCCGACGAACCCGCCGCGAGCGGAAATCGTGCTTCCACGGCGGCGCTGGGGCCACTCTCGTTACCGGTGCGGTCCACCGCAGTTACCGTGTAATAGTAAGACCGGCCGGGGACGCCATTCATATCGCTAAATGCCGGCGTTGGCAATAGGCGTTCGTTGATACGTGTGCCAGGAACGCTAGCCTCCTCGCTACGATAGACGTTGTAACCTGCCAGATCCGTTTCAGGGTTTATCCCCCAGGAAAGATCGACATGTGCGGGCGCGCTGCCTTCGCTGGGCACAGGGGTTGCCAGCAATTGAGTCGGTGCGCTCGGAGGGTAGACGTCACGGAGGGTGACCGTCGCTAGATTTGAATCTGCGGATTCGAGAGGCTTACCATCAGCTTGGATCGTACTGCGTACCGAGTACACATAGGTTTTGTCCTTCTGCACATCGGTATCGCGATATTCGGTGGTATCGGCATCGCCGATTTCCACCAGCGGTGAGGTGAGCTGCGGAGTTTCGCTTGTGGAAGAAGCAGACGCTCCGGCAGCCGCGGCGGCACTTTGATTCGGCTCGACGCCTGCGGTGGGGGTGTTTAGCGCGTTTGTGGCGGTAACAGTTGGTGGCGTCGGGGCGTTCGCCCGAAAGACATGATACCCGCCAATCGCAGGCACATCCCCGGTGAGATCGGTCCCCGGCGCTGTCCAGTGAAGCACGATCGCCGATCTTACACCTTCTGCGTGCAAGTCCGTGATCGG
>Ga0335073_10002221_pt1 | contig 26515 bp, 23 predicted proteins | sample Lox_Sample_22_FD_207093 | JGI IMG/M metagenome (GOLD analysis project Ga0335073, IMG submission 207093) | Soil microbial communities from Loxahatchee National Wildlife Refuge, Florida, United States - Lox_Sample_2.2 | ecosystem: Environmental > Terrestrial > Soil > Wetlands | place: USA...
ATCGGCAAGGCGTAGGCGGCCACGGTTTGCTTGAAAGGCGGCGCAGAATGCGCCGCCTTTCCATTAGCAGGGTAGACTGTGATCGAAATGCCTCAGCAAGTCCTACCTGACAAACTGCCTTTCGTACAACGACGGGTTCCTCTCAAACCGCTCTTCGCAATGCTATCGCTGGCGGTAGCATTGATCATTTGGTTTCCCGGCATAGATGCAATAATCCACTGGAGACCCGAGCGACCAGCCCAATTTGCGGGACATCGAATACCGGTGCCGTTTCTCTGGCACCAGGACAACCCCTTGCTCACGCTTCGTCGTCCTGGATTAAGCATATTCAGCCTCGGCGCTTCGATTAGCGTGACGCGTCTAACTACGAGCAGTTCGAACCGCGTGGGCAAATGGTGGCTTTACGTGCATGGGCTGGATAAGAAGCCGGGGCAGATGGGAAGCGAGCCTCAGATGCCGGCCACAGACGCCTTGACGCGACTATATGAAAACGCGATAGCCTACAACCTCACACCGCATTGGCGTTGCACTGAGTCGCTAATCGCGGGAACTCCTCAAATTGAATGCATCTCTGAAGACTTTTCATACACGCTCACCTATTTCGGAAGCCCCTCCCATATCGGGGAAGCAAGACGTGTTGCAGATAAGCTCGAGGAGATTCCCGGACACTAGTGTCCAGGAGCCAGAAGGCTCTCTCAACCGATACTTGCTTTAAACTGAAGGTAACGTCCGAAATCTTAAGGAGAACCATCAGGTGTCACAACGCACCTTCAGCATCATCAAGCCAGACGCGGTCCGCAAGGGCCACACCGGTGCCATTCTCGCCGAGATCGAGAAGGCCGGTTTCAAGATTCTCGCCATCAAGAAGCTGTCCATCTCAAAGGCTCAGGCCGAGGGCTTCTACTACGTTCACAAGGAGCGCCCGTTCTTCGGTTCGCTGACAGATTTCATGTCGTCGGGACCGATTTTTCCGCTCGTTCTTGAGAAGGACAACGCGATTGCCGATCTGCGCAAGCTGATGGGCGCCACGAATCCGGCGAACGCCGAAGAGGGCACAATCCGCAAAAAGTACGCGGGCTCGATCGAAGAGAACGCCATTCACGGATCGGACGGAGAAGATACTGCCAAGTTCGAGATCGGCTACTTTTTCGCCGGCTACGAGCTCGCCTGAGCTCGTGGCAGATTATGTCCTCAGCAGAGCGTCCCGCTCGCTGAGGACAATTCCTCCCGCCCAGCCTCATACAAAGCATTGTCAATCCCGCGCCTCCCGCGTATCTTCTTAGGCGTTCCGTCTGTTCCCCGCACAATTTCTTTCGACGCCATGTTCGACCTATGGAGGTGTTTTATGCGGAAGGTTTCGATCTGCATCTGTACCGCACTTCTCTCGCTTTCCCTAGCCGCGTGCAAAGAGAAGGCACCCGACACGAGTGCCGACGCCCAGGCCATCAAGGATGGCGAAGCGACCTGGGTCAAGGATTGGCAGGCCAAGGACACCGACAAGATCGTGGCTCACTACTCTCCCGATGCGGCGTTGCTGGTTTCCGGCATGCCGGCGATGAAAGGCACCGATGCGATCAAGGCAGGCATCGGGACGATGCTCAAGGATCCTCATCTCTCGCTGACTTTCAGCCCGACGGTCGTGGTAGTCGCTCAGGGTGACGATATCGCCTACACACAGGGCATCTACACGATGACCTACACGGAGCCCAGGACGGGAATGACCCTGATCGAGAAGGGAAAGTACGTGACCGTTTACAAGAAGCAGGGCGACGGCAGCTGGAAAGCAGTCGAGGACATCGACAACGCCGACGCACCGGCCACGCAGGCCCCGGCTGAGACTCCTGCGACAAAGAGCTAGCCCTTCGGACGGCGGAATCCTTATCCCCTGGCGCGCTCTGCCGTAGTATTCTGGAAGAACGCGCCCGTAGCTCAGCTGGATAGAGCGAATGCCTCCGGAGCATTAGGTCGGGAGTTCGAATCTCTCCGGGCGCACCATTTCTTCGCGCCATTGCCGCACCTAAGACAGCTTCTGAGACTCGAGGTTAGAAGCGCTTGGCATGATCGGCCAGACTATCTCGCGCTATCGCATTGTTGAAAAGCTCGGCGGCGGCGGGATGGGCATTGTCTATAAGGCCGAGGATACGACCCTTCACCGCTTCGTCGCGCTCAAGTTTCTCAGCGACGATGTCTCTGTGGACAAGCAGGCCCTGTATCGCTTCCAGCGGGAAGCGCAGGCCGCGTCCAAGCTTAACCACCCTAACATCTGCACCATTTATGAGGTCGGCGAGGCGGACGGAAAGCCTTTCATCGCCATGGAGTTTCTCGATGGCCAGACGCTCGGCCACCGCATTGCACTCAAACCGCTCGACTCTGACTTGCTCCTCTCCCTGGCCATCGAAATCGCCGATGCCCTCGAGACCGCCCATGCGGCCGGAGTCATCCACCGTGACATCAAGCCGGCCAACATCTTCGTGACCAAGCGCGGGGCCAAGATTCTCGACTTCGGGCTGGCCACCACGTTCAGCGCTAATGGCAGAGCCGACGCCGAGCGCAGCACCATTGACGGCTGGAACCTCACCAGTCCCGGTTCACTGCTTGGCACCGTCGGTTATATGTCTCCCGAGCAGGTGCGAGGACACGAACTCGACTCCCGCAGCGATCTCTTTTCCCTGGGCGCGGTGCTGTACGAAATGGCGACTGGCGCGCGCGCTTTTCGCGGAGAAAGCCCTGCAGTCGTCTGCGAAATGATCCTCAACCGCGATCCCGTGCCTCCAGTCCGCCTCAATCCTGAGATATCGCCCGAGCTTGAACGGGTCATCACCAAGGCTCTCGAGAAAGACCCTGCTCTCCGTTACCAGCACGCCGTTGATCTGCGCGCCGATCTCAAGCGCCTGCAGAGAGACAGCGAACGCTTCCTGAAAGAAGGCGGATCCGCGGCAGAACCCGCTCACTCAGACCCCCGCGCCGCATCGCCTGCATCGCATCCAAAGAGACCGCGCCCCGGACTCCAGTACGCGCTCGCTGCGTTCGTTCTTGCTGTTACAGCCGCCGGAGTCGCAGCACTCTGGTTCCACCGCACGGCACCAGGACGTCCGCCCACGAGCACCCAGTGGGAGCAACTCACTTTCTTCACCGACTCCGCTGTTTACCCCGCGCTCTCCTCCGACGGCCGCATGCTCACCTTTTTGCGCGGAGAAGATCCCTTCACCACTACCGGAAATGTCTACGTCAAAATGCTGCCCAGCGGCGAACCCGTCGAGCTTACCCACGAAACAAAGGTCAGGCTCAGCCCCGTCTTCTCTCCCGATAACTCCTACATCGTCTACAGTGTTGTGGAGCCGTGGGATACGTGGAGGGTTCCCGTCCTCGGTGGCGAACCTCGCAAGTTCCTGCCCAACTCCTCGTCGCTCACCTGGATCGATGCTGGCAAGCGCTTGCTGTTCTCCGAAATCAAGACCGGTCTCCACATGGGCGTGGTTACTACAGATGAAAACCGGGGAAACAGCCGCGACGTCTACCTGCCACCGGGCTCGCGAAGCATGGCGCACCACTCCTATCTCTCGCCGGACGGACGCTGGGTAATCATCGTCGAGATGGACAATGTGGGAAACATCCTGCCTTGCCGCGTTGTCCCCTTTAACGGAACGGCCGCCCCGGTCGTGGTTGGCCCTTCCGGCTCCTGCCTTTCCGGCGCATGGTCGCCCGATGGAAAGTGGATTTATCTGAGCGCGATGACCACCGGCTATCACACCTGGCCGCAGCCTTTGGATTTATGCCACATCTGGCGCCTCCGCTGGCCCGGCGGTACCCCCGAGCAGTTGACCTTCGGCCCGACATCCCAGGAGGGTATCGCCATGGCCTCCGATGGCAAATCCATCATCACGTCCGTGGCGGCGGGCGTCGTGTCGGTCTGGCTGCACGACAACAATGGCGACCACCAGATGTCCTCTGAGGGAAACACGTCCATGCCGCTGCTCTCCGCAAATGGAAGACACCTCTATTTCCTCAGGTCTGATGCGCAGGAAGGAGAACGACATTTGTGGATACGTGACCTGGCAACTGGCGAGATGGATCAGATGCTGCCCGGCGTCTCGATACGCGATTACTCCATCTCGCAGGATGAAAGCAAGATTGCCTACATAAGCAAAGACTCCGGCGGTCAGCTGGGCCTCTCGGTCGTGGCCGCCGATCGCCGTTCCCCGCCCCTGCACGTTTCAACCTCGGACAGCACTCCCCGCTTTCTGCCGGATGGCGGGCTCGTCGTCCGCTCTACCGAAGGCGGCTTCAATTACCTGGATCGCATCAACGCCGACGGTTCAGGTCGGCGCAGGATCACGCCGCAGCGCGTGATGGACCTCGTTTCCGTATCCCCTGATGGGAAATGGGTTGCCGCCGCAGTGCCGACGCAGAACGTGGAGTTCACAGCCGCTGTCGTTGCGTTCGCAGTCGATGGAGGCTCATCTGTTCCTGTCTGCTCCGCCTATTGCGGCATCACTTGGGACGCGACCGGGAAATATCTCTATGTCGACTATCCGGACATCTTCGGCCGGGGGACGTTTGTTATCCCGGTGACGGACGACTTGAAACTGCCCGGCAACGCCGCGCTCATCGACAACCTCAACAGGAAAAGTATGACCCAGCTTCCCTGGGACATATCCACCGCACGCGGTACCGGTGTATACGCCTACATCAGGGAGACCACACGCAGCAACCTCTTCCGCATACCTTTGCAATAACCCATGCCGGCTCCAGGCCCTCTCGTTCCCGATCAAGACAGCCTGTCGCCGGGAAGGCTGCGGATCGAATGGACTTCGTATGTGAAGATTCCCGCCCTGACGCCCGGGTCATCATCCATGATGCGCGCTGCCTCTTCCGGGGTGGCGTTGAAGATGCCGATGCCGCACAGTTCACCTCCGTCTGTGACGGGGCCAACGATCGAGAGAATTCCTTGCAAGCGGAAAGCGTGCGTTCTCCGTCCGTGCTCCCACGCGAGGGCGTCGGCACCTGGCTCTCTGAGTTTTGGAGTGGCCTTCAGCAGCATAACGGTGTACTGCCGGGTCTTACCTCTCATTTCGAGCATGAATTCATCGGTGACGGCTGGCAACTCCATGATGCTCTCCCCACAGGTAGACGTTCACAATGTGTTTCGACTGATTTCTATGTCCCTTTGGCCTCTACGTTAGCTTTATCCCGGGAGTTCCAACCACCAGCATGAACCGTGGACTCAGGGAAGTCTTCCTTGGGAGATGATCTTCTGTCACAATCCTCTCGGAGGGAACGACCGTGCTTCAACTCGTCCCACATGGTTGGCTGGGCTGGAACTTCGATGTTCTCGACAACGACCGCAAGATCACGGAGATTAAGACCTCCACGTTGCCGGAAAGCGGAATTTTTTCAATCGATGGAGCAGATTTTCGTGCCCGGCGCGAGGGCATGTTCAGCGGTGAGTTCCTTCTTTCAAAGGACAATGAAACAATCGCGCGTGCACAAAAGCCAAGCGCTCTTAAAAGCTCCTTTACCATTGAATTTTCAGATCGGCAGTACACGCTGAAGAAGGAATCGTGGGCCGGGCGCTCCTTTGTATTGATTCAGGGGGATCTTGAGATTGGATCGATTCGCCCCGAAGGCGTTCTGACCAGAAAAGCGACTGTTCAGCTGCCAGATGATATGCCAATGCCCCTTCAGGTTTTTGTCATCTGGCTGACGATTCTGTTGTGGAAGCGCGAAGCCGATGCCGGAGCGGCCGCCTCTGTCGCCGCCTCGACGTAAAGCAGTTTTTGACAGAATCCTTGCCTGCGCGGTTTGATGGAGTCGGTCCATACTCAATGCCAGGAGCCTTCTGATGTTCCGCAGATCATTCTGTTTCCGAAGTTCTCTGCTCGCCGCCGCCCTTGTACTCGTCTCATTCGGCTACGCACATTCACAATGCCAGCCGCATAGCCCGAATCCGCCCAGCCCTCCCGAGGAAGCGAGCGTTACTCTGAACGGCAAGCCGCTGACAATCTACTACTGCGCGCCTTCGCTGAAGGGACGCAAAGTTGGCGTCGAGCTCGCGCCCTATGGCAAGGTATGGCGGACGGGGGCCAATTCGGCTACGACGCTGAAGACACAGTCTGGTCTCCGGATACGCGATCTGATCGTTCCGCCGGGAACTTACACGCTTTACACGCTGCCCGAGGAGCACGGCTGGAAGCTGATCGTGAACAAGCAGACCGGCCAGTGGGGAACCGTCTATAACCAGGACCAGGACCTGGGGCGTGTGGATATGCTTGAAGGGGTGATTCCAAGCGCACCGGTCGAGAAGTTTCTGATTAACTTTGAGCACACCGAGGGCAATAAGACGGAGCTGCATCTGCACTGGGACACAACGAATGTTTACGTGCCCATTACCGCGGTGGATTAGGATCGCTTGAGGCTGCGTCGCGTTCCCGGCGCAGCTCTTCCATCACAGATTGGATCAGTTGCTTCGCGCCGTTGATTTCGCCGAGCACAGTCTCAAGGTCGAGCGCCGGTTTGGACGGATTGCGCTGCGATACGCAATAGACTCCATGCTGGCCGATGAGAACGAGGGCGTCGGTCAACATATCGAGCGATACGGCGAGACGGCCGCGCACCGGCCCCATCATGAATTCGTACTTTTCGAGTTCGTCGCGGCGTTCGTGAAGTGAGGACACCGCGTCTACCATTCCTTCGCGGCGGTATCCAGTTCGACTCCGTTCTCAGGCGGACCCTGCCAGCGCAGAACCGGTTTGCGGGCGGCGCCCGTTTCGTCAAGTCGGGAGATCCGCGTTGAGTGGGGAGCCGTGGTGATCAATTCGGGATTCTCCTCAGCCTCGCGCGCGATCTGGCGCATGGCATCGACGAACAAATCGAGCTCTTCGCGCGACTCGCTTTCGGTCGGTTCGATCATCAGCGCGCCGGGGACGATCAGCGGGAAGGATGTCGTATAGGGATGGAATCCGTAATCGATGAGGCGCTTAGCAATGTCGCCAGTCTTGACGCCATTCTTCGTCTGCCGCTTGTCACTGAAGACGACTTCATGCATGGACGGAGTGTCGTAGGGCAATTCGTAGAGGTCTTCGAGTTTTTTACGGATGTAATTTGCGTTGAGGACCGCGTCTTCAGTCGTCTGGCGCAGGCCGTCAGGGCCATTGGCCAAAGTGTAAGCCAGCGCGCGAACGAACATTCCGAAGTTGCCGTAGAGCATGCGGACGCGTCCGACTGATTCCGGACGGTCGTAGTTCCAGTGCAGGAGGCCGTCCGATCCCTGGACTACAACCGGAGTGGGCAGGAATGGCTCGAGGATTTTCTTGCAGGCTACCGGACCGGATCCAGGGCCGCCGCCTCCGTGCGGAGTTGAGAAGGTCTTGTGCAGGTTCAGGTGCATCACGTCCACGCCGAAGTCCCCGGGGCGGGTCTTTCCCACCAGGGCATTCATGTTCGCGCCGTCCATGTAGAGCAACGCGCCCTTGTCGTGCAGCACATCCGCGATTTTGTGGATCTCGTTTTCGAAAACGCCGATGGTGGACGGGTTGGTCAGCATCATCGCGGCGGTGTCTTCGTTGACCATCTGCGCCAGCGCGGCAACATCCACGCCGCCCTTCGCGTTCGACTTGAGATTCACGACCTGGTAGCCGCAGGTGGCTGCGGTGGCGGGATTCGTGCCGTGGGCCGAGTCGGGAATGATGACGGTCTTGCGAGGATTGCCCTTCGACTGGTGATAGGCGCGCGCCAGCAGGATGCCGGTGAACTCGCCGTGAGCACCGGCGGCGGGCTGGAGGGTGATGGCGTCCATGCCGGTGATTTCGATGAGGCAATCCTGCAGCAGCTTGACGACTTCAAGCGCGCCCTGCGAGAGCGATTCAGGCTGGTAGGGGTGAGCCTCGGCGATGCCTTCCAGGCGCGAGACAAACTCGTTGACGCGAGGGTTGTACTTCATGGTGCAGCTGCCGAGCGGATACATGCCCAGATCGATCGCGTAATTCCACGTTGAGAGGCGCGTGAAGTGGCGGATGATTTCGATCTCGCTCAATTCGGGCAACTCCGCGTTGCGCGAACGGTGGGCTTCGCCCAGCAGGGCTGCAGGGTCGACCTCGGGTACGTCGAGCGGTGCGAGCTTGTAGGCTTTCTTGCCGGGCGAGGACTTTTCGAAGCTCAACGCTTCGTTCTGCGTCAGGTGCGCGGTGACCTTGCGCGTGTTGCCGGTAAATCCATTCGATGTTGCCATGAAACTGTTCCCTCGCTTGCTTTTATCGCGCTTCGGCGGTAACTGGAGCTTCGGCGAGCACGCCCGCCGCAGCGTCAACCTGGTCTTTCGTTGTCAGCTCGGTCGCGCACCATAACGTCGCGTTGCCCAACTCCGGATACCACTTGCGCAGATCGAGGCCGCCGATGGTTTTCTTCTCGAGAAGGCGCGCGTTCAGTTGCTCCGGATCTTCGTCGGTCTGCAGAACGAACTCGTGGAAGCGCGGCGTCTGTGCGAACAGCAGCTTGCCCTGAGCCCCGATTGTGTCGGCTGCGTATTTTGCTTTCGCGAGATTCTGCAGCGCGAGATCACGGATTCCCTGTTTGCCGTAGACGGTCATGAAGATCGTGGCCATCAGCGCGACGAGCGCCTGATTGGTGCAGATATTCGAGGTCGCCTTCTCGCGCCGGATGTGCTGCTCGCGCGTCGAGAGCGTGAGAACGAAGCCGCGACGCCCTTGGGTGTCTTTCGTCTCGCCGACGAGACGGCCCGGCATCTGGCGGAGATATTTCTCCTTCGCAGCGAGCACTCCACAGTACGGACCTCCGTAGCTGAGGGCCACTCCGAACGACTGCGCCTCCATCGAGACGATGTCGGCCTCCACGGGAGGGCGAACGATTCCCAGCGACACGGCCTCTGCGATCGAAACGATGAGCAGCGCGCCCTTTTTGTGGGCGATTTCGGCGATGGCGCGGATGTCTTCAATGACGCCGAAGAAATTTGGCGACTGCACCAGCACGCACGCCGTTTCCTCGGTTACCGCTTGTTCGAGGGCGACCAGGTCGATGCGACCGTCCTGACCGTAAGCGACTTCGCTCGCATCGTGTCCCTGATGCTGCGCGTAGGTGTGCATCACCTCGCGGTACTCGGGATGCACGCTTCGCGCCACCAGTACGCTATCGCGGCCAGTGATGCGGACGGCCATCATGACGGCTTCGGCTGCACCGGTTGAACCGTCGTACATCGAGGCATTGGCGATGTCCATTCCGGTCAGCTCACAGATCATTGTCTGGAATTCGAAGATGGCTTGCAGCGTGCCCTGCGTGATCTCGGCCTGATAGGGCGTATACGATGTGAGGAACTCTCCGCGCTGGACCAGCGAGTCAATTACGACTGGACGATAGTGCCGGTATGCGCCTGCGCCGAGAAAGCTGGCAAAGCCGTTCGCGTTCTTTGCTGCTGCGGCCTTGAAATAGTCGATGATCTCCGACTCGCCCATCTGACGCGGCACTTTGAGGTCGCGGGTGAGGCGATACTCTTCCGGAATCGCGGTGAAGAGGTCGTCGATCGAAGAAAAACCGATCTCCTTGAGCATCGCCGCGCGTTCGGCATCGGATTTTGGCAGGTAACGCATCTGTCTCCCTACTTGCCGGTTTCTTCGGCGATGAACTTCGCGTAATCTGCGGCGGAAAGCAGCGATCCCAGTTCGTTTGGATCGCTCAATTCCACTTTGATGATCCAGGCGCCGTGGGCGTCGGTATTAATTTTCTCCGGCGATGAGGCCAGCTCTTCGTTCACTTCTGTAACCGTTCCGGTTACAGGCGAGTACAGGTCGGAGACAGCCTTCACGGATTCCACGCTGCCAAAGACCGCGCCCTTTTCCACCTTCGTGCCCACCTTGGGCGCATCGACGAAGACAATGTCTCCGAGGGAGTTCTGGGCGTAGTCGGTAATGCCGACGGTTCCGATGTTGCCAGCGGCTTCAACCCACTCGTGCTCGCGGGTGTACTTGTACTTTTCCGGATAAGACATTCGAGCGTTCTCTCCTGTAGCTAGATTCTTTATGTGATCTTTTTTGGCCTGCGGTAAAACGGCGTCGGGACGATACGCGCCTTCACGGGGTTTCCACGCACCTCAACGGCGACTTCGCCGTCGATCACCGCCAGTTCGGTGGGGACATATGCCAACGCGATGTTCTTCTTGAGGAATGGCGCGGGCGATCCGCTGGTCACTACGCCGATTTTCTTGCCATCGAGATTCAGGACGGGATAGCCGTCGCGGGCAATGCCGCGCTCTACTACTTCGAGGCCAACCAGTTTTCTCTGTGGGCCGCCGGCGGCCTGGATTGTCTTGAGCGCTTCCGACCCGATAAACGGGCCCTTTTCGAGTTTCAGGAAGCGGTCGAGGTGCGCTTCGAAGACGTTGATCGTTTCTGAAATCTCGTGATCATAGAGCGACATCGCCGATTCCAGACGAAGCGTGTTCCGGGCGCCGAGTCCGCAGGGCAGAATACCGAATTCCTTTCCTGCCTCGAGAACCTCATTCCACACGCGCTCGCTGGTCGCGACGTCGGACGGAACGTAAATCTCAAAACCGTCTTCGCCGGTGTATCCCGTGCGTGCGATCAGCGTATTCGCCAGGCCGCAGACGGTTCCCCACTTGAACCAGTAACCCTTAATCGTGCCGAGATCGACTTTGGTCAGCTTTGCCAGCGTCTCCGCAGCCTTGGGTCCCTGAATGGCCAGTTGAGTGTAGTAATCGCTGTAATCATTGGCGTGGCAATCAAAGGTGCGGACGTTGCTTTTAACCCAGTTGAAGTCCTTTTCTCGAGTGCCGGCATTGATCACGATCAGGTAGTCGTTGGGACTCAGCTTGTGGACAATGACGTCGTCGACAAAGGTGCCCTGCGGATAAAGCATGGCCGAGTAGTGCGCCTGCCCTTCCTGCAGCTTCGAGGCGTCGTTCATGGTGATGTGCTGGACGGCATCGAGGGAACCGGGGCCGCGAAGCTGAATATCGCCCATGTGGCTGACGTCGAAGACGCCTACGCCCGTTCGGACAGCCATGTGTTCGGCGATCAGGCCGGAATACTCGACGGGCATATCCCAGCCGCCGAAATCCACCATCTTTGCGCCCATGCGGCGATGCATGGCGTTGAGGGCAGTCTTGCGAAGCGCAACAGGAGCGGGGGTGGCCACGGTGGGAATCCTTCCGGCGGGAAAGTGTGGAACTTTTTACGTTAGCACGCCAGCGGGTCCCGTTGGGAATTTGGGGTCTTCAGTCTGCGATTACACCTTTCAACTCCTTTTCCAGAGCCTGTCTCAGCTTCGGCTTGGCCAAAGTGGAAATCAGGAGCTCGGCGGCTCCATGCACCACCCCTCTCTGAGGTTCTGACGTGATCATGCCCGCGATTAACGGCTTTGCGACCGCGTGCATCCGAGTTACGATCCAACCCAAAATATCGTCGAGCCGTGCGGAAGAAATCGTCGCTCGAGGAGGATCCGGGACTTCTGGAAGCGCCGTGCCACAGAGAGGAATGACGGGAAGCGTACCCAGATTCTGCGGATCGAAGTTATTCATTACGGCTGTTCGACCAGCCGCGTCCAGCTTGCTCAATCCAGCTTGAATGATTGGGTTGGAAGCCGCCAGACGGAAGTGATCCCTTAGAAGCTTCTGGCAGTTGCGGCGACCTAGTTGATAGTCGTGCGCGCGAAAACCACGCTCGAAAAATCCTCCAAAGGCACCGAGCAGGCCGCACTGTAGCGCCTTTTTGTCGGGCAGCCCGTCATCGGATGGAGCCAGCACAAACCGGCTGTAGGATTCACCGCTCATGACCGCCGCCAGCGACTCCCCGAGGAATCGCGATTGCGAGACCAGGACGGTGAACAGGTTAGGCAGCATGCCGAAGACGCCACTGTTTTTGGCGAAATCGTACTCCGATTTGAAGATCTCATCAGAGGGGAACGGAGCCACTGTCAACACGGCACAATTGGCTTTATCGGACTCCGGTGGATTACGCAGCTCCTGGGTTTGCGGGTCGACAAATGCCTTCGGGTTGTGGATGGCAAGGAAGTCGTGCGCGAGCTCAAACGGATCGTTGTCAGTGACGCCACCGTCGACGTTGAGAGTGGTGAAGATGCCGTTTTTCTCGAGCGGCCAGTGGGGCGGCACCTCCGGAGGACTCACGACCGAGACGGGCTCCCAGGGGGAGCAGAAGTAATCGCTTGCCGGGCGATCAATCTGGCGAGGCGCAAGGAACAGAGGGAAGGCCCCGGTTGCCTTGGCCGCCTCCTTGAGCAGCGACCAACTTCCTGCGTTTACACCGATGGGCAGCGGCTTGGCGAGAGGGGCGAGCGGGCGCGTGCCGAGTCCCAGAACGGTCTCGAACTGCAGTTTGTCGCCGTAGTAAGCGGTGTCCTCTTCGGCTGATCCCTGTGCCGATCCGTTCAGGGAATACGGCGTGCCGCGCACATTGGTGACGGTAAGAAAGAGCGTCAGCGACTCCGAGACGTAGGGACGCGGCGTTGCCGGACCAGGCGATAGCGCGTAATCGGCGATCTGGTCAATGATGGTCGAATCGAGCAGCGAAATGACGGGACCACCGTTTTCAAGATCCTTCTGCTGCAACAGAGGCTCGATATCGATCTTGTTCACCCAACTCTCGTAGAACCTGTTGTTCGTCCCAGTGACTGCCGGGTCCTGCGGGTTGCGAATATGTTCAAAGCTCCCTTGCAGCATGACCGATGCGATGGCCGCGCACATGCCTCCGGCGGAAGCACCGGAAAAGACATCGATGGAGATGTCGTGCATGGGAACTGCCGCATGGGCAGCCTTGGCGGCGTACCACTCTTCTAGAGCCTCGGTCAGGAAGTCGAGAACACCGGCCGTATAAGCTCCGGCAGAAACAGCTCCCGCCATGTTGATGCCAAGATGAAAGGTTCCATCATCGTTCCATTTGGTGGGATTCCAGGCGGGCATAGCCTCCTCGTCGTGCAAAAGCGGGTGGACTGAGATTGAGCGCTGCGATAAAGGAGGGCGGCGCAGGCGCACAATTTCGCCGCCAAAGTATAGAGTTTGATTGCCGAGGGGGAAAGAACTATTTGGGGTGTTCTCGATCAATAAAAATGCGCGCCACCAAAAGCGCGCGCATTTCGCACTTTATCGCCAGGGCTGTCAGCGGCGGACCTGACCGCGTCCCAACCGATAGACGAGGCCTACGGAGATGCCGAACTGGCCCTTGATGCCGGCGCTGCCATAATCGTTCAGGATCGCCTCCGGCGCGACGCGAAAGGCAAGTTTGGGGGAACGGTTCAGGTCGATTGAGCCGCCAAGCGCGCTGGCAAATGCCACCTGGTTACTGAAGAAGCCCACGGCACTGGGTGGAACCTTGTTCCCGTTCTGATCGTACAGGGCCGATTCGAAGCCTCCGTGTCCCCCGCCGAAGAGGGCGTGGATGGTGGTGGATATGTGCTCATTGCTGGGTCCGCGATACTCGCCGCCGCCAAGGAACAGAGTTTCGCTCACGAAGGGACCGCGGATGCCATAGGGGTTGGGCTGCGTGCCGCTGGTTCCGTAATATCCGCGCACGCTTCCCACCAGCGCCCAGCGGGTTGTGAACCACCGTGCCCCCTCGACGTTAAAGCCACCGAGATTCGCTCCCTGAACGAGTTGTGGGCCCGCGTTAAAGTGCGAGTAAGCTACGCCGCCATAGATTTCCCAGCGATTGTCGTATCGCACACCGGACAGCGGTGCGCTTGGCGCGACGACCGGTTGCTTGTACTGTGCCTGCGCCCGGTTTTGAAAGCATGACAGCAAGGCAACTGCCGCCAAAATACAAAAAAACTTCCCCACGTCCTTCGACAAACACAACCTCCACAAGCGCGGTTCTAAAGCATTTCCAGGATTACTGTGTCCTCAGCGGTTCCTTCAGTGCCGCTGCTTCCTAATGGTCGCATCGACTTTGGGTTCACGGCTTCGGGATACGCCATCCGTGGAAATGCACTGGCGGGCGCCGGTCCTTCTATACTCAGAATGCCCCGCAATCTTTCAAGATACATGGCTGCATTGCCTTCTGTCCCGTTCGCGATGAATCCATGGGGCGGCAATCCTCGTATCCATAACAGCAAAAGACATTAACGCAGGCAAAATGCATCACTCTGCCGCGCTGTGCGACAATGACAAGAGCGATTAAGGATATTCGCCTCCGGCGATTGCAGAACTTGCCGGACTCCGGGAGAAGACATCATGCTCGATAACCTCTTTACACCAACGCATCTGATCATCATTCTGGTCATCGCCCTGTTGATCTTCGGTCCGCGCAAGCTGCCTGAGCTAGGAAAGGGACTCGGCGAAGGGCTCAAGGGCTTCAAGGATGGCATCAAGGGTGCCACCAACGATCCGGCCAAGCAGGAGAACACGGCCGCCAAGACCGAAGCCACTCCGCAGATTAAGTAGGAATATTCTGTTCTGGCGCCCGCCGGACTTCAGACGGAAAGACTCCGACCCAGACCCATCACCGGGTCCGGAGAGTTTCCACAGCTATTCTTCAAAGCAAAATTAAAGAAAGCGCAGCGGGCAGTCATGCCGTATACACCGGTTGACTGCCCGCAGGAATTACGGCGTCATGCTTGCCAATGAGGGATAGTAGCCCTCTTTGGCAGTGACATCCAGACCGGGAATTCCTTCGACGTGGACGTCAATCGTGTGGTGCTTGCCACTGATTGCAGGACTGTGGCTGTAATAACCCAGCGTGTACTGCGTGCGCACGGATTCGGTGATCTTGGAAAAGCTGTTTTGAATTCCGTTCTCGGAGAGCTCGGCATCGAGTGAGCCGCCGGTCTGGGTGGTGTATTTGGGCATCACGTTGTCGGTGGGCAGCAAGGGCAGGTGGATCTTATCCAGATAGCCGATTCCCCAGGTCGCGGAGTCTCCAACCAGCGTTCCGTAGACGGAGATATTGTTGGTCAACAGGTAGCGTACGACTTCTTTCAGCGACGCCTTGCTTCCCGACTCCTTGCCGTCGGTGATGACGTAAAGGATCCGCCGCCTGCCACGGGGCTGTTTGGCCAGTTGTTTCGCAGCGTAAAGAATCGCATCGTTCAAAGGATGCGTCTCCTTCGGCGCGACCAGAAAGCCGACGCTGCTGTTGCGCTGTGCCGAGACGTTGGGATCGGGAACCTGGCCATTAATCACCATACCGGTGGCCAGAGGGCCTCCAGTGATCGGGACGCCCATATCCCGGCCTTCTTTCTTTGCTCTGGCCAGTACCGCAGGCAATCTGGGTCCCTGCGCGCCGGTAAAATCGCTCATCATCTCCGGGCTGGTGTTGTAGGTGAAGACGGCAACGGTGTCAGCCGGAGAGAAGGCGCCCTGCAGCGCGGACAGACTCTGATTGACCTTCTTCATCACGTCGGAAGGTACGCTCTGGTCGATGACGAAGGCTACCGATAACGGGTAGGGGTCGACTGTGAAGAAGGCTATTCTCTGGCGCTGGCCGTCCTCGTAGATACGAAATTGCCGCCAGGTAAGGCCGGGGACCAGATTGCCTTTCTTGTCGCGCACAGTAACGGGGACATCGATGAAGTTGACATTCTGGACGATGGTGAAGCCTTTTTCGCCGGGACCCTTCTGATCGGGCGGCTCCTGCTGAAAGTTATCGGCTTGGCTCTGCGGCGTGGGCTTCTGTGCGGCGGGAGCCTGCTGTTGCGGTGGCGGCTCGCTCTCCGGATTGCCCTGCTTCGAGTCTGCGGTGGTTCCGCTGCCCGGCGTGACTTGCTTCCCCAGATCGGAAAGGCCCGACGGAGACGGCGCATCCGGAACGCCAGGGGCCTGAGATTGCTGCGGTTGTTGTTGCACGGCCCCCAATAAGAACAGGGACAACGCGATTGCCAAGGCGCCTTGCGTCACCAGAAATCCTCCAACTGCCTGCTGCGACTGGCCTTGCCATGCAGCCGAATCATTATCGCAGGAAACAGCTGCCCCTGGCTTCGAGACCCGGGAGCCGCCGCTCGCAAACCGTCCACCACAAGTGGTTAGACGCGCCCAGGCGGCTCTGAGGAGGCTCCAGGCGTATGCTCAGACTATCAGATTTAGGGTACGAGACCGGCCACTATGACTTCTCCAGATTCCTTTCGCGAAGAAGAACTTTCGCCCCGGAAGACCGTCTAAAAAATGTCTATGCAGCGTCTATCCCGTCAGTTTGTTGCATCCCTCGCGATGGCTCTGTTATTCGCAGGGGGCACATTTATATCTCGCGCCCAGTCGGCACCATCGCCGGATGCGCCACCGGTCAGTTCGGTGCCGGATACTCCGGAATCGACCGAAGCGCCGGCTGCTACTCTGCGCGTCAATGTCAATCTGGTAAGCCTTTATTTCACGGTGCGCGATAAGCACAACGGCCTGGTGTCCACGCTTACCAAAAAAGACTGCAACATTCTCGAGGACAAGCAGCCACAAACCATCAAGAATTTCTCCGCCGAATCCGATCTTCCTCTGACGCTGGGCATCCTGCTCGATACGAGCGGCAGCCAGCAGAACGTCCTGCCGCTTGAGCAACAGGCCGGCGGGAACTTTTTGCGCAGCATACTCCGCCCGAAAGACGAGGCGTTTCTAGTTACCTTCGATGTTGGCGTGAACCTGGAGCAGGATTTCACGAACAACGCCAACCAGATCATCCGCGCCATGGACAACGCAGAGATCAATACGGCCGGCGGCAACGGAGCATACGGCGTTCCGGGCATCGGCCAGGGACCTGTGCCAACGCAAGGCGCGCCGAAGGGAACGCTACTGTACGACGCGGTCGCGCAGGTATCAAACGACAAGCTGCGCTCGGAGACAGGGCGAAAGGCCCTCATTCTGCTCACTGACGGTGAGGATGAGGGCTCGGTTACCAAACCCAACCAAGCGATCGAGGCTGCCCAGAAGGCCAATGCCATCATCTACGTGATCCTGATCGCCGACCGACCGTTCTACGGTTACGGTCCCTTCGGCTACACGGGCGATATGCAGATGAAAAAGCTGACGGAAGAGACGGGCGGCCGCACGATCAACGTGGGAAACAACGGCAAGAAGATGGAAGAGGCTTTCGCGCAGATCGAACAGGAACTGCGCACCCAGTATCTGGCCAGCTATACGCCGACAAACAACAAGCTGGATGGCGGCTACCGCAAGCTGGATATTTCCTGCCAGGGTGAGGGCCTGAAGGTACAGGCACGCAAGGGTTACTACGCGGTGGGCGACGCCCAGTAGCAAGAGGCTTCTAACAGAATCCCCTCGGCTAGGAAACGTCCTGCAGGCAAGCGTTGAACTGGATCTTCGGTAACTCTTCCACAGCGCGGCGCAGTGAGCGTTCCCAGCTTCTGTGAATCAAGGTGAGTTCCGGGTCATCGGCGGCGAAACGCCGATAGCAGTCGAATTCCAGCCGGTCATTGCTGTAAAGCAGCATCTCGATGGGAGGCCCTACCGTGACATTCGATCGCATGGCCGCGTCGAAGGATAACAGCGCGTAAATCGCAGCAACGTCGAGCGTGGTTGAACCATGCTCGATGCCGCGGTCGAGGATCGGCCGGCCGTACTTACACTCGCCGATCTGCAGGTAAGGCGAATCGACGGTCGCACTGAGCTGGTTCCCCTGCGGGTAAATCAGATACAGGCAGGGGGCTTCGCCCTTCACCTGTCCACCCAGCAACAGGTTGATATTGAAGCTGAAGTCGTCCCGTTCAAGCGCTGCGCGGTCCATATCGGAGACTTTGCGCACGCAGTCGCCGACTGCCCGGGCTGCCTGGTACATCGTGTTTGCCTGCGCAAGGCCAACACCTTCGTTGAACTCGTCGCGCAATAACGTTACGACGGACTGCGTAAGCGACAAACCACCGCTGGTGAGCAGGACAAAGGCGCGTTCGCCGGGATGCACGAAGGTGTGCATCTTACGGCACAGGTTTACCTGGTCATATCCCGCATTCGTTCGAGAGTCGGAGGCCATGACCAGTCCCTGGTGGGTCATAATACCGAGACAGTAGGTCAACTTGTTCCTTTCGGGCTCAGAAAAAAACCACAGAGAGTTTCTCGAAGTTGATACTTAAACTCTACCCGAACTGGCGTTCCTTCACTTTCACGGCATCTTAAAATATTTGCCTCGCCGCACCATCGTTGCCAGTTCGATTTCATGAAAGGTTTTTTGGGGCCGCATCCATGCTCATCCGCCTGGGTTACGATATGCAGTTCGATCTACCCGCTCCCGTGTCTTTCGTGGCTATGCTGCATGTGCATCCCTCGCGAGCGAAAGACCTGCGCGAGCCAGACCTGCTGCAGGTCGATCCGGCCCTGTCGCTGGACAGCTACATCGACAGCTTTGGGAACATCTGCACCCGCTTTGACGCTCCGGCGGGGCCGCTGCGCCTGTCGAACCGTACCCTAATCGAAGACTCGGGGGAGTATGACGCGATGAAGCTCGACGCGGCCGAACATCCGATCCACGACCTACCCAGCGATGTGCTGCAGTATCTTCTCAGCAGCCGCTACTGCGAGGTCGATCGCCTCTCCAACGTAGCCCTGGATCTTTTTGGACATCTTCCGCCGGGGTGGTCGCGGGTGCAAACCATCTGCGACTGGGTTCACAACAAGGTCGTTTTCGGATATCAGTACGCCCGGTCGACGAAGACGGCCCTCGACGTCTTTACGGAGCGGCAGGGTGTCTGCCGGGACTACCAGCACCTGGCCATCACCTTCTGCCGCGCGCTCAACATTCCCGCGCGATACGCCACCGGATACCTGGGCGATATCCGCATTTTTCCGCCTCCAACGGCACCCATGGACTTCGCGGCCTGGTTCGAGGTCTATCTCTCCGGCCGGTGGTGGACCTTCGACGCCCGCAACAACACGCCACGCATCGGCAGGATTTTGATGGCGGTTGGGCGCGATGCCTCCGACGTGGCCCTCACGACGTCTTTCGGAACTGCCAATCTGAAGCAGTTCTTCGTTGTGAGCGACGAGGTGCCGGAAGGCTAGAGTCCCGTCGGCGGTATCAGCCACTCCAAGTCACGGGGCCGGATCTGATGCGCGCCAGTCGCACCAGGAATTCGGTCGATTCGTCACTAAGGAGCAAACGTTCGGGGAACCCGCTCCGTCTTTCATACGTACGAATCTACGAACGTCTTCGGACACGTGTGTCCGCGTACGGACAACACCAAAAGAGTAAAATCAACGCAACCAAACTAAACGCGTCCCTTACGCTCCTCGCCCTGCGGCACGCTAACTGCTACGGATGTTTCAGTCAGGAGTTCAATCGGCCAGATGCGACAGTTCGGAACCTACCGGCTCGACCTCCGGAACGAGTGTGTATGGCGCGGCGAAGAACAGCTTTCGCTCACTCCCCGTCCCTTTTCCGTTCTTCGCTACCTGGTGGAGAATCCCCAGCGCCTGGTCACCCACGACGAGCTGCTCGAATCCCTCTGGCCGGAGACTTACGTCCAACCGCAGGTGATTCGGACCTACATTCTGGAGATCCGTAAGCTGCTCGGCGATGATCCTCACGATCCGCAGTTCATCGAAACGGTACCGAGCCGCGGTTACCGTTTTCTTATGCCCGTGTCCGATGCGGCCGGGCCATCGGCGACGTCGCTGATTGGACGCCAGGCGGAGCTCGCGGTTCTGCATACGCATCTCGAGCGCTGCCGCAACGGCGACCGTCCGACCGTTTTCGTGACCGGCGAAACCGGTATCGGCAAGACTGCAGTCATCGACGCATTCTGTGCAGAGCTTTCGAACGCCACACGACTGCGTATCGCTCGCGGGCAATCGCTTGAAGGGTTTGGAGGCAAAGAGCCGTTTTATCCGGTTCGCGAAGCTCTCAACGGGCTCAGCAACGCGGACGAGAAGGCGCGGGCACTCCTTGCGACTGCCGTTGCAGGATGGTTCGGCCGCAATGGCACAAATTCTCCCTCGATTGGAGAAATTTGCGAGGCACTCGAGACGCTGAGCCAGACAGACATGCTGGTTCTCGTATTCGAAGACATCCACTGGGCAGATTCATCAACGCTCGACCTGATCTCCGCGCTGGCCCGCCGGCGCAGCCGTTCGAGGCTTATGCTGCTCTGCAGCTTCCGGCCTTCGGAGCTCGACCCACACCATCCGGTGCGCCTTCTCGATCAGGATCTGCGCACCAGCCGGCGCGGCGAGCAATTATCGCTGGGGCCTCTCTCCAGGGAGTCCGTCGCCACATACCTGCGCCGCGAGCTGGCTACAGAGGCACTCCCGGCCGGCCTTGCAAGCCTGATCCATCAAAACTCGGCAGGCAATCCGCTCTTCATGATCGCTACGCTCGATCACCTGCGCTCCCAGCAGGTCGTGATCAGGCGGAACGGCCAGCTAACGTTGAGTGTGCCGCTCGCCGAGATTGAGCTTGGGGTTCCGGACAGCCTCTCGGGGGTGATCGCGCTGCAACTGGACCGGCTCAGCGATGAGGATCGCGGCCTGCTCGAGGCGGGCAGCATCTCCGGCACCATTTTTCCGGCATGGGCGGCGGCAGCGGCGCTCGAACGCGAACTCGACGAAATAGAGGAAGAGTATGCAGCGCTGGTTCGCCGCGTCCGCCTGATCTCTATCGCCGGGCAGGATGAGCTGCCTGACGGGACGCGATCGACTTTCTATGTCTTCGCACATGCGCTCTACCGCGAAGTGCTTTACGCGCGGCTACCCGCCGCACGCCGGGCCCAGTGGCACCTGCGGGTGGCCGGCCGGCTGCGGTCGATGTTCGCAGGGCAGGAGGCCAGCGTGGCCCACGAAATTGCCGCGCATACCGCAGCCGGTTCCCGCGCACGAAGCGCATGAACTAAGCCGACTAGTCGTGCCCGACTTCCCCTAGCGGCGAGTCTGCGACCTTGGCGACTTTGCGTTTCCGTTTTACCGGCGGACCGGATTTGGGCGCGCGCTGCTTTCCATTGCCATTGCTTTTGTCTCCGGGCGTTTCGATCACGGCACGCATCCAGTAATCCCCCTGGGCATCCACCTCGATGCCGTGTACCTCTCGCTCGAAACCAGGAAATCGCTTGCCGAACTCCTCCGTGGCCAAGATGAGACGGATCACGGCGCTTTCCTTCGTACCCAGGCGCTCGCCCGGCATGGCCACTGGAATCCCCGGCGGGTATGGGACGAGCATTACACCGGTGATACGCCCGGCCATCTCGGTAAACTTTACTTTTTCGGTGCCATTTCGTAACAGCTTCTGATACGTTTGCGCCGGGGTCAGCACCTGGTCTGTATCCAGCTCGCATGCTTCGCTGACCAGACCAGGCAGATTCAGCTCCATCATCGCGCCATGCATCTCGTCACTCAAATCCTTGAGGGTTACGTTGCGGTAGCGATTGGGATATTTTGCGACCAGCTCAGGCAACGCTTCTTCCAGCGAGGCTTCACTGTCATACAGGCGCTTGAACTCGAAGAGATTCTCGAGCAGACTTCCCCACTTGCCCTTGCTGGTTCCAACCGAGAAAAGCACAAGCACCGTGTAGTCGCCGGTACGTGCGATCTCGACACGGCGGGCGTCGAGGAATTCGGTGAGGATCGCGGCGGGGATGCCCCAATCCGCTATAACTCCCTGCGCGTTGATGCCGGGCATGAGGATGGTGACCTTGGTGGGGTCGAGCATGCAGTACTCGTCGGCGATGTCTGCATCCTGGAATCCGTGCCAGTCCTCACCAGGCTTCAGCGTCCAGCAGCTTGAGTGCGTAGCGAGCAGATCGTCCGGGGCCTCCTCAAACAGATGCGTCTGTCCTTCAAGGTCCTTCACGTGGTCAGGCTGGTAGAGCCGGAAGAACCATCCAACGCCGCCCTCAGTCGCTCTCAGTCGATGCGCAACCGAGGACATCGCCTTGCGAAAGGTAATTGCATCCTGGATGGTCTCATTCATCAGCGTTGGACCAGCCGGCTCGTCCATCATGGCGGCCGCCACATCCAACGAGGCTATCAAGGGATAAAAGGGCGAGGTCGTTCCATGCATCATGAACGACTCGTTGAACTGGTCGTATTCCAGCGAAGCCCTGGGACTCAACTTGATGTGGATCATCGACGCCATCGAAAACGCGGCCAGCATCTTGTGTGTCGATTGCACAGCGAAGAGCGTGGGGCGATTGGGCATTTCATCGGGAACGTCCATTGCGAAGCGTCCTCGATATATCTGGTGGAACTTGGCGTAGGCATACCATGCCTCATCGAAATGAACGCGGGGCACGCTTTTCGCCAACTCGGCCACAACGCGATTCACGTCGTAACAAAGCCCATCGTAAGTCGAATTAGTGACGACAGCATATGTGGGATCTTTCGACGTTGCGCCTGCCGTCAGGGGACTCTCGTCGATCAGTTGACGTATCGCCTGTGGGCTGAAGCGATGAATCGGAACCAGTCCTATCATCCCGTAGCCGTTGCGGGTAGGGGTGGCAAAAACAGGGCGAGCACCGGTCACGGTGAGGGAGTGGCAGATCGACTTATGACAATTCGCATCGACCAGAACAATGTCGTCCTGACCGATCACGCCGTGACCGACAATCTGGTTGGACGTCGACGAACCATGCAACACGTAAAAGGTCCAGTCGGCGCCGAAGATTCGCGCTGCGTTGCGCTCTGACTCGCCCGGAGGCCCGATGTGATCGAGCCACGAGCCCAGCGGAGCTGTGGAGATACCCAAGTCCGAGCGCATCAGGTTCTCGCCGAAAAAACGATGGAACTCCATCCCGACGGGATGCTTAAGGAAGGCGACTCCGCCCATGTGTCCGGGGGCGTCCCAGGAGTATGCGCCTTCGTCGGTGTATTCCTTCAGCATGCGGAAGTATGGCGGCAGGAGCTGTTCGTTGTAGCGCTCGACGGCGAAATCCACCCGGTTGGCGATGAACTCGGGGGTATCTCCAAACAGGTGGATGTACTCGTGCACCTGCTTGATCACCTCGAGCGGAAGTTCGCTCACGAGCGTGCGATCGGCGATCAGGAAGATTGGCACCTTCTTGTTGCGATGACGAACTTCGCGAATGATCTGCAGCGCGGCCATCTCGGCGAACTGATGCTCACCCTCGAGGTCCCAATCCAGCAGGATTGCGCTGTGCGAGGGATCCGACTGCACGAGCGACAAACCATCCTCGGGCGTCGCGGTCCGAACTACCTCATAACCTTCTTTCCTGATCGCGTCGACCAGGCGCTCCATGGCCCGATCGGACACCGAATCGGTGCCACCTGCCTCACTCGCGATCAGTAATACCCAACGACCTTCGTCCATACACCTCTCTCTTCTTCACACATGTTACAAGCCATCTGGCTCTGAATATTTACGCTCCGTGAAACTCAGGCACCGAGCGCCGGTCTGCGAGGATCAGGGCTGAATCTTGAGCAGGACCAGGGCGTCGGGCGTCAGACTCAAGTCCAGGCGATCGCCATGCAGGGTGACCGGTTCGGGAGGGGGAAGAGCCGTTTCGCGGTTCAACTGCGCAACCTGATCCGGCGTGGGATCGAGCGGCTTGCCCATTGCCGCATACTTAGGCAGCACGTTGCCATGATCCTGATCGACTCGCTGAATTGTCACACGAGCCGTTGCCGGAAGGTTCCGGAAATCGAGTTCTATTTGCCGGGTAGTTCCCTGCTGGTCGGGGTCGACGAGATTCCAGGCGGCGATTGCCAAGCCTCCATCTGTGGCCTTGGTGACGATGACGTCTTTCGAAGGACTCGCCATTCGCGCGTCTCCAAGCTGATGCAGGAGCCCGTAGGCATAATAGCTGGGCTTGTTGATACCGCCCTTGGCGCGCAACCCAAACATTCCGATGAAGGGTTGCGGGATGGGACCGCCCTCTTCAAACACATCGGAGAACGTCCAGAACGACATCATATTCACCATACCGTCGCATTCGCGAACAGTATTCGCGAGGGCAGGTCCAACGAAGATCGTGTCGCGCGACTCATGCATTCCCTGCACGTTCCATTCGGTCCAGAAGAGTGGCAGGTTCGGCATGGACGACGACTTAATCTCCCCGTTGACTTTGGCGACAGCGCGACAGACCCGGTCGTCCATCGGAATGTTCTCGTTGGTACCAAAAAGATTCTCGACCGTGTCATCGGCATAACCGTGAGTGGAAACGAAGTCGACCGGAACGTGATTCTCCGCGGTAAATTTCAGGAAGTCGGGAATCCATGCGGCCGCTGCAGTCGCCGGGCCGCCCACGCGCAGACGCGGACTCACCTTCTTCAAGTCGCGCGCCGTGTGGGCATAAAGCTCGAAGTACGATTTCTGGCGCGGAATACCGCCCCAGAAGTCAATATTCGGCTCGTTCCACACCTCGAAGTACCACTTCGATACTTCGTCAATTCCGTAGCGGTCGACAAGATGCTGCGCAAAGTGCGTCATCAGATCGTCCCAGAGCTCCATGCTCTTCGGCGGCGATACATTCTGCTTGTACCAAAACGGATGCAGCGCATCGGGATTGAAGGCAAGCTTTTTAGGCATGAAGCTGATCTCGACAAATGGCCGGACGCCATTCTTCAGCAGTCCATCGTAGACCTGGTCGACATAAGCAAAGTTGTAAACCGGGTTACAGTGGTCGTCCTCGTTGTAGACGCCAAGCTCATCGTGCAGAATGGCGTGAAACCGCACATAGCGAAAATCCGTAACCTGCTTCACCGCACGAAGGTCGTCCCGGTAGCTCTCGCGCAACGACAGAATGGCCCGCCCCGACCCAAACATCTCTTCCCAGAAATGGGGGAAGGCAGTCGTTGGGGCATTTGCGTCGATTTCGACCTTCTCCTGCGCCAGAACAAGCCGGGATGAGACCAGCAAAAGGGCAAAAACCAGCACGAATCCGCACCCGCGATTCACTCGCATATGAAGCACCTCTGCATGGAGTGGATGCCGCCGGGGATAGAAAGACGGCGATAAATAATCGGCCAGGTCAGCCTGCTCTGAGCCCGGTGAGTCAGGCGTGGACCGCAGGAGGGTGGTCGGCCTTGTCGGATGGCCGGCGCGCCGGCCGCTCCATCACTTCATGAATTTCAGCAGTGATCGCCAACGCAATGCTGGTCGGATCTTTTGATCCGATGTCTATTCCGACGGGAGAATGCAGCCGCGCCAGGCAGTCACCGGGCGTCATGCCGAGTTCGGGCGCAATCTCAGACAAGAGCCGCTCGGTCCGCTTGCGCGGCCCCAGAACTCCGAGGTAGCCGAGGTCACTGGGTAGAAGCCCCCGCAGCGCAGCCTGATCCTGCTCATAGCTGTGGGTTAGAAGGACTGCCGCATCACGGTCTGTTAGCGTAAATCGATCGAAGGCCTTGAGGACGAATACTTCGTCGGCAGCTGGAAACCGCTCTCGCGTGGCCAGATGGGCCCGGCCGTCGACGACCGTGGTCTTCCACCCCAGCTTGCCGGCAAATTCAACCAAAGGCAGTGCATCGTCTCCGGCACCCACTACCAGTAGGGCAACCCGAGGCGGCAGGTATTCAGCAAAGAGGGTCGTCTCGCCCCGCTGCCAAAGCGATCTTTTTTCGCGGAGCGCCTGATGTGCCAGTGCGACAATTTCGGAAGACAATGTAGCGAGTCCGGTTTCGCCGTCCTCGGAAAGGATGAGGCGAGTTCCCAGGCTCTCAGAGGATTTCGATTCAGTCACCGAAACAAATACGGTACCTGTCCGGGAGTTCAGGCTGCGCTCAAGAGCGGCGAGGATACGGTCTGCAGTCTCCCGCCGTTCGAGGAGGACGGAGACGGTGCCTCCACAGCCCAGGCCGTAGGGCATGTCCGAGTCGTCATCGTAAAAACTGCTGTAACGCTGAAGAGAGGGACCGGTCTCCGTCAGCCACCAGGCTTTTTTCTGGACTTCGGCCTCGAGACAACCTCCGCTGATCGTACCGGCACGGCGTCCGCCGCCGGTCATGAGCATCCTCGCTCCCGGCTTCCGGTACGAAGAGCCTTCAATTCCCACTACGGTGGCCAGGCATATGTCTTCCTTCCGATCTTGTGCCTCTCGCCAGAGTCTCAGGATCAACTGCAGATCAGACATACCTAAATGCTACATCGCGAAACGCTTCGCGAGCGGACCGAGCGCGATTGGAGCTGATTACTCGGTGACGACAGCCTTGACCAGATTGCGGGGCTTGTCGACATTCACACCGTGCAGAACTGCCGTGAAATAGGCAAACAACTGGAGAGGCACGACTTCAAGCAAGGGAAGGAGAAACTCGCTCACTGCTGGTACCGCGACAGAATAATTGCTCAATTCGCGCGCTTCCTCATCGCCCTGAGTTCTAATCGAAACGATGGTCGCGCCCTGAGCCTGCATATCGCGCATTAACTGCAGCGTCTTCTGATACCTCAATACCGAGTCCGGATCCTCGTCATCGTGGGTTGCTATCACCACCAGCGGTGCGTCCCGACTCACTAAAGCATTGGGCCCATGCTTCAGTTCGCCCGCAGGATAGCCCTCGGCCTGGACATAGGCCGACTCCTTCAACTTGAGCGCGCCCTCACGGGCAATCGGGTAATGAACGGCTCGCCCCAGATAAAGGAATCCACGAGCAGAGCGCGTCTTC